>Ga0066710_100007237_pt1 | contig 10563 bp, 8 predicted proteins | sample GraSoiAngelo_159_FD_79666 | JGI IMG/M metagenome (GOLD analysis project Ga0066710, IMG submission 79666) | Grasslands soil microbial communities from the Angelo Coastal Reserve, California, USA - 14_1009_16_40cm | ecosystem: Environmental > Terrestrial > Soil > Grasslands | place: USA...
CGCCACGGGTCAACTCATCCTCGCGCTCATCCTGCTCGTCTCGATCTTCTCCTCGACGGTGCTCATCCTGATGCCGCTGTTCGCCTTTCAGCGTCAGGGCCTGCGCACGCAGGGGAAGTGGGGCTTCATCACCTTCTTCCTCGCCATTGGGCTCGGCTACATTTTCATCGAGATCAGCTTTGTCCAGAAGTTCGTTCTTTTCCTCGGCTACCCGACCTACTCCCTGACGGTTGTACTCTTCTCACTGCTCACATACTCCGGCGTCGGGAGCGCCCTGACAGCCCGGATGAAACGCCCCCCCGAGCAGCGGCTGCTTCTGCTCTACGGGGGGCTGGCGGCGCTGGGCCTCCTCTACGTCGTCGCCCTGACTCCGCTCTTCCACGCGTTGCTCGGAACACCGTTCTCGCTGCGCGTGATCATCGCCTCCACGATCCTCGCCCCACTCGGTCTGGTGATGGGGATGTTCTTTCCGAGCGGCATCCAGATCGTGCGCCGGGGCAACGTGAGCTTCGTTCCATGGGCGTGGGGGGTCAACGGCTGCGCGTCCGTCGTCGCCACCGTCCTCTCCGTCATGCTCGCGATGTCGCACGGCTTCCGCTTCGTCACCCTCCTAGCCCTGGCCGTGTACCTCGTCGGCGTGCTCGGGATGCGGGTGAGCGCGGCGAAACTTCCGGCCTGACGGGATCCTGCGATTTTCCTCATTGACGCGCGTTTCATGCGGGGCGTATCCATTGAGGCAAGAGCAGCAGGAGGTCTCGCCAGGCGCGCCGCGCTCGCAGCTCTCCTCTTTGTGGCACTCCTCGGTGCGACTGCGCGGCGTTGCGTCGCCGCCTGCCAGCCCACAACCGACCCGGACAAGACCGACATCGCCGATGCCCGTGCTGCAGTCGCCGCCAACCGCGACTGCGCGAGCTCGGCGAGCCACAAAGCCTACGTCGGCTGCGCCGCCCAGCAAGCGGACGCCGTCCTCCAGAACAAGGACTGTCGGAGGGCTGTCGTCAGATGCGCCGCGAGGTCGACCTGCGGCAGGCCAGGGTTCGTAACCCCTGAGCGCTGACGCCGCACGGCTTCCGCTTCGTCACCTCGTGGCGCTGGCCGTGTACCTCGTCGGCGGCACGGGATGGGTGAGCGCCGCGGAGCTTCCGGCCTGAGGGATCCTATGCGGCGTCCGAGGCGTCGCTGGTGGAGCGTGCGGCGCTCGTGGCCGGGATACCGAGCAGGGCCGCGATCCCGATCATGTAGACGACCACGGCGGCGAGCATCACGGCGGTGAAGCCGACCGCCATCGACCATGCGGGCCGGTCGACTGTAGGCGCTGCCCCTCGGGTTGTCGAGGGACAAGCGGATAGATCGGTGCGCGTGTTCCGTTAAACTCTGGCGGACGGCGGGCCGTCTAGGTTATGCATGACCGTCGTGCCCCGGACGGTCGTCGTCATTCCGACCTACAACGAGCGCGAGAACATCGGGCGCATCATTCCCGAGGTGCTGGCGTCCGCGTCCGGCGACTGCCACGTCGTGGTGGTCGATGGCGACTCACCCGATGGGACGCCGGCGCTGGTGTCGGAGCTCGCGGCCGTGGAGCCTCGCGTTCATCTGATGAATCATCGCCCGCGGCTCGGCATCGGGCCGGCTTACAGGGAAGGGTTTCGGAGAGCCCTTGCCCTGAACCCCGAACTGATCGTGCAGATGGATGCTGACTTCTCACATCCGCCGGCGATGATCGACGAGTTCGTTCGCCTAGCCGCCGACCACGATCTGGTCCTGGGCTCGCGGTATCTCACCGGCATCACGGTAGTGAACTGGCCGATCGAGCGGCTTCTTATCAGCTACTTCGGCAACTGGTACGCGCGTACCGTCACTGGGCTGCCGGTACGGGACGTGACGGGAGGCTTCAAGTGCTGGCGGCGGGAGGCGCTGCTCGCCATCCAACCCGAGCGGGTGATCTCGAATGGCTACGCGTTCCAGATCGAAACCACCTACCGCGCGTGGCGGCGCGGGCTGCGGATCAGGGAAGTGCCGATCGTCTTCATGGACCGCCAGGTCGGCGAGTCCAAGATGTCGAAGCGTATCGGGCTCGAGGCGCTCTGGGTCGTCTGGCGCCTGAGGCTCGCCTACCGGCTCGGGCGCCTCTGAGCCCGCACGCCCGTCTCGTGCGACGCCTCGCTCTCCTCGGCGTCGGGCTGGTGGCCGCAGCGTACTTCGCGAGCTTCCTCTCGTACGGCATCTACCTCGAGGACGAAGGGCTTCTCCTCCACCAGATCGGACGGACGGCGCGCGGAGAGACGCCGTTCGTCGATTTCCATACCGGCTACACGCCGGGTACGTTCTATCTGAACGCCGGGCTCTTCCGCCTCTTCGGCGAATCCGTGCGCCCACTGCGCGCCGCCCTGGTGCCGGTGAACGGGGCGGCGATCGTCCTGCTGTTCGCCCTCGCCCGTCCGCTGGCAGGCGGCCTCCTCGCCGCCGTGGCGGCCCTTGGGTACATGGCGTTCCTTCCCTTCTTCGTCGGCGACTTCGCGTCCTTCAACATCCCGTACCCCACGTGGTACGCAGGTGCGGCCTGGCTCGCCACGCAGGCGGCGTTCGATCGCTACCTCGCTCGCGGGAGCCGGACGGCGCTCGTGCTTGCCGGCGTCTTCGCCGGGATCGCGTTCTCGTTCAAGCAGAACGCGGGCCTGCTGGCGGTGCTCGCGTGCGGTCTCACCCTGTCGCTCATCTCCGCGGGCGATGGCGACGACGATCGGACCCTCGCTCGCCTCCTCATCGTGCTCGGGGGTCTCGCGCTCGTCGTCCTCCTCGGCCTCGACGTGCTCAGCCTCACGGCCGTGCTCATCCTCGCCGCGCCGCTGACCCTCATCGTGGGCCGGCTCGTGCGCGCGCGAGGACGTTGGCCGCACGCGGGTCGGCTCCACGCGGCGGTGGCGCTCGTCGCGGCGGGCGCTGCCGCGCCCGTCGTCCCCTGGGCGGTCTACTTCCTCTGGCGCCTCGGCCCGCGGGGGTTCGTCCACGATGTGCTGCTTGTGGGTGCGCGTTACGAGATCATCTACGAGACGGCTTACCCGATGCCGTCCGGCCTGACGTCGTGGTGGCCGCTCCTCGCAGCGCTTGGCATGACCGGGGTCGGGGCGCTCGGTCTCGCCGCGGAGCGGGGCGCTGTACGGATCCGCCCCGCGGCCGGCTGCCTCGGGCTCGCGGCGGTCCTGGTCGCCGGGCTCGCGGCACGCGGGGCGCGCATGCCAGAGGGTGTCGCGCGGTCGATCGTGTGGCAGGCGCTCTACGTGGGCTTCTACGCGATTCCGCTCCTCGGGTTCTTCACCACCTGCTACGTGCTCCGGCGGCTCGGCGAGACCGGAAACGGCTCCCTCCCCAGCAGCCGCCGCCTGCTCGGTGTGCTCGTCTTCGCGCTCTGCATGTACGTCGAGCTCTACCCACGGGTCGACACGATGCATCTCATCGGCGCCATGCCCTCGGCGCTCGTCCTCGCTGCGGCGGCCGCGTCTCGTCTGGCGTGCGCCTGGGGCGCGGCGCTCCGGATATCACGGTCGCTGGCGAGGGCAGCGGTGGTGGCTCCGGCCGTGGTGCTGGCGGCCCTCGCCGCGATCCCGAACTACGCGGGGCTGCTGCGGTTGCAAGACACCGGGCTCGCCGCGGAGCCCCAGCTATGGCTCGACAGCAGCCGGGCCCCCGTCCACGTCGAGGCCGCGCGTAGCGAGGAGCTGCGCGCACTGAACGGGGTGCTCGGCCACCTCCGCATGCGCCTCCGGCCGGACGAGGCCGTCTTCGCGTATCCAGCGGCCGCGCTCGTGCCCTTCGCGCTCGGCCATCCGACACCGACGCCGCACGACTATTTCTTCCCTGGACGGCCGGATCATCGCGCGGAGGCCGAGGTGGTGCGGGTCCTGGAGGCGCGGCCGCCGCGTTTCATCGTCACGCTGAACCGGAGGCTCGGATTCTTCTCGGAGTCCTCCGCGTACTACTTCATCCTGCTCCGCCACCTCCGGCAACACTACGCGCTCGACGCACGCTTCGGCCGCTACGACGTTCTCGCACGCCGCGCCACCTCTCGTCGCGCGCTCGTCGTCGAGGTTCCACCGATCGATGGCACGCCCGCAACGTGGCGGGCCGGGCTCGCCGATCCCGACCGCGAGATCCGGCGCGCATCGGTGCATGCCTTCCTCGCCGCGGCCGGCGGGGCCGGCGGCGTGAGCCAGCTCGCGCGCGCGTGGGCACCCGACGAGGCCACCCAGCTGCTGCTCGTGCGAAACCTCGGCGAGGCGGGTGATGGCCGCGCCGTCGAGTTCCTCATGTCCGGCGTCGAGACCGGCTCCGCACGGCTGACGAACGAGGCTTGCGTGGCACTGAACCTGCTGGCGCTGCGGGAACGAAGCGACCGCCACCTCGTCGCGTCAGGCGGCGAGCCTGGCCTGCTCGAGGGCGCCGACCCTCCAGCCGCCCGCCTTCGCGCGTGGCTGGCGGACAGGCGGCTCAGGAAGCAGGTGGGCATCTTCGCCGCCCACGCGCTTGCCCGGGCCGAGGATCGCGCCGCCATTCCCGCTGTGGAGACGCTGGTGCGAGCGGCCCCCCGCGGAAGCCTCCTTCAGGTCGTGGCGCTCGAGGCGCTGGTCGAGCTCGGGCAGCCCGAACGGCTGTGCGACCTGGTCGCCCTCCTCGGGGTCGAGAAGCACGACGTGCAGGACGGCGTCCCAAGCTTTCTGGTCGACGCCGCGGCGGTCCATCCGGCCGAGCTGGGTCCGTGCCTCGCACGGGGGCTCGCGGCGTCGGCGCCCCTCGCCCGGGAGCTGGCCGCCTGGGTTTCCGGCAGCGCGGGGCTGTCCGGCATGACCCCCGCCCTGCGGCAGGCGCTGACGGACCCGGTCCCCGGGGTGCGCATGGCGGCCGGGTGGGCCCTCGGCATGCTGCACGATCAGGAAGCGCGCCCGGCGTTGGTCGCCCTGGCGGAGGACCCCGATCCGGAGATGCGAGGGTTCGCCCGCGAGGCGCTCGGGCGGCTCGGTGACCCGGCGTGGCCGGCCTCCTAGGTGGTGGCGAGTGTGCGGCTACCGCGCTGCCACGCGTGACGAGGAATCCCCCGTTCGATTTTCGATTGCCAGGCACGTGCCGCGCGAGTAGGGTCTCGGTCGTGCCGCCGACGGTGGAAGGCAGTCCCCTCGCGCGTCGTGACGACATCCGGGCCGGCTTCGTCGCCGAGATCGAATCCCTGCGCGGCATCGCGATCACGCTCGTCTTTCTCTATCACGCGGACTGCTTGATCGCTCGGCGCCCTTTCCTCGGGGGGACACTTGTGTCACCGCTCGCCGCGCTGGTCCTCGGCGGCCACACGGGAGTGAGTCTCTTCTTCGTGCTAAGCGGCTTTCTCCTGGTGCCGCCATTCCTGTCCGAGGCGATTGGAGGGAGACACGTCCAGCGATCCACGTACTATGCTCGCCGAGCGCTTCGCATCCTGCCGCTGTACCTGCTGGCGGTTTGCATGGCGACGCTGCTCTCCGCCAGGCATGCTGCCGACCTGCTTCACGGGCTTCCGTATCTCGTTTTCTCGAGGACGGGCATCGGCGGGACGGAGCCGCTCTGGCCCTACAGTGGCGTGTGGTGGAGCCTCAGGACCGAAGTGCAGTTTTACCTCTTGCTGCCGTTCGTCCCCTGGTTTGTTCGGTCTCGGTGGAGACGCTGGTCCTCCATCGTTGCGGTGGCGGCATACACGGCGTTGTACATCGGCTTCGTGACGCGCTGCTTGGAGCTGCGGAGCTGGTCCGATCAGCTGGTGTTGTTTCTCTCGGTCTTCGGGCGTGCACCTCAGTTCGCCCTCGGAGCCTTGGCCGGCTGGCTCTACGGGTGCCATGGCGCGGCTCTGCGGTCATGGGCGCGGAACGCAGCATGGCGTGGTCGGGTCACTGGAGATGCAGCCATGCTGGCAACCCTCGTGGCTCTCGCCTACCTGCTTCAGCGCGTGGTATCGATCGGGTTTATGGGGGCTGAGCTCGGCTGGAACGCGTGGCATCTGCTCGAAGGCGCCCTCTGGACCGCGATGTTGCTCCTGCTACTGCTCGCTCCCCTGCGCACGAAAACGGTCTTCTCCAACCAGCTGTGGGGCGCGCTTGGGCGCTGGTCGTATTCGATCTACATGATCCACTTTCCGCTCATGTGGTTCTATGTCGACGGCATCCGCCGCATCCGGCCAGGAGCGTTCACGAGCTGGGACATCCCAAGCGTTGCCGCGATGTCCGTCCTCGCCGCGGCGTGCATAGGGCTTTCCGCCACGACCTACCGGACGATCGAGCGGCCGTTTCTCCGGCGGAAGGTGCGAATCAGCGAACCAGGATACCTGCGAGCCACGACTGTGGTGGAAACCGGATCCTGGTAGTAGCTCGCGCGGTGCATGGCTGGTGATCGGAAGTGCGAGCTCAGCGTCGTGGTTCCCGCGTACAACGAGGCTGGGCGAATCGCCGACACGCTGCGTCGGATCGACAGCTACTTGCAGGCGAGAGGTCTGGCGAGCGAGTTGTTGGTTGTCGATGATGGCAGTACGGATGGCACCGCAGAGGTGGTCCGGCGCCTCACGGCCGAGCTCGCGACGCCGCTGGTGCTGGTCAGCTCCGCGCCGAACCGCGGCAAGGGGCACGCGGTCAAGGCGGGCGTCTTGCGCGCTTGCGGCCGCGCGGTGCTACTGAGCGACGCCGACCTTTCCACTCCGATCGAGGAGCTCGAGAAGCTCCGTGCTTGCGTGGCCAACGGAGCCCAGGTGGCGATCGGGTCGCGGAAGATGCGGGGGGCCGTCATCGAGGTGCGCCAGCCGTTCGTGCGCGAGGCGTTGGGTCGAGTCTTCACCTTCCTCACACGGCTCGTCATCGTTCCCGTGTCTGATGCGACATGCGGCTTCAAGCTCTTCAGCCACGAGGCCGCGGCTGCGATCTTCTCGCGCCTGCGGCTCACCGATTGGAGCTTCGATGCGGAGGCGCTGTTCCTGGCCTCCCGCCTGGGCTTCCGCATCCACGAGGTGCCTGTCCGCTGGAGCGACACGGTCGGCACGAAGGTGCATCGTGGACGGGATGCCGTGCGCGCCGCACTCGGGCTCGCGCGCATCCGGCTCAACGCGGCACGGGGACTCTATGTGCTGCCGGCGCGCCCGCGCTGATGGAGCCGGCTGCGATCGAGCAGATGTACCAGATCGAGAACCACCACTGGTGGTTCGTCGGCAAACGCCTCCTGGTTGCTGTGCTCCTCGGGGAAGTGCTCGACACGCGCGGCCTGCGAATACTCGACATCGGCTGCGGGACCGGGGCGGTGCTGGCGCATTTGAAAGAACGTGCGCGCGCCGTGGGCGTGGACCACTCGCCGCTGGCGCTGGCATACTGCCGCAAGCGCGGACTCGCTCTGCTCGCGTGCGCGGACGGCGAACGGTTGCCATTCGTCCCGGCCAGCTTCGACGTGATCCTCATGCTGGACGTTCTGGAGCACGCCATCGACGACGTAGGACTTCTGAGGGCAGTTGGCGCGCTGCTCCGGCCCGGGGGGATGGTGCTCGTGAGCGTGCCGGCGTTCCAGGGTCTCTGGAGCCCGCACGACGAGGTCCTGCATCACCTCCGCCGCTACACCGCCCGAGGACTGCGGCGCGTGATGAACGAGGCGGGATTCGTCGTGGAGCGGCTCACCTACACCAATGTCGCCGCCTTCCCCCCGGCAGCGATCGCCCGAGGAATCTTGCCGCGCGTCGGACTCGCTCGCCCGGCCGGGACGACCGACTTCCGCGTCCACACGCCGTGGGTGAATCGGGCGCTGATCGCCGCCTACCAGCTCGAGGCGCTGGCCCTCCGCCACGTCCGGAGTCTCCCGATCGGGCTCAGCGTTGCTGCTCTTGCGCGGCCAGCACGTTTTGCGGATGCCGGGCAGACGTGACAGAGACCTTGCTATCGATGCGTGGCGAACGCTCCATCTACGTAGCGCTCGGCCTGATCAGCTTCGCGACGCTCGTCCTGCAGGTCTCCCTGACGAGGCTCTTCTCCTTCACCCTCTACTATTACTTCGCATACATGGTGATCAGCACGGCATTGCTGGGTCTCGCGGCTGCCGGCAGCGTTGTCGCCGTGGCGCCAGGGCTTCGAGAAGGAGACGTTCCTCGGCGGCTGGCGCGGCTCGCGGTCGCGGCCGGGTTGAGCATCATCGTGAGCTTGGGAGTCATCGCCCGGACACCCCTCGTGCCCGGCAGGCTCGCAGCCGACAGGATGCAGTGGATCTGGATCGCCGTCACGTACATCGCCGTGCTCGCGCCGTTCTTCCTTTCAGGTCTCAGCGTGACCGTCATCTTGTCGACATGGTCGCAGCGGATCGGTCGGCTCTACCTGGCGGACCTGGTGGGGGCGGGCGTCGGATGCGCCTGCGCAGTGCCACTGATGGTGTGGGGCGGTCCGCCGCTCGGGATCGGCGGCGCGGCCGCTTGCTTCCTGCTCGGAGGGGCAGTGCTGTGGCGGCCGTCGCGGATCGTCCCGGGCGTGCTCGTCGTCGGGGCTCTCTGCGTACTCGCATTCCCGCCGGCGCTCGAGCGGCTGAGCCCGTTGCGGCCGAGCCGGGAAAAGTTCGATCCCGAGCAGGCGCACCTCTTCGGGCTGAACGGCTACGACGTCATCTACTCCCGCTGGCACCCGATTTTCCGGGTCGATGTCCTGCGCGAAATATCACCCGGAAACGGCGATCCTCCGATCCGACCGCTGATGCACGACGGGGTCGGATCGTCGTCGCTTTGGAAATTCGATGGCGATCTGAAGCCGTTCTCCATTTTCAACCAGCGCATCGACGGTGCGAAGTTTCTTCTCGCGCCCCCGGCGCCGTCGGTGCTGATCATCGGTGCAGCAGGCGGGCGTGAGGTGATCCACGCGCTAGTCAATCAGTCTCCGCGGATCGTCGCCGTGGAGCTCAATCCCGTGTCGATCTCATTGACGCGGGAGGTGTTTGCGGACTGGACCGGGCATCTCCAGGATCGGTCCGAAGTGCGCTTCGTCAATGCGGAGGGCAGGCACTTCATAAAGAAGAGCCGGGAGCGCTTCGATCTGATCGATTTCGTCGCTCCGGACTCGTACGCTGCGATGAATGAGGGAACTCTGGGGGCCCATGTCCTCTCGGAAAGTTACCTCTACACGGTCGAGGCGGTGCGAGACGCCTGGAGCCACCTGACCGAGAACGGCGTGATGGCGGTCGGACTCGGCGATTTCATGCTGGATCCGCCGCGGCGGACCGCTCGCTTCGCCTCCGTCGCCAGGGCCGCCCTCGAATCCCTGGGCGTGGCCCACCCCGAGCGCCACATCGTGGTTCTCGCGGAGCCGCCAGGCGGCCACCTCTTGCCCGTCTCGCTGGTGCTCGTCACGCACTCGGCGCTGACGGACGCACAACGTGCGCAGATCGAGGACCACGTGCAGCGCGCTGGCCTCTTGCTCTGGCATGGCGGCGGGGGATACGGCGGGCATCTCGTTTCCCGCATACTCACCGCATCCGCGACCGAGCTCGAGCAGCTCTACGCCGCGCAGAAGCTCAATCTCCGGCCAGTGACGGACGACAACCCCTTCTTCTGGGTCTTCTACAAGTGGCGACCGGGCTTGTTGCGCGAGGATTCGACGGCGCTTCGGGTTGGCGGAGGGGCCGGTCAGGTCGTCCTGCTCGTCATCCTTGTCCAGTCGACGATTCTCGGAGCGTTGCTGATCCTCTTTCCTCTCCTCCGCCTGCGCCGCCGTGGGCAGCCGCTTCCTCACCCGGGCCGCATCGTGCTGTACTTCGCCGCGCTGGGGATGGGGTTCATGCTGCTCGAGATATCACTCATCCAGAAATTCGTCCTCTTTCTCGGCTATCCCACGTATTCGCTCTCGGTCACTCTCTTCGCGCTTCTTGTCTTTGCTGGAGCTGGAAGCTTCGTCACCGACCGACTTCCCCTGCGGCCGGCAACGCTTCTGAGCGTCCTCGTTCTGGCACTTGGCGTCGTAGTGACGGCGTACGTTGTCGCGCTTCCAATTTTGTTCGACGCGCTGTTGGCGTCGGCGCTCGCGGTGCGAATCGGGGTCACGGTGGCACTGATCGCCCCGCTCGCCATCACGCTGGGGGGATTTTTTCCGCTCGGCGTTCGGCTCGTCTCCCCGCTCCACCCGGCTGCGGTCGGATGGGCCTGGGGAATCAACGGCTTCGCCTCGGTCATCAGCGCCGTCCTCGCTGTCTTGCTCGCGGCAGCGTGGGGGTTCACGGCTCTGATGCTGATGGCAATGGCCGTGTACCTGATCGGGGCGCTTGCGTTCGCGCGGCTGGCACGGGCGGCGTAAGGTTCTCCGAGAGAAGGGATTACTCGATGACGAATGGCAATCGATCGTCCGTGTACGTCGGCGTTTTCCTGCTGTCCTGCGCTGCTCTGCTCCTAGAGGTGGCGCTCACGCGGCTCTTCTCGTTCACGCTCTGGTATCACTTCGCCTACATGACCATCGGCGTCGCGTTGCTCGGCTACGGGGCGAGCGGCGCGCTGCTGGCCGCATGGGAACGGCGGCTGCTGGCCGAGCCGGAGCGGCTGCTGCGCCG
>Ga0066710_100007238_pt1 | contig 10563 bp, 9 predicted proteins | sample GraSoiAngelo_159_FD_79666 | JGI IMG/M metagenome (GOLD analysis project Ga0066710, IMG submission 79666) | Grasslands soil microbial communities from the Angelo Coastal Reserve, California, USA - 14_1009_16_40cm | ecosystem: Environmental > Terrestrial > Soil > Grasslands | place: USA...
ACCCGAGCCGCGAGCCCCGGCTCGCCGGCACGAACGCCGCGGTGGCGAGGAGCGCCATGAGCGCCTGCCGGATCCACCCGTGACCCCAGGCGGTGCCGAGCGTGGCGTGAAGGAACTCCGCCGTGGCCGCCTCGTCGGGGCCGAGCAGGGTCCGGGTCTGGAGGTAGAGCCTGAGGCCGGTCAGCACGAGAAGCGCGACCCCGGCCCTCGCTCCGATCCGCGCCGCCCGCCGGGCCAGGTCGTCGGCGAGCTCGGGATGAGTTGCGTCGAGCCCGGTGCGGATCCGGACCAGGAAGGGCGCGTAGCTCCCCGCGCCGAGAATCAGAAACGCCGCGAGGTACCAGCCCCACCGCGCGGCCGCGTAGGCCGCGTCGAGCGGGGCGTAGGGCTCGCTCACGGAGCGATGGTGAACCCGAACCGGCCGCGGATGGCGTGACCGTCACTGCTCGCGGTGCGCCACTGCACCACGTACGAGCCCGCCGGCAGCGGGGCCGCCAGGGGAAGCGCCACCGCGAGCGAATCGTCGGTGGCGACCCCCTTGATCGTGGCAACCTTGCTGCTGTCGGCCCGGAGGATCGTCACGCTGGTGAAGGGGACCTCGGGCCGCTCGTTGAACCAGAGCCGGACCTCGCGCGGCGAGGCGGCGATGGTCTGGCCGTCGCCGGGGACGCTCTTCACCAGGTGATTATGGAACATCCCGCCGAAGAGCGTCGCGGCGGCGACGGCGGCGAGTCGAAAGGGAGTGGTCGTCATGCCGGAAAGATAATTCGGTCCGCCGACCTCACCGCCCCGGCCAGATCCCGAGCAGCCGCGGAATGTCCGAGGCCAGGTCCTCACGCGGGACGCCCCAGGGGTACATCACATGGGCCGAGTCGTCCGGGGTGAAGGCCCAGATCTGGGCGGCGTGGGAGATGCCGTAACCGCCCTTGGGAAGCTCGCCTTCCCGGATCGCGGGGGGCATCCCCACCGATCGCATCGCCGCCTCGATCGCCGCCGGGCTGCCGGTGACGCCGAGGAAGCCCGGGTCGAATTGTCCGAGCCAGCTCCGGAGCACCTCCGGGGTATCCCGCTCGGGATCGGTGGAGACGAACACCACGCGGACTCGCCGCGCCGTCTCCGGCGGGAGTGAGTGGAGCGCTCCGGCGAGGTTCGCCATGTGCAGCGGGCAGACGTCGGGGCAATGGGTATAGCCGAAAAAGAGAAAGGTGAGCGCGCCGCCGGTCTCCTTCCGGAAGTCGAACGGCGAGCCGTCGCCCTTCTGAAGCACGAAGCCGGGGCGGGGAATCGCCTGGAGAACGCGGGGCCCCTTCAGCTCCTCGACTCGCGGCGTCGCTCGACTCCCCTCGCAGCCCGCGAGGATCAGGAGCAACAGGAGCGGCGACAACCTCTCACCCATGGGATTCCTCCGCCGGCGACGCCGGACGCTCGACCAGGCGCCAGATCAGCGCGACCACCGCCCACCCGGCGATCGCCGCCCCCACGACGTCGCTCGCGAAATGGGCCTGCGCCAGCACACGGGTGAGCCCGCACGCGGCCGCCATGAGGTAGGCGACCGGCGCCGCGCGCGGAAAGAGCCGGGCGATGATCGCGGCCGCGGCGAAGGCCACCATCGCGTGGCCGCTGGGAAAGCCGAGGTCCGTGGTCCGGAACGGGCGATCATTGAAGGCGCGGAAGACGTACGCCCCGTCGTGCAGGGCGGGCCGCTCCCGCCGCACCAGCATCTTGAGCAGCTCTGCGACGCCGCCCGCCAGCGCCGGCGCGACGAAGAGGAGCCACGCGCGGCGCGCGCGATCGGGGGCGTGCGCGCGCCCCTCGAGCCACACCGCCGCGGCGACCGGGAGCCAGAAATAGATGGTGCCGAACACCCGCAGGAAGTTGCCCCAGTCGTGCTGGTAGATCGGCGGCCAGACGAGGTGGCGCCAGGCCCATGGGTCGAGCTGCATCGTGGCCCCGGTCGCGATCAGCGCGGCGGCGAGCGCCCCCGCCGTTCCGAGCCGCCTCACGCCGGCACGCCTCGAAGGAGCGCACGGGCCTCGCCGAGGGCTCCCTCCAGCCGCGCGAGATCGGCGGGGCCGGCCGCGCCCTGCAGCATGCGCGACCCACCGCCACGCCCGCCGCCCAGCCGCGCGAGCGTCGCGTCGAATGCCGGCCGGAGATCCACCGTCACGTCCTCCGAGCGGGCGAAGAGCACCTGGGCTCTCGCTCCCGCTATGCCGAGCAGCGCGATGACGCCGGGCTGGGTGGTGAGCCGGAGGGCGAGACCCTTCACCTCCTCGACCGCGCGCCCGGTCCACGCCGCCGACACCAGACGGAGATGCCCGAGGATCGCCATGCCCGGAAATCCCTCAGTCGAATCGCTCGCAGGGGAGAGCAGCAGCCGCGCCGCCTCGGCATCGAGCTCCCGCTCCCGGAACGCCGCGAGCTCCCGCCGCGCCTCCTGCAGCGAAGCCTGGAGCCGCGTCACGGAATCGGGCAGCTCGGCCGGCGAGCAGGTGAGCGACGCGACGAGGTCCCGGACCAGGGCGTGCTTGCGGGCGTAGTCGGCCCGGGCCCGGCCGCCGCAGAGGAATTCCACCCGCACACCGCGCTTCATCCGCTCGGTCCGGAGCACCGAGATGAGGCCGATCTCGCCGGTGGCGGCGACGTGGGTGCCGCCGCAGGCGGAGAGATCGAAGTCCCCGATGGCGACCACCCGGAGCGCGCCGTCCACATCCGGCGTCTTGCGGAGCGCGAGGGAGGGAATCTCTTCGGCGGCGGGAAACCAGGCGCGGACCTCGGCGTCCCCTCGCTCGACGACGCGCGCATCGGGGACGCCGAGGTCGATGGAGACCGTTTCGTCGCCGAGGTGGAAGCCGATGGTGCTCGCCCCGGCGACGCGGAGGAACGCCTGAGAGAGCACGTGCTGCCCGGTGTGCTGCTGCATGTGGTCGAATCGGCGCGGCCAGTCGATCCGGCACTCCACCGCTCCGGGGGCCACCGGCGCGTCGAGGAGGTGGACCAGCTCGCCGTCGGTTTCCCGAACCGTCACGTCCAGGACGCGGCTCCCGGCGAGGGTGCCGGTGTCGTGCGGCTGGCCGCCCGAGGTGGGATAGAAATAGGTCTCGTCGAGCCGGGCCGCCGGCCGCTCGCCGGCGCGGAAGGACTCCACGACCTGCGCGGTGAAGGTGTCGGTGTAGGAGTCGGCGTAATAGCGGCGGACGGTCATGGGCGCGCCGTGAGGGACAGTGGAACGGGAGAACCGGCCGAATCTCCTCCACAATCTACTCTGCCCGCGGAGGCGGACGACCGGGCGGCTTGACGGCGGGTGACACATTTCCTATGGTAGCCCTCAGCAATCCTGAAAATTTCCGAATAGTCGGGTTGCCGCGAGCTTGAAGGGCCCGAAGGCGATGCTGTTGCGTCTCCACCTGGACACCCCTCCGTGCCGGGTCAGGGTTCGTCCTCACCCTGTGCCCGAGGGGACGGCTCGGCCTGCCGCCCTGCGTACCCTGCCGGACCCTCGCCCCACACCACGATCGCCTCCCGTCCGTCCCCGCCGGACCGCTGCAGTCCGTCCCAGCCTCTCGCAGTGCGCGTGTTACGACTTCTCAGGAGAATCCATATGAGGATCGTATCGAAGCGGGACCATGTTCCCGGAGAGAAAGTCCTCTGGCGCGTCGCGGTGCTTGGCCTGGCGCTCGCCGGTCGCCTCGCGGGAGCGGCGTGGGCGCAGCAGGTCACCCACGTGACCGGTCTGGTGCAGGACGCCGGCACCAAGACCCCGATCGCCGGGGTGCGGGTCGCCGTGATGGGCACTCAGATCGGCGCGCTGACCGACGCGAAAGGTAATTACGCCCTGAACGTCCCTTCGGGGCGGGACAGCCTCTCCTTCCGGGCCATCGGGTACAAGCCCGCGGTGCGGGGGGTCGCCGCCGTGGTCAACGTCGCGATGGAGGCCCGGCCGGTGGAGCTGGAGGCCGTCGTCGTCACGGCGCTGGGCGTGGAGCGCGAGTCGCGGGACCTCTCCTATGCCGCGCAATCGGTCTCCGGAAGCCGGCTGACGCTCACTCCGTCGCAGAACGTGATCGCGGGGCTCCAGGGGACCGTCGCCGGCGTGCAGGTGACCAACGCGAGCAGCCCGTTCGGCTCGGCGCGTATCCTGGTGCGGGGCGCGGGCTCAATCCTGGGCCAGAACCAGCCGCTGATCGTGCTGGACGGCATCCCGATCGACAACTCGGCGGCGACGAACAACGGGTACGGCGGCGGGTCGATGGGCGGCTACGACATCGGCAACGCGGCGGGCGACATCGATCCCAACAATATCGAGTCGATGACCGTGCTCAAGGGCCCGAACGCCGCGGCCCTCTACGGCTCGCGCGCCGCGAACGGCGCGGTGGTCATCACCACCAAGAGCGGGCGCGGGTCCCTGGGCGAGGGAGGCTTCGACCTCAGTGCCACGTTCGCCTCGACCTTCGAACGGCCGCTCCGGCTGCCCGACTATCAGAACCTCTACGGCCAGGGATTCTACGGCGAGTTCGACTTCGCGGACGGGAACGGCGGCGGAAAGAACGACGAGGCGGACGAGAGCTGGGGGCCCAGGCTCGACGGCCGGACCACCGGGTGCGTCTTCCTGCCGAACACCACCACCTACGACACCAGCAAGCCGTGCCGGCAGTTCTTCGGCGTCGGCCCGTGGATGGCGCACCCCAACAACGTGCGCGATTTCTGGAACACCGGCGTCGTCGTCAAGGAAAACGTCGCCGTGGCCCGCAGCAGCGAGCGCAGCCACGTGCGGCTCTCCGTCGGCCGCACCGACGAGAGCGGCATGTACCCGAACAACATCAACCAGCGCACCGACGTGGCGCTCGCCGGAGGGGCGCAGATGTCGGACCGGTGGAGCACCGAGGCGTCCATCGACTACATCAACGACGCCTACCGGAACTCGGCGACGCAGGCCTACAACGACACCGACCCGATGCAGGGCTTCATCTGGTTCGGGCGGCAGGTGGACACCCGGACGCTCAAGGCCAACCTGTACCGCGATGTCAGCAACCCGCTCACCCAGCAGATCCTGGAGGGCAATCCGAATCTGCGCACCGACGCGCCGATCCAGTACAGCTGGAACTACAGCTACCATCCGAACGTGTACTGGCAGGCGCAGCTCAAGACCACCGACTTCGCGCGCAACCGCGGGCTCGGCCACGCCTCCGTGACGTTCAAGGTGACCGACTGGCTGAGCGTCACCGGCCGCACCGGCCGGGACTGGTTCCAGAACCACTTCCGGGCCAACTACCCGGTCAACAACATCGACCCGCGTCCGCTGGGCGGACTCTTCGACGTCGGCGAGACCCACAGCGAGACCAACTCCGACTTCCTCGTCGCCGCGGATCGGCCGCTGCCCTCCGGGCTCCACCTCACCGTCAACGCCGGCGGCACCGCGCGCCAGAACCGGTTCGAATCCAACACCGGCGACGTCGGCCAGCTGGTGATCCCGGGCGTCTACACACTCCAGAACTCGGCCGGCCAGCCGAACGTCTCGCTCTATCATTCGGAGAAGAAGGTCAACGCGCTCTACGGCTCGGCCAGCCTCAACTACCACGGCTGGCTCAACCTGGACCTGACCGGCCGCAACGACTGGTCCTCGACGTTGCCGAAAGGCCGGAACTCGTTCTTCTATCCCTCGGTCGGCGCCGCGTTCATCGTGAGCGACGCGCTCGGCCTCCAGAGTCGCGTCCTCACCTACGCCAAGCTGCGGGCGAGCTGGGCGCGGGTGGGGAACGACACCGATCCGTACCAGCTCGCGACCGTCTACGGCAACGGGACCGCCTGGGCCGGGCAGCCGAGCTTCAGCGCGCCGGACCAGTTGAGCAACGCCAACCTCAAGCCCGAGGAGACGCACGGCGAGGAGATCGGCACCGATCTCGGGATCTTCAACAACAAGCTGCTGCTGAACGCGACCCTGTACCAGAAGTCCACCAAGAACCAGATCCTGCCGGTCTCGATTTCGGCGGCCACCGGCTACACCCAGGCGCTGGTGAACTCCGGCGAGGTGCGCAATCGCGGCCTCGAGGTGGCGGCGACGGTCTCGCCCGTCGACACCCGCGATTTCCGCTGGAGCATCACCGCGAACTGGGCGAAGAACAACAACAAGGTGCTGTCGCTCTACAGCGGCGTGCAGCGCATCGTGGTGGGCTCGTACTGGAACGTCAACGTGACGGCCGACTCGGGCCAGCCGTACGGCAATCTGGTCGGCTACAAGTGGAAGCGGGACGACCAGGGCCGGATCGTCGTCGACGCGGAGACCGGGCTCCCGGAGCGCGACGCGAAGCAGACCGTGCTCGGCAACTACAACCCCGACTGGATCGGGGGCATCACCAACGCCTTCACCTACCGGAACCTCCGGCTCTCGGTGGCTCTCGACGGGCAGATGGGTGGTGAGGTGTACTCGGTGACGAAGTGGTTCGGCCAGTACTCCGGGGTGCTGTCCGCGACCCTCAAGGGCCGGGAGAAGGATTGGTGCGACCCCGGCTACGTCGTGCCGAACAGCGTCACCGAGGACGGCTCCCCGAACACGAAGTCCGTCTGTCCGCAGGACTACTGGCACAACACCTTCTACGCCCAGGAGGAGGGCATCATCGACGCGAGCTACCTCAAGCTCCGCGAGGCGCGCCTGGCCTACACTGTGCCCGGTTCGGTGGCGCACCGGCTCGGCCTCTCCAGCGCCGTCGTGGCGCTGGTGGGCCGCAACCTTCTGCTCTGGGCCAAGCAGCGCACCATCGATCCCGAAACCACCTTCGACACCGGCAATCGCCAGGGGGTCGAGAACGGCCAGCTGCCCACGGCGCGCAGCATCGGCTTTTCCGTCTCCGTGCGGCCGTAACCGCTTGGGAAAGGAGAACGATCATGCGATACGGGATCCTGAGCGTCCTCGCCGCGGCCGCGCCGATGGTGGGAGGCACGGCGTGCAGCGGGCTCACCGATATCAACCAGAACCCGAACGGCCCCGTCGACGTGCCGCCCCCGGCCATCCTCGGGAACGCCATCCAGAACGTGGTCAACGGCGTGAACGGCGTGAACAGCCTGAACATCCGTGGCGGCGGGCTCTGGGTGCAGTACTACGCGGAGATCCAGTACCGGGACGAAGACAAGTACATCGTGCGGTCGGGGACCAGCGGCGGCTGGGGCTTCTATAACAGTTCGCTCGAGGACTTCCAGCGGATCATCGACAAGGGGAAGGCCGCGGCCACGCCCAACTGGGACGCCGTGGGTCGAATCATGAAGGCGTACGTCTTCAGCGTCATGACCGACGCGATGGGCGACCTTCCCTATTCGGAGGCCCTGAAGGGAGACTCGGTCCTGGCGCCGAAGTACGACTCGCAGCAGGCGATCTACGCGGGGTCGTCCGCCGACCTGGCCAAGGCGAGCCAGGAGATCGAGCCATCCGGGATCGGCTTCTCGAGCGGCGACATCCTCTACGGCGGCGACATGGCCAAGTGGCGGAAGTTCGCCAACGCCCTGCGGCTCCGGCTGGCGATTCATCTCTCCAGAGTGGATGCCACGAGGGCGGCGGCGGAGGCGCAGGCGGCCGTCGCGGCCGGCGTGTTCCAGAGCAACGCCGACAACGCGACGCTCCGCTACCTCGCGACGTCGCCGAACCGGAACCCGATCTACAACGACGCGCGCGGGCGGGACGACTACGGCATGAGCAAGACGTTCGTCGACTCGCTGCTGAGCTGGCGCGACCCGCGCCTGCCGGTGTTCGCGCAGCCGAACAAGGACACCGTCGTCGCCAACCGGACCTACCGGGGCCTGCCCAACGGGCTGAACGACGGCGAGGGGGATCCGCTCTTCCTGATCTCGCGCATCGGCGCCTACTGGCGCGAAACGCCGAACGCGCCGATGGATCTGCTCACCTATTCCGAGGTGCTGTTCCTCCAGGCCGAGGCGGCGCAGCGCGGCTGGATCCCGGCGAACGCGGGCACGCTCTACGCCGACGCGATCCGCGCGTCCATGGCGCAGTACGGCATCGGCACCGCCGCCACCGACGCCTACCTGGCCGATCCCCGGGTCACCTACAATCCGGCCACCGGCCTGACCCAGATCGCGTATCAGAAATGGGTCTCGCTGTTCATGCAGGGCATGGAGTCGTGGACCGAGGTGCGCCGCACCGGCGTGCCGGCCCTCGTGCCGGGTCCCCGGGCGAGGCTTGCCGCCATTCCGGAGCGCCTGCCCTACGATGACAACGAGCTGGTGCTCAACAAGGCGAACGTGGACGCGGCCGTCGCGGCGCAGCACTTCAGCGCCAGCAACGACCTCGCCAAGCCGCTCTGGTTCACGGGGCGGCAGCAATAGGGGAGGGCGCCGGAGGCCGTCTCAACCGCGGCCGCCGGACCCGGCCCGCCGCAGGAAAATGAGGATGAGGCCGTGCCCGCCGGACGGATAGCCGGCCCGCGGGGTGACGCCGTGCGGGTACACCTCGACGCGCTTCGCCTCCGACGCCTGGATGGATATCAGGGGACAGGTGTCGACCGTCCGGGTGCCGTCCACGTAGACATCCGGGTTGGAGCTGCCCGTCACGCTGTCCTTGCCGCGCAATTCGACGACGGGACAGCGGTTCGGGGGCGGACCCTCTGAGACCCGGAGCTGCGGCAGAACGCGCCGGATCGCGTCCAGCACGGACAACGTGACATCGGCCGCGAGCGACTCGCTGGTCAGGATCACGCTCCCCGCCGTGGTGGCGGGGAGCGGCCTGGCCCCGGGCTCGTTCGAGCGGTCGAAGGGTTTCGTGGTCGCGCAGCCGAGGACGAGGAACGCCAGAGGGGGCGCCAACAGGCGGGAACGGAGCATGGCGAACCTCCGCATGAGAGGACAGCCGGGCCTACGCGGGGCTCCGGTTGATTCGACGCGCCCTGAGGGACTCGAACCCCCAACCCTCAGATCCGAAGTCTGATGCTCTATCCAATTGAGCTAAGGGCGCGGATCGGCAATGGACCGAAAACGTATTGCGACCGCCGCGCAGACGCCAGCGTCCGAGTAATTTCCCGGCCATGCAGCACGCCCCGTTCCCGCCGCTCCCCTGCTTTCCCTGTCCCCACGACTCCGCCTGCTGCGCGTACGGGACTACGCTCTCGGACGATGAGGCCGAGGCGATCCTCGCCGAGCACGGCGAACGCGGAATCTACCGGACCCGCTGGGGTGAGTGGCGGACCCGCGTGGTCCGGGGTCGCTGTGCCTTCCTCGTGAACAATGCCTGCTCGATTTACGATCGGCCCTATTACCCCGCGGTCTGCCGCGGCTTTCCATGGGTGGACGCGGAAACGGGTGGACCCTACGAGTTCGACCGGACCATCTGCCCCGAGTTTCTTCGCCAGCCGGAGCTGGTGCAGATTCATCCGTTCAGAACAGCCACCCCAGACGCGCCTTGAACACGATGCCGTTCCCGGCGGAAGTGAGGCCGAAGCCGGCGCCCAGGTTGAGCACCACGCTCTCGCTGAAGTTGATGTCTCCACCGCCGAACACCTGGTGCACCTGGTCCGCGGCCGGCAGGAAATCGCGCACCGGTCCGAACGCCCCGTAGTACTCGACGCTCAGATCGAGCTTCGGGCTCACCGTCACGCCCAGCCGGCCCCCGGGCTCGAACTCCCAGCCATCGGCCGACCCCGGCCCCGACACCGATCGGCCCAGCACGGGATTGACGTCGAGCGCAACCGGGCCGAACTGGCGTTCGAGAATCGGGCGCAGCTCGAGGGTCGCGTTCTCGTTCTCGTATTCCTTCCTCGGGAAGGCGACCTCGGCGCTCAAGCTGACCTTGACGGGAAGCCATCGCTCCGGCAGTCGCACCCGGGGCCGGAGCCGCCAGGCCACGAAGTCCGGGCTGTGCCCGGGGCGGCGGGCCAGCACCAGGTATCCCGCCATCTCGAAATAGTCGGTCATTCCGCGGGTGAGCTCGAGGGCGAGGTGAGCCTGGTCCTGGCTCGGCGCTACGGGGCCGTCGAACCTGCGGGTGCCCCGGGTAGTGAAGTTGACGTGCGTCTCGAGGTCCCACTTCCCCCTGGGCACCGTGGCATACTCGTAGACCTGGATCTCGAACGCGTCCTGGGCCAGCGCCGTGCCGGTCGCACCGAGCGAGAGCATCGTAGCGAGGAGCCGGGCGCGGAGTGGCACGGGGCGGGTCCGGGAGAGGGAACTCAAGCAGTACGCCGGCAGGTGGGGACGCGTTGAACTGCGTCAACGGTCAACGGTCAACGGTCAACGGGACCTGCCTTGCAGGCAATGATCCTAGGTCGCGGGGTGGTTCCCGTTGACTGTTGACCGTTGACTGTTGACGCTCTTTCCCGTCCCCCCTCTGAGCACGAAGATCACCCCGAACGCCAGCGCCGCCGCGGCGATGCCGAACCACTGCACGGCATACATCAGGTGCGGCCCCTCGTCGAGCGGTGTCGGCTCGGCGCGAAATGGATACACCGTGCCGCGAATCGTGTGGGCCACGCCCTCGGAGGAGTCCGCCTCGGCGAAGAGGTAGAGCGGCGCCACGGGGTAGGGCAAGCGGGCGCGCATCGCGGCGAGGTCGAGGCTCCGCCAGGT
>Ga0066710_100007240_pt1 | contig 10562 bp, 8 predicted proteins | sample GraSoiAngelo_159_FD_79666 | JGI IMG/M metagenome (GOLD analysis project Ga0066710, IMG submission 79666) | Grasslands soil microbial communities from the Angelo Coastal Reserve, California, USA - 14_1009_16_40cm | ecosystem: Environmental > Terrestrial > Soil > Grasslands | place: USA...
ACGCCCGCGCTCGCGGTCGCGGCCTGGATGGGTCAGCGGGACTTCGTAATGGCCGATGATGCGATTGTAAAAATCCGCCACGTAGATCGCGCCGTCCGGCCCAAGCTGCAAATCGACCGGGCGAAACCACGGATCGTCGCTGCGTAAAAAATCCGGCTCTTCGCGCGCCACGCGCGTGGAACCATGCCAGACGAAAGAGTCGCGGTTGATCCGACAGGTCATGACATTGCCCACGTATGTATTGTCACGGTATTCGGGAGGGAATTCCTCCGCGGCGTAATAGACAATTCCGGCGATGGCCGTGGACCCGTGGCTGTGAGCGCAAATATCTGGGGCAAAACCGAGTCCATCGTGCGGCTTGCCGAAACTCGGGTAATAAGCGCCACGCAGTAAAACATATACCGGCGAACTGTGGCAGTCTGCCGACCAGAGGTCGCCCAGCGGATCGAACATCAACCCGAATGGATTGACCTGTCCCCAGGAATATTGCTCGACGCGGGAGCCATCGATTTTGAATCGATAGCAATTGCCGGAATTCATCTTGATGGTGCTGCCATCGCTGGCCGAGAGGGTGGTATCGTTATTATAGCCGTGATCGGCATACACCCAGCCGTCGAAGCCGCGCCGGAACGCGCCGGTCAAACCATGCGTATCCTTCTCAAACCCGAAGCGGCCCAGGACAATCTTCTGCTGGTCGGCATGGCCATCGCCATTGGTGTCCTGGAGCTGATAGATATAGGGAATGCTGAAGACAATCGCGCCGCCTCTGTAGGGATACAGGCCAATGGGGATGTTCAGCCCGTCAGCGAAGGTCGTGATTTTTTCGGCGCGCCCAGCCGCGTTGAACTTCTCAAGGAGCTTAACCATATCACGGCCTTTTTTATTGAGCGGCGCCGGGAATGGATATTCGCGCGATTGAGTAATCCACAGCCGGCCCTTGTCGTCGAAAGCCATATTCATAGGCTTGCCAATATCCGGCTCGGAGGCGACCAGTTGGACCTCAAAGCCAGGGGGCAGATGAAAACCCTTCAACTCTTCCTGCGGCGTGCGCGGCTCGGTCGAGCGCACGAATTCGGCGAATGGATCCGATGCGCAAAGGCCTCTGCCGCCGCAAAGCAGCATGAGGAAGACGGATAAGAGAATGATGATTGGCAATCGCTGGCGGCCGATGGCTGAGGGATAAGTTGTAACTCTCGCTTCGTAATCGGCAATCGGCGCGTTCATTGATTGCTGCGAAGCTACTTCAAATGCTGCGTTGGAGTCCAGCACGACGCTAAGGGCAGAGGGAGTGGACAACATTTGTTAGAACTCGACAGCCACCATTTATTAATCTGACTCAGTTTCTTGCTTGCCTTCGATTCTTTTTTCTGCAACGAATGGGCACATAGCAGTTCGCGACGCATCATGTGCCAACGCCATTGAATATTGGGACATATCGAAGTGTCTAAGTGGCGGGTGCTTTTAGAAGTCGCGGAATTGGTATTTGAAAATTGAATTTGGTCCGGGTGGCAGAACGTTTCTTCAGCGGGGCTCCCCAACCCCCACCTCCTTGGCGTCTGCTGCCCGGACCATTTTTTCAGCTTCTATTGAGCGCTGCCTTGGTCGCGGTTTGCAGCGCCTGCAACTCAGGCTTCACCGCGGTCTTGTCCTCGCTGGACATCCGATCGATGAAGAGAATTCCATTCAAGTGATCCACTTCGTGCTGGATGGCCCGCGAGAGCAAGCCGCTCGCTTTGAAGTCCACCGTCTCCCACTTTGCACTCAGCGCTTGCACCTCGACTGATTCCGGGCGAGTCACGTCGGCATACACTTCTGGAAAGCTCAGGCAACCCTCCGGGCCGCTGGCCGGCTCGCCAAAAGCCCGAATCACCGGGTTGATCAGAACCAACGGCATGAAAGAGGCCACCTCGGCAGCTTTGCCGCCAATTTCCAGTGTCGAAGGCCGGTCCTTGGCCGCGCGCACATCCAGCACGGTCAGTTGCAGAGCCTGCCCTACCTGTTGCGCCGCCAAACCAATTCCGGACGCCTTATACATGGTATCGAGCATATCGGCGATCAACCTTGCAATCTCCGGCGTCATGCTCTCAATGCGCGCGCCCTTCTGCCGCAGCATGGGGTGGCCATATTTAACGATCGGTAGAATCATTGCCTAATCAAGCACATATCGCCCCTGACGGCGCTCGGCACGACCTTTCAATATACTCGAAAAGGTGAATCGATCAGCTTTATTCGCCCCTGGCCAACTCCAGGAGCACCTGCCCCATACTTCAGCCTTCAGCCTTCAGCATTTAGCCTTCTATTCCTCACCGGGCCAGTGGCGGAGCATTTGCGCCAGGTCATCGATGCTCGGGCTGTGCGCGCTGCGCACATAAAATCCGCTCGCCGTAACGCCGAGCAACACGCTGGCTGCATTGTCAAAGCCGAGTAATTTGCCCAAACAAAAGCCGGAGTTGAAATGGTCGCCTGCCCCGGTGGTGATGAGCGGTTTCTCCACGTAAGGGCCTTCCAGCAGCGAGACCGCTCCCTGGCTGACGGCCAGCGCATAGGCCACGGGGTGAATGACCAGCGTGCTGACGGAACTGTTTTGCTCGATTTCTAGAGCCAGCGCGCACAGACCGTCGCGCGAGCGATTCTTGGTGGACAGGCCCAGCACGTGTCCAATTTCATGCGCCTCCTTTTCATTCAGACCCAGAATGACATCGAAATGCTTCTCAAAACGTCCAATCAACTCAAGCGCTCGTAAAATATCCTTGGCGGTGCGCTTTTCCGGGTCCGCCAAATCAAAAAAAATCTTTCGTCGAACAGCTTTTGATACCGGGCAAAACTCCTCCAGCAACGCTGCCCAGATTTCGCTCATGCATGGAATCATCGTCCAATTCACGAATGCCACCAGATCGGCCGTCGAATAAACCTCAATAAACCGATCGCGCCCAAAGCGGGCCTGAAGATTGTGCCAGGTGATCTCATTGAGCTGGCTGGACTTGACCAGCATGATTTTGCCATCGTCAAACTCCACAGCGTCAGTGTGTCCGGCCTCGGCAATGCTGTGTACCTCGGCGTGCTGCGCAAAGTCATTAAACACCGGGTGCAAAGTGGGATAGCCCAGCGCGCCTACGTATGTCACCTTGACACCCAGGCTGGCGAGGGCGTTGGCCATGATTGGGCCGTTGCCGCCCAACTTCATGCGCTGGTTCACCAACTCGATGTTCGTGCTCTTGCCCGCCGCAGCCGAAATCCGCTTGCTCAGCGCCGAAATCGTCCCCAACCGCTCGAAATTTTGCGCATCCTCTCTCTTATCGACGGCATGGACGATCTCGTCCACAAAACCATCCAAACCGACAAACGCCCGCAGGTGGCTGGCCTCTCCGACCAACGTCAGCAGTTTGGCGGCGCAATGCTCGCGAAATTCTTCGGGTTCGATCATGGGGCGTTCAAATTTGAGATTTCAAATTTGAGATTCTATTGATCCAGCTTTACGCCCGCAATCTGCAGAATCCGTTCCAGTTCATCATCAGAGAAGAACCTTACTTCCACCGAGCCTTTTCCTTGCCGGTACCGCAATTGAACTTTGGCGCCAAAGCGCTCCCTCAGGCGCGTTTCCAAATCCACGATGTGGGCATCTCGATTCAATGGGTGGGAATTGGCAGTTGCAGGGCCTGCCGCTTCTTTTTTCTGCCATTGCGCCACGAGCTCTTCAGTCTGCCGCACATTCAAGCTCTGTTTAATGATCCGCTCAGCCGCTAAAATCTGTTCGGCCGGTGTGGGCAGGCCCAGAATGACCTTGGCATGGCCCACGGAGAGCCGATCGTCGCGCAAATAGTTCTGCACCTCCGGCGGAAGCTTCAGCAGCCGGAGCGAGTTAGCCACCACCGCCCGGCTCTTGCCCACTTTGCCGGCCACGTCTTCCTGGCGCAGATGAAACTGCTCGATCAATTGAGAGTAGCCGAGAGCCTCTTCCAGCGGGTTAAGGTTTTCCCTTTGTAGATTCTCGATCAGCGCCAGTTCCAGCACCGACGCGTCATCCGCTTCCCGCACGATGGCGGGAACCTCCTTCAGGCCCAGCAATTGAGCCGCCCGCCAGCGTCGCTCGCCGGCGATCAGCTCGAAAAAACCGTCGCGCTGCCGCACAATCAGCGGCTGGATAATCCCTTGCGCGCGAATCGAATCAGCCAATTCCCGCAGCGCCTCCGCCGCAAATTCCTGCCGTGGTTGAAAAGGACAGGGCCGAATCCGTTCCAAAACCAGCCGCTGCACGCGTTCCCGATTATCCGCGAGGGGTTCTGGCATGACTGGTTGCAATGCAGGCATCATCACCGGCGCAGGCTTCGCATTTGGCGAAACTCCGCCCAGCAACGCACCCAACCCGCGGCCCAAAGCTGGCTTCGACATCGCGGCCAGAGTGTCCACGAAAAAAGACGAAATGCAAAATGAAAAATGCTAGCCCTACGGCTTTACCTCGACATTCACAACCTGTAATCGCCAGTCAGCAAACCTGCGTGCGATCTTGAGCAGGCCGAAGGCATCGAAATTGTAAGCGCAGGCAGCTCCATACACGCTGTCCGGCGAAACGTTAAAGGTCCACACTGAACCGGGCGGAATGGCCCGCTCGTCTCCGTGCTCCAGGACCCTTGCCAGCTCGCTGGTGGGCGCGTTCAACAACTCGGGCGAATCCGCGCTCTGCCAATGGCGAAAGACGCCTCGGCTGGCCAGCAGCCGGCGCATCATTGCATTGTTCGTGGGCGAGTGCTGGTGACCACGAAAGACCGCCTGCAAATGGTTGCTGCCCGTGCTGGCGGTGCGTAGGAGGTACTGCGTGGCGCGTTGGCCGAAAACAAAGGCCCGCTTTGGATGGACGGCGAACTGCCTGTCACTGGCCAGCAATGAAAAGTCGTTCCACATAAAACCGATCGGAGCAGGCAATGTCGGGTCTTCGGGCCGAAAATCGCGCAGGGCCAACACGGCTTCCTCCAGTGCTCTTTCACCGGCAGCAGCGAACCATGACGGATGCTCCGAAAGATATCGAGCCTGGTTGAGCACGCCAAGAAACTGGAAAGAAAGGGCGCCTGAGCCTTCCAACAACCGGCGCGGATCAAAGCCGGCCTCCAGGCCTCCATGATGGCATTGGATGAAGCTTCCACCGGAACCGAGATAAAGCACCACCGGAAAAAAATCGTAAGCGCGCATGACTTTGTTAGCATCAAAATGGGTACCGTATTTCGCGCGCCCTTCATTCACAAACCCATAGCGCGCCTGCATGTAGGCATCTTCGTGGTTGCCGCGCAGCAGGAAAACCTGGTCCGGATTGGCCAGTTTCAACCGCAACAGCGTGTAGAGGACCTCCACTCCGTAAGCGCCTCGGTCGGTGTAGTCGCCGAGAAAAATCATGTAAAAGTTCGTGCGCGCGATGCCAAAATCCCGCAGATAGCCACGCTCATTCAACCAGTCCAGGTCGCCGAGCAAGGAATGAATATCGCCGTGCAGATCAGCATGAAAAAACACCTCGCTGCCTTCGGGCGCCACCAGCTTTTGCGCGAATGGCTCGAACGGAATGGACGAAAATGCGCTCTTCAGAAAATACGCCGTGCTGGTGTTAAAGAAACTGTCTTTGCGCGGCCCTTGATCGACCCAATAATCGGGCTGCGCCAGAGAACCGGTTTTGCACTGGGCAAAAAACGCGCTCAGAATCTCGCCGAATTCGTCAAATCGTTGCAGCGGCAGCAGTTCCTTCGCAGGCAGGCGATCTCCGAGCGCCCGGTTCGAAGGCAGGCTGGCGCAGGCCCTTTTCCACTCGCCGAAGGATTTGCGGATTTGTGGAAGGGTGTCATTGAATCGCGCCAGCGACGCCGCGCCGTTCGAGGGTGCAAGCGATTGGCCGAAGCAAATCCCAACTGCTGCCTGCCACAACGCCGCCACAACCAAATGTCCCGACCGACACATGACAGAGGGAGGCTACCACAAAAGCAAGGTGTGACTAGCGTGACCAGCCCCTCTGCCTCTGATTCGCCTTGCCAGAAGGGGTAGGTCGCCTTCATTATAGGACATGGTAGTTGCGCAAGATTTTCAAAGCATCGATAACCAGTTCTTCCAAACGCCGGACGCGTTTTTTTCAGCGTATCAGGGGCTGGCCTTGACTTATGATGACCTGACGCTGGCGACGCTTTATTCGGAGATCCTCCCTCGCGATACTCAGCTCGACACCGCGCTGGCGGAAGGGCTGGAGTTGAATATTCCAATCATCTCTTCCGACATGGACACCGTCACCGGCTCGCGCATGGCCATCGCCATGGCGCTCAATGGCGGGTTGGGTCTGATCCATTATAACATGCCAGAGCGGGAGCAGTTGTCCGAGGTCATTCGGGTGAAAAACCACGTCCATGGGTTGATTCAGGACCCGGTCAAAGTTTCTCCCGAACAACTGATCGGCGACGTGCTGAACATGATTGAGAAAAAGAATTTTGCATTCAGTACTTTTCCGGTAGTCGATGCCTCAGGGAAGCTGCTGGGTTTGCTGCCCAGCCACGCCGTCAAGCAGCGCTATGCCAAACGCAAAGTGGCGGAGGCGCTGACGGCGCGCAGCCAGGTACACACGATCGGCAAGAAGGAACTCAGCTCCAATCCCATTGCGCGCGCGGACAAGTTTTTTACCGACCATCCGCTGATTCATAAGTTGCTGGTAGTGGATGAACAAGACCGCTTGCACGGGCTGTTCACGATGAGTGACGTCGAGAGAATCATCCAGGAACGCAACGCCCAGTTCAAGCCGGCCCGCGACGCGCAATTCCGCCTCATCTGTGGCGCGGCGGTTTCGGCCACTCGCAATGCTTTTGGAAATCTGGACCGCGACCGCATTCTGAACCACGTGGGCGCGCTGGTCGAACGCGGCGTGGACGTGGTGGCCGTTTCGACCGCTCACGGGCATACCAAAGGGGTCGGCGACACCGTGCGGCTGGTCCGCGAGGCGCACCCGAAATTGCCGATCATCGCCGGGAACGTAGCCAGCGCAGCGGGTGTGGCCTTCCTGGCCGACTGCGGCGCCAACGCCGTTAAAATCGGCCAAGGACCGGGCTCGATTTGCACCACGCGCATGGTGGCCGGTGTAGGTATTCCACAAATGACGGCCCTTTACGTGGCCTCACGCGCGGCACAGAAAAAGCGCGTCGCTATTCTGGCCGATGGCGGGGTGACCAAATCTGGCGATATCGTCAAGGCGCTGACGCTGGCTGATGCGGTCATCTGCGGCGGGCTTTTCGCCGGATGTCCGGAAGCGCCGGGGCACACGATGGAGATTGGCGGCAAACTTTACAAACAATACCGCGGCATGGGCAGCATGGCCGCCATGAAGGCCGGTTCAGCGGCCCGCTATGGCCATCCCGATGGGGTGACCCAGAAGCTCGCGCCCGAAGGGGTTGAAGCGCTTAAGGAATTGACGCCGTCCGTGGATCGAATTCTGGCGCAGTTGATCGGCGGGATTCAATCCGGCATGGGCTATTTGGGCGCGGCGAATCTGGCGCAATTACGCGAGCGGGCGCGCTTTATTCGAGTTAGTCCTGCCGGGATGCGCGAGGCGGCGCCGCACGATGTGGTCGAGGTGACGACCGGCTGAGGAATGAGGAATGACCATTAAAATTTGATCGCCTCATTGAGGCACCCGCACTGCGAACAGCGCGAGCGATCCACGTCGGCGTCGTCGGTGTAAACGAAGCCGCATTGCTCACACCGAAAGATATGATCTTCGGTGGGGATCGGGCCAAAGCGCTTCTGACGCCGTTCATAGTAAATGCCAATCCAGCAGAGCCCAGCCAGGCACAGGACTACGTAAGCGGTGAGCAGCGCGTCGGTCGTCATATCAAGCCGCGATCATAAGCCGGCGGATGCGCTGTTGGTGATGAGCAAAGGGATAGTGTGCCATTGGAAAGTCATTTTTCCCCAGGTGGGCTGACTCGAAGCGGGTTCGCCAGGGCCGTTTTTCTGGAAGGGCTGAAACCGCGCGCCGGCGGCGAATCGGATCGCAAATTGGTCCGCATCGTTTCGGCCGCAAGAGGCCAGCAGCGTTGTCACCTGCGTGTCGCCGCGCGCGTCCACCAGCAACTGGACCTCCGTGTTCGTCAAAATATCCGAATGCGGCCAGGAAGGCAGGGCCGCGGGATTGAGCAGTTTGCGTGTGGCCAGGTCTCCTTCGAGGCGGACCTCCGACTTGGTGAGCACAGGAGCGTTAGTAAGGCTGGGCCCGGAGATGGCCAGAGCGGGCAGCGGCTTGTCGGCGATCAGCGATGGGGTGGTGTGGTTCGTACCCACGAATTCCAAAAAGGTTTTCCCCAGCGATGCTGCATCCATCTCCAGCCAGCGCGGCGGCTCGCTCCAATTAGTGAACTGGTGCTGCAGGGGCGCGAACCTCAGCCAGGCAGAGCCGGAAAAACCCTGGAGGTTGGGCAGAGCAAAAAGCGTCGGATCGCCCAAGGCCGGCAGTTCGGCTAACTTTTGGGCCGATTTCGCATCCAGCGCCAGGTTGATTGTGGCGCCGAATTGCGGCGAGGCGACAGCTCTGCCTGGACGCTCGGCGAGCAGGACAATCATCACCACTTGAGCCGCGAAAACCAACCCAACGGCAAGGAGCCACCGTTGCCGAGACCAGGACGGAGGTTCAAGCGGGCTTGTATTCATCGTTTTGCTCGTCGCTTATAACTGGGATATTAGACTACAGCCGCGGAAGGTGCCAACTGGAAAGAGACGGCGCAACGGAGTGCAACCTCCCATCACCCCATTTTTCTGCCACTGATATTTCTGCCAAAAGTCTTCTTTTGATACCACCGCCTGCTCAGATCATTGGCAGAAATATATTTTTTCATTTTTGCAGCGCGAATTTTTCTGCCAAGCTCTCGGGATATGAGCGAAACGCGCACGTCTTTGTCACAGGACGCGCCTTTGCAAATTCCGGATCATGATTTGATCCGCTGTGTCGGCAAAGGCAGTTATGGGGAGGTGTGGCTGGCCAAAAGCGTGATCGGCACTTTTCGAGCAGTGAAGATCATTTCCCGAAAAACGTTTCGCGATGACCGGCCCTTTGACCGCGAGTTTGCCGGGATTCAAAAGTTCGAAGCAGTTTCACGCACGCATCCGGGGCTGGTCAGCATTTTGCACGTCGGACGCAACGTGGCGGCGGGCTATTTTTATTATGTCATGGAAGTCGCCGATGACGTCAGCGCCGGCCCGGCTTTCCAACCCGACAATTACGTCCCCAAAACGTTGAGCGCTGAACTTTCCCGCAGAGGCCGATTGCCGCCGCAGGAATGGCTGCAGATTGGGCTGCGTCTCAGCGAGGCGCTGGCGCATCTTCACCAGCACGGCCTCATCCATCGCGATATCAAGCCCTCGAATATTATTTTCGTGGATGGCCATCCCAAGTTCGCCGATATCGGGCTGGTTACTGATGTTGGAGAGAAGGCCAGTTGCGTGGGCACCGAAGGCTACATGCCGCCCGAAGGACCCGGCAGTCCAACGGCGGACATCTACAGTTTTGGAAAGGTGCTTTATGAAATGAGCATGGGCAAGAGCCACGAATATTTCCCGGAGTTGCCGACGAATCTCCGCGAGTTTGCTGATTCTGAGCAATTGATGCGCCTGAACGAGATTGTCCTCAAAGCCTGCGCGCCCAATGCTCAGAAGCGCTTTCAATCCGCCCGCGAGGTCTTTGAGGCGTTGGCGGAGCTGGCCGGCCGGAAAATTCCAGTAAGCGGTGGAGGAGAGGTCTCCAACTCTTCCCGGTCGCCCCTCAGCGTCATCATTCTAAATGTGGCAAATCCCGAGCCCGGACCACGCGTTGCTTCCCTTCTTGAACAAAAGCTGGCGGCAATGGGACACAGGGTTTTTGTGGATCGGAGCCGCGCTATCGATGTGGATTGGGCGCGGGAGATGGAGCGGCGCATCGCCAATTGCGATGCCGCCATCGCCCTTCTCTCCGCCGCGTCAATGAGCAATGAAATGCTTGCTTACGAAATTGAGCTCGCCTGGCAGTCCGTGCAACAGCGCCAGGGCAAACCGTGCCTCCTGCCAGTGCGCGTTCAATTCGATGGGAAGCTGCCGCGCCCGATGGCCATCGCATTCGAACGGTCCCAGACACTCTATTGGGCGGGTGAGCAAGACGATGAACGGCTGCTGGAGGAGATCGCCAACGCGCTGGAGACCGGAAGCTCGGTAGCGGCGCCATTTTAGACTGCATGCGTCATATCCGTCATATCTGTCGCATCGGTCCTATTCCCCTTCCAACCAGGCGCCAACCGCCGAATTGTTGAAAGAACCCCCAAACCACGAGCGAATCATCTCCTATGAAAAGAAATCTGCTCATCATGTCAGTCCTCACCACTCTGGCGCTCTCCGGATGCGTGCCGTCGCTAAACCCCCTCTACACCGAGAAGGATTTGGTGTTCGATCCGGCCTTGATTGGAACCTGGGCTGAGGAGAACAACTCGTCGGACACCTGGGCTTTTGAAAAGGACACAGACAAATCTTACAAACTCGTCGTGACCGAAAAAGGAGACGCTCGCGAGTATAAGATTCATCTCGTG
>Ga0066710_100007241_pt1 | contig 10561 bp, 12 predicted proteins | sample GraSoiAngelo_159_FD_79666 | JGI IMG/M metagenome (GOLD analysis project Ga0066710, IMG submission 79666) | Grasslands soil microbial communities from the Angelo Coastal Reserve, California, USA - 14_1009_16_40cm | ecosystem: Environmental > Terrestrial > Soil > Grasslands | place: USA...
CCGGCAAATGAAATTGGCGCACTTGCCGACAAATTACGTGCATTGAACGGCAACGCGCTTGTCGTCGGACATGGCAATACGATCCCGGACCTGCTCAAGGCGCTTGGAATCGCGACGCCAGTCAGCATTCCTGATGGCGATTACAGCGAAGTCTTTACCGTGATAGTTGGCGATCCTCCGCAGTTGCTCCGGTTGCATTATCCGTTTTGATAAAGCGTCGAAAGTCACTTTAAAGAATTTTTTGCTTCTCATAGCCATCGATTCTGGCGGAAAATTCCGCTTTCATTATTGAACGCCGAAAATCTAGTTCACCGTTTTGTTCGTTCGCGCTGGATCTTGTTGCCAGTGGTCGCGCTGTTGTTTTTAAGCGCACGATCCGTAAATGCCGATCCGGTCGGAGACTTTCTCAAAAAGGTTGGCGAATCGGTTTCGAAAGCTTTCCAGCCGCGACCGACACCCAATCCAGCCGACAAGAAGACGAAACGTGTGTCGCGACGGTCGACGTCGCTACAATCAAATCTTGTCGCGGCGTCTCCTACTCCGCTCGAACAGCCACCAAATTTAGTTAATGAAGAGAAAATTCCTGTTTTCACCGTGCTGCGGGCTTCAGCCGTCCCTGCGGAAAAAGCAAAAGGAGATATGCCGTATGGAATTCCGGTACCAGGTCACAAAGGCATGGTCACCAGTCCCTATTCGCCCGAGGGAAATTACGTCGACGTCAGCCCGTTTCCGCCAGGATCCGCTGTGAGAGATCCATACACTGGAAAAATCTTCCTTGTGCCGTGAGCTCACACGCGTTTCGCTTCGCAAAAGTTTTGAGACCACGCGGGGGCGCACAAACAACACTGAACGTTTGCTTCTTTTATTCAGAGCGCCGCTGATTGGACTCGCGATGGACTTCGTGCCCGAGCCCAACCGCAGGGAGGTATTCGGCAACGAAGGTGCGCGTCCACCAACCGCGCTCACCCGGTTTTGTGAAGCGGTACCGATACCAATCTGCGCGGATGAATCTCGGCGGCGCGTTCGGGAACGGGTTGCACGCGAAAAGGCGAAGAATTCGTTGTTCGCCTTCGAGTAGTCGTTGGACAAGCGCGAAGAACCATGGGTGCAAGTCAGGAGGTGACATGGCCGCGAACCACATTTGCCAGTCGAGCTTCCAATGATACGGCGAGACAATACACGGTGCGCGATTCACGTTACCGGGCTTTCCTTTGAACTCGTATTCGCGCCATTCCGCTGAGCCATCTGGGAGTTCTGCATCGGTGCCTTTGATTACGACCTCGAGTCTTTCGCGCGTCATCGCCCCGAACGCCCCATAGGTATTGACCAAATGGAGCGGCTCGAAACTGGCATTCATGAGTTGTCGGCGCGAAAATAAATTCCGCGCAGGTCGCCAACTGAGCGCAAGCACAATCGCAGTAACCAAGCCAATGGCGATCGCATGCGGCGGAGCCACATCGGCGGGCACGGAGTGGGGGATCGAGAAGAAGCGCGCGAGGAAGCGGTCATCGAAGCATGGAATGCAAATAACGATCGTGATGTAATTGAGCCAGGAAAGATTGCCGCTCAGGATCAGCGTGATTTGGAACAGAATGGTAATTGCGCCGGCCCAGTAGCAGAGCGGCGCGGGCGCGAAGTAAAACCACGGCACGATGAGCTCGGTGAAATGATTGAACCACACGCCGGCTTTGTGGAACCAACGCGGCGCGTGATGCAAATACCAGCTTAGTGGATTCGGCAGTGGTTGCGTTTCGTAATGATAAAAAAGACAGGTGAAATCGCGCCAGCACGGGTCGGCGCGCACTTTGATCATGCCAGCGCCGAACATGGTGCGGAAAAGTAGCCAGACGATCAGCCACATCACGATCACTGGCGGCCGCGTGTCTGATGAGCCGAGAAAAATTGCCAGGAAACCCGTCTCGGCGAGCATCGTTTCCCACCCAAATCCGTAAAACGTCTGGCCCACGTTAACAAACGAGAGGTAGATGATCCAAAGCAGCGCCCATGTGAGCATAGACACGCCGAGCCCGAACGATTCGGAAAAACCAGTGATAGCGAAACACGACAGCGCGACGCCGCACCAGATCGTCGCCGCGATGAATCGATCCGAACAGTTGATGTAAAACAAACTTGGTGCGCGGCGAAACGGAACGCGGCGCACAAATAGCCGCACCGGTTGCAACCCGCGCTTGCCGAGCAACGGGATGAACTGATTAGCTGCGATCAGAAACGCGATCAGGTAAATGCCTGCGAGCGCGCGCTGGAAGCAGAACCGCGTTAACCAAAATTCGGTGGCGAAATGCATTCACGAACACCGAGCTAATGTAGCGCATACTATGGGGAGCGCACGCGCCCAGCGTGCTGGTTCGGCGTCGTCTGCTCCTTACACGATTGGGGATGGGTCTGCATGGCTCGTGATTGAATTGTGCCTCGGAGCTAGCAGAGAAAAAGATTGACGCAGGGGCGTTGCCTACATTTGACTCAGTGTTTCTCCCTAAGAGCCAACCAAAGACAATGCGAAACAAGGAGCAAAAACGAGATTTGAGTGTCCGGCGATCGCGGTTACGCATGTCGTGCTATTCGGAATGCACTTACCGGAGCAGAAATTCGCGCGCTTACTCGGGTTTGCCTTGCGACGACCAGACGATACCGAGAGAGAGAAACACTGCTTTCCCGGATATAAGATTTTCGCGAGCGTGGGGCCGTCTCCATACCTCAGCGGTTCTTTGTTCGACCCGAAAACCGGGACGGCGAATGACGCAACCTTTGCCAACTTTTCCAGAAGCACAATGCATCTGGTCAAAACCGGAACCGAAACACCATCCTATGCCAAACGTATTCGCCGTCAGCGCTAGCACTACACTCAATCTGCGGAGCAGCCCAGAACTGCGCCCGGATAACATCGTCGGGGCCATGCCCCATGGGCAGATCGTCACCAAGCTGGAAGATGCTGATCCGCCATTTGTCAAAGTGAGCACCACGCTTGGTGGAGAAACGCTTACAGGATTTTGCTCCAGGGATTTTCTGGAGGCAGCCGAAACCGAAGGCAGCGGGGGTACTGCGGAAAAGTTCGATAAGACGCTGACCGAAGTATTCACCAGAGGAACTCCGAAGCAGGCATTTCTGCAGGAGCTCGTCGCTTGGGGGAAAACAGCGCCGGAAGCAATCTTCACCGATCAGCCAGACAACAAGAAAGATATATACGCGAGCGTGACGGAAGAACTCGGTCCCTTCGGGGACATCACTCACCGAAAGGCTTGCATGCTTGAGGTGATGCGTGTGCTCGCTGGATTCGAGTCCTCGTGGAAATGGAATACAGGTCGCGATTCGCACAACCCGGCCGAAAACTCGCCGGACACGAATTCTGCCGGCGCGTTTCAAGTGAGCGCAAACTCATTGGTGTTCGGCGACGATTTGAAAAGTTTGGTAGCGCCACACGGCATTCTCAACGCGAAGGGAGATGGTGATGCGTTCGAAGCCTTGATGAAAACCAATCACCCGCTCGCAATGGAATATATTGCGCGGTTGATGCGCCACACGAGGAAAGCAAACGGACCGCTCTACAAAGGGAGCGAACGCAATCATTTCGCGCCGCCGTTTGATCGGCCAGAACAATCCGTTTACCCGTGGCTTTCGCGTCACGCGGTCGCAGAGTTCCAAGCATTCCTCGCGTGATCACGTCATTGTTTGATAACCATTGCAGCCTCACTTTTTTCTCACTGAACCAATCAACCTATCAACTCATTCACTATGCGACAAATCACTTGGCTAACGGGAGACTATGCGAATGTAAATGATCGTCAGGGTCAAGCTGCGAAGCGCGGCTGCGCCGTGACGATCGACTTTCACTTCAACGGCAACGGCGCAGATGCCAAAGGCGGCGAAGTCTGGTATAAACCGGGCGATGCCAATGCGCGGCCGCTCGGGCGGGCGATCGTCGACGCTTATACGGCGCTCGGCTTGCCCTTTCACGGCACTGAACCACTGAAGGAGGCGGTGCAGGGCAACCGTGCCAGTTTCATTCGGCACTATCCATGCCCAGCGGTGTTGATCGAGCCGCTCTTTGTGACCAACCCAAGCGCGAATCAGGCGGGCTGGATTCACGATGATAAGAACGTGCAGAGCCTCGCGCGGCGGATCGCGCAAGCGCTCCAGAATGCGACCCAGGACGAAAAGTCACTCGTTGGGCTTTCTATCGGGCACCTTTATAAACCCTCCTCACGGGGCGATACGGGTGTTGATTGCGTTCTCGGCGATACAGAAGCTGCGCACGCGCGTGCTGTCGCCGAAGCAGTGGGGACCATCCTGACCGGCCAGCCCGTGAATGCGCCTCCCTGGCCGCCGCCCAAATGAGCGAGTTATTTGATGAGTTGGCCGCGACTTACCAGCGCGCGTCGTTGCTGAACCAACCAGGGAATCAGCCGCCGCGATAGTACGAAAAGCTCGCAGCGAACCTAACGAAGACATAAAATGAAAACTCACCGAAAATTCGCCACAGTTATTGTCGTTGCCTGCCTGCTTCATCTCCCATACGTCGCGTTCTGCAAGCATAAGGGGGATGCGGACAAGAAAGAAGAACGAGTGGAAATCAAATACCTTGTTCCGGAAGCTAACATCGAGACTGTTGCCAAGCGTCTTAAGCTTGATCCCGATCATCCGACCGAGACGCGGGTGATTTGTTTCTACGATACGGATGCGCTCACGCTTTTCACGCGGACTCCGAAAGTGATATTGCGCTCGCGCTACAGCGCCGGCACTGACCAGAAAACCGGCGACACTACGGTGAAGGTGAGGGGCGGGAAAGTGGAAGGAAAAGGCGTCAAATGCGAGTTCGATAAGGTTATCGGCAAGGACAAAATGGAATCCTGCTCGCTGACGGACGAGAATCAGGAACTGGACCAAATTCAAACTGCCAACAAGGGCAGCGGCGTGAAGAGGATTTTCAATCATGACCAGGAAGAATTGCTTAAACAGGCGAACATTAATCTGGATTGGAACTTGCTGGTTCCGTTTGGACCTGTGGAAGGCGTAAAAGTTTGGAAGGATCTGTCGGCGGAGGGGCTGGACAAGGTGACCGTTGAGCGATGGGAACTGCCCGCGCGAGATGGAAAACCCAAGCGCGTCTTATTCGAAGTTTCAACCAAAGTGCCCGTAAGCCAGGAATCCCAAGCGACTGAAGCGCTTTCCAAGGCGCTCGGTATCACGAGCGCGGAGAAGCAGGAAGAAGAGACCAAAACCAAGATCGTGATGGATCATTATGCGGGTGACCATTCTACCAAGCCGTAATTGGTCTATCTGACAACAGAATGTTCGTGCCTATTGCAGGCTCGGTGTTTTTCACGATTTGCGAAAGGAGGAATCGCGCACGCGGGCGTGGTTCGCCTTACTCGGGCACGTACACCGCATAGCCGCGTGGAGCGGCCCAGAGATCCACCCAACCGGACTCGTTAGTCCATTTCTCCTGCGGCTGGCCAAGATCATCGCGGCCGCGCCATGCCGCTGGGACCAAGCGCGTATTATTCCATCGCGTTTGAATCCATGTGCCGTTCCAACTGCCGCGGTTATTCAGGACAAACGCGAGTCCGCTTTGGTCGCCTGCGCCCGAGCGTTGCATGACGTAGAGGTCGTCATCCGCGAACAGGACTTGCGTTGGGCCGGCTGCGTTTTGTTCATGAACTTTAACAAGCGCGTCAATGCCGTTTCGATTGTCCGGCTGGGCCAGGTTCCAGTTGAAGTAATCCTGCCAGAAGACGCACGGATAGCCTTCGTGCGTAAGGATGAAGGCGTACGCAAGCATCTTGTCGTTAATGATTGGGGTGTCGCGCACGACGTCGTGGTTCTCGACGAAAGTGACAGCCCGCTCGGGCCGCCCCCACATTAAAAGTCCGCGTTCGGGGAGAGTTCGCAGACTGAATCCGTAGCGATCGCACAAATCGCGCAAACGCCAGCGCAGGGGAAAATCAAATGCGCCGGCGGGATTGTCCGACCACGCGTTGGTTTCATCGAGCCAATCGTCAATCGTGCGTTCGCTGTCCCAGCATTCGCCGACAGCATAAGGTTTAAAAGTCTTGTCGTCGCGCAATGCGCGCAGTTCTTGAATCGAGCGCACCATCCAGCCGCCGTAGCCCTTGACCATGTCGTAGCGAAACCCGTCGAAGCCAATTTCTTCCAACAGCCAGCGCGCATAATTGATGAGCTCGGTGTAAACGAAGGGCGTGCGATGACACAGATCCGGCATGTCGCCGAAAGTCGCGCCGTCCCAGGTCTCGTATTGGCTCGGGTGAAAGCACTTCCAATCACGCGGAAACTTGCCGCTTTTCGGCGCGAACTTTGTCCAGCGGGACTGCCCGTCGATCGGATTTTGTTCCTGCGCGTCAGCACCGCTGTTGTGATTGAATACAAGATCGGCATGCACCTGCACTCCCTGCGCGTGCGCAGACTCGATAAGGTCGAGTAGGTCGTTCTTGGAACCGAACCATGTCGGCGTGCCGCCTTTCTGGTCGAACTCGCCAAGATCGTAATAATCGTACGGATCGTAGCCCATTGATTTCCAACTGGCGGCCTTGTTTGCCGGCGGAAGCCACAGTGCGGTGAAACCAGCCTGTGCGATCGCCGGCAGTTTCGATTTGATGAACGTCCACCATTGGTGTTCGCGATTTTCCGCCTGGGGACAATCCCAATAAAACGCTTGCAACATGACACCCATAATTCACCCTCTTTTTCGGCGTGTGACGACGTCGTCATTCTACCTGCGGAATAAGGAGTAACAAGGAGCAATCAAGTCCCAGAAATGTTACGAACGAATGTACCGCTGTGTGTCGTCGCAATGTTCGTTGTGATCGGCGTCGCGGGCTGTGAAAAGAAGAGTGGGGAAGGAGTCGTGATCGGTAAGGATTACGTCGCGGCGGTGAAGGAAGGCGAGAAGACCAAAGACGAGCGGGCGACCAATCACGAACAATGGATCGTGAAAGTGCGAATGCTCGATAACGGCCGCAGGATCGATGTCCGCGCCGACCACGTGCAATGGCAGAAGTTGCGGGAAAACGATCGAGTCAAGGTCAACTACCGTGTAGGGAAATATACCGGAACCGTTTGGGATTCTGAGATTGAGTGACGGCGGCGGTCACGTAAAGCTCCTGCGAATCAGTTATCCTGGACTCGCGTTCGAGATCGGCTTGCAAGCCGGCGTGTAACGGCTTTGTCACATCGAAGTCACAGAGCTTTTACACATTCTGAACCGGTTCGTCACAATCGGCGTGTAGGTGTTTCGAGCACGCGGTCAATCACCGTGCAAACCCAACCCAAAACCCAATCCAACACAAATAACCTATGAAACTAACTGTTAAGAATCTACTGCAGGCGAAGTCCTGTTCACTCGTAGCTGTCGCTGTCGCGCTCGTCACCATGGCTGCTTCAAACGCGGCCGCGGACAAGGTGAGGGTTTTCAACGAGATTGTAAGCGGTGTGCCCGCGCCCAATCCGGTGGTGGTCTCCGACACTGTCTTCTCACCGGAATTTGCCGACGGGCGCGTCGCCCAAGGCATCGATCTTCTCGAGAATCCCTCGGGCTTAATCACGCAATTCGGGTACCTAAGCGACGGAACTAACACTGAGCCGGATGAAAACACTTATCTCATTCTGGATCATAATCCGGGTGGCCCCACGCCTGACTACGATTATGGCCGGCATTTCCTGTTTCAGGGACATGAGAACAGCGGCGATCTCGCTTATGTCACGCGCATCAACCTGGATGTGGCGAGTCCCGCTCATCGCATCACGCTTTTGACGCCAGTCGACGCGACTGGTATCACATTCTTTAACAGGATCGATGGTTCGACATGGAATCTGTTTACTGGCACCCTCCTCTTCGCGCAGGAAAATGGCGCTCTCGGCGGCGTCATCGAGATGGGTGCCGATTTTGACCCGAACACGGGAGGGGGCGCTGGTTTGCGCACGCTGTATGGCAGTCTCGGCCAAGGCGGCTACGAAGGCATCCATGCTGATGACTGGGGCAACATGCTCATCGTCGAGGACGTGGGTGGCACTTTGGTACTAAATAATGCAAAAAATCCGAACTCGTTTGTCTACCGTTTCGTTCCTCTGAATCGGAACGATCTGACTCATGGCAAATTGCAGGCGCTCCAAGTCTCGATTAACGGCAACCCGGTCGTGTTCCTGCCAGTGGACGACAAGCACCCCAACGGCGACACGCGGTCGGAGAACCAACTGCTGGTGCACACAGTAGGTGCGTCCTGGCCGGTACAATGGGTCACCGTCCATGACACAGAGATAAACGGCACAGATCCATTCGATGCTAACGCCTTGGCAAAAGCTGCTGGCGCAACACCATTCAAGCGGCCGGAAAATGGGCAGTTCCAGCCTGGTTCACACTTTCAGACCTTCTTCTTCACTCCTACGGGCGCTACCGATAATATCGCAGGCACAGACCCTGGACTGGCAGCGCGCGGCACCTAGGGCGGACTCTTTCGTGTCGATCTAGCCGCAAACCGCGAGACTGGGAGCATTTCTCTCGTTGTCCTTGGCGACGCCGACCATAATTCGTTCGATAATATAACGTTCGCGGACGATAAGGATACGGTCTTGCTAGCGGAAGATCGCGGCGACACGCTGCACGATCAGCTGAATACACTCGATTCGGTTTGGGCGTACAAACTGAACAGGCAGCATCCTGAGAGAAACGCAGTGACCCGATTCACCGCGCTTGGCTTTGGACCGAGTCGCGGGCGTGGTTGGGGAAGAAGACAACGAACCGACCGGGCTACACATGTCGGAGGGAGACAGCTCGATTCACGGATTGATCGGAACGAAGACTTTCAAGACAGACCGGGCCAGGCTGTTCTTCACCCAGCAGCACGGCGAGAACAACTTGTTCGAAGTCTTTCCCATCGACTGAGTGCGAGTTAGCGACCGGGACAGGCAGGCAGCGCCCCAGACGATTCAGCCGTCTGGGGCGTTCTTTTCTGCATAACGAACGAATAGGAACATCCGATTGAACGCCAACTCTGCGGATCGCGCGGTCAGCGGCGCGCTGCGACCTTTGAATTCGCATTGGCAATAGGCTCGTAAAATCGCAGAGCCTCGATGTCGCTACCGAGTTCGCGTAAGGGATAAAGCCCTTTCGCAGAGCCGGCGCCTGGATCCCGCACGAGGTAATCGAAGCCGTCTTTCCCTGCGATCACGACAAAGTGCGTGATGCCGCTAGCCAACCGCACGCGGACAATGACGGGATTTCCGTGCGCGATGTTCGAATCGATCAGTTGATATGACGGCAAGTCTTCGTACACGTGACGCACTCGATCGGGCGCGAACCACGCTGCTCGGTCCCAGTTAAGCCACCCTTGGTCCGTGAATCCGCCCGTCGCAGTTAGAAACCAGTTCAACTGCTGCGGATCGACGTCGATCCCATAAAACTTGAATACCATCGCCGCCGCCGCCACAGCGCAACCTTCGCCGCCGAGGGTGCCGTTCTCGGCAACGCCGCCCAGCTCATCGTCGCTCCATTTGTCATCAGATTGCTGAAACGACGGCACCGGCAACTCGACACGAGTTAGAAATGGACGCCCGCCGCGCGGTGACAGTTTTCGTTTCCAAGTCCAATCAACGTACACCGCTGCGCCCGCGACGACCACAACGAGAAAAATAACGACAATCGGCCACCAGCGCTTCACAGCACCAAACCTAAGCGCATGCTCACGGCACTTCAACGCGCGCAGCGAAAACCAGCGCGAATTGAAGATGACTAGCCAGGTTTCATGTAGCGTGGCTTCGCTGTTTCCATTCCGACAGAGACCCGACAAACTCGGGCAGGGGTGACTCGTCCAAGAGCGCGATGAACTCCAGCGAGTGACCGTCGCCGTCGCGGAAGTACAACTGGGCGGAGGGCATCCAGCCGATGACCGACGGCTCAGTCGTTTTCTCCCCCGGCAAAATTCTGAGTTTGGATGCCTGCGGCGTTTAGTCGCTCGCCGGCAGCGAGCAGTTCTGTCAGCGAAACATCAAATGCGATGTGGCACTTGTGAAACGCGCAACCCAGCGTCGTGTTCGGACCCCACAGGCCAAGCATCGATCTTTTATTAGTGCCGGCCCACAAAAAAACGATATCGCGCGTAAGATCACGATGCGCGAACCGCAAGCCGACGATCTCAACGTAGAATCGTTGGGCTGCTTCGGTATTAGAAACCGGTAGATGCGCTTCGTACAAGTGCATGTGACCAGATTACATGCGCTCCGGGGTTGGGCATCCTATCGCTCGGCTCCCGGTGGCTCGATTCTCGTTAAGCCATTTCCGATGCTCGAGTGCGCCGGTTGGCGGGCCGTTATGTGGTAATCGCCAATATTTCCGAGGGCATTTCTCGTGTGGTCCTGGCGATCAAAATCACGACGATGGTCGAGGTCATACACTGCGCAAACGTCCTTTGGGAAGAGAAGGTCGAGCGTCCAGTCAAACGCCACACGAATCTTTTTGTCCAAGCCGGGCAACTTGCTGAGGTAAACTGTCCGCCAAATCCACCATGCGAAGAAGCCCGAGAAATTGAAGCCA
>Ga0066710_100007242_pt1 | contig 10561 bp, 12 predicted proteins | sample GraSoiAngelo_159_FD_79666 | JGI IMG/M metagenome (GOLD analysis project Ga0066710, IMG submission 79666) | Grasslands soil microbial communities from the Angelo Coastal Reserve, California, USA - 14_1009_16_40cm | ecosystem: Environmental > Terrestrial > Soil > Grasslands | place: USA...
CTGGGGTCGATCTACGGGTTGATCGCGATCGGCTACACGATGGTGTACGGCATCATCGGCATGATCAATTTTGCCCATGGCGAGATCTACATGATCGGCGCCTTCATCTCGATCATCGCCCTTCTGGTGCTCGGGCTCGCCGGCGTCAGTTATGTTCCGCTGGCACTCGCGCTCGTCTTGCTGACGACCATGCTGTTCACCGCGATCTATGGCTGGGCTGTCGAACGCGTTGCTTACCGGCCTTTGCGGGGGTCGTCCCGGCTAGCCCCGCTGATCTCGGCGATCGGCACCTCGATCTTCCTGCAGAATTACGTGCAGATCCTGCAGGGCGCTCGGGCAAAGCCGATGCCGCCGCTGGTCCAAGGCGGCTTCACTGTATTCGAGAGCGGTGGTTTTGCCGTCCGCCTCAGTTATCTGCAGCTCTTGATTATGTTGACGACGCTGGTGCTGATGGCGGGTTTCACCGCCCTTATAGCAACCACGTCCCTCGGCCGCGCGCAGCGTGCCTGCGAACAAGACATGCAGATGGCCGCACTGCTCGGGATCGATGTCGACCGGGTGATCTCGACGACGTTTGTGATGGGCGCCGCCCTTGCCGCGGTCGCCGGGTTGATGGTCACCCTCTATTATGGCGTAGTCGACTTCTTCATCGGGTTTCTCGCCGGGGTAAAGGCGTTTACCGCGGCGGTTCTGGGGGGCATCGGTTCGCTGCCTGGAGCGGTTCTGGGCGGCGTTCTGATCGGGCTGATCGAAGCCTTCTGGTCGGGCTATTTCTCGGTCGAGTACAAGGACGTCTCGGTCTTCGTGGTGCTGATCCTTGTCCTGGTCTTGCGCCCGACGGGGCTGCTCGGCCGGCCCGAGCTGGAGAAGGTGTGATGACCGCCGCCTCCGGGCTCGCCGTCGAGGGGCCAGCCCCGGAGCGGTCGGCCCCCGAGTGGGTGGCATATCTCAAGGACGCGGTCCTAGCGGCGCTGGTCGCGGTACTCCTCGGCCTGCCGCTGATCGGGCTGCAGACTTACGACATCGGCGGCGGCGCGCTCGGCATCCGCACCCATTTCGATTGGGTGGCGATCACCGCCGCGGCGGTCTTTGCCGGCAGGCTGGCGCTCCGCCTGCCGCAACGGTTGCGTCATCGCCGCGAACGGAGCCGCGAGACTGCTTTTGCCCGTCTGGCGGCCTGGGCCCGTCGCCGGATGCTGCCAATCACCCTCGCCGGAATCGCCTTTGCCGTCGCCCTGCCGTTTCTGCCGTTCTCGTCGCGCTATCTGATCGACCTCGGCACCACGGTGCTGATTTACGTCATGCTCGGCTGGGGGCTCAATGTCGTCGTCGGGCTCGCCGGTCTGCTCGATCTCGGCTACGTCGCGTTTTACGCCGTCGGCGCCTATACTTTTGCCCTCTTGGCGCGCGATCTCGGTTTTACGTTTTGGGAGGCGCTGCCGTTCTCGGGCCTGGTGGCGGCGAGCTTCGGGGTCATCCTGGGATTTCCTGTGTTGCGCTTGCGCGGCGATTATCTCGCGATCGTCACCCTCGGCTTTGGCGAGATCATGCGCATCGTGCTGCTGAACTGGTCGCCGGTCACCGGCGGACCGAACGGAATCTCGGACATCCCACGGCCGTCCTTCCTTGGTCTGCCCTTCGCCCGCTCGGCGCCCGAAGGTGTCACAACCTTTCACCAGTTTTTCGGGCTCGAATTCTCCCCCGACCAGCGTGTGATCTTCATCTATTTTGTCATTCTGACGTTGGCGCTCCTCACCAACCTGTTCACCCTGCGCCTGCGCCGGCTGCCGATCGGGCGCGCTTGGGAAGCATTGCGCGAGGATGAGGTCGCCTGTCGCACGCTTGGCATCAACCCGACCAATGTCAAGCTTTCCGCCTTTGGCATCGGCGCGATGCTCGGAGGCTTGGCCGGGTGCTTCTTTGCGACGCGGCAAGGGTTCATCAGCCCCGAGAGTTTCGCTTTTACCGAATCGGCGACGATCCTCGCGATCGTCGTGCTCGGCGGCATGGGGAGCCAGATGGGGGTCGTCCTCGCCGCGATCCTGCTGGTCACTCTGCCCGAATTCGGCCGCGCCTTCGCCGAGTTCCGGATGCTGATCTTTGGCGCAGCTATGGTCGCGATCATGGTATGGCGCCCGCGCGGGCTCTTGGAGCACCGCGAGCCTTCTCTGCGCCTTGGCGCCCGGCCTTCGTCGACGTGACGAGCCTGCCCGAGGGCCGCCAGCCGCTGCTCGCCGTCGAGCATCTGACGATGCGGTTTGGCGGGCTCGTCGCGATTTCCGATCTTTCCTTCCTCGTCTATCGGCGCGAGATCACCGCTCTCATCGGACCAAACGGGGCCGGCAAGACGACGGTCTTCAATTGCCTGACTGGCTTTTACCGACCGAGTGCCGGCCGCCTCGCGATGCATGTCAACGGCCAAATCCTGCTGCTCGAACGGATCGACGGCCTCAGTATCGCCCGCCAGGCTGGTGTCGCCCGTACGTTCCAAAACATCCGCCTCTTTGCCGGGATGACGGTGCTGGAAAACCTCGTCGTCGCGCAGCACAACGTCCTGATGCGAGCCAGCCTGTTTTCGATGGCGGGTCTGCTCGGCCTTCCGCGCTACCGTTCGGCAGAGCGTGCGGCGATCGAGCGGGCACGTCATTGGCTGGACGAGTTCGGCCTGACCGAGCGCGCCGATTGGGCGGCGGGAGCGCTCCCCTACGGTGCCCAGCGCCGTCTGGAGATTGCCCGAGCGCTGTGCACCGGGCCGGCGCTGCTGTGCCTCGACGAGCCTGCCGCTGGCCTCAACCCGCGTGAGTCGGCCGAGCTCAACGAGTTGCTGCTCGCGATCCGTGCCAAGGAGGGGATTACGATCCTGCTGATCGAGCACGACATGAGCGTCGTGATGGGGATTTCCGATCACATCATCGTGCTCGACTACGGGCGCAAGATCGCGGACGGGACCCCGGCAGAAGTACGGGCCGACCCAAACGTCATCAGGGCTTATCTGGGCGAGGATGAAGCGGGGACGCTCTCCGAGGAGGAAGTTTTCACTGATCTTGGCATCCCGCGTGCGCCGTGTTGAAAGTATCCGGACTCCATGCCCGATACGGCAATATCGCGGCGCTCCGAGGGGTCGATCTCGAAATCAGTGCCGGCGAGATCGTGGCTTTGATCGGCGCCAACGGGGCAGGCAAATCGACCCTGCTGATGACGCTTTGCGGCCGGCCCCGGGCGGCCCGCGGGGAGATCCGCTTCGAAGGGCGCGACATCACGCGGCTTTCGACGTTCGAAATCGTGCGGCTTCGCATCGCGCAGGTCCCCGAGGGTCGGCGGATCTTCCCGCGCATGACAGTGCTCGAGAACCTCAAGATCGGTGCATCGATAGCTGATCCGGCCTGGTTCGACGAGGATCTGGCGCGTGCCTTTGCGCTGTTTCCGATCCTCGGGCAGCGCCAGGGGCAGCACGGCGGCACGCTTTCAGGCGGGGAGCAGCAAATGTTGGCCATCGCCCGGGCGTTGATGAGCCGGCCGCGGCTGCTACTGCTCGATGAGCCCTCGCTCGGATTGGCGCCGCTCGTCGTCAAACAGATCTTCGACGCAATTCGGGGAATCAACGAACGCGAGCAGGTGACCGTGTTCCTCGTGGAGCAGAACGCCCATCACGCGCTCCGGCTCGCCGATCGCGGTTACGTGATGCAGACCGGCCGAATCATTCTCGGCGGCACCGGGCGCGGGCTGCTGGCTAACCCCGAGGTGCGCGCCGCCTATCTCGAAGGCGGCCGCCGATGAATCAGTGTGGTCCCCGCTGGCTGGCGATACTTTCTCCTGCCGCGCCCACTCATGCTACACTTTCTGTGACGCGATGCCGCCCTGAGGGAGATTTCGATGCAACGCTCCGCCCTGCGCATCATCTTGGCGACGGCCCTCGCGCTTGGCGCCGGTGCCGTTAAGGCGCAGGACATCGCGATTGCGGTGGTCGGGCCGATCACCGGCTCGAATGCTGCTCTGGGCGAGCAGATGACGCGTGGCGCCAAGATGGCCGTTGCCGACATCAACGCCAAGGGTGGAGTGCTCGGCAAGAAACTCAATCTCATCATCGCAGATGATGCGTGTGACCCCAAGCAGGCGGTTGCGGCGGCCAACGACGTGGTCGGCAAAAAGGTAGTGTTCGTTGCTGGCCACTACTGCTCCTCTTCGTCTATTCCCGCCTCTGCCGTTTACAATGAGGGGGGTGTTTTGCAAATGACGCCGGCTTCGACAAACCCGGCCTTGACCGACGATGCGGCGAAGAAGGGGTGGAACAACGTGTTCCGAGCGTGCGGCCGCGACGACGTGCAGGGCGGGGTCGCCGGCAAGTATCTCGCCGAACGATTCAAGGGGAAAAACGTGGCCATCGTCCACGACAAGACTGCCTACGGCAAAGGGATCGCCGACGAGACCAAGAAGGCGATGAACGCGGCCGGTCTGAAGGAGGCGATGTATGAAGCGATCACTGCGGGCGACAAGGACTTCTCGGCGCTGATCAGCAAGATGAAGCAGGCGAACATTGACGCGATCTATTTTGGCGGCTACCAGACCGAAGCTGGGCTAATCGTCCGGCAGGCGCGTGATCAGGGCCTGAGGGCGCAACTCATCGGTGCCGACGCGCTGGTCACCGAAGAGTTCTGGAAGATCACCGGATCGGCAGGCGAAGGGACGTTGATGACCTTCCCCCCCGATCCCCGTAATGTGCCTGTGGCCAAGGCTGTCGTCGACAAGTTTCTGGCCGAGGGTTACAACCCTGAGGGCTACACTCTTTAAACCTACGCGGCGATTCAGGCCTTTGCCGCGGCGGCGGAAAAGGCGAAGTCAGTAAAGCTCGACGACCTGTCGAAGACGCTGAAGTCGATGACGGTCGACACCGTTATCGGACCGCTGAGCTGGGATAAAAAGGGCGACGTCACCGACCCCAAATATGTCTTCTATATTTGGAAGGCCGGAAAATATGCGGAGATGTAAACGGCGCCCCTATCAGCCTGCAGCGTCCCGACCCCAGCCGCAGGCGACGGGCCATCCTGGCTTTTCAGGACGATCTTTTGGCACGCGGCGACAAGCGGCCGGCTCCGCGCCCCAACCCGATCTTCTTGGCAAATTCCGAGCGACGCGCAGCGTAGTTTGGCGCAACCATAGGATAATCCGGCGCGAGGCCCCATTTTACACGGTATTCGTCCGGCGTCATATTGTAGGTCGACCGCAGGTGCCGCTTTAGCATCTTCAGTTTCTTGCCGTCCTCGAGGCAGATAAGGAATTCAGGAGTTACCGATTTTCGAATCGGCACCGCGGGCTTCGCCGGCTCAAGTTGTGGTTGCGCCACCTGACCCTCGAGCCCTTTCAAAGAGCTGTAGACGGCATTGATGATCTCGGCCAGCTGCGTCGTGGGCAACGCATTGTTGCTGACATAAGCCGAGACCACATCCGCCGTCATCCGCAGCAATTCCTCCTCCGCCAGCTTCGGCGCCACCACTTCTGCCATCTATCGCCCCATTTTTTCTAAAAAGTTCAACCTAACGTTCATAGTTGCAGCGGGGGTTTGGTCTGTCAACTGTTACTTATGAGTTCCGATAGTAATCGCCATGTCACCGCCCTAATAACGACTTGTGGGCGCCAGCGGTGGCTGAAATTGCGATAATTAATATCGTGGTTGAACGGACCGCCTTTGCCCCGGTCAAGCTGTGATGAGGGTCCGCTTTCTCCGGGACGCGATTTATAGTAGCAGACTGGTATCTCCGATCGAGATCTGGTAGAAGGTCGGCGGTCGCGATCTCGTTCCCCCCAAGCAGGGTGCAAACGGGGCGTGGCCGATCCTCTGGCTCAACTGTGGTCTGCGATGGTCTCAGCTATACTCTCTTCGCCAGGGTCCGTCGCGGACGGGTTTTTTTCTTGCAACCTGTTGGAGGCCGATCCCGAGCTGGCAGCGGCGATCGATCACGAGCGTGAACGCCAACAATGGCAGATCGAGCTGATCGCCAGCGAGAATATCGTCTCGCGAGCAGTGCTGGAGGCGCAAGGTTCGGTCCTAACCAACAAATATGCCGAAGGCTACCCCGGCCGCCGCTATTATGGCGGGTGCGAATTCGCGGACGTTGCCGAAACTCTAGCAATCGACCGCGCCAAGCGGCTGTTTGACTGCGCGTTCGCCAATGTCCAGCCGCATTCCGGGGCCCAGGCGAACCAGGCGGTGTTCCTGGCCCTGCTGCAGCCCGGCGATACAGTCCTCGGAATGGCACTTGCCGCGGGTGGACACCTGACGCATGGGGCCCGGCCAAACCTCTCTGGCAAATGGTTCAACGCGATTACCTATGGTGTCCGGCGCGAAGACGGGCGGATCGATTTCGACGAAGTCGAGCGCCTGGCCGAGATGCATCGCCCGAGACTAATTATTGCCGGAGGCAGCGCCTATTCGCGCATTATCGATTTCGCTCGGTTTCGCGCGATTGCCGATCGTGTCGGTGCCTATCTGATGGTCGACATGGCGCATTTCGCCGGGCTGGTAGCCGGCGACGCCTACCCGACCCCGCTGCCGCACGCACACATCGTCACGACGACTACACACAAAACTCTGCGAGGGCCGAGGGGTGGCCTGATCCTCGCCAATGACGAAGAGATCGGCAGGAGAATCAACGCTGCGGTCTTTCCCGGGCTGCAGGGCGGTCCGCTGATGCATGTGATCGCCGCCAAGGCGGTCGCGTTGCGCGAGGCTTCGCAGCCTGCGTTCAGGCAATACGCTAGTGCGGTCGTGGCAAACGCGAAAGCGCTTGCTGCCACCCTTGAGCAGGAGGGGCTGGAGATCGTCTCCGGCGGGACCGACACGCACCTGATGTTGGTGGATCTCCGATCCATGGGAATCACCGGCCGAGACGCCGAGAAGAGCCTCGAGCAAGTCGGCATCACCTGCAACAAGAACGGAGTCCCGTTCGACCCGGAAAAGCCAACCGTGACCTCCGGCGTGCGTCTTGGCTCGCCTGCGGCAACGACGCGCGGCTTTGGACAAAATGAGTTTCAGACCGTCGGACGATGCATCGTCGAGACCTTGCATGCGCTTAGGACGCAGTCCCGCGACACCGGGGCGGCGGAAACCTGCGTGCGCGCGAAGGTCCGGGAGCTTTGCACACGTTTTCCGATCTACCCGAAATGCGGGGAGCTCGCAGGGCGGAAGAAATAGCGTCGCTCCCCATCGGGGCGACCGAGGAACGCGGAGGAAGGAACAGAGATGCGCTGTCCGTTTTGCGGAACCGACGATACCCAGGTAAAGGATTCTCGACCGACTGACGATCGCGGTGCGATTCGGCGTCGCCGCTTCTGCCCGAATTGTGGGGCGCGTTTCACTACCTTCGAGCGTGTCCAGCTGCGCGAATTAACCGTAGTAAAGAAAAGTGGCCAACGCGAACCTTTCGACCGGGATAAGCTTGCTCGTTCAATTTATATCGCACTGCGCAAGCGGCCGTTTGAACCTGAGCGGGTGGAGCGGATTATCAATTCGCTGGTGCGGCAGCTGGAGAGCTCGGGCGAGACTGATATACCGAGCGATATGATCGGGGGCTTTGTCATGGAAGCGTTGGCGAGCCTCGATCAGGTCGCCTACATCCGTTTCGCCTCGGTCTACCGCAACTTTCGCGAAGCCAAGGATTTTGGGGATTTTGTCGGGCGGATCGCGGCAGATGGCGACTAAAGAGGGAGCTGGGCGGGCCAGTTCTACCGGCCGGCCCGGTTTCGACCTCTGGGCAATGCGCACTGCGCTGGCGCTTGCTCGTCGCGGTCTCGGCACAGTTTGGCCAAACCCTGCGGTCGGATGCGTAATTGTCAACGACGCCCGGGTCGTCGGACGCGGCTGGACGCAGCCCGGCGGCAGACCGCACGGTGAAACCGAGGCGCTGCGGCAAGCGGGCGAAGCGGCGCGTGGCTCCTCAGCTTATGTCAGTCTCGAGCCATGTTGCCACTGGGGCCGTACTCCCCCTTGCGTCGATGCGCTGATCAAAGCCGGAGTGCGGCGGGTGGTCGTCGCTCTCGAGGACCCCGATCCTCGCGTCGCCGGCGAGGGGCTTCGGCGATTGCGGGACGCCGGGCTCGCGGTCGAGACCGGTCTTTGCGCCGAGGAGGCGGCTGAGGTCAACGCCGGGTTCCTGAGCCGCCTGAGGCTCGGCCGGCCGCTCGTTACCCTGAAGCTCGGCACCTCGCTCGACGGCCGAATCGCCACTGCAAGCGGCGAGAGCCAGTGGATCACCGGCCCCCCGGCGCGCGAACGCGCCCACGCAATGCGCGCCAGCCACGACGCGATCATGGTCGGCACCGGCACCGTCGTTGCAGACAATCCCCAATTGACTTGCCGTCTGCCTGGACTGAGCCAGCGATCGCCGGTGCGGGTTGTGATCGACCGCCACCTGCGGGTTCCCCAGACGGCGCGCCTCATTGCCGAGGCGCGTTGCGTGCCGACCTGGGTCTTGGCTTTGCGTTCGGCCGATCCGGTCCGGCGCGCCGCATTCCTCGACAGCGGCGTGACCCTGATCGACGTTGCTTCCGACGCCGAGGGGCAGATCGACCTCGCCGCAGCTCTTGCCGTGCTCGGTGAGCGCGGCGTCACGCGGCTCCTTGTCGAAGGAGGCGCCAAACTCGCCGCGTCCCTCTTCCGTGCCGGGCTTGTCGACCGCCTCGCCTGGGTCCATGCTCCGCTGCTGATTGGCGGCGACGGCATTCCGGCGATTGGCGGCTTCGGCCTCGCCGAGCTTGCCGACGCGCCGGGGTTTAAGCGCGTGTCGATGGAATCGGTCGGTGCTGATGTGCTGACGATCTTCCGGGTCCGCAAATAGAAAATCGCAGCGCGGGCAATCTCACTTGCGGAGCTTTGACCCTCGGGGACGATGAGCCCCTGGAAAATTCCCGGATAGACCCGTAGCCTACCTACGTGTTTACCGGTATCATCACCGATCTGGGTAGGGTACGGCGCCTGCGGCGCGGCGATCTTCTCGATCTGACGATCGCGACGGCTTTTGACACCTCGGCCATCCCTCTCGGCGCCTCGATCGCCTGCTCTGGAGCATGCCTCACCGTCGTGGCGGTCGAGCCCGGAGCATTCTCGGTTCAGGCGTCGGTCGAGACGTTGGCGCACACGACGCTCGGGCAATGGGAGGCGGGCACGCCGGTCAATCTCGAGAGATCTTTGCGGCTCGGCGACGAACTCGGCGGGCACCTCGTTCTGGGGCACGTCGATGGACTGGCGCGCATCGTCGAGCGTCGACCCGAGGCCGAATCGGTGCGCTTTGTTGTCGAGGTACCAATAGGGCTGGCGCCCTTTATCGCGCCGAAGGGATCGGTGACGCTCGACGGGGTGAGCCTCACCGTCAACGAGTTGGCCCAAGACCGCTTTGGCGTCAATATTATCCCCCATACCCTTTCCTGCACGACGTTTGGACAGGCGCAGCCCGGACAGCAGATGAACCTAGAAATCGACCTGATCGCCCGTTACGTCGCACGGCTTCTCCAGCCTGCGCCATGACCCAGCCTCCTCACATTCTGGTCGTCGAGGCGCCCTATTACGCCCATATCGCCGCCGAGCTTCGTCGCGGCGCCGAGCGGGCTCTTGCGCTGGCCGGCGCCACCCACGAAAGCTTGCAGGTTCCGGGCGCGTTCGAGATCCCTGCGGCGATCGGCTTTGCCGCACGGGCGAGCGACCGGTTCGATGGGTTCGTCGCCCTCGGCTGCGTGATCCGCGGTGAGACCACGCATTACGACCACATCTGCGCCGAGAGCGCGCGTGGCCTGCAGGACTTGGCGACCCGTGACCGGCTCGCGATCGGCTACGGCATTCTGACGGTCGAGAACGAGGCCCAGGCACTGACCCGCGCCTCGCCCGACGGGCGCGACCACGGCGGTGCTGCAGCGCGCGCCTGTCTCGCGATGGTCGAGCTGAAGCGGCGTCTGGCCGAGAACAGCGAGTGACCGGCTCGTCCGCCGGCGCCGACCATCAGCGCGGCGGCAGCCGGCGACGCAGCGTCGCTCGGCTGACGGCAGTCCAGGCGCTCTACCAGCTCGAGGCAAACCCCGAGGCTGAGCCCGAGGCAGTCATTCGCGAGTTTATCCGGCACCGTTTCGGGCGAGAGATCGACGGCGACCAGCTGGGCGAGGCCGATCCGGTCCTGTTCGCCGATATCGTGCTCAGGACGGCCGCCGATCGGGAGCGGCTCGACACCGAGATCTCGGCCGCTTTGACCCCCGATTGGCCCTTGGCGAGACTCGATTCGGTATTGCGCGCGATCCTGCGCGCCGGAGCCTTCGAGCTGGCGCATCGGGCTGACGTGCCCCCGCGCGTCATAATCAGCGAATACACCGCTATCGCCTACGCGTTCTTTACCGGCAGGGAGCCCGCCCTCGCCAATGGCGTCCTCGACCGACTGGGGCGTACGCTCCGCGCGGAGGAGCTTTAATCGCGATGGACCGGGAAGCTCTCAATGAATTTCAGCGCATCCGGCGTTTCTACGCGCCGCTCGCCGGGCCCGGCGGATTGGGTCTGCTCGACGACGCCGCACTCGTCGATTGCCGC
>Ga0066710_100007243_pt1 | contig 10561 bp, 9 predicted proteins | sample GraSoiAngelo_159_FD_79666 | JGI IMG/M metagenome (GOLD analysis project Ga0066710, IMG submission 79666) | Grasslands soil microbial communities from the Angelo Coastal Reserve, California, USA - 14_1009_16_40cm | ecosystem: Environmental > Terrestrial > Soil > Grasslands | place: USA...
GCGGTCGAGTAGCGTTTGCTATCCACGACATCGCGCGCGAAATTCTCTTCGGCGCGACGGCGCGTTTCGCCCCCAGGACTTCCAAAACGCCTTTCGATAAAGTCAATCTTTTGCCCGGCGGGAAGCTCATCTGCCTTCATTAATAGGTAAGTGAGAAGCTCGCGCTCGGTTGTCAGATTGCGTTCAGCGAGAACGCCTGCAATCTGAGCGCGCACCCGCTGGATGGCTGCTGTGCCGAGAGCAGGGTTGCGTTCGGCCTCCGGCTTCTCTTTGTCAGCCGCCGCTCGCTGAGCAAAAGATGCGATAGCGAGCAGATCGCTGGCTGCGAACATTTGCTGAATCAAGAGGTCGCGTTGAGCCGTCGCGATCAATTCTTTATAAGCCTTATCGAGAGCGGGCAAGACTTCGCCGTATTTATCCTTGCGCGCCGGGTTGGCATCGAGCCAGCGTGTGAAAGCGGCTTCCTCCGCCCGCCGCTGCTCTACTATATTCGCGCGCCGCAGGCCTATCACAGAGCCTTCGTAGTTCTTCAGATCATTGCTCAAACCGAAGATTGTGCTTTGAAGTTTGATGCGCAAGGCTGGATCAGTCTTACCTGCGTTCTGCAACGCCCCAATCTGACGAGTGTAAACGTCTATTAGGAAGGGCATGACTACGTCCTGGTTATAAGCGACCGAATAGCTCTCGCGGTAACGGCGTGTAGAACCCGGATAGCCCATCACCAACATCAAGTCGCCCTCTTTAACTCCCGCCATCGAGAGCGGTAGAAACTTCTTCGGCTTGTAGGCTACATTGGCCGTAGAATATTCGGCCGGCTTGCCGTTTGGACCCGCATAGGCGCGCATGAAAGCGAAGTCGCCACAATGACGTGGCCATTCAAAGTTGTCTGCGTCGCCACCAAAGAACCCTATTGCTTTCGGCGGCGCATAGACGATGCGCACGTCAGGCAGCACCAGATAAGTAAACTTGTAATAGGACAGACCCTCATTCATTGGCAGCACACGAACACTAATGCCCTCAGCGTGGTTTGCTCCAGCGCTTTCCATCGCACGAGATTTGGCTTGAATGGCGCGGTTGCGCTCCGCTGGAGACATGGTTTCCGAGACGCCGCTTAAGATTTCGCTTGTCACGTCTTTCAACTCCTGGGTGATCGTCACGTTGTAACCTTTTGCGGGCAGCTCTTCGGCGCGAGTCTTTGCCACAAAACCTTTCGCGCCGTAATCGTTCGCCTGGCTTGAAGCTGAGACTAGCGCATCGAAAGCGACGTGATGATTCGTCAGCAACAGCCCTTCCGGCGAAACGAATTCACCTGTGCCGCCATCGATAATCACGACGGCATCCTTGATGCTCACCCCGTTTGGATTGTAAATATCGGTGAGCGGAATTTTCAGGCCGCGCTGGTTCAGCTTTTTCAAGGGAAGCTGGCTAATTGTATCCGGCAGAAACATGCCTTCGTCACCGAAGACGCGAACCGGCACCAAGCAGAAAACCATCAAGAAAGCGAGCGAAAAAGCTGCTGAACGCGAGAGTCTAGAGCGCATACTGAATGATTCCTCCGGGGTCCCCAGCCGGGCAGCCCGGCTGGGGTGGTGGTTTTAGTGGATTGGTTTTAAAAATAGTTTGAGGATATTAGCAGACGGTTTGCTGAATTCGAAGGCAAAGGTCCCTTGAATAAGAAAGACCCAAGACTCGCTTGGGCCTAAATGGTTTTCGGAGTTCAGTCAAGACTCACTGACTAGCGCTGGTGAGCAGATACTGCAAAGGATTCACGGGCTCGTCGTTGATCCGCACTTCGTAATGCAAGTGTGGCCCGGTCGACCGTCCGGTTGATCCCACCCTTGCGATGAATTGGCCTCGGGTGACCGTTTGGCCTTGTGAGACGTCGATATGAGAAAGATGGCCATACCGAGTTGTCACACCGCCACCATGATCTATGACAACCAGTTGACCGTAACCATTTTGCCAGCCAACAAAAGTAACGTTGCCATTCGCGCCAGCAATTACGGGTGCACCCCACGGCGCTTCGATATCTTGACCGGAGTGAAACTCATACGAGTTTCCACCAAACGGATTCCTACGTCCGCCAAAACCACTCTCCAGTTTTCCTTCCACGGGCCAAACTGACGGGGTGTAGCCACGTTCTCGTAACACAGCTTCGTAAGCCTGCATGTCCTTCTCCAGCTGATTCATCTTCTCTTCAAGGGCCACGAGACTCTTCGCATCAAGCGGCGAAGCGGGACCGCCGGTTCCTGGTAAAGCTGCCTCGCCGTGGACCACTCCAGACTTCTCCGCGAGCCTCCGAGAGGTGTCTTCAACTGCTTCGACGCGAGTGCTCAGTTCATTCAATTCTTGGCGTTGGCGTTCGTTTTCAGCGCGCAAGCGCCCATTTTCAATTGCTATCCTTAAATGGGCAGCTTGTTGCGTCAAGCCATAAAAGCCATAAAGAGAGCTGCACAAAAGCACCGATGCGAACATCGCAAATAGTTTGAGCCATCTCTTTTCAACACAGAAACGGCGAATCTGTGAACGGGATCGGGAGGTGTGGGCGATGATAAAAGCATAGAAACGGTCGTCTCTGGCCATCTTAACGTGCTCCTCTGTTGCCTCACCCGCAGGAGGATCGGGGCTGCGAGCAACGAAAAAGGCACAGCCTCCGAAGGGCGACTTGTGCGAACCCAAATATATGCTAGGGTCTTATTTGACCTGCTTGAAGATTGCAGCGGATGGATCGAACCTGCTGTGTAGAGGTGAAAATCCCTCCGGCCGGAACTGCAAAGAAGAATTACGCTATCACACCGTTGAAAGCAATTGCAACCGGGCAAGGCCCATTGGAAGAGTGCAGATCAGGAAACGCTAGCGAGTTCTGGCAGTGACTAAGTGGAAGGCTTTACTGCCGCTAGCGAGTTCTAGAGATCTTCGGCCTCCCGGCGACGGCGACACCGCTCGCGAAAGATTGCCAGAAGAATCGTGCCGATGAGCCCGACGAAAATGACGATGATGGCGATCTTGATCACAACGAGCAGGAAGCCCACAAGCGCGATGAGTTGACGCAGGAGAGCGATAATCAAGAATATGAGTGCCAGAATCCCACCCAGCCGCCCGAGAGTCTTAAAAAAAGCCGTCATAATAATCCTTACTTCTGAAAAAAGACCCTGCAGAAATCCTAGGATCTTCGCTCGAACGGTATCGCTCCGATTTCTTTGCGAGCGAATCTCGTCGTTTCTCCAGTGCGAAAAGGTTGCGAATCAAGTGTACCAGTTGCCACAACAGATGGCGGTGGCTTTCGCGAATCAAACCTAACTACTCGATCAGAAAATCTACTTCGACGGATGTAATCAAAGAGCATGTACGCTCCTAGCGCGACAAGAGCAACGGGAAGCAATTCTCGGATAGGAAGTTCCACACCCAGTAGTGTGTGAAGCAGGAAGATTGTCCCGATCACAATCAGTGTCACACCCCAGGCAAATGGATTTCCGTAAAGGCGCCGTGCAATAACGTCCTCTTCGGTCTCTGGACTTAATCCGGCGCGCATCAGTTGAGCAGTGCGACAAGCGTCAACGGCCGCAAAGAGCCAAGTTCCCAGAACACCCAGGATAAAGAAATGCATTCCCTGAGTGATAACGGCCATCTGAAAAAAGCTGGCAAATATTGCGAAATGAACGATGGCTTTCGCTGTTTGGCCGTTGTAAGCTGCACCCAACCCGGGCACAAAGGACAGTAGTGAGGCCACGAAGGGCGAACTTTTACGCCTGATCACCTGGGACGCCGTAGACTGCGAATGATGCCTCAGCAACTCAACACCAGCGACGATACAATCCTGACAGAACGGAAAGCCGCGAATGCGGTGATCGCAAGCAGGACAGAGTGGGCGAGCACACTGATTGCACTGGACCACTGCAGGATTCTTGAGATGATAGGTGCAATACATCATTAGCTAATCCATGCTGGCCATACGCCTAACGGTTGTTCTGCTCCGTTCCACTGGGAGAGCCGTTCTGTTTGGGTTGCTGTTTCTGTTCACCTGATGATGGTTTTTGCTCCGAGTTTCCTTGCGAGTTCTGGCCCCCCACCAACTCTTTAAGACCGTCAGTAAATTCTTTGATCCCAGCCTTTGAGTTGCCACCAGCATAGCTTTGCTCTGCCAAACGCATACTTGCCCGATAGACGCCACTAATCGATCCGTCAGCTGACACCGTGTTAGTAAGCACAAAAACCGCTACAAGCAACATAGTTGCCACAGTTGCAAGCTGCGGAGAAACTATCGGATCAAGCCACCCTCTAAGCCAGGAAGCGAGTCGCGCAGTGATTGGTGCGCGTACTTCTTGGGACTTGAGAGTGCCGAGCGTGGCTTGCAGAATCCTTTCATTCAGACCTGCCGGTACTGGTCTCTCTTCACTGATGTAGCTGTAGCAGGCGCCAATCGAGCGAACGACCTCACCTGGCAGTTCGGTGCAGCGGGCGCAGAGAGCGGCGTGACGTTCCCAACGATGGTAGAGTGCAGCCGGCAGGAAGCCATCGAGGTAATCAGTAAGAAACTCTTCAAATTCCTCGCACGCCATAGTCGTTTGCGGCATTGTGTCTTTCAGAATGCGCGCTTCGAGATCGCGAGTTGGTGGCGGCACACTCGCAACCCTGCATGCCTGCATGGTGTTCTTCACTTCCGTCAAAGTCTCATGACAAACGGGACAGCGGAGAGCATGCGCCGCAAACGTACGGTGCGTCTCGGCATCAAGCGCGCCATCCAAGTAGTCAGTCAAACGATCCTCAAAATCCGCACAAATCATTACAGTTTCTCTTTTCCGCCCCGCGATCATTTCTGGGCCACGTTAACTCCCGCGCGCTAGTAGCCCTTCTACGTTTTACGTCTCGCTCATTGCCACGACCTTCATTCGCCGGAGGATTTTAGCAAGCTCTATGCGGCCACGATTGATCCGCGACTTAACAGTGCCTTCCGGTATTCTCAAAAGATCAACTATCTCCTGATAGCTCAATTCTTCTATGTCCCGCAATATGACGCAGGTTCGCAGGTCAGCCGAGAGCCTGTCGATGCCCGCTTGAACTTGGGCACCGAGTTCGCGACGCTCCATCTCCCTCTGGACTGAGTTGCTGGCTGTGTGGAGATGATAAGTGTGATCTGCAAGATCATCTGCCTGATTGTCGTGTGGTGTACGCTGTCGTTTTCTGTAGTCATCGATGATTAGATTGCGCGCAAGCCGCATCAACCAGTTCTGCAAATCACCCTGGTTCGCGTCGTACTGATCCAAAGAGCGGTAAACTCTAATAAAAACTTCCTGCGTCAGGTCTTCCGCTGCATCTGCTCGCGACGTAAAGCGGTATGCGAGATTGTAAATCCGTCTTGAATAGCTCTTCACAATCTCTTCCCACGCCGCACCGTCTCCCGCGCGACACTTGCGAACCAACTCGGCTCCTTCGCTGGCAGCCAAAACGTTTGCAGCCCCCACCTGATGTTTCTCCGCCTCTAACTTGGCCCTCAGTCGCGAATAGTTCGGCAAGGTGGAAAAACTCCCTTGTCAAGACCGAATTACGACGCCTGGAAAGCGAAAGTTCCGGCAAAGCTCGATGAACAAATCTTGTGTCGTTCCCAGTTTCCGCTTAGTTCCAAACTGAGTCATTCCCACGCCGAGAATCGTCGCGGCGCCGTTTCTTGCCCCTCTGAGCCGAACTGTAGTAGCCTTCCATGACGCCCCTATATCTTGTGGTTTGCTTTCTAGTGAAGTCAAGCCGGGCATCAACTACTTTAAAGACTCTGTATTCACCTTGAAGTCGTCATCACGCAGATATCTTGAGTTTGGAGCGCTTTGCCTCCTTGCCGTCGCTATTCTTTGGTGGTTTGGCCGCAAGCTAAACTGGGGAGAGGTGCGCACGGCCGTGAGCCATGCGAATTGGTATCTGCTTACTCCGGCCGTGCTGGCAATCTCTATGGCCTACCTCTTCCGAGCCTGTCGATGGGGCGCTCTACTGGCGCCGCTCAGTCCAGCACGCTTGCGCGACCTTTTTGCCGCAACCACCGTTGGTTTTGGGGCCGTATTTTTATTCGGGCGTGCGGGTGAGGTTGTTCGCCCAGTGGTACTCCCGATGCGTGATCCCCGTATTCGAGCAAGCGCGTCCCTGGTCACCATTATGGTCGAAAGGATCTACGACATGATGGCAGTTGTCGTCTTATTTGCGATAAATCTCCTGTGGTTTTCGCCGCCGAACAACGCTTCAGTTGAATTCTCTCGCGTGCGACTGGCCGGAATAGTTCTGCTTATTATTGCTATCTCAGGACTTGTCGGCCTGGCGTGGTTTAGAAGAAGATCAAAAGGGGCTATTGGCTGGCTGCAGAAACAACTTAATCGCTGGCGGTTCGTGCCTGAGAGACTAACTCGGGCTGTTATCAGCGTTCTTGAACAACTGGCCCGAGCCTTACGAGTATTGGTGAACGCGCGCGAGCTTGCAGTGACGGTGGGTTGGACCGCTATGGTTTGGCTCGGAATCTCCATAGCTAATCTACTTGTGCTGCGCGCCTTCGGACTCCCCTTTGGAATCACCGAAACAGTGTTTGTCCTCGGTTGGTCTCTAGTTGGCTCGCTTATCCCAACGCCGGGCGGCGCCGCCGGTGCGTTTCACGCGGCGACCGCCGCCGGGCTGATATCCCTTGGAGTAGCTCGAGAAACTGCTGCGGCAATCGCTATAGTGATGCACCTGGTTGATTTCGGGCCGGCAGTGGTCTTTGGATTTTTCTATTTCATCCGTGGTGACATCAACATTTCCCGACTGCGCTCTCTGGCTTCGCCAGAAGCTGTCGAACATGTAGTTGAGGATGAAGAGATTGTCGCTGATGAAGCACTGATTGAGGAACAATTCGGAACAATTGCAGCCGGTGAGTAAATTCTGTTTAAAGGCTGATGACAATCCCGTCTCCCGAGGTCCATTGATATGAAGTGTCCATTTTGCAGTTATCTGGAGGACAAGGTGGTCGATTCGCGTGAGTCTCGCGAGGGCGATGCAATTCGCCGTCGGCGAGAGTGTTTGCGATGCGAACGGAGATTTACGTCTTACGAACGCATTGATGAGATACCATACATGGTCGTCAAGAAAGATGGACGGCGGGAAACATTTGATCGAAACAAGGTAATGGCGGGCCTGCTCCGGGCGTGTGAAAAACGACCCGTACCCTCTTCGAAACTCGATGCCATCGTCAATGCAATCGAAAAATATGTTCAGGAGTCGCCGGAGCGAGAGCGTCCAACAAGTAAAATAGGCGAGATGATCATGCGTCGTCTCAAGGAACTCGACAAAGTTGCCTACGTGCGTTTCGCCTCAGTTTATTTAGAGTTTGAAGACGTTTCCGAGTTTATGACCGAACTCAAACATCTTGTGCGGACGCGTGCCGGCGGCTCAGCGGGCAGGAAGAGCTAGAAGATGACCTCGAATCATTAGCTTGTCGTGGGACTCAACAACTTAGGACCCCTGATTATGAAGCCTATACGGGCAACCGGGCTGGAACGACTCGAATTGCAACGTCTCCGTGACCGCGTCGGCCGGTTGTTTGCTGCCCTACAAGAAGCGACTGAGGCAGATGATCCGTTGGCTTCGGGCGCCTGGGCTCCTCCCGTTGATCTTTGTGAGACCGATGACGCCATCTTCATCCGGGTGGAACTTCCTGGAGTAAATCCAGATCAAATTAAGATTGGTGTGACCAATACTCGTCTGCGGATCTGGGGTGAGAAAAAGAGACGCGTGCGTCGCAATCGAATCATCTCGCATCTATGTTCAGAACGAAGTTACGGCAGATTCAGCCGGATCGTTCCGCTTCGCTGGTCGGTTAGCGTCAGGGATGGCACTGCCGAACTGGCCAAGGGCATTCTGCTGGTTCGTCTACCGAAGACCGTGGATCGTCGCGGGGCGGAATTCACCATCGAGGTCAAAGATACGACTAGCGCGTGAAAACGGGCAATAGCAATAAGCGAAACTTTCGAATCAGGAATAAAGTAGAATCAATCTTATGGCAATTATCAAAGACGCAGAAATTTCCGAAGGCATCGACACCACTGACAGTGAGCCACAATTGCAGATCCCAGGCGAACTGCCTGTGTTGCCGCTGCGCGACATCGTCATCTATCCATTCATGATCGTTCCGCTTTTCGTCTCGCGCGAGAAGTCGATTCGTGCGGTTGATGAAGCCCTCGGCGAGAATCGAATGATCCTTCTCGCCTCTCAGAAAGACCTGGATAAAGAGGAGCCGACGTCCGATGATCTCTACAAAGTGGGTACGGCGGCCGTGATCATGCGCATGCTGAAACTGCCCGATGGCCGCATCCGCATCCTTGTCCAGGGACTGGCGCGCGCCGAAATTGAATCGGTGAACACAAGCGGTGATTACATCCGCGCGCGAGTACGGGTCATACAGGAGATCCTGCCGCCAGAGCGGTCACTCGAAGTCGAAGCGCTAATCAGGAACGTGCGGGCTTCGATGGAGAAAGCCATCAACCTCGGTAAGAACATATCGCCTGAGGTGATGGCGATAATTGCCAACCTCGACGATGCCGGACGGTTGGCAGATCTGTCAGCCTCAAATCTTGAACTAAAGGTGGAGGACGCACAGTCCGTGCTCGACTTTGCCGACACGACGGCGCGTCTGCGCCGGGTAAACGATCTGCTGAACAAAGAGATCGAGGTTCTGACTGTCCAGCAGGAGATCAATACTCAGGCACGCGCCGATATCGACCATTCGCAGCGGGAGTTTTACCTGCGGCAGCAGATGAAGGCGATTCAGAGCGAGCTGGGCGAAGGTAATGAACTTGCGGAAGAGATTGCGCAGTTCAGGGAAAAGCTCGAGGCTGCCAACATGCCGAAACCGGCCGAAGATGAGGCATTGCGGCAGCTAAAGAAGCTCGAGCGAATGCATCCGGATGCGGCCGAAACCGCAACACTGCGAAATTGGATGGAGATTATGACCGACCTTCCCTGGTCGAAGGCATCGACCGATAACCTGGACCTGCAGAAGGCCGAAAAGATCTTAAACGAAGATCACTACGGACTCGAGAAGGTCAAGGATCGCATTATCGAAGCACTCGCTGTGCGCAAACTCAAAGAGAAGCCAAAAGGCCCGATCCTCTGTCTCGTCGGCCCCCCGGGCGTAGGGAAGACCTCTCTCGGGCGCTCGGTCGCGCGGGCCCTCGAACGAAAGTTCGTTCGCCTGTCGCTCGGTGGAGTTCACGACGAAGCGGAAATTCGCGGCCATAGGAGAACCTACGTTGGCGCAATGCCGGGGCGTGTCATTCAAGCTATTCAGCAGGCCGGCACCAACAATCCCCTAATCATGCTCGATGAGATTGATAAGGTTGGCGCGGACTTCCGAGGCGATCCGTCGTCGGCTCTGCTCGAAGTCCTCGATCCCGAACAGAACAACAGCTTCCGCGACAACTATCTCGGCGTTACGTTCGACCTGTCTAAGGTCATATTCATGACAACGGCAAACGTGCTGGACACGGTTCAGGCAGCACTTCGCGACAGAATGGAAGTGATTCGCCTTGCGGGTTACACTGAAGAAGAGAAGCGTGAAATTGCCAGGCGTCACCTGCTCCCCAAGCAAATGGAAGAAAACGGGATAAGACCGCGCGATTTGCACCTCTCTGGAACGGCAGTCACGGTCATCATCCAGCAGTACACACAAGAAGCCGGGCTGCGGCAGTTGGAGCGAGAGATCGGAAGGATCTGTCGCAAGGTTGCGCGGCGCATAGCCGAAGGGCACAGGGGAGCAGTCAGAGTCTCCCATAAGAATCTACACGAGTTTCTCGGTACTCCGAAAATAATTCCCGAGGAAGCGCTCAAGAAGGATCAGATTGGTGTGGCTACTGGCCTGGCCTGGACGGCAGCGGGCGGCGATGTCCTTTTCATTGAAGCTCTACGAATGAAGGGCAAAGGTAGCTTGGTCTTGACGGGACAGCTTGGTGAAGTGATGCGGGAGTCTGCGATGGCGGCGTATTCATATGCAAAGTCGCGCGCTAAGGAACTTGAGATCAACGAAGAAGACTTCAATACGCATGATCTTCATATTCATATTCCTGAAGGCGCCATTCCCAAGGACGGACCTTCGGCCGGAATAACGCTCGCCACCGCGATGGTCTCTGCTCTCTCCTTGCGTCCGGTGCGAAAAGACGTGGCCATGACAGGCGAAATTACATTGCGAGGCAATGTCTTGCCGGTCGGTGGAGTAAAGGAAAAAGTACTTGCCGCCCGCCGTGCCAGAGTTTCGACCATCATTCTTCCGCAGCAAAACCGGCGGGATTTGGAGGATGTGCCGAGGGAGCCTTTCAAGGATATAAGATTTGTATTCGTGGACAATATGCGGCAGGTCTTCCGCGAAGCCCTGAAAGAGAAGGTGATTCCTCCTTTGACTTCTGGCGCGCGACCGCAGCGTGTACCACAAGCTGCGTCGGGCCGAAGCATCTAGACTGCAACGAAAGAACGTGGGCAGCAGGACAGTGTTTGGCAGCACTCGCTGAGCAACCCAAATTGGCCTCTCTGAATCTAAGTAACTTGGGTGTTTGATTAC
>Ga0066710_100007244_pt1 | contig 10560 bp, 8 predicted proteins | sample GraSoiAngelo_159_FD_79666 | JGI IMG/M metagenome (GOLD analysis project Ga0066710, IMG submission 79666) | Grasslands soil microbial communities from the Angelo Coastal Reserve, California, USA - 14_1009_16_40cm | ecosystem: Environmental > Terrestrial > Soil > Grasslands | place: USA...
CAGGTTCAGCACGAGCGCGGCGACGGCCAGGCGGTGGAAGTGGACGAGCAGCAGCGGCGCGAGCGCGAGCTGGGCGGCGATCGAGGCGGCGATGGCCTGCTCCAGCCGCCATTTCATCGCCGGCAGCCGGGCGGCCACGACCGAAGACAGCAGCAGCAGGCCGAGCGTGGCCGTGAACGAGAGCTGGAAGCCGACGTCGCCGATCCAGGACGGGTGATAGAGGAGCAGGAGGACGGCGGCGAGGCCGAGCAGGTTCGCCAGGTCCGCGTCCAGGTCCAGCGCGCGGCCGGCGAGCATCACGACGGCCATGACGGTCGCGCGCACCACGGGCACGTCGCCGCCGACGAACACCGCGTAGAAGACGATCGCCGAAGACGTGAGGAGCGCCCGGGCCGGCGGGGGCGAGTCGAGGCGCCCGACGAGCCAGAGCACGATGCCGGCCACGAGCGCCACCTGCGTGCCCGAGAGCGCGAGGACGTGGTACGTGCCCGCGATCCGGAAGGCCTCGGCAGTGTCCGGCTCGACGCCGGTGCGGTCGCCGATCGTCATCGCACGCACGAGTCCCTGCTCGGGACCCGGCAGCACGTACGTGAGGATCGCTTTGCGCGCCCGCTCGCGCGCGCGGGCGGCCGCGCTGCGGATGAAGTTTACGCCGCCGCGTCCCGTCCGCGTCACGAGGCGGCGGCTCTTCACGTAGCCGAGCGCGTGGATGCCGTCGCGCCGCGCCTGGGCCGCGGCGTCGTATGCGCCCGGGGTCCCGAAGCCGCGCGGGACGCGGAGGACGGCCCAGGCCTCGATGCGATCTCCCTCGATCAAGCCCACGCTGCCCGGCGCCTCGTCGGACGGCATGCCGCCGACGTCGAGACGAATCCGGCCCACCGTCGGGAGCGTCCGACCGCGCAGCTCGAGGCCGTCGACGTCGAGGAGGATCTGCAGCCGGTCGCCGAACGCGCGGCCGTCGGCGGCGGCGACGCCGCGGAGAAGAACCGGCGCGTCGTCGTCTTCATGGGCCACGACCCACCGCCGCACCGGGGCCGCGTCGTAGCCGGCCGATTCCGCGGCCGCGGCGCCGGCGGTGAGGGCGAAGGCCGCCGCCCCGAGGGCAAGGGCCCCGAACGCGCGCGACCGCGCCTCCCGCGCGAGCAGCAACAGCAAGGCGGCGAGGCCGGCCAGGATCCAGGCGGCCGGCAGGGGCGCTTGGGCCCCCGCCTTCGCGCCCATCGCAACGGGGACCGCGAGAAGGAGCAGCGGGCGCGCCTCGGCCATCCGCGCAGGATAGGGCGGGCCGCGGCGGCGGCCGCGCGCCTCCGGTCGCTCCGCGAACTGTCACACTCGACTGCTCCCGAGACGAGCCGCGTGCGTATATGTCAGCATGCGACCCGTCGTCGCTCCCCTTCTCCTGGTTGGCGTGCTCGCCTCGGCGTGCCTGCCGCCCGAATGGGGAGCGAACGCGATCCTCCATCCGACGCGGCGTTTCTTCGCCTCCGGCGCCAGTGTTCGGCGCGCGGAGCGGAGCCATCTGTTCGGCGCTTCCCTCGGCGCGGCGGTCGCCCTCCAGGCGGCTCCCGACGAGCCGCGCGTCCGAGGCGTCATCGCCAGTCTGCCTTCTCCGATCTGGACGTCGTGATCCGCGAGCGCGCGCCCCATTGCGACCCACGCCGACGTGGAGAAAGCGCTGGCGCTTGCCGAGAAACGCGGGAATTTCATGGTCGCGGAGGTCTCGCCACGCGCGGCAGCGGCCCGCATCCACGTTCCGGTGATGCTCATCCACGGGGTCGAGGACCGCGAGACGCCTGCCTCCCACTCGCAGCGCATCTACGACGCGTTGGCTGGCCCGCGACGGCTCATGCCGGTTCCGGGCGCCGGACACAAGGACACTCTCGCGGGCGCAGACGTCGGGCGGGAGATCGACGCGTGGCTGGGGGCGCTGGCCGGCGGACACTAGAGGCACCACGCAGGCCGCCCTTGACGCTCGCTGGCGCTGACCTGGATATATCTCGCGGCGGCACAGTCACCGCACCGCCGTCATCCACGGCGGCATCGGCTCCGACGACCACTCCTCCCGTGGCCAGCCATGGCCGTCGCCCTGTCACCTGCAAGTTTCGTCATCGCGCCCGTTTCCTTTATCGCGCCGACGGCCCCGAGCGCGGCCTGGATCCAGTTCACCATAGGCCAGGACACCTGCGCCACGGCGCCCTCATGGCGGCGGCGGCGGACTCTTCCCGGGAAGAGTCGGGCTCTTCACCGGGCGCCCGTGCCCGTAGAACCGTTCGCTCTCATCCGCGTTGTGCATGCGACAAAGCAGTTGAATGTGCTCCACCGTGCCCTCACCGCCGATGCCATAGGGCTCGTCGTGGTGGAACTCCACGAAGCCCCGCTCGTTGCACCGCCGCCCGCCCTTGCCCACGAACGTGCACCGACCGCCGTCGCGCAACCCGACCGCGCGCCGGACCTTGGCCGCGATGTCCCGGCTGCCCGGAACCGTACCCCGACTGGCCCTCGGTCGCTCCGTCGCCGCGTACTTCTTCCGGCGCCGCTGTGCGACCAGCAGCTTCAACGCCCGCTCGATGATCTGCGCCGGGTCACCGTTGGGAACCGCGTGGCGGAGCAGGTCCTGGGCCAGGCGTAGGTTCTCCCGCGCCTCTGCGCTCACCGTGACCCGAACCTCGAAGCGTGCGGCGGCGAGCGGCCTCACGATTGGACGCCGCGGCGGCGTCGGCCGAGCTGGCACCAGGCCACGCTCGCCACCTGGAAGACCGCCGGCGCGCCAGAACACTCCGGGAACCAATTGGAGGCGGGCACTTGCGGACCGAAGACGGGACCTCGGGCCTCGGGAAGTACCGGACAAGCATCTCCTCGACCGCTCGCTTGCTCTTGCCGGCCGCGGCCCCCAAGAGCTCCGCCTGATTATCCGCGGTCAGGTGCGGGCTGAGCAGACGCACGGTGGCGATGCTGAGCAGGCCCTCACCGAGCATCGGACGCAGGGCCGGGAACTTCCTCGCCGTCCTCGCCACCTCGATACGGTTGTGCGCGGCCGGCTCCGACGGGTGAAGGACCTCGCAGCAGTAGGTGAAGAGTGACGAGAAGCCGGCGCCCAGGTAGAGGCGGCGGCTGTCGAACTCCGCGAGGTGGGCGACGAGGATCGCCGTGGCCTCCCGTTCGCTTCCGGCGAGGGCCTTCACCTTGGCCACCAAGTCGTCGTCGGAGAGGTGCAATGGAATGGTAATCGTCATGGCTACTCAATACCATGACCGAGTGCCAAGAGAAGCCCGATCTCTGACAAGAACAGAATTGAATGGCTCTGATAAAAATATCAATGCGACGGCAGGCGCCGAGCCACGGCGCCCGCCTCTTCCCGGGAGGAGTTGTCGACCGCCGCTACCGGGGCACCAGCCGGACCACCGTCTCGAGATGAAACGTGTCGGGAAACAAATCGAGCGCGCGCACCGCATCGGGGGCGTAGCCTTCCGCGGCGAACGTCTTCAAGTCTCGGCCCAGCGTCGGCGGGTCGCACGAAACGTAGACGACGGCGGCCGGACGGCGGCCGGCGATGGCCTGGACCAGGTCCGCGCCGGCTCCCGTCCGCGGTGGATCGAGGATGATGCGCTCGCCGGGCGCGACACGCCGCGAGGCCAGGCCCTCATGCGCACCACCCTGATCGAAGCGCACGTGGGCGAGCCCGGCGCGCTCGGCGTTGTGCCGCGCGTCCTCCACCGCAATCGGGTTCAGCTCGACGCCCGTCACCGCATCCGCCCCCTCCGCGAGCGCGAGCGCGAAGAGGCCGACGCCGGCGTACAGGACGAGCACGGTTCCACCGCGCGGCGCGAGGTCGACGACCGTGGAGACGAGCTCGGCGAGCAGGAAGCGGTTCCCCTGGAAGAACGATCCGACGTGCGAGCGCAGCCGCAACGCGCGGACCTCGTGCTCGACGTAGGGCTCGCCTCGCAGCAGGTGGAACCGCCGCTGGCGCCCGTCGCCGGCGACGACGCCGAACCCCGTGAGCCAGGGCACCAAGTCGGCCAGCGGCGCGAGGTTCACCGCTTCCGCGGGCGCCATCGCCGTCTCGAGCGCCGCCACCAGCCGCTCGCCGTCGCTCGACTCCGCCAGCTCGACGCCGCGCACGCGGCGGGCCCAGCGCGGCTGCTCCGCGAGCGAGGCGCGGATCGCGCGCTGCGTGCGGTTCATCGCGGCGGACACCTGCAGGCATTGCGGTAGATCCACGACCCGGTGCGTTCCCTCGACGTAGAGGCCCAGCCGCGCCCCCTCGGGCCCTTCCGCGAAATGGAAGGAGGCCCGCGTCCGCCACGCCTGCTCCGGCGAGCCGCTGACCGGGATCTCGCCCTCCCACGCGACGCCGGCCCGCGCGAGCGACTCGCGCAGGATCTGCTCCTTCAGGACGAGCTGCGCCGGGTAGTCCAGCTCCTGATACGCGCAGCCGCCGCAGGGCGGGAAGTAGGGGCAGGGCGAAGGCCGCCGGCCCGGTCCCGGCGCGAGCCGCTCCTCGGCCGCGGCCGTGACGTATCCGGAGGTCGCCGACTGCACGCGCGCCCGGACCCGATCTCCCGGCAGGCCGTGCGGGATGAACACCACCTGCCCCTCGTGGCGCGCCAGCCCCAATCCACGGTAGACGCCCTTCTCGACCACGGCCTCGATGACGTCGCCCGCGCGCAGGCCGCGCCCCTCGCGCGCGGTCACAGGTGGAAGAGGCTGAGCCGGGGCAGGCCGTGGGCCTCCAGCAGGCGGCGGGTGAGCGATTCCGCGCGGACCTGCTCGAGGACGCGAGCCGGCATCCGGCCGGCATAGGGCGCGAGGTCGCGATCGACGCCCTCCGCGATCGCCTCCACCGCCGCCCGGCCCATGTCCTCCTCCAGCGCTGCCCGCAGCGACGCCTCGCGCTCGACGAGCCAGAGCTCCAGGTCGCGGATCGATCCGCCCTCGGCGCGCGCTCTCATCTCCACGGCGAGCGCGCGGGCGAGCGGCGCCGAACGCGGGCCCAGGTCCGAGGCCGCCTCGAGCGCCTGGGCGAAGCCGCTCAGGGTCGATGCCGCGCTCACGCCCTCTTCCTCGCCGAGATCCAGCGCGCGCCGCCATCTCTCCGCCGCCGCGTCCACCTCCGCCGCGCAATAAGACAGGTGTTCGACTTTCCGGTTTCGGCTGAAGGAATGAGCGTGACTGTCGAGCGCGTCGCTGATGCCTCGCAGAACGACCCGCAACGGCAGGCCGCCGGCCCGCCACTTCCAGACCAGGAACCAGTCGGCGTTCGACAGCATCAGCGGGTCGCCGCGGCGGGAGACGAAGAACTCCTCCACCGTCTGGTAGTACGCGGCCTCGGGATCCGCGGCGGTCGTCGGGCCCGTGCTAGCGCCCTCCGGAGGTGCGGTTGCGCTCCCAGATGAGGCGCAGTCCGGTCAACGTGAGGACCGGGTCGACGGCCTCGATCGAAGGGATGTCGGCGGCCATGCTCTCGGCGAGGCCGCCCGTGGCCACGGCCTTTGCCGGCTCGCCCAGCTCGGCGCGGATGCGCGCGATCAGCCCTTCCACCATGCTCGCGTAGCCGAAATAGAGACCCGACTGCATCGAGCCCACGGTGGAGCGGCCGATGACGGTCGCCGGCTTGCGCACGTCCACGCGCGGCAGGCGGGCCGCGCGCTGGAACAAGGCATCGGCGCTGATACCGATGCCGGGGCAGATCACGCCGCCGAGGTATTCGCCCTTCTTCGTGACCACGTCGAAGGTGGTCGCGGTCCCGAAGTCCACGACGATCACCGGCCCGCCGTACGCGGCGAAGGCGGCGACACCGTTGACGATGCGATCGGCGCCCACGTCACCCGGCGGCTCGTAGAGGATCGGCATCCCGGTGCGCACGCCCGGCTCCACGACGAGCGGATCCTGGCCGAGGTAGTGCCGGGCGAGCGTGACGAGCACCGGCGTCAGCGGGGGCACCACGCTGGCGAGGGCGATACCGCCGATCTGGCTCGGCTCGATGCCGGAGGCGGCGAAGAGGTTCCGCACGAGGATGCCGTACTCGTCGGCGGTCTGCTCCCGCCGCGTGGTGAGCCGCCAGTGCGCCTTCAGCTCCGCGCCCTGGTGGATGCCGAGGACGGTGTTCGTGTTCCCGGCGTCGATGGTCAGCAGGTAGGGCATTCAGCTCTCGAGCCGCAGCTCGCGGACCTCGCCGGACAGGACGGCGCGCTGCGAACCGTCGGCGAGATCGAGGATGAGGGCGCCCCGGCCGTCGAGGCCCCGGACGACACCGCGCAGCACCACGTCGCCGCAGCGGGCCTCCACCGCCCGCCCCCACCAGGGGGCCGAGCGCGCCCGCCACGCGCCGAGCACCATCGGCGGCCCGTCGCGAGCGAGGGCATCATACCAGACGGCCAGGCGGTCCAGGACCACCGCCGCGGCCGCGGCCACGCCGGGATCGCGGCCGGATTCCGTCAGTACCGAGGTGATCGTGCCGCGCAGGGCGGAAGGCGCCGCGTCGGGATCGAGAGCGAGGTTGATCCCGATGCCGACCACGACCGACTCGATCCCCTCGCGGCCCGCGGAGGCTTCGACGAGCACGCCACCGAGCTTGCGGTCGCCCACGACGAGGTCGTTCGGCCACTTCAACCGCGCGTCCACGCCCCACTCCGCCGCCGCCTCCGCGGCCGCCACACCCGCGGTGAGCGGCAGCACGCCCGCGCTCCCGGCCGACAGCCGCGGACGCAGCAGAACGGATAGAAAAAGATTGCCGGCAGAGGACAGCCATGCCCGGCCCCGGCGCCCGCGGCCCGCGGTCTGTCGCTCCGCGACGACCACGCTCCAGGGGGGCGCGCCCGCGCGGGTGCCCTGCTTCATCACGTCGTTCGTCGACGCGACGCTCTCCCGCCACTCGATGGGCGCCGGCCATTCGCGCCCTCGCGCGCGTAACAAGCGGCGGATCTCTTCGTCCACGGCCTCTAGTCTATTTCCAGTGATATGTCCGCGGCCGGCGCCGAGTGCGTCAGGGCCCCCACGGCGATGTAGTCGGGCCCGGCCTCGGCATAGGCGCGCACGTTGTCGAGCCGCACGCCCCCCGACACCTCGAGCGGAACGCGGCCCGCGACCAGCTCCACGGCCACGCATACCTCATCGGGCGTGAAGTTGTCGACGAGGACCATGTGGGCGCCGGCGCGGATCGCCTCGTCGATCTGATCGACCCGCTCGACCTCGACCTCCACCTCGAGCCCGCCCGCTCCCGCCACCGCCCGCAGCGTCGCCTGCCGAACCGAGCCCGCGATGCGGATATGGTTCTCCTTGACGAGGATCGCGGCGTCGAGGCCCGGGCGGTGCGGGACGCCGCCTCCCACCTCCACCGAGTGCTTCTCGAGCAGTCGCAGCAGCGGTGTCGTCTTGCGTGTGTCGCGGATGCGGGCCCGCGTGCCCTCGACCGCGTCCACGAAGCGGCGCGTCAGCGTCGCGATGCCGCACATGCGCTGGAGGAAGTTGAGGGCGACGCGCTCGGCGGTCAGCAGCGCCCGCGCGCGTCCCGCCACCGCGCCCATCACCGTGCCCGGGAAGAAGCGGTCGCCCTCCCTCGCCTCCGGCTCCCATTTCACCACGGGATCGAGGGCCTGGAACGCGGCCCGCGCCACGTCCATGCCGGCGACGATCAGCTCCTGCTTCGCCACCAGCTCCCCGCGGGCGCGCGCGCTCTCGGGGACGATCACGTCCGTCGTGAGATCGCCTCGACCGAGGTCCTCGTCGAGGGCCGCGCGGACCAGGGAGCGCACGCGCTCCGCATCCAGCATCAGCTCCGCTCCGTGCTCAGGCTTCGGGCCGTCCCGCCGCCAGCTCGCACTCGAGGACCTCGAACGCCCCGTCCTGCAGGCCGTCCCGACCCTCGACGGCATGATCCTCCACCCGCGCCGCCGCCACCGCATCGTCCCGCACGCCCTCGAACCGCCGGACGGTGCCCGGGCTCGCGGCCACGCGCAGCCGCGCCAGGTGGCGGCCGACCGACGCGCCGGCCTGGCTTTTGGCGCGGTGAACCGCCTCCAGGAAGCCCAGCGCCGCATCGAACGTCGCGCCCCCACCCTCCACCGCCCTCAGCCCGGCGAAGTCCGCCGGCCCCGGCCACGCCGCGCGGTGGATGCTGCGCGCGCTCTCCGTCCCCGCGAAGCCCCACGACCACGCCTCTTCGGTGACGTAGGGCAGGAAGGGCGCGAAGAGCCGCAGGAAGACCTTCAGGCCGAGCTGCAGCGCCGCCACCGCGGAGCCGCGGCCCTCGCGATCGGTCTCGCTGCGGGCCCGCACCTTCACCAGCTCGACGTAGCTGTCGGTGAAGCCGTTCCAGAAGAAGCGCTCGATCACGTCGAGCGCCGTCGAGTACTCGAACGCGTCGAGGGCGGCGGAGGCCTGCTCGACCGTCTCCCGCAAGCGGAAGAGGAAGCTCAGGTCGAGGTCGCGCGTGATCGCGGTGTCGGGCCCGCTCTGGGTCAGGACGAACTTCGAGACGTTGAAGAGCTTCGTCATCAGCCGGCGGCCGACCTTCAGCACCTTCTCGTCGAAGGCCGTGTCGACGCCGAGCCTGGCCGACAGCGACCAGTACCGGACCGCGTCCGCCCCGTACTCCTCCAGCAGGTGCATGGGCGTGATGACGTTGCCCTTGCTCTTGGACATCTTCTTGCGGTCGGGGTCGAGCACCCAGCCCGAGATCGCCGCGTGTCGCCACGGCACGGTGTTCTCGTGGAGCAGCGCCTTGACGATCGTGTAGAAGGCCCACGTGCGGATGATCTCGTGGCTCTGGGGGCGCAGGTCGTTCGGGAACAGGCGCCGGTGGCGCTCGGGCCGGAGGGACCAGCCGCTCGCGATCTGCGGCGTCATCGAGCTCGTGAACCACGTGTCGTACACGTCGGGCTCGCCGCGGAAGCCGCGCGGCTGGTCGCGCTGCGACGCCGAGTAGCCCGGAGGCACGTCGCTCATGGGATCGACGGGCAGGGCGGCCTCGTCCGCCAGGATCGGATGCGCGAAGTCGGTCTCCCCCTTTGCGGTCACCGGGTACCAGACCGGGAACGGCACGCCGAAGAAGCGCTGGCGGCTGATGCCCCAGTCGAGCTGGAGGTTCTCCGTCCAGTTCTTGTACCGCGCGCGCATGAACTCCGGGTGCCACTGGATCTTGTCGCCGGCGTCGAGCAGCTCCTGCTTGTGCTCCAGGATCCGCACGAACCACTGCCGGGTGGTGATGAACTCCAGCGGCCGGTCGCCCTTCTCGTAGAACTTGACCGGATGCTCGATCGGCTGGGGCTCGCCCTGCAGGGCGGGCTGCCCGTCCTTGGCGGCCGCGCCGGCCGGATCGCGGAGCTGCTCGACGATCGCCTTCTGCGCCTCCTTGACCGTGCGCCCGACGAGCGGCGCGTAGGACACGTTCGCCGCCGCCGCGTCCGCGCTCGGGAAGGTCGGGGAGCCGAACTCCACCGGCAGCAGGCGCCCGTCCCGGCCCACGATCTGCCGCAGGGCGAGACCCTGCTCCCGCCACCAGGTGACGTCGGTGGCGTCGCCGAACGTGCAGACCATCAGGATGCCGGTTCCCTTCCCGGGATCGACGAGGTCGCTCGTGAAGATCGGCACCGGAACGCGGAAGAGCGGCGTGACCGCTCGCTTGCCGACGAGCGCCCGGTAGCGCTCGTCGGAGGGATGCGTGGCCACCGCCACGCACGCGGCCAGCAGCTCGGGGCGCGTGGTCGCGATCACGAAGCCGCCGCCGCCCTCCACCGCGAAGCGCACGTGATGATAGGCGCCGCGCTGCGGGCGGTCCTCCACCTCCGCCTGGGCCACGGCCGTCCGGAAGTCGACGTCCCACTGCGTCGGCGCCTCGATCTGGTAGACGTGGCCCTTGCGGAACAGGTCGATGAAGCTCATCTGCGCGATGCGCCGGCTGTGGTCGCTGATCGTCGAGTACTCGAGCCCCCAGTCGACCGACAGCCCGAGGCGGCGCCACAGCGCCTTGAAGGCCTTCTCGTCCTCGACCGTCAGCGCCAGGCACAGCTCGATGAAGTTCTTGCGCGAGACCTTGCGCGGCGGCGTCTTGCCCGCTCCCTCCCCCGCCGGCTCGACCTTCAGCCCGGGCTCGTACGGAAGCGACGGGTCGCAGCGCACGTGGAAGTAGTTCTGGACCCGGCGCTCGGTGGGCAGCCCGTTGTCGTCCCAGCCCATCGGGTAGAAGACGTTGCGCCCGCGCATGCGCTGGTGGCGGGCGAGAACGTCGGTCTGCGTGTAGCTGAAGACGTGGCCGACGTGCAGCGAGCCGGACACGGTGGGCGGGGGCGTGTCGATCACGAAGCGCTCGCCGGGCCCGTCCTCGTCGAAGCGGTGGACCGCCCAGTCGTCCCAGAGCCGGTCCCACTTCTCTTCCGCGGCGCGCGGGTCGAAATGCTGGCCGAGCTTTTCTGGGTCGAGGGTGATCAACGCCTCTGGTCCCGCGGGCCGGCTCAGGTCCGCTGCAGCTCGGCCTTCAGGCGCTCGATCTCCTGCTTGATGAGGGCCTCGGCCAGGTCGGGGATGACCTCCCACGCGATCTCGCGCACGACCTTCTCGGAG
>Ga0066710_100007245_pt1 | contig 10560 bp, 11 predicted proteins | sample GraSoiAngelo_159_FD_79666 | JGI IMG/M metagenome (GOLD analysis project Ga0066710, IMG submission 79666) | Grasslands soil microbial communities from the Angelo Coastal Reserve, California, USA - 14_1009_16_40cm | ecosystem: Environmental > Terrestrial > Soil > Grasslands | place: USA...
CATGCGGTGGTGCTGCCCGATGCGGACCTCGAGTTCGCCGCCGACGCGCTGATCGGCGCGGCCGTCGACGACCACGACCGCACCCTCGGCCTCGGCGGTGTCGACGTACGACCGAACCCGGTCGCGATGCGCCTCCGTGATGAGCGGTCCCATCATCGACGCCGCGTCGTCACCGGGGCCGATGACGACCGACGGGATGCGGCTGGCGATCGCGTCGACCAGCTGATCACCGACACTGCCGACGGCCACGACGACGGAGATCGCCATGCAGCGCTCGCCGGCGGAACCGTAGGCCGCGGAGATCGCGGCGTCGGCGGCCGCGTCGAGGTCGGCGTCCGGGAGCACGACCATGTGGTTCTTGGCGCCGCCGAGTGCTTGGACGCGCTTGCCGTTGCGCGTACCAGTTTCGTAGACGTGACGAGCGACCGCGGTGCTGCCGACGAACGAGACGGCGGCAATCGCGGGATGGGTCAGCAGCGCGTCCACCGCTTCGCCGTCGCCTTGCACAACGTTGAAAACCCCGTCGGGAAAACCGGCGCGCTGGATCAGCTCCGCGAGCAGCAACGAGGGTGAGGGGTCCTTCTCCGACGGCTTGAGGATGAACGTGTTGCCGCATGCAATCGCGTTGCTCAGCATCCACAGCGGCACCATCACCGGGAAGTTGAACGGTGTGATCCCGGCGACCACACCCACCGGTTGCAGCACGGTGTGGACGTCGATGCCGCTCGACACTTGCGCGGAGTGCTCGCCCTTGAGCAGGTGCGGGATCCCGCAGGCGAACTCGACGTTCTCGAGACCGCGCGCCACCTCGCCGGCCGCGTCGCTGAGGACCTTGCCGTGCTCCGCCGTGATCGCGGCGGCCAGCTCGGCCCGGTGCGCGTCGATGAGCTCCCGCAGGCGGAACAGCGCGTCGACCCGCGAGCTCAGCGACGAACGGCCCCACTCCGTCGCGGCTTCGGCGGCAACGTCGACCGCGGCGTCGACTTCCGCCGCCGAAGCGAGCGCAACCGATGCCGTCTGCGTGCCGCGGGCGGGGTCGTAGACCGGACCGAACCGTCCCGATTCGCCGGCGATGGGCTTTCCGCCGACCCAGTGTCCGATCGCCTTCACGGGTACAGCCGGTAGAGCTGGCGGGCGTTGTCGCTGAGAATCTTGCGCTGCACCTCGGGCCTGAGCAGGGCCAGCTTGTCTGCCACCTCACCGAGCGGATTCGGAAACAGGCAGGTCGGATGGGGGAAGTCGGTTTCGAACAACACGTTGTCTTCGCCGACCGCGGCGATGAGCGCCGGCAGGTTCCCGTTGCTGCGCTCGAACCAGAACGTCGCGTAGAGCTGGCGCTTGAAGTATTCCGACGGCTTGAGCTGCAACGAGTCGAACCGTTCCGGCGCGTTCTCCGCGAGCTCGTAGTCGAGCGTCTCGAGGATGAACGGGATCCAGCCCACGCCGCTCTCGACCGAGACCATCTTCAGTTCGGGATGCCGGTCGAGCATCCCCGACAGGATGATGTTGGTCACGACCCGGGCGTTGCCGATGAACAACAGCGTGCCGCCGATGGCGAGCTTGGTGCCCTCGTCGTGCGACGGCCACGGGTACCGGTCGTAGAACGACATCGTCGTGATGCTGGCGCCGATGTGGAAGTGCACCGGCAGGTGGAGCTCGCTGCACACTTCCCAGAGCGGATCCCACGCGCGGTCGCCGAGATCGGGCGCGCCGAGGTCTTGGGTGTCCGACGTCATGTTCACGCCCCGCAGACCGAGCCCCGAGACCCGCCGCGCCTCCCGCACCGACGCGTCGACATCCCACGCCGGCAGGACGGGCATCGGCAGCAGGCGGTTGCCCGAGTTGGCTTGGATCTCGGCCATGGCGTCGTTGTAGATCTCGACGCACAGGCGCCGGAGCACCGGGTCGTCGATCGCCTGCGACATGTCTTGGCCACCTATGCCGATCAGGTTCGGGTACAGCACCTGGGCCCAGATCCCCGATTCGTCCATGAGCTCGAGCCGCGCCACGGGGTCGTGGGCGGCGACGTGGACCCGATCGAGGGTCCAGACGTGGAGCGACTCGGCGGCGGGTGTCTTCGTGCCGTCACGGCCGACGACCCCACCGCCCCCGGCGAAGCGGATGGGCGTCCCCTCGACGACCCACGTCGGCTGGCCGTCGATCGGAACGACCCGCGGGACTCGGTCGACGTACTCGGCCGGCGCGCGGCTGGTCCAGAGATCGTGCACTTCGGTGAGATGCGTATCCGCATCCACCACCTTGACGTCATCGAGTACCTGCGTCATCGACGCTCCTTCAGCGGTTCGCTGGCGTTTGTAACCTACGACGACCGTACCCAGGGGGCCATATGCCGGTTGCCAGTGTCGACGGGATCAACCTTTCGTACGAAGTCGTCGGAAGTGGACGGCCCTGGGTGATCACGCCCGGGGGGCGCTTCAGCAAGGACACGCCCGGCGTCCGAGAGCTCGCGCACGCCCTCGCCGAGGGCGGCAATCGCGTGCTCATCTGGGACCGACCGAACTGCGGCGAATCCGACGTGGCGTTCTCCGGCTCGTCGGAGTCGGCGCTGCAAGCCGACGCGCTCGCGGGGCTCTTGCGCCAGCTCGACTTGGCGCCCGCCGTCATCACCGGCGGGTCGGGCGGGTCGCGAGTTTCGCTGCTCACCGCGGCTCGTCATCCCGACGTCGCGGCCGGGCTCGGGCTCTGGTGGATCAGCGGCGGGACGTACGGTCTCCTGACCCTCGGCGTGCACTACTGCGGCGAATCGATTCGCGCCGCGTGGACCAAAGGAATGGACGCGGTCGCGGAGTTGCCGGAGTGGCAAGAAGTCGTCGAGCGCAATCCGTCGAACCGACAGCGCTTCCTCGACCAGGACCGCCAGCAGTTCATCGAAACCCTCGAGCAGTGGATGCTCGTGTACCACCCGAACCCGAATGAGGTGGTGCCGGGGCTCAGCAACGACGAGGCCGCGCAACTCACCATCCCGGCGCTCGTGTTCCGGAGCGGCGAGAGCGACGCCCACCACATACGCGCCACGTCGGAGAACGTCGCCCACGGCCTGCCCAACGCGCAGCTCGTCGAGCCGCCCTGGGGTGACGCCGAATGGAACGAGCGCTCGGCGGCACACCAGGCAACCGGCGAGGGTTTGTTCGCGCGCTGGCCGCTGCTCGCACCGCCCCTCCTCGAGTGGGCGGACAAGGCGCTGGGTGCCCGGTGATGGGGAGCACGTGATGGGTGTCGTCGAAGACTTTCTCGCGTTCTACAACGCGCGCGACTGGGATCGGCTCGCGACCGTGTTCTCAGGTGACGACTTCGTGCGCGTCGGCCCGTTCGTCGACGTCATTCGCGGCAGCGACAACTATGTCGCGTTCCTGAAGGGCATCGTGCCGACCCTCGGCGACACCTATTCGCTCGACACCGAACGCGTCGTGTACGTGCCCGACGAAGGCGAGGCGTACGCGCAGCTCATCGAGCACTACGAGCACGACGGCCAGATGCGCGACACGCCGGAGATCATCGTCTTTGGCATCAACGAGGCCAACCGCATCTGCCGGATGCGGCTCTACGTCCAGCGGCCCGGCGAACAGCCGCCGGTCGGCGGAGAAGACGCCATGGGGGAGCAGTAGCCGCGCTGCGGGATACCCGCCTCGCGGGCGTTCGGCTCAGAGGGCATGAAGGCCCGGCAGCACCTCTTTGCCGAAGAGCTCCAAGCCGCGCATCACGTCGGCATGCGCCATACCAGAGACCGTGAGCTCGACGACGAGGTGATCGCAGCGCCGGCGGTCACCGTCGCCGAATTGCTGCTCGACCGCGGCGATCCACTGCTCGGGACTTCCGAAGATGCACTCCTCGCGTAGGTCTCGCGCAAACTGCTTCGGTAACCCCGACTCGAGGAACCATCCGTTGTAGTGGTCGATCTCCCACGCCGCATGGTCCTTCGCGAGTTCCCACGCGGCGTCGTCGGTTTCACCGACGAATCCCAGCGCCATGCCGTAGTGGCGCTGCTCACGTGGGTCGCGCCCGTGCTCCTCGACGATGCGCGCAAGACGTTCCGCCACCTCCGCTGACGGTGCGATGGCGAGGCCGACACCGAACCGGGCTGCTCGGCGCAGCATCGCTTCGCTCCAGCCACCGAAGATGATGCGAGGCGTGGGCTGCTGCACCGGCTTGGGCGTCACGGCGACGTTGCTGAGCTGGAAGTAGCGGCCGTCGTACGAGAACTCGTCCTCGGTGAAGCAGTTGACGAGGACCTCGAGGGACTCGTCCATGAGGGCGCCCCGGTGGTGATAGTCGAGGCTGACCGGCTCGAACTCCTTGGTGCGGTACCCGAGTCCGAGACCCAGGATGAGCCGACCACCCGACAACACGTCGACCGTGGCCGCCGCCTCGGCAACCCGGACGGGATGGTGTTGCGGCAGCAGGAGCACGTACGTGCCGATCTGCACGCGCGTCGTCACCGCCGCGACCGCCGCCGCGAGCGTCATGACCGACGGCGCGAAGCCGTCATCGGTGAAGTGATGCTCACCGATCCAGACTCCGTCGAACCCGAGCTCCTCCGCGAAGCGAATCTGCTCGAGACAGTCGGCGTACAGCTGCTCCGGCGGTCGCGCCCAGGGCGGCGGGTTGCGAAACGCGCAGAACAGTCCGACTTCCACGATCACCCTCCCGCGTTCCTCGCGCTCTTCACGAGCATGTGACGTGGGACCACCGTATAGGGGGTGTGACGTCACATGCTCGGGGAGGGGCGGCGGGACGTACGCTCGCGTTCGTGACCGAGTCCGCGGGTGGGTACTTCTTCGTGCTCGACGAGATCGCGTGGCCCGACGAGGGCGAGAGCGCGGGCGCGCTCGGTGATCTGGTCGAGGCGGCGAAGCGGTCCGGCGCGCGGCGGAAGTACCTCGCGCGGGGCGAAGGTGGATTCTTCTCGCAGTACTCGGAGTTCCCTGCCGGCTTCACCGTGCCCCGGCACACCCACGACCACAACGAGATCATCTTCTTGCTCGACGGCAGCTGCACGATGCTCGGCGACGCCGGACCGACGTTGCGCGCCGGCGACTCGATGGTTCTCATCGGCGGTTACGAGTACGGTTTCACCGCGGGCGCCGACGGCATGAAGTTCGTAACGATCCGCACCGGCAAGGCCGACACCCAACTCACTCCTTGATCCGGGCGCGCACCTCGGGATCGCGTACGAACACCGGCAAATTATCGGCGTCGACATAGGACGGCTTCACGGACGCGCCACCGTCGACGACGAGGGTGTGGCCGGTGACGAACGTCGCGAGATCCGAGCAGAGGAACAAGACGGCCGCGGCGATGTCGTCGGCCGTCGCGCGCCGTTGCAACGGGATCGTCGCCACCTCATCGGGCTGATCGGTCGCGCGCCCGGCCTCGCTCTTCGGCGTGCGCACCGTGCCGGCGGCGACGGCGTTGACGCGGATGCGCACGGGGCCCCATTCGACCGCCTGCGTGCGTGTGAGCGCGAGCAGTCCCGCCTTGGCCACCGCGTAGGCCGCGCCGTAGGGAAGCGCGCCGAGCCCGGCGATCGAAGCGATGTACACGATGCTGCCCGGCCGCTCGGCCGCTCGAAGCCGCCGCGCGACCGCTTGTGACGTCGTGAGCGCGGCGCGCAGATTCAGCGCAAGGACGTCGTCGAAGGTGCCGGGCGAGACCTGCTCGGTTGGCGCCCATTGGTCGCGCCCTAAGCCGCCGGCGACGTGCACGAGCCCGTCGAGCGCTGCGAGGCCGTCGATGGTTGCCTCCACCGCGTCGGGATCGCGCAGATCCACGACGCGCGCAACCGCAACATCGGCCCGTGCCAGCCGATCGGCGTCGATGTCGAGCCCGACAACGGTGGCGCCCGCGTTGGTCAGCAGGTTCGCGGTCGCGGTTCCGATGCCGCCACCGCCCGCGCCCGCGACGACGATCGTCCTGCCACTCAGGTCGATCGCGATGCCCGTCATGACGCCATAGTTACCATGCGTCGGTGCTGGTCGTCGTCAACGGCAGCGGAGCCATCGGAGACGCGCTCGGCGAAGCGGGCTTCGATGTTGCTCCCGCGTATCCGGCGACGTTCGAAGCGCTGGTGCACGTCCCCGACGTGACGCGCGCTGCCGTGCGCACGCCTCTCTCCGAGACAACCGAGGAGGACTGGGACGGGCGGGGCGAGGCCGTGCTTCGTGACGCCTTGCATGCCTGTCAGACCGCTTACGCGGCGATGCGCAGGCGCGGCGGCCGCATCGTCCTGGTGACGCCCACGATCGGCTTGGTCGGCGGAGACGGTCTCGCGCCGTTCGCGATGGCCAGCGAAGGGCTGCGAACGCTCGCCAAAGCCGCGGCTCGGCAGTGGGGCCGCGTCGGCATCACCGCGAACTGCGTGGCACCGTCGCTCGACGTGCTCGGCATCCCGCATGACGTCGATGATCCGGTTCCGCTGGCACTCGGACGCGTTCCCGGGCTCGACGGGCTGGTCGCGGTGATCACCGCGTTGCTGGGCCCCGCTGGCGACGCGGTGACGGGTACCACGCTCATCGTCGACGGCGGCGTGGTGATGGCGCCGTGAGGACAGTCGTGATCACCGGAGCGGGCGGTGGACTCGGCCGCGGGATCGCCCTCGCCTGCGCGGCCGAGGGCATGTTCGTGATCGTGGCGGCGCGTCATGACAACGGCGCGGAGACCGTGCGGATGATCGAGGCCAGCGGGGGTCAGGGCGAATGGTTGCGCTGTGACGTGACCGTCCGGGCCGATGTGGAGCGCGCGGTGGCGGCGGCCGAACCGCTGCACGCGTTCGTCCACAACGCCGCCGGCCGATCGAGCGAGTCAGCGCAGCTCGAAGACCTCGATAACGCGTCATGGAACGAGCATGCGAGCGTCTCGCTGCGTGGCGCGTACTACGCCGCGCAGGCCGCGTTACCGAAGCTGCGGGCGACGTCGGGTCGCTTCGTCCTGTTGACGTCGCCCGCCGGGATGGAAGCAAGCCCCACCCGGCCCGCGTACTCGATCGTGAAGGGCGCGTTGCGTGGTTTGGGCAAGAGCCTGGCCCGCGAGTGGGGACCGTTGGGCGTCAGCGTCGCGATGGTGTCGCCGCTGGCCGCCACGGAGGCGTTGACCGACGCGATGCGCCTCGATCCGACGCTCGAGCGCCGTCTCACCGGGCGCATACCGCTCCAGCGCTTCGGCGATCCGGTGATCGACGTCGGCCGCGTCGTTGCGTTCTTGTGCACCGACGCCGCGTCGTACATCACCGGCCAGACGATCGTCGTGGACGGCGGCCGCTTCTTGGCGCTGTGAGCGTCAGCGGGCGCAGGGTCCGGCGATCGTGACGCGGCGCATCACTCGCCTTTCGCGGTAGTCGGGCACGGCGTTGTGCTGCACCGCGCGGTTGTCCCAGAACGCCAGCGAGCCCGCCTCCCACCGGAACCGGCACTGGAACTCCGGGGCGCGCACGTGGTCGCACAAGAACGGCAGCAGCACCTCGTTCTCGCGCTCGCTGAGCCCGACGATGTGCGACGTCGAGTTGCGGTTGACGAACAGGGCCTTGCGTCCGGTCTCCGGGTGCGTGACGACGACGCGGTGCTCGACCGGAGGGCATCGCTGCTGGATCTCGGCGAGATCGAGGTTCGTGTGGCCGTCGCGGATCGCCTTGCGCATCACGTTGGTGATGTCGTGCACGGCCGTGAGCCCGTCGATGAACTCACGCATGGGCTCCGAGAGCGCTTCGTAGGCCGCGTACATGCTCGCGAAACAGGTGTCACCGCCGACACTCGCGAGATGCACTGCGCGGAGGAGCGAAGCCATCGGCGGGTCAGCGAGGAAGGTGTTGTCGCTGTGCCACACGTCGGCGCCTTCGCCCTTGGGATGGACCTGGTCGAGGACGACGACCGCGTCGGTTTCCTGATACTTCGTCGCGAGCGGCGAGATGTCGAGCGGGCCGAACCGCAACGCGAACGCCAGGTGTTGTTCGTCATCGATGTGCTGGTCGCGGAAGAAGATGACCAGGTGGTCGAGCAGCGCCTTGCGGATCGTGTCGATTGTGCCGTCGTCGAGCCGTTCGCGCAGGTCGACACCGTGGACTTCGGCGCCGATGGTTGCAGTGACCGGCCGAATCTCGATGCTCACGTTCGCTCCGCGGTCCGCCGAGCCGGCGATAACGTCTTGTCCCGAAGATTCTTGCGCAAGGAGGCCTGCCGTGGCCGCGAGCCCTCGCTTTTCGCATCTGGACGACATGAAATGGCAGGACGTGCGCAGCGTCCGGCAGGGCGACCGCGTGATGTTCGTACGCGAGAAATGGCTCGACTTCTCGCCCGAGTTCCTGTCGTTGTACGCGAAGTGGGACCCCGGGATGATCGTGCAGCCGCACGGCCACAACAGCAACCACGTGGTGTTCGTCCTCGAAGGAGAAATGACGTGCGGCGACGTCGCCTGCACCAAGGGCACGCACATCGCCCTCGACCAGGGCGACACCTTTGGACCGTTCGTCGCCGGCCCCAATGGCGTCGAGCTCTTCGAGGTGATGATGGGCGACCCGCGCTCGTTCCCCGCCGACCTCCCGGGGTTCGCGGAATTTCTCGCCGCACGCGGTGCCGAGCAGATGCCGAATCCGGAGATTGACCTGCCCGGGTGGCTCGAGGACACGCGCACGTAGATGGCGGAAGGGACGTTCGCACCGGGCTCGATCTCGTTCCGCGCCTACCCGCACGCCGGCCTCGACGCGCCCTCGATCGTTGTTGAACTGCGCGTGCAGGCCGCGTTGGCGGTCACGCATGGCTTCGACGGCGTCATGACCAGCGAGCACCACGGCGGTTTCGCGGGTTACCTGCCGAACCCGCTCCAGCTCGCCGGCTTCCTGCTCGACGCGATGCCGACCGGCTGGGCCGCGCCGTGCCCGCTGCTGTTGCCGCTGCGTCCCACCGCGCTCGTTGCCGAAGAGACTGCCTGGCTGGCGGCGCGCTTTCCGGGACGCGTCGGGCTCGGCGTCGCCGCGGGCGCGCTCCTGGTCGACTTCGAGCTCATGGGTACGACGATGGACGATCTCACGGCCCGTTTCGGCCGTGCGCTCACCGTGCTTGTCGACGCGCTGTCCGGGCGCGCCGACGGCCCGTTGGCGGCTGATGCGGCGATCGCGCAGTGCGCGCGTGCTCCCGTCCCGGTGTTGAGCGCGGCGGCCAGCGCCACGGCGGCGCGCCGCGCGGCGCACATCGGCGCGGGTCTGTTGCTCGACTCTCTCATCACGCCGGCCCGCGCCCGTGAGCTCGTCGACGCGTATCGCAACGCGGGCGGCACCGGAACCTGCGTGCTCATCCGGCGCGCGTGGCTGGGTGAACCGCCGCGGGCCGAGGTGGACCGTCAGGTCGACGTCTATCGCGGGTACGCGTCGACCAGCGCGACTGCCCACTGGGGTGCGGACGAGATGGCGTTGGGCGCGTCCGCGGACGAAGTGGCGATGCGCCTTGTCGATGCGTGTGAATCTGCCGGCGCCGACGCGCTCAACCTACGCGTGCACGTTCCCGGCGTGACCGTGGACGCGGCACGCGACCAGATCATGGTGCTCGGCGACCAAGTAGTTCCGCTCGTCAAAGCGATGCGTACATGAACTCCCATATTGGATCTTCAGGTGCGCATCGATGGGTTAGTAACCGCCACCGCCGCCGCCGTTGCCGCCGCCCGAGTAGATGAGCACGAGCGCGACGGCCGCGGCGATGAGCAGAATGACGGCGATCCACGTCAGAGGACTACGGAGAACACGCTGCATACTCACGCGATACCCGCGGCGTGCACGACGAAACGTCGAACGTGCACGCGTGTCGTTTTCTGCGCGATGCAATCCGGTTGCCGCGTTTGCTCGTACAACACGACGGGGACTCGGTGACGCGCGCTTGTTTTCTAATTTCTCGAATTGGCGTCTTGTACGTGAATGCGCCAAGGTGAGGGGTCTGCTCCTGGCGCGAGGAGGACGCCGATGAAGGCGCTGGTGTTCCGGCACAGCTACGCCCGCGAGGCCTTGGGGTTCGTCGGCGGGCGCTTCACGAAGCGCGCGTATACCGCGCCCGGCGCGCCGACGAGCTTGAAGGAAGTTCCGGAACCGTCGTTGCCCGCACCGGACTGGGTGCTGTGCGACTCCACCGTCAGTGGCATCTGCGGTTCGGACACCAAGCAAATCTTCTTGCACGGCGCGCTCGACAACCCGCTCACCGCGCTCCTGTCGTTTCCGCACGTGCTGGGCCACGAAGTCGTCGCGCGGCGAGCGGACACGGGGGAGCGGATCGTCCTCAATCCGTGGTTGTCATGTGGTCCGCGCGGGATCGATCCGCCCTGCGAGGCTTGCGCGGAAGGGCGCTACCCGTGGTGCCGGAACTTCGATCGCGGCGTCGTCTCGGCCGCTTTGCACCTCGGGAACTGCGCGTCGGCGCCCGGCGCGCACGCACAGCGCTTCGCCGCGCACGAAGGCCAGCTCTTCCGTGTGCCCGACAACATGAGCGACGAGGCGGCGGTCCTCTCCGACGCCGCCAGCGTGTCGCTGCGCACCATCCTCTTGGCGCCGCCCGACCCGTCGGCGCCGGC
>Ga0066710_100007246_pt1 | contig 10559 bp, 10 predicted proteins | sample GraSoiAngelo_159_FD_79666 | JGI IMG/M metagenome (GOLD analysis project Ga0066710, IMG submission 79666) | Grasslands soil microbial communities from the Angelo Coastal Reserve, California, USA - 14_1009_16_40cm | ecosystem: Environmental > Terrestrial > Soil > Grasslands | place: USA...
ACCAGGCTGGCCACGCGCCGGATGGCCGAGGCGGACGCCTGGGCCAACCAGGCGAGCCTTGCCACAGCGGGCGCTCGGCACGTCTTTCCCCTGGGGGGCACGCCGCCGCGGACCGCGCTGATCGCGGCGGTGCCCGGGACCACCGCGTCGATGGTCCTGGTCGGTGGGCCGTTCACCCCGCTGTTCGGGAGCGACGAGGAGGCCTGGCTCCAGCAGTACGCGACGCTGGTCAGCACCGGACTCGACCGTGAGCGATTGGTCGAGGCCGTGAAGGAGGCCAACGCCGAGTTGGAAGAGAGAGTCCGCGAGGTAAACGAACGGACTCGGGAGCTCGAGGTCGCCAACCGGGAGCTGGAAGCCTTCTCCTATACGATCTCGCACGATCTACGGGCGCCCTTGCGGGCCATCAACGGGTTCACCAGCATCCTGTTCGAGGAATACGCAGACAGTCTCCCCCAGGAGGCCACTGGCTATCTCAAGCGGGTCAAGGACAACGGGGACTACATGGGCCAGCTGGTGGACGACTTGCTGGCTTTCTCGCGGCTGGGACGTCAGGCGCTGCGCACCCAGAAGATCAGCACCCGCGCCGTGGTCGACCGCGCCCTCGCCGTGATTGCGCCGTCCATCGACAAGCGGACGGACGCGCTGACCATTGGCGACCTACCGGACTGCGACGCCGACCCCAACCTGCTGGAGCAGGTCTTCGTCAACCTGCTGAGCAACGCGTTCAAGTATTCGAAGAACAAGCCGGCCGCGCGCATCGAGGTCGGTGCCCGTGAATCCGCCGAAGGCACCGTGTTCCTCGTTCGCGACAACGGCGCCGGCTTCGATATGCAGTACGCGGACAAGCTCTTCGGGGTCTTCCAGCGGTTGCATAAGAGCCAGGAGTACGAAGGAACGGGGGTCGGACTCGCCATCGTTCAGAGGATCGTCGAACGCCATGGCGGCCGGGTTTGGGCCGAGGCAAAGATTGACCAGGGAGCGACGTTCTACTTCACGTTGAAAGGAGCGCAGGAATGGCAGACACCGATGGCCGCGTAGACATCCTCATGGTCGAGGACAACCCGAATGACGAGGAGCTGACGCTCCACGAGCTCCGCAAGTACCACCTGGCCAATCGGATCCATGTCGTGCGCGATGGCCAGGAGGCCCTCGACTACGTCTTCTGTACCGGGCGCTACGCGGACCGGCAGATCACCGATCAGCCCAGTGTGATCCTGCTCGATATCAAATTGCCGTTCGTCGACGGGCTCGAGGTGCTGAGCCGGATCAAGAAGGATGACCGCACCCGAACGATCCCGGTTGTGATGCTCACCTCGTCCCGGGAAGAGCGCGACCTGGTGGAGAGCTATCGGCTCGGAGTCAACAGCTACATCGTGAAGCCGGTCGATTTCGACCAGTTCAAGGAGTCGGCCCGGACGCTCGGCATGTACTGGCTGCTCTTGAACCGCCCGCCGAAAGCGGCCTAACCGCCGCCCACATCGCGCCGGCGAAAGATCAGCAGCGAGAGCACCGTGAACGCCACCAGGTAGACGAGCAGGGTGATCACCCCGTGGGTGGGATCGACTAGCGGGACCTGGTTACTCGGATTGGTGTAGGTGAGGCGAAACGCACCGTTGACCCCGCTGGCATTGATCCCCGGAAGCAACTTCAAGACGTCCTTGATCACCGGGGCAGTGCGAAACAGACTGCCGAGCAGCGCCTCCCCGACGAACAGATAGACCAGGCCGCCACCGATCGCCGCCGCTGTGCTGCGGAAGGCGATACCGAGGAAGGCACCGAAGGCCGCCCAGACGGCGAGCTGCAGGATGAGCGCGCCGAAGCCCTTCACGATCTCGGTGGCCGCCGGCCAGCTGCTCGAGCTGCCATCGACCGTGACGACGACGTAGGCCGAAAGGGCGCTGACCGCCAGCGCCGCGATGCTGATCAGGACGGTCGCCACGAACAGGGCCAGACCCTTGCCGCCAAGCACCGCGGTGCGGCCGGGCTTTTGGATCAGGATCGTCTGAACCGTCGACCAGCCATACTCGCTGGCGGTGCTCAGGGCGCCGAAGATGATCATGATCGCCGCGCCGATACTGGCTGCCGTGCTGAGGACGGTGGGGATGAAGTTTTCGGGAAAGATCTGGCGAATAAGGACCGACGCCGGCACCTGACTCCCCCGCAAGCTCGCCGGCTGCGTCTTGACCACCAGGTAGAGCAAGGCGTACACGAGGAGCACCAGCCAGGCCAGCAGGATGGCGACCATGATCCAGTTGGCCCAGCGCTTGCGCATCTTCAACCCGTCGGCGCGCAGGCTGGCGATCATGGTTGATTCTCAGCCAACTGCAGGGACACATCCTCGAGCGACTGCTCGGCGACGCGCAGCTCCGTGACATCGACCCCATCCGCCACCAATCGCCGGTTGATGGCTGCGGCTTGCGAGGGCCCGACGGCGAGCGTGAACAGGCCGTCGCGGAGTTGCACCTGATCAGGCTTGAGCAGCGACTCGAGCATCCGCCGGGCCTGGTCGATCGGGCTGGCGCGAACCAACAACGCCTGCCCGCCGCTGCGCGCGCGCAGCTCATCGACCGTGCCCTCCGCCACCAGGCTCCCCCGGGCGATGACGCCCACCCGATCGCAGGTCAGCTCCACCTCGTTGAGCAGATGGCTGGACAGCAGGACGGTGCGGCCGCCCTGTCGCAGGTCCTTGATCAGCTCGCGCATCTCCACCGTGCCCTGCGGGTCGAGCCCGCTGGTCGGCTCGTCGAGGATCAGCAACTGCGGGTCCTTCAGGAGCGCCGACGCGACCCCGAGACGCTGCTTCATCCCGGTTGAATAGGTCTTGAATTTGTGGCTTGCCCGGTCGGTCATGTCAACCTGCTGCAACACCGGCTCGATGCGCGACTTTTGGACGCTGGAGTAGCGCGCCATCACCCGCAGGTTGTCGCGTCCCGAAAGATATGGATAGAAAGCGGGCGTCTCGACCATGGCGCCCAGTTTCGCCAGGCTGGCTGGACTGCCGGGCGCGCCGCCGGCGACGGTGGCCGTACCCGAGGTCGGACGCAGCAGCCCCGAGAGCATGCGCAGGGTGGTCGTCTTGCCGGCGCCGTTCGGACCGAGGAAGCCGTAAACCTCGCCGGTGCGTACCCGCAGGTCGAGGTTGTTGACCGCCAGCACGCCGGTTGCGTATCGCTTGCTCAGGCCGTGGGTTTCCACGGCGTAGCTCTGGGCCATCCCCATATTCTGCCTCTCCGCACGCGCGGGTCGGGGCAATCAGTTAGAAATAACGAGATGAAGTGGATCACGCGCGCAAATGCGAATGTCGATCGGATCGCGTGCCCGTGGCTGATCAGGCGCTTCGTGGACCCCGCGGCCGAGTTTCTCTTCGTGCCGGCTGCCGAGGTGATGGCAACAGCCGCACGCGAGCAGGCGATTCCCTACGACGTGCCCAACGTCGAGCTGGGCCACGTCAATGGACGCTGCAGCTTCGAGTCCATCGTGCAAAAGTACAACCTCACCGACCCCGCTCTCGCGGAAATGGCGCGCATCGTCCACGGCGCCGATGTGAGTCAGGATGTTGGGATTACGCCCGAGTCGGCCGGGTTGAGCGCGATTGCCCACGGCTTCGCGCTGGTCCACGGCGCCAACGACCACGAGAAGATCCAGCTGGAAACCCCGATGTATGACGCGCTCTATGCCTGGTGTCAGAGCCGCGTAGCGTCGCCAGGCTGATCGACCGCGACTTCGGCCTCATCATCATTGCTCGCCTGCTGCGGGCATTCGGCTTCGGCATGTCCGCGGTACTGATCGGCCTGGTGCTGGAAGGGCACGGCTTCAATCCGGGCGCGATCGGCCTGGTACTGACGCTCGGGCTCCTCTCCGCCGCGATCGGCGGCGTGGTCGCCGCCGGGCTCGCCTCCCGAATCGGGCGCCGGTGGACGCTCGCGGGCGCCGGACTATTGATGGCGATCACCGGGGCCGACCTGAGCCTCGCCACTTCACCGATCCTGCCCGCGCTGGCCGCACTCACCGGAATCCTGCGCGCCGCCAATGTCGACTGCGGCGCGTACGCCTCGAGCGAACACGCCGCGCTCGCCGAGTCGGCCGAACCGCGCCGGCGGAACCTCGCCTTTGCTCGGTACTCACTGACCGGTGGACTCGCGGGCGCTGCCGGCGCGCTAGTCGCCGGCTCCGCAACCAGCATCGATCGCGGTCGGATGCTGTTCGCCGGATACGCCGTCATCGGCCTGCTCACCGCCGCCCTCGCACTTCGCCTGTCGCCGCGTGCCGAGGCACCGGTCAAGAGTGTCTCGCTCTCTCGTGCGCAGATTCGCGCGCTCACGCCGCTATCGGCGTTATTCGCGATCGACGCCGTGGGTGGCGGATTGGTTGCCACGGCGGTGATCGCCTACTGGCTCCATGTTCGATTCGGGGCGGGGGCCAGCGTCCTCGGCCCGGCCTTCGCCGGCATCGCGCTGCTGCAGGCGGCCTCGTACGAACTTTCCGGCCGGCTCGCCAACCGGATCGGCTTGATCCGCACCATGGTCTTCACCCATGTGCCCAGCAACCTCTTCCTGCTGCTGGTGCCGCTGAGTCCCTCGCTCCCCTGGGCGATTGGACTGTTGCTGGCGCGCTTCAGCCTCTCGCAGATGGACGTGCCGGCCCGGCAAGCGTTCGTCGTCTCCATCGTCCCGCCGGCGGAACGCGCGGGAGCGGTGGCGTTCACGGGACTCGTTCGTGGCCTCGGCCAGGCGGCAGGTCCACTGCTTGCCGGCGCCGCCATCCAGGGCGCGGCGCTCGGGCTACCGTTCTACCTGGCCGGCGGGCTCAAGCTGATCTACGATGGGACGCTCTACCTCGCCTTTCGCGGCAGGCGAGGCGAGCACGAAACCGTGCGTTAAACCGCGACGCCGGTACGGGTGCCCAGCGCCTGCCGCACCGTGAGGATCCGGGCCACATCGGTCGGCGAGAGGATGCCCACCAGCTTGTCGCCGTCCATCACCAGCACCCGCCGGTCGAGCCCCGACCCGAGCCGCTCGAGCAGCGCCTCGAGATCTTCCTGGGGCTGCGCAGTTGGGATCTGCGACATGGGGACGGCCAGGTCGCGCAGCCTTCTGTCGTGCCCGCCTCGGGAAGCCTCGCGCACGATTTCATTCAAGCGAACCACGCCGGTCAATTCACCGGCCAGATCGCGCAATGGATAGGTCGTGAAGTGGTGGTGGACGGCCTCCGACGCAAGGAACTGATCGACCGTCAGCCCATCGGGGACGGTGATGACGGGCGCGCTCATGGCGGCCGATACCGGTACCGACTCGAGCAGCGCCTTCGTCACCGTTGACGACTCTTCCGCCGAGCCGGCCGAGAGTAGGAACCAGCCGAGGAAGGCCAACCAGATGCCGTTGAACCCATCACCGCGGAAGAGCTCGAGGGCGCCGAGCCCGATCATGAGGAAAGCGAAGATCCGGCCAACCTGGACCGCAACATGCACGCCGCGCTGCCGGGTCCCCGACCGCCACCAGAAGAACGAGCTCAGCAGCCGGCCGCCGTCCAGCGGAAACGCGGGGATCAGGTTGAAGACGCCGAGGCTGAGGTTCAAGACGGCCAGCCAGACCAGCAGGTCCGAAACCAGCGCTGAGGCGCCTGCCGCTGAAACGAGGAACGCGAGTCCTAAGGCGACCGCGGCCACGAGGATGCTGGTCAGGGGGCCGACGACCGTGATCAGCGCCTCGACGCCCGCGCTCCGGGGTTCTCCAGCCAGCTTCGAGACGCCCCCAAACAGCCAGAGGGTGATCTCCGACACCTGCACACCGTTTCGTCGGGCGACCACCGAGTGCGACAACTCGTGCGCCAGCAGACACCCGTAGAACACGATGGCGCCGATCACTGCCGTCGTCCAGTACGCCGCGGGCGATTGATCCGGGACGCCTTGGGGGAGGACCGTAACGGCCAGGCTCCAGGAAACCAGGGCAAAGACGAAGATCAGGCTCCAGTTGAGGCCGATCTCGATGCCGAATACCCGTCCCAGTCGAATCGTCGATGTCATGCCTGAGCCCGCATCAACCTTACGCCTTCGAATTTCAACGCCCCGCTCGTGATCCGGTGGCCGCGCCGGGTTTATCGGGTCTTGGGCGATTCCTTGATGGGGATTAATAAGAGCAGAGGAGGCATTAATAAGAGTGATGAACACCACCGCACGCACAAGGCCCGCTGTGGCACCAACTGCCCGCGTTCGTCGTATTCCGGCGAGTGGAAACGCCGCCCTCGCGGCGTCAGCCCTGATCCAGGCGGCGCTGGGGATTGAGTTCTTGCTTTCGGGGCTCAACAAATTCGCCGATCCGAACTTCGTCCACAATTTCAACGCGTTTGTTCGTGCCAGCCCAGGAACGTACAACGGACTGCTCTCGTCGCTCATCCAGCAGCTGGTCCTGCCGAATATCGCGCTCTTTGCATCGGTCACCAAATACACCGAGCTCGTCCTCGGCATCGTGCTGCTCCTGGGCGCCATCGAGGTCGGGCGGCGGCGCCTCGGCGGACCGATCGCCGCCCAGCATGGCTACGAAGCGCCCGTCGCGGCGATCGCCGCCCTGGCTGGGCTGGCTGCGGCCGGGCTGTCGCTCTCGATCGCGCTGATGATGGGCGAGCAGCTTCCAACCATCACGCCTGGCAGGGCGCTGACCACCGCGATCCCGGTCGAGCTGTTGCTCGTCCCGCTTGGCATCGCCGTCGCCTGGATGGAGGCTGGCCGCTTCCGCGTCCTCTCCCGATAGAGACCCCTCCCCAACCCTTCCCACAAGGGGGACGGAGAGTCGGGGTATCCTCGAAGCGCCATGAGCAAGGGGCGGGTCGAGGCCTTCAGCGACGGCGTCTTCGCGGTCGCGATCACGCTGCTGATCTTCAACATCCAGATCGACAAGACGGCGCCCGGTGGGTTACTGCACGCCCTGCTGAACGCCTGGCCGAAGTACGCGGCGTACGTCGCCAGCTTCCTCACCATCGGCGTGATGTGGATGAATCACCACGGCATGTTCTCGCGGCTGGTGCGGATCGATCGCCCGCTGATCTTCCTGAACCTGCTGCTCCTGATGGTGATCGTCTTCCTCCCCTTCTCGACGGCGCAGCTCGGCTCGAACATCCTGGTTCCCGAGGACGCGAGGACGGCCGCGACGCTTTACGCCATCAATGCGTTCGTCATCGCCATCGGCTTCGGTGCCGTCTGGACCTATTCGGTGATGCATCCGCCGCTGCTCGCGCCCGAGATCGACCGCCAGGCCGCGATCCGGGCCTGGCCCCGCTACTCCGGCGGGAACGTCGTGTACCTGGCCTGCATTCCCCTGGCGCAGTTCAGCCCGATCGCGGTGATCATCGTCTGCGGCCTGCTGGCCGTGTACTACACGTTCGAGATCCTTCCCGACATCATGCATCACCCGACGCGCGTCGTCTGACTACTGCATCGGAAACGGCAGCTGCCACCACGACGGCAGCTCGTCGATGGTGATCGCGGTCACCCACTTGACCCACCAGTAACCGCGGCGGTCCGGCGCGACCAACCGCACCGGGAATCCATGGCCCGGGTCCAGCGGCTGGTCACCGAGCCGGGTGGCGATCAGCAGCCGGCCGGCCGACTCGATCGAGAATCGCCGGTCGTACCCGGTGAGCGACCGGACATAAACGCTGCCGGCAGCCGCGACCGCGACCGGACCCCCTCCCCGGCCCTCCCCACAAGGGGGAGGGAGAGGTCCTCCATCGGTTTGGAAACACGCAAGCAACCGGCTCAGCCAGACTCCGGACCAGTCCTGGGTCGAGTAAAACCCACCGGTGCAATCGAGCGTCGCCCTCACCCGATCGTCGAACGCCAGCAACTCGTCGTAGGTCCACTGGCGAACGGAGCTCCCCGCCCGCAGGACCAGCCGCCAGCTCGCCGGATCGATCGTCGGGACCGAGTCGAACATCCATTGCGTCGCCGGGAGCAGCGCCGCGTCGAGCGAGCCGTACTCGTATGAACCGGTGAACCGCCGCCTCCAGCCAGGCAGGGTCAGCGCCCGGACGACGCCTTCGCCCGCGCCGTAAACCAGACCGGCGCCGGCGAGCAGAGCGCCAGCCCGCAGCAGGCTTCGGCGCGAGAGATCGACGGCACGGACTGGCAAGCGCCGAGCGACGACGTGCCAGATGACGAACGGAACTGCAACCAGGGCGGCACCCACGTGCACTTCCATCGCACTGATGACGCCGACCGATACCAGCAGCCCGGTCGAGTGCAGGATGCCGGCCACCACCGACACCAGCACCAGCGCGGTCAGGCCGACCGATGCCCACCATCCCGAGCGCCGCCGTCTGATGCCGTGACTCGCGATCACGCTCTTCCAGGGGGTGAGGGCGACGATGGCGTAGCCGCTGACCGCGTGCACGATCAACGACGCCCGCGACGGCGCCGTCGCGTAGAAAAAGGCCACCCAGCCGGTGACGAAGGCGAGGCCGAGCAGCACGAACAGCGCCAGGTTGGTCCAGCGTTTCATTGTGGCCGCGCGGCCTCGACCCGCCTGACCAGGGCCGGCAACGTCACAGCTTCGAGCGACTCGAGCCGCAAATCGGCGTTACTCAGATCAAGGCCGGCGGTCAGCGGGTTCGGCACCGCGACGCAAAACAACCCCGCCGCCTTGGCCGCGCGGATGCCGTTGGTGGAGTCTTCGAAGGCGATGGTCTCGACCGCGCTGACCGACAGCCGCTCGAGCGCCTTCTGATAGAGCTCGGGGTCGGGCTTGGTCCGGCTCACGTCCTCACTACACAGGATGGCATCAAAATGCTCGTGAATGCCAAAGCGTTCGAGATGCTCCATCACCCAGGTCGACCGCGAGCTGGAGGCGATGGCTGTCTTCAGCCCGAGCCGGCGGGCTTCGGCCAGGTAGCGCTCAACCCCGGGCAGCAGCTGCTGCATCGCCGTCGCCTCCCGGTAATACAGGCGCTCCAGGGCATCGAGCTCATCGCGATCAAGCGGTTCGCCGGTTCTTTCACCGAGGTCCATCAGCGGATCGAACGGTCCAGTTGAGGTCCCGATGATGGTCAGCCATTGCTCGCGCGGCAGCTCGTGGCCGCGTTCCCGGTAGATCCGTTGCCACACTCGGAAGATCGGTCCCTCGGTATCAACGATCAGCCCGTCGAAATCGAAGACCAGCGCCCGGATCTTCACAAATTCCGCTGGAAGAACTCGAGGAGGCGCCGCTCCATGTCCGCGCGATCGCGCTCCGAGCGCGGCGTGTGCCGCTCGTTCGGATAGATCAGCGTCTCGAACGGCTTCCCGGCGTCGATCAGCGCCTGCATCGCCCGCGCCGTATGCCGGAAGTGCACGTTTTCGTCGATCATGCCGTGGACGAGCAAGAGCTTCCCCCGTAGCTGGTCGACGTAGCTGAGGACGGAGCTCCGCCGGTATCCCTCCGGATTGTCCTGCGGCGTCCCCAGGTATTTCTCGGTGTACGCCGTCTCGTAGCCTTCCCAGAAGGTGACGGGCGCTCCCGCCACGCCCGCCTTGAAGACCTCGGGCCTGGTCAGCAGCGCCATCAGCGTCATGTAGCCGCCATAGCTCCACCCGTAGATGCCGACCCTTAACAGATCTGCGTAGCCGAGGCTGCCGAGCCAGCGCAGTCCTTCGGTCTGGTCATCGAGCTCGATGTCGCCGAGTGCCCCTTTGATCGGGGCCTCGAATGCCAGGCCGCGGCGGTCGGAGCCGCGATTATCGATCTTCACCACCACGAAGCCGTGCTCGGCCAGCATCTGCGCGCGCAAATCGACCGTTTGCCCCCAGCTGTCGTTGACCATCTGCGCGCCCGGTCCGCCATAGGTCGACACGATTACCGGCGCCTTGCTTTCCGCTCGTGGCCGATAGACGGCGGCATGCAGCTCGACGCCACTAGCCGTTCGAAATTGGTGCAGTTCCGGCGGCGTCAGGTCGAGGTCGATCGGGACGGGTTCGTGGATGACGTGACGGACGTCGCCGTCCATCCCTCGCACCCTGACACTCGGTGGCCGTTTCAGGCTGTCCGAGATATCGACAAAGCTGGAGAAGTCCGGGGCGATCCTGGCGCCATGCGTTCCCGGATCCCGTGTCAGTTGCTCGGGGTCACCACCGTCGAGCGAGACCCGGAAGAGGTGACGCTCCACGGGACTCTTCTGCCAGCCGACGAAGTAGAGCTGGCGCCTTTTGGTATCGAGCGCCACCGTCGCTTCGGCCGGCCAGTCGCCATGGGTCAGCTGACGGGTCAGCCGGCCGTCAGGCGCATATAGATATAGGTGTCGATATCCGGTGCGCTCGGAGGACCAGGTGAACTCACCCGTTTCCTCGACAATCCGCAGGTCGTTGTGCAGGTTGATCCAGGGCTCCGCCTCATCGACCAGCAGGGTCGTCGCCTTGCCACTCGCGTCGTAGGCCAGCAGCACCAGCCGCTGCCAGCTCCGCGCCAGCCACTGCACCAAGAGACGCCCGTCGGGATGCCAGTTGACCCGGGCGATGTAGCCGTCCTCATCCGGCAGCTGCAACCAGCGCTGGACACCGTCGTCGACGGCGACCAGCCCGAGCTTGAAACGGG
>Ga0066710_100007247_pt1 | contig 10559 bp, 4 predicted proteins | sample GraSoiAngelo_159_FD_79666 | JGI IMG/M metagenome (GOLD analysis project Ga0066710, IMG submission 79666) | Grasslands soil microbial communities from the Angelo Coastal Reserve, California, USA - 14_1009_16_40cm | ecosystem: Environmental > Terrestrial > Soil > Grasslands | place: USA...
CGGAAGGAGCGACCGGCCGGCGAGAGCAACGAAGGGCTGGGCCCCGAGCGCGCTCGCATCCTGCTTCGCTCGCTCACCGTGCCCGGATGGGGACAGGCGACGCTCGGCCGGAAGGGCGGCGCGCGCGTGTTCATACTCGTCGAGGCCGGCGTGTGGGGCGCCTTCACCGCGTTTCGCGTCCAGGAAGCCCTGCGCACCGACGCCTACCTGCGCACCGCCCGGCTCGACGCCAGCATCGAGCTGCGCGACCGGGACGACGAGTTCCGTCGCATCGTGGGCGCCTACGCGAGCAGCGAGGAGTACAACCTGCTCGTCGTGACCCGCGACGCGGCCAACCTCTACCTGTCCGATCCCCAGAACCAGGACCTCGCCGGCTACCGCGCCTACATCCAGGCGCACTCGATCGGTGGCGGCCTGGCGTGGCACTGGAGCGACGAGGCCGCGTTCCGCCGTTACGGAGGCCAGCGCAAGTTCGCGCAACGCGCCGGCCTGCGTGCGAACACCGCGCTCGGCCTGGCCATCGCGAACCGGCTGGTGAGCGCGCTGCACGCCGCCCGGCAGGCAGGCCACGCCGCGCCGGCCGCCCAGGGCTGGCGACTGGACGTGCGGCCGAGCATGGACGAGCCGGGAGCATTCCGGGCCGCACTCACGACGCGTTTCTAGGAAGAGGGGGCATGCGGCGCATCGCGGGGGTCTCGCTCCTTGCGGCGAGCCTGCTGGCGACGCCGGCGCGCGCGCACGCCGCTGCCGCGGACGCCGACTCGAGCGCGGCCGACTCCACGCGCCGCGGCCTGGGGCACACGGCCGCCGAGCCGCGGGCCGATTCGCTCGCGGGGGCGCCGCAGCCCGACTCCGCGCGCACGGGCGTGCCGGCCCGCTGGCAGCTGCACGAGATCGCGGCCCTCACCGGGGACGATGCGCGGCCGCTCGTCGAGCCGTCCGGGGTGCTCTCCGACGCGTTCGGGCGCGTGTGGGTGAGCGACGCCTCACTGCACAAGCTCCGCCGCTGGCGGCCCGACGGGACGCCGCTCGACGAGACGGGAGCGCTGGGGAGCGAGCCCACCCAGTTCCGCCGGCCGGGGGCGCTGGCGCGCGTGGGCTCGCTCGGCGTGGCCGTGCTGGACGTGGAGAACCGCCGCGTGAGCACGTACGACCATCACCTGCGCCTGATCGGCGCCGCGGTGGAGCTGGCGTCCCAGGAGCTCGAGGCCCGCATCGGTCTCGTGCGGCCGGTGGCGCTCGCATCCGATCGCGGCGGCGCCCTGTACGTCGCAGACGCCGAGCGCGACCGCGTGCTGGTGTTCGACTACTCGGGCGCGTTCCAGCGCGAGCTGGGAGGCTACGGCGGCCGCTCGGGAGGATTCGCGGGGCTCGCCGGCATCGCGACCGGCGCGCGCGGCACGCTCTACACCGTCGAGCGCCCGCGTCCCGCACCCCGCCGCGCGGCAGCGACCGACAGCTCGCAGGCACGCTCACGCGTCCAGTGGCTCGACGCCGGCGGTCGCGTACTGGGGTCGTGGTGGACGCCGCCATGGGCGGCCGGGCCCGCAGAGGTGTCGCTGAGCGTTGCGGTGGACGGCGCGGGCCGGCTGGCCGTGGTGGCCGAGCGCTCGGGAGAGCTGCGCGTGTTCTCGCCGGACGGCAATCTGCTCGCGAGCGCGGGCGGTCTCGCGGGGCCGCGGGCGGTCGCCTTCGCGGACGACGGCACGCTGCTCGTGGCCGAGGCCGGAGCGGGACGCGTGCGCCGGTGGACGCTGGAGCCCGCGGGAGCGCGGTGAGGTGGACGCCGCCCGGGCCTCGCGAGCCCTGATCTTCCTCGCCGTGGAACTGCTCGCGGCGGCGCTGCCATCGCCGGGCCACGCCCGCGCGCAGAACGACCCCTCGTGCGCGACGTTCTCGGTGGTGCCGGTGCGAGGCGTGGCCGTGGTCCGACTGCCGCGGAGCTTCCTCGAGCCGGGCTCGGACTCTGTGTGGACGCGGGCCGGCGCGTGGCAGCGCGACCGGGACTACCGGCTGGACATGCTCCGCGGCGACCTGCGCCTGCTCCGGGAATGGGCGCCGGGCGAGACGGTGTGGGTCAAGGTCTGCGGGCTCCTGTCGCCGCCGCCGCTCGAGTACGCGCACCATCTCTACCGGCCGGCCCGGCCGGCCGGCGCGCCCGACTCCTCCGGCGCGAGCCCGGCCCCGCTCTCGGCCACTCAGCGGCCGGGCACGGCGCGCGATCCGGGGACGGCGCCCGCGGGCGCAGCGCTCGCGGTGAGCGGCAACAAGACGCTCGCGGTGGAGTTCGGATCGGCCCAGGACGCGACGCTTAGGCAGTCGCTCGACCTGTCCGTGAGCGGCAAGCTGGCGCCGGGGGTCGAGCTCACCGGGGTGCTTTCCGATCGCGACACACCGCTCTCGGCAGCGGGCGCCACTCAGGACATCCAGTCGCTCGACCGCGTGCTCGTGGAGCTCAAGGCGCGCGACGGCGCGGGCTCCCTGGGCGACATTCCGCTGGCCGTCACGCGCGGCGAGTTCGCGCGGCTCGAACGCCGCGTCCAGGGCGTCTCGGGCGAGTGGCGGCCCGGATCGCTCGTCGTGCGGGCCGCTGCCGCGGGGGCGCAGGGCGAGTACAACCGGCTCCAGTTCCAGGGGATCGACGGCCAGCAGGGGCCCTACCTGCTCACCGACCGCGACGGTGGCCTCGGCATCATCGTGGTGGCGGGCAGCGAGGTGGTGACCGTGGACGGCGCGCGCATGACGCGCGGCGAGGGAGCGGACTACGCGATCGACTACGATCGCGCGCGGGTCACGTTTTCCAACCGGCGGCCGATCTCGTCGGCCTCGCGCATCACGGTGGAGTACCAGTACGCGCTCACCCGCTTCCGCCGCAATCTCGCCATGCTGGCGAGCGAGTGGAAGCGCGGCGGCTGGTCGTGGTTCGTGCAGGGGCTGTCCGAGACGGACGACGCCGGCCGGCCGCTCTCGGGGCCGCTCGACGCGACCGACCGGGTAGCGCTTGCGCACGCGGGGGACTCGCTGGCGCTCGGCGCGGGCGTGACGCCTGGCGTCGGCGACTACGACACCGTGCGCGTCGCCGCGCAGGCGTTCTTCGCGTTCGCCGGCATCGACTCCGGGAGCTTCGCCGTGCGCTTCGCCCGTGTGGGCGACGGCCGCGGCGACTACGCCGACTCGGGCATCGTCGCGGGCCGTTCCGTCTATCGCTTCGTGGGAGTGGGCCGTGGCGCGTTTCGAGTCGGGCGGCTGCTGCCCGCGCCAGAGTCACGCCGGCTCGTATCGCTGGGATCCACGCTCGTCTCCGGCGCGACGCGGATCGACGTGGAGGGGGCGGCTTCTGTGTTCGATCGCAACACGCTGTCCTCGCGCGACGACCGCGACGCTGCGGGCGCCGCGGGGCGCGTGAGCGTGTCGAGCGAGGGCCGGCTTCCCGGCCTGCCCGGGCGCGCCGGAATCGGGGCGGCGTTCCGCAGCGTCGAGCGACGCTTCACGCCGTTCTCGCGCCTCGAGCGCCCGTTCGCGGAGGAGGACTGGGGCCTGCCCGTGGGCGCCGATCTCGAGCACCAGCGGCGCGGCGAGGTGAGCGGCTGGTGGCGCGCGCGCGAGGGGAGCGAGCTGCGCGGAGAGCTGGCGCGGCTGTCCACGCCCGACGGGTTCCTGGGCACGCGCCGGCGCGGCGAGGCCCGCGCGCAGCTGGGTCCGCTCGGAGCGCAGGGGAGCCTGCTGGACGCAGACGGCACGACCCGCGGTCGCGCGTTCGGTCGCGGCGGACGCACGCGCGCCACCGGCGAGCTCCTGTGGCGCGGAGGCTGGCTCGCCCCGATGCTGCGCGGCGAGAGCGATCGCCTGCGAACGCCGGGGGACACGGCGGGGATCGAGGCGCGCGTGCGCTCGATCGACGCCGACCTTACGAGCGGCAGCCGCGTCCCGTTCCGGCTCGCGCTCGGTGCCGGCACGCGCCGCGATCAGCGAGACGCCGGCCGCAGCGCCACCCGCTCGCGCGCGAACACGCTGCGCGCGGAGCTGGAAACGCCGATCGCCGCGCCGTTCGGCGCAGCGGTCAGCGCGCAGCGGCGCAGCACGCGAGACGAGGCGACCGGCGCGCGCGTGCTCCAGGACCTGGCGAGCACGCGGCTGCGCGCCGAGTGGAAGCCGGCAGGGCTTTCGGGATCGCTCCAGGTCGAGCGCACGGGAGAGGCCGAGAACCGGCGCATCCGCACGCTCACGTTCGTGGGTCCCGGGCGTGGCGGCTACGACGCCACGGGCAACTTCGTCGGCACCGGAGACTACGACCTGCTGCTGGTCGTGAGCCCCGACCTCGAGCGCTTCGCCCGCACCGCCACCAGCGCGCACGCCACGTGGGGATTCGGCGCGTCACAGGGCTGGAAGGGCTCGCGCGTGGACTTCACGCTCGAGGACGAGGCCCGCCGCCGCGGGGGCGGGCGGCTGGCGGACGTGTTCCTGTCCACCGGCCTGGCGCTCGTGGATCTCAGGCTCGCGCGCGGCGTGATCCTGCAGCGGCTGGAGGCGGAGCTGGCGCCTGGCTCGCGCGCTGCGGCGCTCCACGCCCGCGTCGAGCGGCGCGTGAACGCGGACCGCACGTTCGAGAACTTCGGCCAGACGACGGACCAGCGAACCGGCGCCCTGCGCTGGCGCGCGCGGCCGAGCGCCGGCACGAGCGCGGAGGTGGAAGCGCGCGTGGACTGGCAGCGCGCGTCGCAGTCGCTGGCGAGTGGCGCGAGCTTCGGCCGCACGCTCGTGGAGCAGGGCGGCACCGCGCAGTGGATCTGGCAGCCGGGCGCCGCCCTGCGCCTGGTGGGCTCGCTCGAGTCGTCGTGGTCGCGCCCGGTCGGGCAGGCGGAAGCCACGCGCACGCTGCGCGTGGGACCCGACGCGGGCTGGAGCGTGGGCTCCGGGGGCAGGGCCGAGCTCACCGTGCGCCGCGCGTTCGTCAGCGGGCCGCCGGCGCTGGCGCTCCTGCCGAGCGCCGATCCCGCAGGCGCCGCGCGGTGGGACGGCACGGGGCGCTTCGACTGGCGGCTCCACGAGACGACGACGTTTGGCATCAACTCGAGCGTGCGCGAGCGCCCGGGCCACAAGACCCTGGTGACCGGCCGCGCCGAGGTGAGGGCGTTCTTTTGATCCGCGTCCGGCCCCGCACGAGCCTCGCGCCCTGGATGAAGGCGATCGCGCAAGCGCCAGTCATCGTGGCTCATGTGCTGACGCTGCTCGCGTCCGCTGCGACCGCGCATGCGGCCCCGGCCGCGCGGCTCCAGCTCGCGGGCTGGCCGCTCGCACAGCACGAGGCCGAGGGCTGGTTTGCCGCGCCGTTGCGAGCGCCGTCCGACAGCTCTGCGCTGGCCGCTGCGCTCGCGCGCGCGGAAGCACGGCTCCAGAGCGCCGGCTGGCTCGAGGCACGCATCAGCGCCGAGTGGTCGAGCGACACGAGCTCGCTGGGCGTCCGCGTCGAGCCCGGCGCGCGGCGCCGCTGGGGAGCGCTCGAGCTGGCGGTCCCGGGCGAGGACTCCGCCCGCTTCGCGCCGTTCTTCCACTGGCCGCACGGCGAGCCCGTGGATCCCGCCCGCCTCGACGCGATCGTGGAGCGAGCGCTGGCCGAGGCCGAATCGCACGGCCACGCATGGGCGCAGCTGGCCGTGACCGGCTGGGACGCGGACTCCGATCGGGTGAACGTGCGGCTCTCGGGCGTGCTGGGGCCAATCGTTCGGGTGAGCGGCGCGCGCGTGGACGGCCTGCACGTCACGCGCCGCGACGTGACCGAGCGGGCGCTGGGCCGGCTCACGGGTCAGGCGTACGATCCGGCGGCGGCGCGTGCGGCAGCGGCGCGGCTCGCTCAGCTCGGCGTGTTCTCGCACGCCGAGTTCACGGGCCTGGAGGGCGGCTCGCAGTGGCACCAGGGGACGCTCGCTTTCAAGGTGGAGGAGCCCCGCTACAATCGCTTCGAGGGCGCGGCCGGCGTGCAGGGAGCAGGCGGCCTCGTCGGGCTCGTCAACCTTGAGCTGGGCAATCTGCTGGGCACCGCGCGCGCGGCCGAGCTGGGTTGGCAGTCGCGAGGGGGCGGCCGCTCGGATTTTCGCCTGCGCTACGTGGAGCCCTTCCTGGCGGGGCTGCCGTTCCGGCTGGAGGCCGCGCTGCATCAGGAGCTTCAGGATTCGACGTTCACCCGCACGCGCTGGGGCGCCCGGCTGGGGCACTCGCTCGGCACGGGCGATCGGATCGAAGCAGGGATCGAGGAGGAGCACGTGGTCCAGTCGCGGGGCGCCGTGGGCACGGCCGACCTCCAGAACACGGTGTTCGCTTACGAGCGGGACGGGCGTGACGATCTGGCGACGCCGCGCCGCGGCTCGCGGCTGCGCGTCACCGGCACCGGCGTCTTCAAGCGCGAGACGTTGCGCGCGCCGGTGCCGGGCGAGTCCAACCGGCGCCGGGCACGCGCGGGCGTGGCGGAGGTGCGAGCGGAATGGCATCGCCCGCTCGCCGGCTCGACGGGGCTGGCGCTCGAGCTGTGGGGCGTGGGGCGCTTCGCCACGGAGCATGTGCTCGCGGACTTCGAGCGCACGCCCGTGGGCGGCGCGGCGACGCTGCGCGGGCACGACGAGGAGGAGTTCAGGGCCGACCGGGTCGCGCTGAGCCGACTCGAGTACCGCTGGTTCCCGGGAACGGCGGGGGAGCGCGTGTCGCTGTTCTGGGATCACGCCCGGCTCTTCACCCGCGAGCCCGTGCTCGATGCGCTCGGCGCCACGGTCGGGGACCGCGCGCACACGACCGACGCCGACGGCGTCGGTCTGGGGCTCACGCTGCGCGCGGCCGGGGGGCTGGTGGACGTGGACTACGGCCTCGCTCCCGGCCGCGGCTTCCTGGACGGTCGCATCCACCTGCGGCTCGTGAGCACGTTCTGATGTCGCTCGCCGCCCGCGTGGAGGAAGCACTCGCGGAAGGCGGCCCCCTGGCGCGCGCATGGCCGGAGTGGGAGGAGCGCCCCGGGCAGCGCGAGCTGGCGATCGAGGTGGCGCGCACGCTCGAGCACGGCGGCGTCCTCCTCGCCGAAGCACCCACCGGCGTCGGAAAATCGCTCGCCTACCTGCTCCCGGCGGTGCTGCACGCGGCCGAGAGCGGCGAGCGCGTCGTGGTGGCCACGTGCACGAGGTCGCTCCAGGACCAGCTCCACGAGCGCGATCTCCCCGCGCTGCTCGACGCCCTGGGCCTCGAGCTGCCGTTTGCCACGCTCAAGGGGAAGCAGAACTACCTCTGCCCGCGGGCGCTCGAGCTGGCCGGCGGGGAGGAGACGGACGAAGACTGGGGCAGCGAGACCTGGAGCGACGAGGCGCAGGACGTCGGGCGCGAGCCGCGAGCGAGCGGGACCCGTCCGAGCGAGGCCAGGGGCCGAGCGATATCTAACGTCCAGCGCGAGCTGCTGCGCGCCGTGCGTGAGTGGGCGGCGAGCGATCCCTCCGGCGACCTCGACCGCTTCGACGCCTTCGACGGCGAGGCGTTCCGGCGGCTCCGGCCGAGCCTCGCCACCGACCCGACGGCGTGCGCTGCCGCATCGTGCCGGCGCGCCCGGGAGTGTTTCTGGCTCCGCGCCCGCCGCCGCGCGGCGGAGGCGCGAATCGTGATCGTGAACCACGCGCTGCTCGCGCGGGCGGCGGGTTCGGACGGGCTCCTGCCGCCGTTCGACGCGCTGATCGTGGACGAGGCGCACCGCCTGGAGGGCATGCTGTCGAGCCAGCTCGAGCGCTCGGCTTCGCGACATCGGATCGAGGAGCTGCTCCGGCTCACGGGCACGTTCGGGGGCGGCCGGCGAGGCGGCGGTCTGCTCTCGCGGGTGCGCTCGTTCGCGCTGCCGCTCCTGGATCGCGCACCGGAGCGCGAGCGGCTCTTCGCCGACCTCGAGCGGCTGGACGCTCGCGCGGGCGATCTTCGTCGCGATTCCGAAGCGTTGTTCACGCGGCTGGCGGTGGAGCCCGCGGCGAGCGACGAGCGTTCGGGGAACGGCGCCCTCTACGCGCGGCGCGTGCGCCACCGCGACATGGAACAACTCCTGGGGCAGGACCTCCAGTCGCTGGAGGTGGTGCTCGAGCACGCGAGCGCTTTCGCGGATGCGCTGCGCCGCGCCGCGACGGCGGTCGAGGTCTCCGGCCAGGGAGGCGAGGCGAGCGAGGAGCTGGAGAGCGAGATGGAGACGGTGTCGGCTCGCTGGAGCCGGCTCCACGACGATCTCGCAGCGCTCGCAGACGCGGGCGATCGCGACTGGGCGTACTGGCGATCGCAGGCCCCCGATGCGCGCGTGGCCGAGCTGCACGCCGCGCCGGTGTGGGTCGGGGAGCACGCGCGCCGGCTCGTGCGCGAGGGCGCGCGCGCCGCCGTGCTCACCAGCGCCACGCTCTCGGCGGCGGGGGACTTCGCGTGGGCCGCCGAGCGGCTCGGGCTCGGCGAGGAATTCGGCACGCCCTACGCGAGCCTGCGCGTGGCGAGCCCGTTTCCGCTCGAGCGTCAGATGCGCGCGTTCGTGCTCGACTCGCCGCGGGAAGAGGCCGAGGCGATCGCGGAGGTCGTGGCCGCGCTGTCGCGCGAGGCGCGCCGCAACACGCTCGTGCTGTTCACCGCGCACGAGCGGCTGCGCCGGGCGCATTCGCGGCTCTCCTCGCTGCTGCCGCGCGGGCTCTCGCTGCTGGCGCAGGATCGCGACGGCTCGACGGGCCGCCTCGCCGAGCGCTTCCGCACGGAACGCGGCGCGGTGTTGCTCGGCGTCCAGAGCCTGTGGGAAGGTGTCGACTTCCCGGGCGAGGCTCTGGAAGTGCTGGTGGTGGCGCGGCTGCCGTTCTCCGTGCCGGACGACCCGATCGTCGAGGCGCGCGCGGAGCGGCTGCGCGAGCGCGGGCTCGAGCCCTTCCGGCACGACGCCGTTCCCGAGGCGGTGATGCGGTTCCGGCAGGGCGTGGGCCGGCTCATCCGGCGCGCGACCGACCGGGGGGTGCTGGTGGTGTGCGATCCGCGGCTCGCGCGCGCGTCGTACCGGGGGGCGTTCCGGGCGGCGCTGCCGGTCGAGCCGCGACTGTGGAAGGACGCGCTCGGCCTCGCGCGCGAGGCCGGGGCGTTCCTGACCCGTGAGGAAGGTGTGCCCATGGAGGAGAGCCCGTGATCCGGCTGGGCGAGAGCAGGCTGACGCTGGACGACCTGGTGGACGTTGCGCGCGGCGACGTGCGCGTGGAGCTGCCGGCGGAAGCGCGCCAGCGGGTTCGCGCGAGCCGGCGCGTCGTGGACGAAGCGGTGCGCGCAGGGCAGGTCGTCTACGGCGTGACGACGGGATTCGGCAGGCTCAAGGACCAGTTGATCGCGCCCGAGGACACCCGCTCGCTGCAGGTGAACCTGCTGCGCTCGCACTGCGCGGGCGTGGGCCCGCCGGCGCCGCGCGAGGTCGTGCGCGCGATGCTGCTCCTGCGCGCGCACTCGCTCGCCATGGGCTTCTCGGGCGTGCGGCCCGAGCTGATCGACATGCTGGCGGCGATGATCGAGCGCCGCCTGACACCGATCGTGCCCATTCAGGGGTCCGTGGGCGCATCGGGCGACCTCGCTCCGCTGGCACACATGGCGAGCGTGCTGGTGGGCGAGGGCGAGGCGTGGCTCGGTGACCAGCGGATGCCGGCAGGGCTCGCGCTGCGCGGGGCGGGGCTCCAGCCGCTCTCGCTGGAGGCGAAGGAGGGCCTGGCGCTCATCAACGGCACCCAGTTCTCGACCGCATGGGCCGCGCTCGCATGCGCAGACGCGGAGCGCGTGTGGGAGGCGGCGATGAGCGCCACGGCGCTGTCCACGGAAGTTCTGCTCGGCTCGTTCCAGCCGGCGCGCGAAGACGTGCACGCCCTGCGTCCGTATCGCGGCGCCCAGGAAGCGGCGCGGCGGCTGCGCGAGTACTCGCGCGGCAGCGGGCTGGTGGCATCGCATCGCGACTGCGGTCGCGTCCAGGACGCCTACAGCCTGCGCTGCGCGCCGGCGGTCATGGGGGCGTCGTGGGACGCCATCCTGCACGTCGAGCAGCAGCTCGAGGTGGAGCTCAACTCGGTGAACGACAACCCGCTCGTGTTCCCCGAGTCGGGCGAGACGCTGTCGGCGGGCCTGTTCCACGCCCAGCCGGTGGCGCTGGCCGCGGACTACCTGAAGATCGCGGTGGCCGAGATCGCGTCGCTCTCCGAGCGGCGCATCGACCGCCTGCTGGACGGGCGCGTCTCCGAGCTGCCCGACGCGCTCGCCGGCTCGCCGGGGCTGGAATCCGGCTACATGCTCGCCCAGTACACGGCCGCGGCGCTCGTCTCCGAGAACAAGACGCTGGCGCATCCGGCGAGCGTGGACTCGATTCCCACCGGCGCCGGCCAGGAGGACCACGTCAGCATGGCCCCCATCGCCGCACGGCACGCGCGCGCGGTGACCGAGCACGCGGCGCGGGTCGTGGCGCTGGAGCTCCTGTGCGGATCGCGCGCGCTCGAGCTGCGACGCCCGCTCAAGGGCGGCGAGGGCACGGAGATGCTCTACGGCGCGATCCGCCG
>Ga0066710_100007248_pt1 | contig 10558 bp, 8 predicted proteins | sample GraSoiAngelo_159_FD_79666 | JGI IMG/M metagenome (GOLD analysis project Ga0066710, IMG submission 79666) | Grasslands soil microbial communities from the Angelo Coastal Reserve, California, USA - 14_1009_16_40cm | ecosystem: Environmental > Terrestrial > Soil > Grasslands | place: USA...
CGCCATCGGAAAACGAATCCGGCGTGACGTTGAGCACGCCCATGATGAACGTGCGCTCCCCGAGTTTCAGCTCGCGTGTTTTCAGTTTCCAGACGAATGGTTTGCGCATCAGGCTTTCCGGGTGAGGCGTTGCCGCAATGCGGCTGTTGCGGCGCGGTGGCATTTCAGGCAAAGCGTGCGCATATTAGCCAAGTCGCATTCGCCGCCACCTTCTGCCACAGGGATAATGTGGTCCGCGTCCCAGAGGCTGCGGCGCCAACGCTCTTTCAACTTCCAGTCTTTCAGAAACTGCCGGCGCGCGCCGTAATCGAGCTTGCGAAAATGTTTACGCAGAGCTTCGGTATCGGCGCCACACGTCGCGCACACACCGCGATCACGCGCGAACACCTGGTCGCGCAGGTAGGCGGGATCGGTACGCAGTTTCCATTCGTGCACGCAGTCCGGCGAGCAGAATGTGCGCCGCCCGCGCGGGACTTCGATGGCGCACCAGCGGCACAGGGCGCGGCCGGTGGGTCCTTTGGGCAGCGTGCGGGCGCTTACCCATCCGCCCTTCGTCGTTCGCTGGGTGCTGGGTGTCACGTCAAACTCGCAGCTCGTAACCGAGGCTTCGCATGCCTTCGATGATTCTCGCGCGCACCGCGCCAACTTCTTCAGATGTGAGTGTCCGGTCGGGCGAGCCGAGCGTCACCCGGAATGACACGCTTTTCTTGTCCGCGGGGAGCGGCGGGCCGGAGAATTGCCGGACGTATTCGACGCGCTCGAGCAGATCGCCCGCAAAGTGCTCGATCTTCGCGCGTAGCTCCGCGACCAACTCGCGCGCACCGGCGATCACGGAGAGATCGAACTGGCTCGAAGGATAGCGGCGCAGCGGCGTGTAGGTCTTATCGCGCGGGCGGAGCTTCTGAATCAGATCGAGGTCGACATCCAGCAGCGCGGCCCGACCCTCGATCATCGATGGGTGCAATTCGAAAAGCCGTCCGATGCACTCGCCTCGCCAGAGCACGTCGGCCGTGCGCGCCGGATGTTCGTAAGGGCGGGCGGCAGAGGGGCGCGCGTCCGCGCCGGGCATCAGGCACTCGGCGGCGCGCTTCAACTCGAAGATCTCGGTCTGGCTTTCGTCCTTGCAGTAAATCGCGGCGACCAGATGCGGCACCTCGCGCGGCAGCCCGTCCTCCTGCTTGTGAATCTCGCGCCCGATCTCGAACAACCGGAAATCCTCGAAATGTTTGCGGTTCTCGGCGATATTTCGATAGATCCCAGGCACGAGCGAAAGACGCAACAGATTCTGATCGGACGCAATGGGATTGGCGACGCGCACGTGCGCATCGGGATCGGTTCTGAACTTTTGCGCCAGCTCCTCGCTGACAAACGAGTAGTTGTAGACCTCGGTGAAGCCCTGCGCGGTGAACAGGGCGCGCGCCGCGCGGTGAAACGAGCGCGTCTCATCGACGGGCGGGACCGTGGCCAGCACCGCGGGCGGCTGGGGCGCGATCGAATCGTAACCAATCATGCGGCCCACTTCTTCCACCAGATCGTCCTTGAGCGAGACGTCTTTGGTGGCCCGCCAAGATGGAATGGTCACGGCGAAAACGTGCGGCGCCGTTTCGCGCACCCCGAACGCCAGTCGCTCGAGGATATCGCGGACTTCCACCGGCGACACATCGCGCCCCAGCTTGCGGATCACCCAGTCGACCGGCAACTCGACTTCCGGCTGCGGAGGAAGCTCCTTTTTCTGATCGCCCAGGCCGCCCACCACGCGCGCGCCCGGCGAAAGCTCGCGCATCAGCTCGACGGCGCGGGCCAGCCCACGCACCGTGTTCAGCGGATCCTGCGATTTTTCGAACCGCATGGAAGCGTCGGTGCGGAGCTTGATATCAGACGAAGTGCGGCGCACGCTCGCGGCATTGAAATTAGCGCTCTCGAAAACTACATTGGTGGTCTTGGCGGAGATCGCGCTCGAAAGGCCGCCGATCAGGCCTGCAATGGCAATCGGTCCCGAGGCGTCGGCGATCACCAGGTTGCTCGGTTTCAGTCCGTACTCTTCTTCATTCAGTGCCACGATGCGTTCGCCGCTTCTGGCCGGACGAATGAAAATCGTATCGCCGTGCAACAGGTCTCGATCGAAGGCGTGCATCGGCTGCGCTAGCTCGGACATAACGTAGTTCGTCAAGTCGACAATGTTGTTAATAGGATTCAGTCCGATCGCGGCCAGGCGATATTGCAACCCGAGAGGAGACGGTGCGACGGTGACGTTCTCGAACACCAGAGCGCTGTATCGCGGGCAAAGCTCGAGGTCTTCGATGGCTATTTTGACAGGAGCGTTGCCATGCGGTACGAGATCCATTTTCACGGGATCGAGCAGGCGCAGGAGCGTGATGGCGGCAACTTCCCTGGCCATGCCGAAGTGGCCCCACAGATCGGGACGGTGCGTGAGGGATTTGTTGTCGATTTCAATAATGCTGTCCGGCCCGCACCCGGGAATCGGGGCGCCCACCTGGCTCTCCAGTTCGATGATCCCGGCGCCGTCGCGGTTGATGCCCAACTCGGCGGCGCTGGCGAGCATGCCGTCGCTCTCGACGCCTTGAATGACTTTTTTGCCCACAGGCACGTACGCCGTGATCATGCCAGGGCGGCAGTTGGGCGCGCCGCATACCACTAACTTCTGACCATATCGCCCCGTATCCACGCTGGCTTTCACGTTATGCGAGCCGCTCATCGACTCGACGGAAACCACGCGTGCCGTGCAGGCATCGGCTAGGTAGAGGCCCACTTTCTCAATGCCCTCGCACTCGGCGGTCTTCATGGTGATGAGACTCTCGAGTTTGATGGCGGGAGTGTCCAAGCCCTCGACGTATTCGCGAATCCAGTTGTAAGAAAATTTCATTTTCAGGTAGGACAGGCATTCCTGCCTGTCCACTGCTCTCTGCGTCTCTTAGCAAAAGACAGGCAGGAATGCCTGTCCTACATCATCAAAATTGCTGCAAAAACCTCAGATCTCCGCTCTGCAGCAGCCGGATATCATCGATGCCGTAGCGCATCATCACCAGGCGCGTCAGACCGAGGCCGAACGCGAAGCCATTCCATTTCTCCGGATCGATGCCGCTGATGCGGAGTACGTTCGGATTCACTAAACCGCACGGCAGCAGTTCCACCCAGCCGCTCTGCTTGCAAACCGGACAGCCCGAGCCCCCACAAATGACACATTGAATATCCAGCTCGAAGCCGGGCTCGACAAAAGGAAAAAATCCGGGACGCAGCCGCACCGTCACTTCGCGACGGAAAATTTCGGCCAGCAGCGTCTTCATGAAATAGAGAAGGTGCGCCACCGACACGTCGCGGTCGATCATCATGCCCTCGAGTTGGTAGAACGTGTGCTCGTGAGAGGCGTCTACGCTTTCATTGCGGAACGCGCGGCCCGGCGCGATCATGCGCAGCGGAGGTGAACAACGCTCCATGCCGCGCACCTGCACGGGCGACGTGTGCGTGCGCAGGAGATTGCCATTGGTCAACCAGAAGGTATCTTGCGCATCACGCGCGGGGTGTTCGGGCGGAATGTTCAGCGCATCAAAGTTGTGATATTCGGTCTCCACTTCGGGCCCGTCCAGCACCATGAATCCAAGCGAGACGAACAGATCCTCGATTTCCATCTGGATCTGCGTGATGGGATGCAGGCTGCCAGGACGCGGCCCCGGCGCGGGCAAGGTGACGTCGATCCATTCCTCGTCCAGGCGCGCGGCCATCTTCTGCGCCGAAAATTTGTTCTGCGCGGCAAGAATGAGACTTTCGAGATCGTTCTTCGCCTGATTCAGCAGCTTGCCGGCGCGGGCGCGTTCTTCCGTCGCCAGCTTGCCCATATCTTTGCTGATCAGCGCGAGCACGCCCTTGCGCCCCAGCACGTCCACACGGACGGACTCGAGATCTTCGGGTGAGCGCGCGGCGCCAATGCGCACGAGCGTGGCTGCCTGTAGCTCGCTAATCTGCTTTTCGAGCATGAATGGAACATTTTAGCAGGTGGTCCCGCAGCGCCCTAGATTCGTCGCGCGGCTTTGCCTGCGTTCCGGCCCGTCATATCGCATCCAGACTGCTTGCGTAGACATGGTAGTCAGCCTCGCTGAACAGAACAAAAACAACGTGGGACAAACCGACGGTTTTCAGGCGGAGATGCCGCGTGGTCTCCCGCAGCGCGATCTGGGCGGCATCGCGAATCGGATAGCCGTATGCACCCGTGCTGATAGATGGAAAGGTGATGGTCTGGATCGCATGCTCTTCAGCAAGCGCGAGGCACATGCGGTAGCAGGAAGCCAGCAACTGAGGCTCGCCATGCCGGCCATCGTGATACACAGGCCCGACGGCATGGAATACGAATTTTGCGGCAAGCAGGCCGGCGCCAGTCGTCACCGCGCTTCCGGTGGGGCAGCCTCCGGCGCATGCGCGGATAGCATCCAGCTCCCGCATGATCGAAGGGCCGCCAGCGCGGTGGATAGCGCCATCCACGCCCCCGCCGCCGGCGAGCGCGGAATTCGCGGCATTCACGATGGCATCAGCGGCAACTCGCGTGATGTCGCCGACCACCAGCTTCAGAATTTTGCTGTTTGGAAATTCTCGTTCCATCGCCTAGCGGATTTCCGGGAAGAACAAGATTGTACCGGGACGAATGCCTTTGTCACGCCGGGTCAGCTCCCTGCTCCCAGGATTACTTCTCGCCGGCAGCCACGCAGGTCCATTTCGTATTCGATGCTCTCGATGGGCGGCCGGGCGTAGTGCCAGTTGACGCCGTGGCCTGCCGCCTCGTGCATACCCTTTAATATGTCCAGTCCCAAGAACGGATGAATATTGTGGATGGTGTAGATCTGCGTGGCGGTCACCTGCGGCCAGCTTGCGCCCAGACCGGCGAGCCGGGATGCCATAAGCCCCATCACGAAGCGGGCTTTCTCTCGCAATGCATCGGCGGAAATTTCGCCCTTACGAACCACGTCGTGCGGATCGAGCGAGCCTTCCGGTAACTCGCCCGCGCCCGCGATCACGAACGACGGCGGCATACTCGGTGCGGGAATGGTGATGGAGAATCCGTAGACCGAGGGCGCTGCCGGCGGATCCAGCTTGGGCGCCACGTTGGTGCGCGCCACGGGGTTGAGTCCGTCGAGGAGAATTCCCCAGCGCTTGAGAATCTCGACGTACCGCTCGTTGAAATCCTGAAATCCCTGAAACGTGAATGGCCGCGGCGATCGCAGCTCCACCGCGCATAGCGCGTGCCTCCGGCGGTGCTGCGATTCCAAGTAATTTTCGATGGCCGCAAAGCCGCGATCGATCGGCAGCGCGCGCTCCAGCCGGATATGTTCGATCTCGAATCCGGGTGCCGCGATCACGCCGGCCGAATAAGGGCTGATGCCCTTGAGAAAAGAATAGCCACCAGCATGATTCTCGATTCGCATCAGAGATGCTCGGCCAGAAAGGGCAACCCTTTCACGCCATGGAAGCTATGCTCCCCGTCAAACGTTTCGTACTGAAAGGAGCCCGCCGCGCCGAGCGTTTCGTAAACCTTGGTGACACCCGCAAAACTGGCGCGGCTGGCCTCAATCGGGAAAATGTCGTCTTTCTCGCCGGCTTCCGCAAACAGCGGCCGCGGCGCGATGAGGCCCGCGATATCGTACATCTCGGCCCAGTTCAGAATGCCCGGAACGTAATTATCGATGCAGTGCGAGAGGCTGAAGACGCTATCGCAGAACGTGTTCAGATAGCCGCTGATCATGGCCGCGCGGATTCGTGGCTCGAGGGCCGCCGAAAATGTCGTGCAAGTGCCGCCGCCCGAAATCCCCATGCAACCAACATGCCCGACGTCGAGTTCTTTGCGCGTCTCGATCCAGTCGATGGTGCGCATGACATCGTACACGCGCCAGCCGATCATGGTCTGGCCGAGCAGCAGTGCGGCGCCGGCAACGGGCTGGCATCCCGAGTGGCCCAATCCTTGTTTCGCCGCCTTGGGGTCGCGCCGGCAGCCGAAGGCCATGGGCTCAATGGCGACGGCGGCCAAGCCGTGCTCCGCCACCTGAATGGCGAAATCGTGCTGATAGCCGTCCTTGTTCGTGCGATCAAGCCCGTGGTCGTCGATGCCCACGATGTCATCGACTCCGCGCCCATGGCCGGGCACGCAGACCATGGTGCGATAGGGCGGCTTCGCCTTGGAGGGCGTCAGCAGATATCCCAGGACCGCAAGGCCCGGCCGGCTCTCAAAGATGAATTTCTCACGCCTGTACTCCGGGAATTCGCGGACTTCGAGCGTCTGTGCATTCAGTGGGCCGCGCTTTGCAGGAAAATCACCCACCAGCTCGGCGAGCTTGGCGCGCAACTGTTTCTGCCACGCCTCCGCCTGCTTGCGGTTCTGCGCGCGAAATGTCATCTTGAGCGGCGCTGATTCGTAAAGCTGGCGCGAGAAAACCACGGGATCGAATTCCACGGCATGCACTTTCTCTTCAAAGCCGTCCAGCGGCCCCGTGTAGTGCCCTTCCGCTGCTGTCACGCGCGATTTCTGCAACAATGCGGCTCCGGCCGCGAGCTTTCCCAACTGTCTTCGGGTCATATTTGTTTGCGCTTGCGATGCGTTTGTGGACAATTATAGCCCGGAGAGAAAAGCCGGAAGGCCGGTTGGCACTTGCTGCTACCGCGGCGAAAGTCTGGGCCAGGCAATCTCCACGCCCTGCGATTGAATCCAGTCCTGAAATTCCCGGCGCAGCTTCTCGTTGTTGCGGATGCGGCGTGGCGGTGTCTTGAGCTGCACGGCCCTCGCCGCCAGCAGTCCGGCCGATTCGCCTATGTTCCATTCCACCGGATGAAGACGATAACACCCGTTCGTGATGTGTGTGACTCCTAGATTTTTTGCCGCCGCCAGGAGGTTTTCCACCCGGCGCGGCACAAGCGCTCCCATCGGAATCTCGAAAGGCAGGCTGCTGATATCGATGTAATTTTCGCCGCCCGAAGCCGGGTGCAGATCGATACGGTAGCTGCCCACGCCGACCGAGTCCTCGGAGTGCGCGGCGGCGATGTCGTCTCCGGTCTCGCCGGTTAGCTTGCGGCGCGCATCGGTTCCGACATGCTGCTCAAGCACGGTGCACTCGGCGCGGATGCGCCGGGATTCCCGGATGTACGGAAACTTTGCGAGGCCGTCCGCGGTGCCCATGACGTCCGGCCGAAGGCGCAAGCCCGGCCAACCTGCGCCGCCATCGGGGCGTGGCGCTTCTTTCTGCATCCAGTAGAGCAGCGATAGGCTGAGCTGCCGGGCACGGTCGCGATGATGCCCGGCTTCCGCTTCCGTCACGTCGCAGATGTTACCCAGCCAATAATCGTTCTGCGGCCAGTTCACCAGGCAAATATCGCTGGCATACGCGCCCGGCGTGAAATTCCGGCGATCGGCGATGCGGCGGTAAAGCCACAACCCGCCATCGGCATGGTGGTGTTCGTATTCCGGATCGAACGCGTGCGTCCGTGGGGCGAGCCCGATTGGGTCGCTCACTGTCCAGCTCAACAATTTGCCGGACCACGCTGGCGCGAGCGAAGGCATGTAATCGCGCCAGAATTGGTATTCCGCGGGCCGGTCGATGGTGTGGTCTTCACCCGGGCAGTAATCCATTGCAAAACAATACGTGAATGCCTGAATGTTGGCCGGACGGGCTTCCGCGGGTGCGTGCGGCTCGCCCGTCTCCCGCGACGCCTCCGAGCCGATCACATACTCCACGCGGGCAAGCGGCAGCAGATCGCCCTGTTCGGTGGCATCGAGAAAGTACGGAGCCGAGATGGTTCGCTCGCGGCCGTTGTCTAGATCGCGCACTGTGACCGCGCGCCCAAGATCTCGCGCAACATCCGCAGCCACCGGCTTATGCCGCGTAAGCAGTGTCACTCGGCCCTCGCTGACGAACGGCGCCAGCATTTCTTCGATTACCGCCAGTGATACGCGCGGCTCGTGCGTCAGCCGCGAGACACGGCCATTACCCGGATTGAGATCGTGACGTCGGCGCGCGGTCTCGGTGAGTGGGTAATTGCGCCGATAGTAGTCGCGCACGCGGTCGCGATACTCGCGGTAGCTGCCCGTCGCGCCGAAGGACTCGATCCAGGCGTGCTCGTCCGGCGGAACAGCCTGCGACGTAAGTTGCCCTCCCACCCAATCCGTTTCTTCCGTCAGGATGACGTGCATGCCATTGCGCGCTGCGGCGAGCGCCGCCGCGCAGCCTCCTACTCCGCCGCCGATCACGGCGACATCACAACTCAGCTCGCGTGCGAAACCCAGGCTGGGAGCGGCGAGAACACCACCTGTTGCCTGTAAAAACTGTCGGCGGCTGCTCTGCATTTCTGGCGCACCTCTTTTTGACGCGTGTTAAACTGGACCAAGTTATCTTAATCCAGAGGTCTTCCCTCGTATGAAATCAGGTAGTCTTCTCATCACCGTCTTCCTGGCTATTGGCTTGGCTCAAGCGCCGCCGGCATCATCACCAGCACCCCAGCCAGTGGCGCCAGGGCCTCCCGCGCCTCCTCCGGATACTGTGATCGCCACCGCGGATGGGCAGAAGCTGACTTACGGCGAGATTGCCAACTTCCTGAAGGGCATGAATCCGCAAATGCAGCAGAACGCCATGCGCAATCGCAAGGATTTCGTGGAGCGGTACGCCCTCATGCGGAAGCTGAGCGCGCTGGCAGAACAGGCGAAGCTCGGCGAGCGGAGCCCTTACAAGGAAATCATCGAATCCTACCGCATGAACATGCTGATGCAGGCCGAGATCACCGAATATGTTGACCACATTGTGATTACGGCTGACGATCTCCAGAAATATTACGCCGAGAACAAGAGTCGCTATGACCAGGTCAAGCTGAAGGTTATTTATATTCCGTTCAGCTCTGCTCCGGCTGGCACCGCTGCGGCAAGTACGAAACATTTGGCCGAAGAACAAGCCAAAGCCAAGGCCGAACAACTCATCAAGGAGATCAAAGGCGGCGCGGACTTCGTGAAACTGGTGAAGGAGAACTCTGAAGACGCTTCCTCGAAAGCCAAGGACGGCGACATGGGTATGATGTCGCGCGCCGACAACCTGCCTGAATCAATCCGGTCCGTGGTGTTTGGGCTGAAAGCCGGCGAGGTGAGCGATCCCGTGCGGCAACCGAACGGGTTCTACATTTTCCGCGCGGAAGAAGTGTCCCAGAGGCCGCTGGAACAGGTTCAAGAACAGCTCGTGAAGCAAATGCAGAGCGAGCGCCTGCAAGAGTGGCTGAAGTCCACGACTAAGAGCCTGAACATCAAATTTGAAAACGAGCAGTTTTTTTCGGGAGCTGCTGCCGCGCAGACCCAAGGCGCGCCACAGAATAAGTAGGAGCGCCGGAATCCGGCACTGCCTTTTACTCTTCCGTTCTTGCGTTATAGTAAGCGCAAAGAAAGGAATCCTCTCATGGAACAGGATCGCCGTAAGTTTATGGCGCGCTCCCTGGCGCTGGCAGCCGCTCCCTTGTTTATTCCGCGCTCAGCTTGGGGCGCCAATGACCGGTTGGCATATGGAGTCATCGGGACCGGCGGACGCGGCCGCTATCTGAGCCGCAATTTTCAGAAGCTGGGTGCGCAGTGCGTCGCGGTTTCCGACGTTTACGAACCGAACCTCGAAAAGGCGCGGGCCGACTCGCCCGGAGCTACCAGCTACGTCGATTACAGGGAACTGCTGCGGCAGAGCGGCATCGATGCCGTGGTCATCGCCACGCCCGACCATCAGCACTATCCCTGCCTGCAAACCGCGCTGGACGCGAAGAAGGACGTCTATCTCGAAAAGCCGATGTCGCATTCGCTCGAAGAAAGCGCCAAAATCGTGCAGGCCGTCCGCCGTACCAAACAGATCGTGCAAGTGGGCATGCAGCGCCGCAGCGCGGAACCGATTATCAAAGGCAAACAGCTTGTAGACAGCGGCATTCTGGGAAAGATCACGCTGGTGAAGCCGCAGTGGAACTGGAATATCGCCAAGGAACTGGACAACTCACCGCTCCCCGGCAAGCTCGACTGGCAGCGCTTCCAGGGCTCGGCGCGCGACCACGAAATGCAGCCCATGCGCTTCCGTTACTGGCGCTACTTCTGGGACTACTCGGGCGGAAACATGACAGACCAGGGCACGCATTTGATGGACGTCGTGCAGTGGTTCACCAACTCGGGGCCGCCGCGCTCGGCAATTTCTTATGGTCAGGTGGCGAAAATGATGGGCGCCGAGACGCCGGATGTATTCTGCGCCGTGTTTGAATATCCGGATTTCATGGCCACGTGGACTCTGAATTACGCGAACTCATACGAGAACGGTTGGTCCATCCAGTTTCAGGGTGACAAGGGCACCATGATCGTGGATGAGGATGGATTCCGTATCTGGAAGGAGCCGTGGAAGGAGAACCGCGAGCCGGCTGAGAAGCTCGAAGCCGCGGTGCCCATCGAATCTCACATTCAGAACTTCCTCGAATGTGTAAAGTCGCGGCAGGAGCCTAATGCGCCAGTTGAGGTGGGGGCCACGGCCGTGGCCGGCCCGCATCTGGCAAACCTGGCGTTCCA
>Ga0066710_100007250_pt1 | contig 10557 bp, 11 predicted proteins | sample GraSoiAngelo_159_FD_79666 | JGI IMG/M metagenome (GOLD analysis project Ga0066710, IMG submission 79666) | Grasslands soil microbial communities from the Angelo Coastal Reserve, California, USA - 14_1009_16_40cm | ecosystem: Environmental > Terrestrial > Soil > Grasslands | place: USA...
CCGGCATTCGCAGGTTCGAATCCTTCCACCCCTGCCAAAATTTAGTCAAGCGCCGAGGGCGGTTGAACTCAGAGTGAAATACAGGCCCGCTCGCGGGTCTGTATGTTTTTGGAAACGCGGGCACATTGGTATGGGGCACTCACTGCCAAGTCCCCTTTGCCGCGTGTTTCCATCGTGCGTCTTTTGCCTCGATAAAAATTTCAGCCACGTTCAAGCCCAACTCTCGCTGAGTCCCACATGCAAACGCACCACCCCGACTTCATGATTTTCACCGGCAATGCCAACCCGAGCATGGCCTCCGAGATCGCCCAGCACCTGGGCATTTCACTGGGCGCTGCCCATGTGGGCCGTTTTTCAGACGGTGAAGTCACCGTCGAAATCCAGCAAAACGTGCGCGCCCGCGACGTGTTCGTGGTGCAGTCGACCTGCGCGCCGACCAACGACAACCTGATGGAACTGCTGGTCATGGTCGATGCCCTCAAACGCGCATCGGCCGAGCGGATTACCGCGGTGATTCCCTATTTCGGCTATGCCCGGCAAGACCGCCGCCCGCGTTCGGCGCGCGTGCCCATCACGGCCAAAGTGGTGGCCAACATGCTGCAGGCCGTCGGTGTGACCAGTGTCCTGACCATGGACCTGCATGCCGACCAGATTCAGGGATTTTTTGACATTCCGGTGGACAACATTTACGCCTCGCCGGTGTTGCTGGGCGATTTGCGCCAGCGCAATTACACCGACCTGATGGTCGTCTCGCCCGATGTGGGTGGTGTGGTGCGCGCCCGCGCGCTGGCCAAGCAGCTCGGTTGCGACATGGCCATCATCGACAAGCGCCGCCCCAAGGCGAATGTGTCGGAAGTCATGCACGTGATCGGCGACATCGACGGCCGCAACTGCGTGATCATGGACGACATGATTGACACGGCCGGCACGCTGGTCAAGGCCGCAGAAGTGCTGAAAGACCGTGGCGCCAAGAAAGTCTATGCCTATTGCACGCACCCGATTTTTTCAGGCCCGGCGATAGGACGCATTGCCCAGGGCGATGCGCTCGATGAAGTGGTGATCACCAACACCATTCCGCTGAGCGACAACGCGAAAAAATGCACAAAGATTCGCCAGCTCTCCGTGGCACCGCTGATCGCTGAGACCATTCAGCGCATCTCCAAGGGAGAGTCGGTCATGAGTTTGTTTTCTGACCAGGACGGCTTGTTCTGATCTGAAACAAAAAGGTGGCTGCCCGGCGCGAGGGTTCATTTCCTGCGCTTGAGCAGCCTTTTTATGTCGGGGTAAGCTGGTCGCGGCCCGCCCCAAAAAAGGAGTAGTTTATGAAATTCGTCGCTTTTGAGCGCGCCAAGCAGGGCACGGGTGCGAGCCGCCGTCTCCGCATCACGGGCCGCACGCCCGGTATCGTTTACGGTGGCACCGCCGATGCCACGCTGATCGAAATCGATCACAACGCCTTGTGGCACGCCATCAAGAAAGAAGCCTTCCACTCTTCCATCCTGGAGATGGAACTGGCCGGCAAAGAGCACAAGGTTTTGCTGCGCGATATCCAAATGCACCCGTTCAAGCAGCAGATTCAGCACATCGACTTCCAGCGCGTCGAAGCCAAGACCCGCATGACTGTGAAAGTGCCTTTGCACTACAGCGGCGAAGAAGAGTCCCCAGCGGTCAAGACCGAAAACTGCCTGATCAACCACGTGCTGACCGAGCTGACGATTTCCTGCCTCCCTGCAGACATTCCTGAGTTCATCGCCGTTGACTTGAGCGGCCTGAAAAAAGGTGGCTCGCTGCACGTGAAAGACATCACGCTGCCAAAAGGCGCGAAGTTTGTTGCCAAGGGCCAGGAAAACCCGGCGCTGGTGTCCGTGACGCCCCTCAAGGTAGAGGCCGAGGCAGCACCTGCCGCCGCCGCTGCGCCTGCCGATGCCAAGAACGGCAAAGCGGCAGCCAAGCCCGCCGCCAAAAAGTAATCTGCGCATCTAATTTGCGTGTTACGGCATCGACCTGAAGAGGTCTGCGGCCCTTATCCTCGCCAGAGGGTAGGGGCCGTTTTTCTTGGCGTCCCGGCCAGTCCCGGCTGGCTTGATAATCCCGGGCACACCTTTCTTCTCATCGCACCACATGATCAAACTGTTTGTTGGCCTGGGCAACCCCGGTACCGAATACGAAGCCACGCGTCACAACGCCGGCTTCTGGTGGATTGACGCGCTCTCGCGTGAGCTCAAGGCGCCGCTCAGCCTGGACAAGAGCTACCACGGCCAGGTCGCCCGCACCACCGTGAACGGACAAACCGTGTGGCTGCTCAAGCCGCTGACCTTCATGAATGTCTCCGGCAAATCGGTGGCCGCACTGGCGCGGTTTTTCAAGATTGCGCCCGAGGAGGTGCTGGTGGCGCATGACGAGATCGACATTGTTCCAGGCCAGGTCAAGCTCAAGTTCGGCGGCAGCCATGCCGGCCACAACGGCCTGCGCGACATTCATGCGCAACTGGGCACAGCCGACTACTGGCGGCTGCGCATTGGCGTGGGCCACCCCGGCGTGAAGGCTGAAGTGGTGAGCTGGGTGCTGAAGAAACCCTCAGGCGAGCATCGCACGGCCATTGAGGACTGCATCGCGCGCTGCCTGAAGGCGGTGCCCGAGTTGCTCAACGGCGAGATGGAAAAGGCCACGATGATGATTCACACCAGCCAGCCGCCGCGACCCAAGCCACCGCGCAAAATCGAGCCGGAAGACTGATCAGCAGCAATCAGTCGCTATTATTTTTATAGCTCATTGCGACCGTAGTTATTGGGCCAGAGGCCTGAAAGACCATCAACAGCAGCTATTTGATGCCCGCCGCGGGAGTGGCCACTGGCGCAGCAGCAGCGGTCAGCCGCTGGTATTTTTGCCAGAGCGTTTCGCGGCTTTCAATATGCTGCGGGTTAACCGGGATGCAGGCCACCGGGCAGACCTGCACGCACTGCGGTTCGTCAAAGTGGCCGACGCACTCGGTACATTTGTGCGGGTCAATCTCGTAGATTTCCTTGCCCAGGTAAATCGCCTGGTTCGGGCATTCGGGCTCGCAGACGTCGCAGTTAATGCATTCGTCGGTGATCATCAAGGCCATGCTCAGCCTCCTTTCGCTGCAGCCGTATCAGCAGTATGCGCCGAACGCAGGGCCCGCGCCACGGCCGGGCTCACCATCTGGCTGACATCGCCACCCAGCTTGCTGATCTCGCGCACCAGCGTGCTGCTGATGCATGCCAGCTGTGCATCGGGCAGCAGAAAAACCGTTTCCACCTCGGGCCGCAGCTTGCGGTTCATGGCGGCCATCTGGGCTTCGTAGTCAAAATCGGTCAGGTTGCGCAGGCCCCGCACGACGGCGCAGGCCTGGTGCGCGGCGCAAAAATCCATGATCAGGCCATCAAACGGCAGCACCCTCGCATTTGCTATGCTTTTTGTAGCATCTTGCACTTGCTCCACTCGGTATTGCAGCGAAAACAGCGTTTTCTTGTGGTGGGCCGCCGCGACCGCAATGATGAGCTGGTCGAACAACCCGGCGGCGCGGCGCACCACGTCGTCATGGCCCAGCGTGAAGGGGTCGAAAGTACCTGAATAAACGGCAACCCGGGCCGATTGTTGGAGGGGCGTGGACATGCCGGAATTATGCCCCGGCGCGCCCCGCAGCCCGCTGGCTCAGGCCCTAGAACTTATCCGTGAATAATTTGGGGACGCGTTGGGGCGCAATCGGGATGAGTTGGCCGCCAACATCATGCCGCATGGGCTGGTGCCCATGCAAGGGATTTGGTGGGCAAATCGCCCGACCGCACAGCCGGTCGGCTGTGCGTCGTGCAGCCGCCCCAATGGGAGCACAAATGCGGCCGCGTTTGTGGCGCCCCAACCCGCAGGGCAAGTGGGTTTTCGGGCGATCTGCGTCGTTACAAAATCAGGTAAGGCCATAGCCTTACCTTGGATTTTGCGCCTAGCAGCTCATCCCGAAAACCCACTTGCGCGGCCCCAAATTATTCACGGATAAGTTCCGGCCTTGATAAGCAGGTGAAAATGCACCGCGCCCGCCTTGCCGCTGCGCTGCACTTGCAGGCCCAGCGGCTGCAATTCCTCGTCCTGCCACGTCCGGGGCGCTTCCAGATAGACCAGCCCGGCTTCGCCTACCGCCTGGGCGGCGGCCTTGAGCGCGGCTTCAAACAGGCCGGACTCGAACGGCGGGTCCAGAAAAACCAGCTGCAGGCTGCCCGGCGCCAGGCGCTTGAGCAGGCCCAGGCCATCGCCGCGCTCAATCTTGACCATGCTGGCCTCAAGCTTTGCCTGCAGGCTTTTGAGCAGCAGCACCAGTCCCGGGTCCTGCTCGCACAGCAAGACCTCGGCCGCGCCGCGCGAGGCGGCCTCGAAACCCAGCGCACCGGTGCCGGCAAACACGTCGGCGCAGCGCCAGCCCGTCAAATCCTGGCCCAGCCAGTTGAACAGGGTTTCGCGCACGCGGTCGGGCGTGGGGCGCAGGCCGGGCTTGTTGGGCACCGGCAACTTGGTTCGCTTGTACTGCCCGCCAATGATGCGGATTTCGCCGGGGGGTTTGGCCTTGCGCGCCACCACCTTACCCGATTTGGCCGGCTTTTTTTCGGGTATTTTTTCAGTCTTTTTATCCGTCTTTTTTTCATTCACCAGGGCGGTGTATTTCATGGCGCAGCCCCCAGAATCACGGTGACCATTTTTTCGGGTTGCAGCTTGCGCGCAAAAGCCGCCTTGATGTCGGCCACCGTGATCTTGCCGACCTGCTGCGTCCAGCTGTCCAGGTAGTCCAGCGGCAGCTGGTTCCAGGCGATGCCCGCAATGTTGTCCAGCAGCTTGCGGTTGCTGTCAATGCGCAGCGCAAAACCGCCTATCAAATTATCCTTGGCGGCCTGAAGTTCAGCCTCCGTGGGGCCGTTGGCGACAAAGTCCTTGAGCACCTGGCGCACGAGCTCCACCGCCTGCGCGGCCTGGTCGGGCCGGGTTTGCAAGCCCACGGTAAAACTGCCGGCATGCAGGCCGGGCGAAAAATAACTGGAAACCCCGTAGGTCAGGCCGCGTTTTTCGCGCACCTCACTGGACAGCCGCGACACAAAGCCGCCGCCGCCCAGGATGTAGTTGCCCACCGTCAGCGCAAAATAGTCGGGGTCGGCACGTTTGAAGCCGGGCTGGCCAATCAGCACCTGGGCTTGCGCGGAATCGAAGGCAATGCGTTTTTCCTGTGCCTCGGCCAGCGGCGCGACTTCGGCCACCGCGGGCAGCGGCGGCAAGCTGGCGCAGGGCACTTGCGGCAGGCGCGACAGCAGGCCTGCGGCCATGGCATCGGCCTGCGCGCGCGTGACGGCGCCCACCATGCTGATGCGCGCGCGGCAGGCCACCACACTGGCTGCATGCAAGGCCCGCATGTCTGCCACGCTGATGCGTTCCAGGCTGGCCTCGGTCACCTGGTAGCCATAGGGATGTGTGCCGTAGACCGCCTGGGCATAGGCCTGGCCGGCGACGGTGCCGGGGCGGGTGTAGGACTCCTTGAGGGACGCCTGCACGCGCTGGCGTTCACGCTGCCAGACGGCCTCGGGAAAAGCGGGCTCGGCCATTTCGCGCGCGGCCAGGGCCACGGCCTTGTCCAGCAAGGCCGGCTCGGTCAGCGAGCGCAGTGAAAAACCCATGCGGTCGGCGCTGGCACTCGCGCCGAATTGCGCCCCCAGATCGGCCCAGGCTTCGCTCAGCGCGTTTTCGTCCAAAGCCGGTTCACCGCCCTTGGCCAGCACGCCCTTGTTCAGCATGCTGCTCATCATGCCGGCCAGGCCTGCCTGGCTGGGCGGGTCGCGCCGGCTGCCCGCGTCAAAATCGATCTGCACATCCACCATGGCGATGGCCGGACTCTCCACCAGATAGACCTGGGCGCCGCTGGCCTGGGTCCAGTGCTGGACCGGAATGGCGGCCAGCGCCATCGACGAGGAAAACAAGCAAAAAAAGCCTGCAGCCCAGCATTTATGGGCGCAAGCAGCTATATTTTTAAGAGCAAATTTGATGGCAATCATTGAAATCCCGGGTTCATGACGCGGCTCAGTGCCGGCTGGGGGTGGCCGGGCCAGGCGGCTGGCGTGGTTTGGGCTTGGCCCCCAGGGCTTGCGGCAGCAAGGTGGCCATGGTCATCTGGTCATCGCCGAAATATTTGGCGGCCACCGCCTGCACCTCGGCGCTGCTGATGCTGCGCAGCCTGGCAATCACGCGCGCACCGGCATCCAGTGGCAGGCCCTGTGTCCAGTTGGAGCCCAGTTCGCGCGCCTGGCTGAACAGCGAGTCGAGCTTGTAGGTTTCGCTGGCGACCCACTGGGTCTTAACGCGGTTGAGCTCTGCGTCACTGACGCCTTCACGCGCAATGATGGCCACCTGCTGCCGCAAAGCCTCAGCCACCTGTGCTGTAGTTTTTCCTTCCGCCGGCACGCCATCCAGCGAGAACAGCTGCGGTCCGCGGCCCATCAGGCCGTTGGAGGCCCCGGCGCTGTCGGCCAGGCGGCCTTCGCCTTGCACCAGGGCGCGCTCCAGGCGGGCACCGCTGTAGCCGTCCAGCACGGCGGCCAGTACCGTCAGGGCCAGCGCATCGCGGCTGGCGGCAGCGGTCGGCGAGGGGGCGGCACCATCGGCCGCATCCATCAGGTCAGCCGCCTCCAGCTTGGGCGCCTTGAAGGCCATGCCCACATAGGCCTGGCTGGCCGGGGCCTTGAAGTCAAGCCGGCGCATCCCGGTCTGCTCGGGCTCGCCGCGCGGTTTGCGCGTGGGCACGGGGCGCGCCTTGATGTGCCCATAGTATTTTTCGGCCAGTTTTTTGACCGCGGCCACCTGCACATCGCCGGCCACCACCACGGCGGCATTGCCCGGCACATACCAGCGCCGGTAGAACTCACGCACATCGGCGGGCGTCATGGCGTCGAGGTCGCTCATCCAGCCCACAGTGGGGCGGCGGTAGGGCGAGGCCAAAAAGGTAATGGCGCTGGCCTGTTCATGCAGCATGGCATGCGGCGAGTCTTCGGTGCGCATGCGGCGCTCTTCCTTGACGACCTCGATCTCGCGCCTGAACTCCTCGTCAGGCCACTGGTTGTTGGCAAAGCGGTCGGCCTCCAGCCGCATCACGTCTTCGAGTTTGCCGGCCGGAATTTGCTGGTAGTAGCCGGTGTTGTCGCGGCTGGTGAAGGCATTTTCACGCCCGCCTAGCGCCGCCACCCGCCTGGAAAATTCGCCGGGCTTCACCTTGGCCGTGCCCTTGAACATCATGTGCTCCAGCGCATGGGCCACGCCCGAGGTGCCGTCCACTTCGTCCATCGCGCCCACGCGCACCCACAGCATGTGCGCCACCGTGGGCGCGCGGTGGTCCGGTTTGACAATCACCGTCAGGCCATTGGCCAGGGTGAACTGTGCGACCGGCGCGGCTGCGGTTTGCGGTGCCTGCGCATGCGCTGCGCTGCAAAACAGCACTGCGGGCAAAAGCCAGGCCGAAAATTTGGGAACAAAGCGCCGGGGAAAGCGGACTGACAAGGGGAGCGAAAGGGGTACTGAAAGCTTCAAAAGGACTCGCCTGGGGTGTTTCATAGAATAGAGGGACTCCACAAGCATACCCAATGTTCAGTTTTTTCAAGAAAAAATCCCCTGCTCCAGCTCCCGCGCCGCAAACGCCGCCACAACCACCGGGCGCAGCCGAGCTTGCAGCAAGTGCAAGCGCCGCCCCCAGCACCGGCGGCGGGCTGATTGGCACGGCGCTGGTCACGCCGATTGCCATTCCAGCAGCCCTCGCTGCGGGTGCCGGCGCGGTGGCGCCCGAGCGCCAGCGCTGGCTCAGCAAGCTGCAGGCCGGCCTGCGCAAAACCGGCGCCAGCATTTCCACCGTTTTCACCGGCAGCCGCATTGACGATGCCCTCTACGAAGACCTTGAAACCGCCCTGCTGATGGCCGACACCGGCGTGAAGGCCACCGAGCACCTGCTCGACGAGGTCAAGCGCCGGGTCAAGGATGGCGGCATGACGCATCCGGTGGCGGTTAAAAATGCGCTGGTCGAGGCGATTGCCCAGTTGCTCAAGCCGCTGGAGGAACCGCTGGTCATCGGGCAGTTCCAGCCCACCGTGATCATGGTCACCGGGGTCAATGGCGCGGGCAAAACCACGTCGATCGGCAAGCTGACCCGCCATCTGGCCAGCGAAGGCGCCTCGGTGCTGCTGGCGGCGGCGGACACCTTTCGCGCGGCGGCACGCGAGCAGCTCAGCGTCTGGGCCGACCGCAACACGGTCGAGATCATCAGCCAGGAAGGCGGCGACCCGGCCGCCGTGAGCTTTGATGCCGTGAGTGCCGGCAAGGCGCGCGGCAAGGACGTGGTGCTGGTTGACACGGCCGGCCGCCTGCCCACGCAGCTGCACCTGATGGAAGAGCTGCGCAAGATCAAGCGCGTCGTGCAAAAAGCCGACACCACGGCACCGCACGAGGTGCTGCTGGTAATTGACGGCAACACCGGCCAGAACGCGCTGGCCCAGGTCAAGGCCTTTGACGATGCCTTGCAGCTGACCGGCCTGGTCGTGACCAAGCTCGATGGCACGGCCAAGGGCGGCGTGCTGGCCGCCATTGCGCTGTGGGCGCGCGAGCGGCAAGCGGCCTCACCCGATTTGCGCCCGGTGCCGGTTTATTTCATCGGTGTCGGCGAAAAACTGGAAGACCTGGAAACCTTCAGTGCCAGGGAGTTCGCGCAGGCGCTGCTGGCCTGAGAGCCTGTTCCCGATCCGCAGGGGTCGCGCTGGACCAACATACCGGGGAAATATGAAGCCAGCCTGGCGCGCCAGCGGCCCGTCATGGCGCCTGCGCTCAAGCCCAAGCTCATGATTTCTTCGACAGCACGCTGACATAGTCATGCGCCTGCGTGTTGATGGTCGAAATCCGGTACTCCACCGGTTTGTCGCCGAAGGTCAGCGCCAGTCGGTGCACCTGCATGACCGGCGAGGCGGCCGGAACGGCCAGGACGCGCGCCACGGCCGCGCCTGCCGCCGTGGCGCGGGCCCGTTCCTGCGCCCGCAGCACGGTGATGCCGAAGTCCGTCTGGTAAAGCGCATAGACGGTGCTGGGCCGCTCGACAAAACGCTTTTCCGTGAGGCCGCGGAACATGGCGGCAGACAGTGTCAGGTTGTCGTGCACCACCACACGCCCGCGCAGCGACAGCCTGTTTTCTATTCTGAAAACAGCTTCACCCGGTTTGATTCGCAATGCCCTCGCTTCGGCTTCATTGGCTTTGTCACGCGCAAAGCCGATGCAGACGGTTTCGGGAAACTCCTGCTCGCGCGGTGTATCGTCGTCTTCCGGATCCCAGCGCGGCTCCACGTGGAAAAACTGGAACATGAAACGGGCTTTGTTGTGCGGGGCCACAAAAGTGCCTTTGCCCTGGCGCCGCACCAGCACATGCTCATGCACCAGCTCATCCACGGCATGGCGCAAGGTGCCTATGCTGACCTGCAAGGCCAGTGCAAGCGCCGTTTCGTTGGGTAGGGATTTACCCGGCCCATAGTGCCCGGCTTCAATGATTTTTTGCAGCTCTCGTTTGACCTGGCGGTACAGCGGCAACGACTCGGCCCCGCTCGGTGGCTCTAGACGTCTGGGTTTGTTTTTTATCTCCACCACACCATTGGAACACCGCCGGCCGGTGTCGTACAGGTCATTCATATGACTTGATTGACAAGCCCTGGCCCATCCCTAGACTGGCGATTCGATTTAACTTCGGACCTCTGGAAACCCAATGATTCATTTCGTATTACATGATGCCAAAGACACCGTGGCAGTCGTGGTGGTAGAAGGTGTGAAGGCGGGCACTGACATGACCGGCTGGATCATGGATGAAGACCGCATGATCAATGTGAAAGCGCAGCAGGACATCCCGATTGGCCACAAGGTGGCCCTGAGAGACATGGCCATCGGCGACACCGTCTGGAAGTACGGCATCGACATGGGCAAGGTCGTGGCCGACATCAAGGCCGGCCAGCACGCCCACGTGCACAACATCAAGACCAAACGCTGGTAATCGATGGTCTGCCCAGCTACTGCGCGGACGGGATGCGGCGTTGCAAATCCTCGCCGGATGTTCAGGCCGGCTGCGGTTTGCACCTAGCTTGCCGCCCGCTCGCTCGCTACGCTGGACAAACCCTCAATTCGCAAAAATTTGAAAAGGATTCCTCATGTCAGTCATCAACAAAGACACCACCTTCCTGGGCTACCGCCGTGAAAACGGCCGCGTCGGTGTGCGCAACCACGTGATCATTCTTCCTCTGGACGATTTATCCAATGCCGCAGCCGAAGCCGTGGCCCACAACATCAAGGGCGCGATGGCGATTCCGCATCCCTATGGCCGGCTGCAGTTTGGCGCCGACCTGGAGCTGCACTTCCGCACGCTGATCGGCGCCGGCTGCAACCCCAATGTGGCGGCCGTCGTCGTCATCGGGATCGAAGACAGCTGGACGAAAAAAGTGGTCGACGGCATCGCCACGACGGGCAAGCCGGTGGTGGGCTTTGGCATTGAAGGCC
>Ga0066710_100007252_pt1 | contig 10555 bp, 5 predicted proteins | sample GraSoiAngelo_159_FD_79666 | JGI IMG/M metagenome (GOLD analysis project Ga0066710, IMG submission 79666) | Grasslands soil microbial communities from the Angelo Coastal Reserve, California, USA - 14_1009_16_40cm | ecosystem: Environmental > Terrestrial > Soil > Grasslands | place: USA...
GAAGATGTCGTTCAGGTAGTACAGAATCGCATTGATTCCGGAAAGCTGATTAAAGACTCCAATCGAGATGGCCAGGAAAATCGGTTTGCGATACCGGTGCTGGAACAGGCGTTCCGTATGCCGCTGGTCTTCGGTTTTCAAACTCTGGGCAATTTCCTGGAGTTCGCGATCGGGATTCCGTTCGCCCACGTGTTCGAGCACATTTCTCGCTTCTTTCCACCGCCCCACTGCGGCGAGCCAACGAGGACTTTGGGGGATTCCAAACAAAGCGACAAGAAAAGCTGCGGCTGGAACGGCAACCACGCCAAGTTTCCAACGCCATTCCGATGACCCAAGACCGGCTAGCGAAACGAGGTAATTTGAAAAGTATGCCAGCAGAATACCGATAACGATATTCACTTGGAAAAGACCAACGAGGCGGCCGCGCTTCGTCGCGGGCGAGATTTCAGCGATATACATTGGCCCTACGACGGAAGAAGCGCCGATCGCCAGCCCGCTGATCACACGAAAGAAGATGAGCGCGGGCCAACTCCATGCCAGTGCGCAGCCTATTGCGGAAGCGGCATACAGCGCGCCAAGGCCGCTCAAGCAGGCTCGGCGGCCGTAGCGATCACTCGGCGGCCCCGCGCAAATCGACCCGATAACGGTTCCCCATAATGCGCTCGACACCGTGATGCCAAGCATCGCCGGAGTGAGTCCGTATGTGTCGGTGAGGGCGCGCGTCGTGCCGGCGATGACGGCGGTGTCGAAACCGAAGAGCAAACCGCCGAGAGCGGCGACGACCGAACTGCGCAGGAGATACAGGTTAAGCGGCGACGCCGGCTGGAGCCGTGCAGCGGTAGTACTCATGCGTGTCTCCTTCAGACATGAAAGTGATCCAGGGTAAAGGAGGCGGAAGACATCGGCCACGCCTTCAGAGATTCCAGCTGCACATTGGCCGTCGAGCGATCGGTCGCGTTTGCGAAACCGCCCCCGCCTGCGCGGGCAAAAACGGCCATGCCCCTATCTTCGGGCCTGGCATCCACGGCGGTGTACACTGCGACCGCGCCGTCGTTTACATAGACCTCCAGACATCGCTTGTCGATGAAGAGGCGCACCTTGTAGCGTTCGGCATTGCCAACGTAGGCGCGTGCGTTTCCAATAGTGAGCGTCCCTCGTTGGATGCTGACCACTGCGGCCGCGCGTCCTGAAGAGGAACGCCGCAGCTGGAATCCGAACGCGGCCGGATTCCGGGCGGAGAATTCGGCTTCGATTTCCAGCGTGTCGCCTGGAATGCCGTCAAGGACCATGACGCTTTCGCCTGGGGCTGCGGATGCGGAGGAAGAGATCGGGCCGGATTGAAATGTTTTCATTGCGCCGCGAAGCTGCGTGAACTCCGCCGGGACGTGCTGCCTCAAAAAGCCGTCCGGTCCAAGGGAGAGAATGCGCGGCATCACCATCACACCGTTCCAGCCTCGGCCGGGTGGAGTGTTGGTGCGTCCCCACAACCACAGGATCGTGCGGCCCTGATCGTCCGTCGAAATGTTGCTGGCGTACGCGTCGCCCGGGTCCAGGATGCCGTGCGTTTCCGGCGTGAACCTCACCTTCTCGAGATCCAGGGAGCCGACAAAGTATTCGCAAGCGCGATGCGGCGAGATGATCAAAACCCATTTATCCTCGAGCTCGAACAAGTTCGGGCACTCGATATTGAAGGTCTCCCGCTCGAGTGCCTGAAATACCGGCCCGAGGTGGTTCCATCGGCTCAACTCATCGTTCATTGCGCGATAGAGCTGAACCTGGCCCGCACCGCCGCGCCCGGTGCCGCTATTTCCGCCGCAGACCATGTAGGTCTGGCCCATCTCGCGAAACAGAAATGGATCGCGCCATTGGTTCACGGTGAGCTGGCCGTGCGCGGCCGTGGTGAGAACGGGATTTCCATCGAATTTTTTCCATTTGAAGAGGTCGTCGTCCTCAGGCACAGCCATCCACTGCTCCGGCTGCGGGTGACCAATGCTGGTGTAGATCAGCCTCGGCCGGCCGTCTTTCGCGACGATGGCTCCGCCCGAGAAAATCGCGCGCTCGCGCTTCTCGGAAGAGGGCCAGATCGCAATGGGCAAGTGCTCCCAGTTCACGAGATCTTTGCTGCGAGCGTGTCCCCAGTGCTGGTTGGCGATCGTGGCTCCGAATGGATTGAGCTGGTAAAAAAGATGGTGCCAACCTTTGTAGAACAAGGTTCCGTTGGGATCATTGTTCCAGTTCGCAGGCGGATGAAAGTGGTAGACCGGCCGCTCCGGATCTGTGGACGCAATGGGTATGGCGGCCCGCACGGCATCCATCGCCTGAATCAGCGCGGCATCGGGCGACGGTGTCTGCTGCGCCGCTTCCTCGAGGATGCGCGCCGCCGCGCTTGCGCTGCGCGGGCTGGCGGCCAGAACCGCAGCAGCCGTCATGAATTCCCGGCGCGTTGGGAAATTCAATGGATTTTTCACAGGTCCACAACCTCCTTGACGGACCAGTTGGGAATCGCGCCGCGGACGCTTGCGACGAGAGCCCCAACGCGATTGGAAAAATCGGCGATTTCAACAGCAGGCCAATCGGAAATGAATCCGTGCACAAATGCGGCGGCGAAGGCATCTCCGGCACCGACGGTATCGGCAACGTCCACGGTATGTCCGTTAGCCTCGACGTATTCGCCCCCGGCCAGCATCGCGCAACCCCGCGCGCCTAGCGTAACGCAGACGGCGCTCCAGCCGTAACATTCGGCCCCGGCGCGGCAGAACCCTTCGGCATCGGCCGGAAGTCCCGTGAACTCGTGCAGCCAGGCGAGTTCCTCTTCGTTGAGCTTGAGCACCGTGGCGGCGCGAAGCAGCTCCAAGACCAGTGCGGGCGAGTTCGAGCCCGGTCTCAAATTCACGTCGTAAAATCGCTTCGCGTCGGGCACAGCCTGAAGCAGGCGATTCAGCAGATTCTTTCCGGACACCATGGAAGAAAAGAGGGTTCCATAGTAGAGCCAGGCCGGCTTCCACCGAATGATTTGCTGAAAATCCCGGTCGGAGAGTTCTACAGCGTCGTAGGCGGCCGGCCGTTCAATCGAAAAGGAGGTCTCGTGCGAAGGCCCAAACTGAACACTCGCCGTGCCGGTATTGAACAATGCTGTTGTTTGAATGAAGCGCTTGTCCAGACCGAGACTCGTGACCGCATGCATCGCCTGCTCTCCCAATTCGTCTCGGCCAACGGCGCTGATGAGAAGGGCTTCGTGCTGCAGTTGCCTGGCGTGCGCCGCAAAATTCAGGGCCGCTCCACCCAGCCGCACCGAATCGGGAAAGATGTCCCAAAGAATCTCGCCAAGAACGAGTATGCGTTCGGTCCTGGCGTGGCGAGTGCGCCGTAGATGTAAATACAGATTTGACGAATTCATATTGTCCAGTTAGAGCCGAGGCCGGACACTATCAACATGGAAGAGAAACTGTCAATGCGTTTTTTTGCGGGATCCGCAGGAATCACGAATAACGAGATGGAAATTCAGCAGAATGTCACGCGGCGGGAGCTTGGGATTGCGCAGTCTTTCCAGCATCGCGGCCACGGCGATTGCGCCCATATCGGCGCAGGGCTGATGAATGGTGGTCAGCGGAACCGAGAGAAGGCTGGCGTACTTGACGTCATCGATGCCCACCATTCGGATTTCGTCGGGTACGCTGACGCCGAGCTCATTCAAAGTTCTCAACAGGTGTGCGGCTGTGAAATCATTTGCGCACACGAAACCGTCCGGGTGGATCTCATCCAGAGCGCCTTTAACCTGCGCCTTGTTGTCCGGGTCGATGCGCCGGATGTACGACTGAAGATGCGGATCGGAAGCCAGGATCGCCTCGCGATATCCGGCAATGCGCGCGTCCACTGTTGGTGCAGAACCGGGCCGTCCGATGAAGACGATGCGCCGGCAGCCGCACCGCAGCAAGTGGGCCGTTATGGCATAACCGGCCCTGCGGTTATCGATACCGACGAGGTCATAAGGGCTTCGGTCCGGATAGGCGACCAGATCACGATCCAGCAGAACGACTGGGATTCCCGCTTTGTCGAAAATGTCGGCAATGCTCCGGTTGATGGCGTCTTTCTGGGGCGTCAGCTCCAGCGGCGCAAAGAAAACGCCTGACACTTTTTTCGACACGAGTTGGCGGGACGCCTGCGACGCCTGCTGCTCGATATTCGGCGAGTCGCCGAGCGAACTTCCCCAGAGCAGCACATGATGGCTCGCATGCTCCGCGTCCGCCATGCCGCGGCAGATCGGTTCGAAAATTTCTGTCCGTCCCAGCTCCGGAATGAGCAGGCCAAACGTGTAGCCGCGAGTTGACGCATCCGCTCTTACATAACTACCGGATCCGGCGCGCCTCTCGATTATGCCGGACAACTGGAGCTCTCGAAGGGCACGGCTCACGGTTGGCCGCGACGCGTTAAAGGTCTTTACTAGTTGCGATTCGCTTGGAAGCCGTTGTCCCGGCTCGTACTGGCCGGATGCAATCGCCTCCGCCAGCGTTTGCCGGATACGCTCGTGTTTGGAAAGCCCTGGTTCCGTAATCACGCGCCTGATAATACAGGTTGGGTAGACGTGTCCGCAATCGAAAATCGTGCTTGACACCACAACTCCGAGCAGATATATAGCTGCCCCGGATCAACACGACAAATCTGAAACACTAAATCTGTTAATACAGGTTGCTCTTCCTTTGAAGGTGGCATTTATGACCTGTACGTCCCAACTTGCTTGTCGGCTGTGGTTGGCCTGCACTTTTGCACTCTGGCTGACCTGCCCGTTCTCGATATATGCGCAGATCGACCGCGGCACGATTCAAGGTGTGGTGCGCGACGAATCCGGCGCAGTCATCCCGGGAGCGAAAATCCAGATCGTGCGGATCGACACCAACAGCACTCTCGATCTCGCAACAAATGAGGAAGGGTTATACACCGCGCCCAATCTGACTGCCGGCAACTACCGGGTCGTGGTCGAGCAGGCGGGCTTTACGAGCTTCCGGCGCGAACCGATCGAAATACGGCCCGGCGTTCAGATTCGGGTAGACGTTACGCTGCGGACCGGCGGCCTGACCGAGACGGTCAGCGTCACCGACCAAGCCCCGCTACTCGACATCGCCACGATGAATAACGCTGCGGGTTTCAAAGAAGACCTGATCCAGCAGCTTCCCGTGGTCGTCGTTGGGACCAAACGCGACGTGACGGGATTTCTGAATAACCTGCCCGGCACCACCAGTGCGAACACGTTCGCCCCCAGTGTCAATGGCGCGCCCATCGGCGCCACTGAGACTTTCCTGGACGGCGCGCCGGCCAGCGAGCGCATTCTGGTCGGAGCGTTTCAGGAAAACGGACCATTCATGGAGCAGGTTGGTGAAGTCAGCATTGTCGCAAATGCTTTCAATGCGGAATACGGCGGCTTCGGTAACTGGTTTGCGAACGTCACGATCAAGTCCGGCACGAACCAACTGCACGGCAGCGTCTTTGATCACCTCGGCAACGACAAATTAAACGCCAGGTCCTTTTTCCAACCGAAGCGCACGCCATACCGACAGAACGAAGGCGGCTTCACATTGGGCGGACCGGTCATCATTCCGGGCGTCTACGACGGCCGCAACAAGACTTTCTTTTTCGGAAGCCTGGGCTTCTTCTTCTCACGATACGGCGCGAGCGGAAACCTCATCACGATCCCCACACCTGCGATGTTGGGAGGCGATTTCAGCGACTACAGGGAGGCCACTGGAAACCTCATTCCCATCTTCGATCCACTGACCACTGTCCCTGACGGCAGGGGCGGCTTCATGCGGACGCAATTTCCGGGAAACATCATTCCACCCGAACGGATTTCGAAGGCGGCCAAGATCGCTGCTCAATACATGCCGGCCCCCACGCGGCCGGGAATCGTGAACAACTTCAACAGCCGTGCCGCTGCGACGTGGCCGTATTACAACACGTGGGTCCCGCTCATCAAGATCGATCACAGCATTTCGACAAAACAGAAGATTCAGGGCAGCTATACCTATCAGCAAAGACCGCGCATCATCTGGTCCGGCGGAATGACGGATGCGCCTGCATGGGGCCAGAGCCAAACCAATCCGCTCGACAATGCCTTTGACCAGCTCGCCAACAGTTGGAAGGTCCGGCTGAACCATGATTACGTCGTGAATACGGCAGTGATCAACCACGTCACAATCTCAGTCGATCGCTACTACAACATCGGCCTGAACAAAACCAACGGTCAGGGATGGAATCAAAAGCTCGGCATCACCGGCATTCCCGACGATACGGGAGCATTCCCTCAAATCAACTTCAGCGGCGGCGCCGTTTCGCCTGTGCAGCTCAATCGCGCATATGACGAGCGTTGGTTTGATGTGCGTTACTCCTTTATCGAAAACCTCACCTGGATTCGCGGCAAGCACACGATGAAATTCGGTTTCGAGATCGATCGCGACCGTGTGAATCGGTTCTTCCAGGGAGGAGCGGCCGGCATTTTCACATTCACGAATTCGTTGACGAGCCAGCCGAATTCTCCGAGTTATGGGGCGTGGGGCAGTTCCTACGCCAGTTTCCTGCTCGGCGCGGTTGGTACGGCAACCGCGGACATTGCTCCGAGTTGGGGAACTCGATTCATCCGTTACGGCGGGTTTGCGCAAGACGAATGGCATGCGACGCCGAAGGTGACCGTTTCCTACGGCCTGCGTTGGGACTACAACGCACCATTTTCCGAGGTGCAGAACAAGATCTCCAGCTTCCAACCGGACCTGCCCAACCCTGGCGCAGGCGGTCGCCCCGGCGCGCTGGCGTTCATCGGATCGGGACCAGGGCGCGTCGGAGGCGATTTCCAGGACGCCTGGAAGAAAGGGTTCGGGCCACGGCTGGGTCTGGCCTATCAAGCCAACGGCAAGACGGTGGTTCGTGCTTCCGGCGGAATTTACTATGCGAATGCGGGAAACAGCATGGTGCCGCCCACGTTCGGTTTCGGCAACACGCCTTCGTTCAGCTCTCCCGACGGCTATACGCCGCTCTACTATTTGGACTCCGGAACATTTCCGCAGGAATTTGCGCGTCCGCCAATTCTCGACCCTTCATTCCGCAACGGCCAGTCGATTAGCTACATCCCACGAACTGGAACGCGGCTGCCGCAGACGGTCAATTGGAGTTTAGGTGTCCAGCGCGAAGTCGCGCGAAATACCGTAGTCGAAGCCAACTACATTGGCAGCCGTTCGACGCATCTTCCTTTCGCGGCCGACTACAACTACATGCCCATTGAAGGTCTCCAGTTCGGAAACCTTCTGTTGCAGCCCATCACTTCCGCTGCTGCCGTGGCAGCAGGATTCACTTCACCGTATCCCAGCTTCGCCTCACAACGTGGTGCCAATACGGTGTACCAGTCGCTAAGGCCGTACCCGCAATACACGGCCGTGACGACGGGCAGCGGCGTCTTCCTCGGCGGCACGGCGCCTGGAGGCGTTGCCGACCCCGTCGGCCAATCGAAGTACAACGCGCTGCAGATCAAAGCCACCCGGCGATATTCTGCCGGGCTCACGATTTTCGGTTTTGTGACCTGGTCGAAGGGTTTCACGATGGTCCTGGATCAATATCCTGGTAACAGGATCTTTCAGTTGGATGCGCAACCGGCGCTCACGTACAGCGTCAGCTGGGCCTACGAACTTCCGTTTGGAAAGGGCCGCGCGCTTCTGAATTCGAACTCGCGTTTGGTGAATGGGGTTGTGTCGGGATGGAAGATCAACGGGTTCCTCAAGTACAGCTCGGGTGTGCCGCTCGGCATCATCGGCGGTGCGGGCAATCTGTCGGCGGTTGGCTACACGCAACGGGGCAATGCGGTTCCGAGTGTCTCACCATACAAAAGAACGAACCCTCGCGATTTTGATCCGGCCGTCGATCGATACCTGAATGCGGCAGCGTTCACGACATCCACAGGATTCAACTTCGGCAATCTGGCACCCGCACTGAGCTGGGTCCGCGGGTTCTGGGGAAAACAGGAAGCGCTTACCGTCGGACGGCTCTTCAAGATTCGCGAAGACGTGACTTTCGATTTCAGCGTTGACGCCACCAACCCGGTCAACTTTGTACGTTGGAACAATCCGAACACGAACCTGCTTTCACCGGCGTTTGGGACTGTCACATCCGCCGGACCGGGCCGCACGCTTCAGGTGAACGGCGCGGTGAAGTTCTAAAACCATCTCAGGAGGCCCAATGAGAGCCATTCTGACATTCTGGTTCGCCATCCTGATCCTCGCAATTCCGGGAGCGAGCATCGCTCAAGGCGAACGCACGCTTTCCCTTCGAGCAGGCGCCGCAAAAGTCGACGTGACTCCGGCCGAGAATGCACTTCCGAAGAATTACGAAGGCATTCTCGACCGGCTGTATTCCAGGGCCATCGTTCTGGATAACGGAACTACGACCGCTGCACTGATCAGCGTTGATGCCGGAGCTATATCAGATGCGATCTGGCAAAACGTGACGCGTCAGGTTGAAAAGGAGCTGGGGATACCCGCAACAAATATACTGTTGACGGCAACTCACACGCATAGCGCGCCGTCGCAGCCGGGGCCGGATTACGTACAGAAGATTGTCGAATCGGTACGAATTGCGAAACAGCGTCTGATCCCCGCGCGCCTCGGCTACGGCACTGGCGTGTCTTACATCAGCGTCAATCGGAACATCATCGACCCCAAGACGCGGCGCTGGTGGGAAGGTCCGAATTACGATGGGCCGTCGGATAAGACGGTTGCGGTTATCAAGTTCGAAAGCTCCAACGGCGAGCCGATCGCGGTCTATTACAACTACGCGATGCACGCCGTCATCGCCGGGCAACTCGACAAGGTTAGTTCCGATGTTCCCGGTGCCGCTTCGCGGTATATCGAAGACTCTCTGGACGACAAAGCCATCGCTCTGTGGTCCAGCGGCGCAGCTGGTGATCAAAACCCAATCTATTTCCAGCAGACCTACGATCTCCGCGAGATCCGCATTAAGGAATACGCCGAACGAGGGATCGACATCAGCAATTCCATGCCCCCCGGTGGTCAAGGTCTGAACAAGAGCGATCCACGAGTGGCCAAACTGATGAATCAACAGAAGCAGATGCTGTCGTCGATGGGTCAATTCTTAGGCGAGGAGGTTCTTCGCGTCATGCGGGGAATCGAACGTACGGACACCAATGTACAAATCGCGGCAGGCCAAACGACCATCAGTTGTCCCGGCCGGGAGCGCACGAATTCCGGACGAGCTGGGTATCCGGGAACCTACAAGGAAGCCGGTCTTGTAGAACTCAGACTCGGACTGTTGAAGCTTGGCGATATTGCGATCGGCGCTGTGAATGCGGAAGTCTTCAATCCCATCGCTCAGCGGCTGAAAAACGAATCGCCGTACGCCAGAACCATGATGGCAACGCTCACGAATGGAATGGCGCGATCCGGCTACATCCCGAATGATGCGGCGTACGGCATGTATACCTTTGAAGTTCTCTCTTCAAGGCTGCAGCCGGGATGCGCAGAGACCTCCATCGTGAATGGAATCCTGGACCTGCTATCCAAATAAGGAACAGACATGAAAAGAACCATTCTCGCGATGTTCCAAATTATTCTCCTGAGCTCCGTTGCGTGGGCTCAGGCACTCAGTGGCACGATTGTCGGTACTGTGACCGACTCTACTGGCGCCATCCTGCCTGGAGTTTCAGTCACACTTACCAATGAAGGCACGGGTTTCACCAGAACCGTGATCACCAATGAGAATGGCCGATATGTGGCTTATTCGTTTCCGACGGGAAGCATTTCGGTAACGGCAGAACAGCCCGGCTTTCAGAAGCTGGTTCGCAAAGGCATTGTCCTGACGGCAGCCGACACCGTCACTGTCGATCTTCAGCTTCAGGTCGGCAATGTCGAACAGACATTACTCGTCAATGAAGCCGTGCCGCTTCTGCAAACCGAGTCTGCGACCGTTTCCGCCTTGCTCAATAATCAACAGATTCTCGACCTCCCGCTGAACGGAAGAAGCTTCACGCAATTACTGACCATTCAGCCAGGCGCAACCGCCACGGCTCCAAATCTCGCGGCCGGCGCGGCGTATAACGCCCGCGCCAACACGAGTGTGAGTGTCAATGGCTCACAGACGGGAAATAACGGGTACTTGGTGGACGGGATGTACAACAAAGGCCTGTGGCTGAATAACCTCGTTATTGTTCCCACCATCGATTCGATCCAGGAAGTCCGCGTTCTTGCCAGCAACTTTTCCGCAGAGTACGGAGACGCAGCGGGCTCAGTGACTGTTGTCCAAAGCAAATCCGGTACGAATGCGTTTCACGGAAGCGCATATGAGTTTTTAAGGAACGACAAGCTCGATGCGAATACGTTTTTTAACAACCGCGCCGGCGTCGCAAAGCCGCCGTTCCGCCGAAACGAATTTGGCGGGACGGTTGGAGGACCGATCCGGCAAAATAAGACATTCTTCTTTTCCGACTACCAGGGAATCCGATTGAGCCAGCCAGTGACCAGCGTTTCGACAGTGCCGACGCTGGCTCAACGCAACATGATAACGA
>Ga0066710_100007253_pt1 | contig 10553 bp, 5 predicted proteins | sample GraSoiAngelo_159_FD_79666 | JGI IMG/M metagenome (GOLD analysis project Ga0066710, IMG submission 79666) | Grasslands soil microbial communities from the Angelo Coastal Reserve, California, USA - 14_1009_16_40cm | ecosystem: Environmental > Terrestrial > Soil > Grasslands | place: USA...
GACCGGTTAGTACTCGTGTTCATTAAATACGGCCACGTATGCGCCGAGCGCGGCGGAACCTGGATTGTCCGATCGAACCACTCGCTCGCGAGAACGCTGTGCGTCCCTCGGCTGCAAGGAGCGGCCCGCCCCGCCGGCGCCCGGGCTGGCGGGCCAGTGTGTCACTCTTGTGAGAGCACATTGTCTGGCCCGCCAGCAGACGTGGGCGTATTTATGAACCACGGTACTTAGCCCGCGTGACCGACCGGCGGGACGATCTCGAAAGTGCTCCGAGCCGTGGTGCTCGATTTCTTGACCTGATCCGTGGCCGTGACCCTGACCTCGTACTTACCGGGAGGGAACTGCTTCAGGGAGAACTGCCGCCGCAGCTCGATCCGCTGGTCCGAGACGTAGCGTATCGATCTTCCCTTGGAATCTTCGAAATCGAAGAAGGGCTGCCCGTCCTTGAGGATTTGGTACCGGACGGCGAGGCTGGGCTGTTCCGACGTCTGGTCGAGGCCGGCGTTGTAAAGCTGGACATATACCCCCAGGGCCTGGCCGGAGAGAAACTTGCCATCCACGGTGGGGATGATCTTGAGGTCGCCCAGAACAAAAGGCTCGAGCCGCTCCGGCGGCCGGTCCAGTGGCCGAATCGAAGGGGAGAGCATGATGGAGCTGAGCGCGAGCCGGTCATCCTGCGGCCTGGCAACCGGGACGCCCGCTTCCAGGCTCCCGATCCTGCTGCTCTCGGCATCCTTCACGACTATGTTGAGCTTGTACAACCCGACCGGCACGAAGAAGGATTTCTGGTAGAAGCACCCGCCCTGGGTGGCGGCTCCAAACTCCTGTTCGGAGTACTCGACTTTGACGGTGTCTTCCGCCTCCCCGATGACCCTGCCACCGAGGTTGGCAAGTGAGATGTAGAATTCGACCCTCGCCCGGTAGAAACCCGGCACGTGCTCGAACTGGAGGTCGGCTTTCGGGACCCGCACGGTCACGGGGAGAACCCAGGTGCTCGGGTCGAGACGCATCAGGTCCGTACGGTACTGCAGGCTCATCTGGTTGTACGTTACCCTGGCCTTGACGATCTCCTGGAGATGCTTCTTGATGATGGGCGGCGGTCCCTGCAGGGCCGCCTGGCGGAAGAGACGCTCGAACGGCATGTCCTGCTGGCGGCGGTGAAACACGTTCGCGGGGGAGAGAAACCGGTCCCGCAAGAGGAGGCGGTTCGCCCTCGAAACGAGACCGCGCTCTTCGGCCGTGGTCTGGCCCATCGGGGTGAACAGGAGCATGTCCTTTTCATCACTGTCGGTGGCGATCCGGAACTCCCCGGTCAAGGTCGGATCGACAAACTCGACCTCCACGTCCGGTCCGACCCCCTCGAGATAGCGGTACCACCAGCGCTCGAAGGGGTACACGACGGTCGTGCCGCCCCCTTCCCAGAACTCGCGCGTGTAATTGCCCGGGGCAAAGCGCTCGGCTTGGTCCGGCTTGCCGAACTTGATGTAGACCATCCCTCGATCGGTCATCCACCCCGGCCGCCCCGCGTAGGCGAAATGGTCGTTAGCATAGGCCAAGCGCCGGTAATGCTCTTCCTTGTACTCATTGGCGGCCGTATTCGGGTCAGGGTCTCTCCGCTTCCAGAACTGCTCGATGAACTGATCCTTCTCTTCCGGGGTGTGGAGTTTCCGAAAGACCGCCTTCTCCTCATCGGTGGCGAGATAGACGACGTCCTCGTTCAGCCACTTCCCGTAGTGGTCAACGGTCGCCTCGAGCTTGGAATTCTTCTTCTTCTGGGCTTCTCCCAGCGGGCCGGTCACGGTCCAGAGCAGCAGCACCAAGCTGGCCGCGAGCCACCTCTCGGCGCCCGGTCGTGCGTTCATGACGTCAAGCCTTCCATCGTGAATCCCCGAGACAAGGATAGGCGCTTTTGCCGGACGGCGTGAGAGGAATCCCCCACCGCGTCCTCCAGGAGGACTCACTTTCCGGCGCCGCGCCGGATGGCGCTCCACGTCGTTTCGCCGTTGCCTCCCGCCTCGTAGTAGACCGCCCCGTCCGCCGTGCTGTGCATGATCTTGCGGGTGACGTCCTCGAGGATCTTGTAGAACAGCTCCGGTTGCTTGGCGGCCGTGATGGGCAGCGGCGCCGGCGGGTTCTTCAGCATGTCCCAGGAGCCGGAGATGGCGACGTCGAGCAGGACCTTCACCCCCCGCTCCTGGGCGTAGCGGTAAACCTTCGAGGCGTTGTCGACCCAGTCGTCGTAGCCGTGCTTGCGGTGATCGACCATGATGCGGATGGTGTCCACGAGCTTGCGGTCGCACCAGTCTTGCCACTGCATCTCGATCCTTCCAACCTGCTGCCGGGTATAGGTGTTCGGCTGGAAGAGGTTGTAGGTCTTCGAGTAAAAACCGACGCCGACCTGCATGCCGGCGGCGCGCAGCAGCCGACTCGCCTCCTCGATCAAGACCGTCAAGAAGTGTCCGCGCACGGAGTTCCACTTACTCTCGTCCTCGTTTTCATCCAGGCTGTCGAGGCTCGTTGCGCCCCGCACAGTCGGGAGCTTGCCGTAGAGCTTCTTGTAGTAGGCGATCTCCGGCTCGTTGTAGCCGTACTTGAGGTACGGATTGGTCCACTGCGGATACCAGCCAAACGAGAGGACGGGATAGATGCCGGCATGGGTGCGGGCCGCGTCGAAGTAGATCCCGTCGGCCTTGTAGGCGATCAACTCCCTTACCTGGGCGAGAAGGTAGTTGCGGACTTCAGGATAGGCGTAGCTCGGGACTCCTCGCACGTAAGGTGCCGTCCCCTGGCGCTCTCCTTCCACGAACGACCTCGAGTAGCCGCCCGTCACGACGGTCTTGGAGAACTCCTCGGCTTCCGTGGACCCGGGAAGCGGCGTCGGGACGTGGTCGGCCAGGACTCCGGCCAGCCGGGACCAGTACTCGCGGTGCCGGCTGAAAAATCTGTCCTCGAACCCCGGATAGCAGAAATCGTAAAGAGTGATGTAGACGAGGAGCTTGAGCCCTTGCCTGTGCGCCTCGTCAATTGCGACGGCGAGGGGATCGCACTGCTTGAGGATGACGCCGATCGGCGAAGAGCCGGGATAGGGGAGCCCCTCCCCGTTCATGACCGTCATCACCTTGCTCCGATAGGTTACCTGGCCTATGGCCGATACGCGCCAGTAGATCCAATTGAATCCGGCCTTCTTGGCGGTCTGGATCAGCTCCCGGATCTTGGGGTCATTGTACAGATAGCCGTGCTCGTAGCCGAGCACGACCTGATCGTTGTAATCGACCCCGAGCGCGAGGATCTTGTCGCTCCCCTGCGCCCGTAAATCGGGGACTGCCACGAACGGAGAGGCGATGATCCAGAGAGACAGGAGGGGAATCACGGGTCCGTGGCGCATCTGCTTCTGCATTGATGGTTTCCTTCGACAATAGAAGAAGGGCCCGGAAGCAGCGCGCCGGGCCCCCTACGTGCGAACGCGTGAGCCTGGAAGAATCAGAAGACGACCTTCATTCCCATCTGGATTATGCGGTTATCCCTATCGGTCGAAGTGATGCGGCCCATGTTCACGCCGCCGCAGCAGCTCACGGACGGCAGCGAGAAGAAGGGAGTGTTGGTGGCGTTGAACATCTCGGCCCGGAACTGCAGCCGCGGATTCTCCATCCGCGGGATCGGCAGGTTGAAGTACTTCTGGAGCGCCAGGTCGAGGTTGTGCAACGGCCGCTGGTTCAGAATGTTGCGCCCGGAGGTGCCGTAGCGGAAGGTCCCCTGGTTGGCGAAGCAGCTGGTGTCGAAGTCGCGGAGGAGCGTTCGTTCGCCAGACAGGTTCCCGTCGCAGGCGCGGTCCGGCCGGTCCGTGCGCTGGTCGTTGAGATTGAAACCGCCGTAGACGCTGGCGGCCTGGCCGTTCTGGAGCGTCAAGATCCCCGAGAGCTGCCAGCCGCCCAGAGCGCCATCCAGGACCGGATGGATATCCGAGAGCAACTTTTGACCGCGGCCGACCGGGAGCCGCCAGATGGAGCTTGCCCGGAAGATGTGCCGAAAATCGTAGGAGTTCCGGCCGTAGTCGTACTTCCGCTGGTCCTCGGCCTTCCACATGTTGAGGTTTCCGCCGTTGATCTCGATCAGCTCGTCCACGGTCCCGAGCGTCTTCCCGTAGGCGTAGGCAGCCGTCAGCATCAAACCGCCGACGAACCTGCGGGTGAGGTTCGCCTGCAGCCCGTGGTAGTTGGAGATCCCGTTCCAGCTGATGGCGATGATGCGGCCGATATCCGGGTAGGGACGACGGCAGGAAGAAGGATTGTTGACGAAGTCGGGATACGGGCAATCGAGCGGACCCGATCCCGGCGGCGGCGAGTTGGGCCGCGTGACCGAGTTGACGTGGCTGGCCCTGTTGCCGACGTACCCGACCGAGGCGACCATCGAACGCGTCAGCTGGTGCTGGACATCGAAGTTCCAGGTCGAGATGACCGGAGCTTCGTAGGGGTTGTCGCCCAGCTGGAGCGAGGGCTGCTGGAAGGTTCCCTGGGAGACGTTCGGTGGCAGCGGCGGCTGGTCGATGCTGAAGGCGTTGTCCACGAACAGCGGGGTGGTGTTGCGCTGTCCGCCGATCAGGAAGGGAGGCACCGTGATGATGCTCACCAGGTTGGCCACGGAAGGGGTCGCGTAGTAGCGCGCGTAGCCGCCCCGGAAGACGGTCCTGGGGCCCCAGGGGCTGAAGGCCAACGAGACGTTCGGCTGCCAGTTGTTCTTGGACATGTCGAACAGACGGTCCGGGCCGTCATTCCGGTACTTGAACGAGAAGTACTGTTGGAAGGGAGCGATGCTGGGGCTGTTCTTCGGGTAAATCAGTGTTCCAGTGGCGTAGTCGAACCGGGTGAACTGGTTGTCCTTTTCCTTCAGGCTGTCCCAGAAGGAGTAGCGCAACCCGAGGCTCAAGGTCAGGTTCGGGCGGAGGCGGATCTCGTCATTGGCGTAGAAGTCCAGCTGATGCTGGTACCAGTAGCCGCGGGCCTTCGGCGTGAACTGAAGCTGCGGCGCCAGTTCGTCGGACAGGCCGAGCCACAGGTCCGTGCCGATGTCGGGGTTCTCGTTCGGATTGAAGCCGAACGGGTTTCCGGTGAAGCTGCTGCGGAAAGTCCACGTCGCCAGTAGGTTGGTCGCCAGCGACTGGTAATCCTCGTTCTGGCGGAGGCCGCCGCCGAAGAAGATGCTGTGCTTTCCCTTGGTCCAGAGGCTCTTGTTGCTGAGCTGGTACATGTTCTCGGGCTTGGTACTCCCCCGGATGCCGTAGTTGGGTGAGGGGAAGCCGTTGATCCGGAAACAGCAGAGCCCCTCGCGCTGGTTCGACGGAATGTTCTCCAGCCCCTTGATCGGGATCTTCGATCCCATGATCAACTCCCCCTCGGGCTCGGACCTGCTCCCGCCCAGGGACCGGTTGAAGCCGACGCGGAACTCGTTGAGGAGGGTAGGGCTGAAGGTATGGTTCCAACCGGCGACCGACGAATAGGCGTGATTGACCGAGAAACTCCCGGTGTCGGCCAAGATGCCCGGGCTGAAGGAGTCCTGCCGATCCTGGGTCCAGCGGCCGAAAATGGAGTCCTTGTCCGAGATCCGGTGGTCGCCGCGGAAGGACCACTGGTTGGTGTTGTTCGGGGAGGCCCCGGTCTGCACGAAGTTGATGTTGTAGTCCGGATTGCTCGGGTTGAGCACATCCAGCGCCTGACTGGGCAGAGGGAAGCCTAGCTCGAGCATCTTCAGAGCCGTCGCGTTCTGCCGCGCAGTGGGGATCAGGTTGCCGGGGAACGGACTCCGGGAGTAGCCCCCCGGCACGCTGGAATCTACCTTCGTCGTCAGGGGGTCCCGCACGATTCGCCCCGCAGCCAGGATCTCGGAGAAGTCCCCCTTGCGCTCTTTCTCGGTTGGAAGGCGTTGCCGTCGAATGAAGGAGGTGCGGATCCTCAGCCCCTGGTAGCTGACGAAGTAGAATGTCTTGTTCTTGATCGCCGGCCCGCCGACGGTGAAGCCGAACTGGTTGTATTTCTCGTCCGGCTTTGACCTGGACGGCGGGAGAAAGAAGTTTCGCGCGTTCATGGCGCGGTTCTGCAGGAACTCGTAGGCCGAGCCGTGCAGCTCGTTGGTTCCCGATTTGGTCGCCACGTTCAGGTTCACGCCGCCGCCCCCGGAGGTGTCGGCCAGGTAGTTACTGGTCTCGGCCTTGAATTCCTTGATCATGTCGATCGAGGGATACAGGACGGACGTCCAGTGGCGGTCAATGGTCTGGGTGTTGATGCCGTCGATCGTGGTGCTGGTGAACTCGGACCGGACTCCGTTGGCCTGTACCACCGAGTACTCCGAACGCTTCCCGAAGAAGTACTGCTGGTAATTGTTAGAGAACCCGCCCGTCGCACCCGGCGCCAGGATAGCCAGCCCGACGAAGTTGCGCCCGTTCAGGGGCAGCTCCGTGAGCTGCAATGTGGTGATGGCGGATCCGACCGCCGCTCCCTCCGCCTGAAGCAACGGCGTGACTTCGGTCACCGTCACCGTCTCGCCGGGCTGCCCGACCTCGAGCTCTATGTCCAGGCGAGCCTGCTGGGCGACGTGGAGCTCGATGTCCTTTACGGTCTTGGCTTTGAACCGCGGGGCATTGACCACCAGCGTGTAGACGGCGGGCGGCAGGGACCGAAAGAGATATCGCCCCTCCTCGTCCGTCACCGTGAGGCGCGTGATGCCGGCCGCCGGGTTTTCGATCTTTGCCTCGGCGCCGGGGATCACACCCCCGGATTTGTCCTTCACGATTCCCGTGATCTGGGCCTCGGAGGTTTGGGCAAGCAAAGCCGTCGCGCCCATCTCAGCCGCAACCGCCAGGAAAAGACCCGCAGCCAGGAACTTTCTGAAGAGCTTCATGGTGCATCACTCCGGAGTTGACGTTGGTCGAGGATTCACCAAAAATCCGGATTCACGCAGTGAAACAGCTGATTTACTTCTGAAAGAAATATCACCCGGACCTGACTGAGTCAATAAAAATATCTTGGCATTATCTTGAAAAGATATCCTTTCCTGTATTCCACTCATGATGATCGCGCTGGCAGCCCGGACTGACCTCGAAACCGGAGGACAATGATGCGGACGACTCGAAGAGAGTTCCTCACTGCTGCGGGGGCGAGCGCCGGGTCGTACTCGGCCAGGACTCGCCGCGGCGAGATCCAGGCTCCGTCTGGGCCGGCTGCTCCCGGTCGTGACGCGTCGTTTCTGGCGGCGAACAGACAGGTGCTCGTCTGGGCCGAGAAGGCGGCCCTCTCGCTTTCGGTGCCGACCGATCCCGCCCGGGTGCCGGCGTGGCGTAGAGTGGCCGGCCGGGACTTCCGGCGCATGCTCGGCCTCGAGCTCTTTCCCGACGGGCCGCCGCGGACCGAAACTCTGGAACAGAAGCGCCACGGAGACCTCCTGGTGCATCGCGTTGCGGTGACCCCGGCCGGCGAGGCCGGGCCCTGGGAAGCGATCGTGCTGGAACCGGCCGATCGAAGCCGGCGGCGACCCGCATGGGTCTGCGCGCACGGGCATATTCCCGGCGGAAAAGCGACGGTGACCGGGCTGATCGATGCCGTCCCAGGGGCAGAGCCGTGGCTCGCACGGATGGAGTGCGACTACGGACTGCAGCTGGCCAGGCGAGGTTACATCACTCTCAGCTTCGACTGCCCGGGATTCGGGGCCCGCAGCGACGCCGATCGGCTCGCCACGCCTGATTCCGAAATGATGCTGAGCGCTCTCCACGTGGGACGGACCTATCTCGGCTGGTGCATCGCTGACGCCATCGCCGCTCTGTCGGTCCTGAGAGGATGGCCCACGGTGGACAGCGACCGCATCGGCACCATCGGCTTCAGCATGGGGGCGACGGTCGCCGCGTGGACGGCCGCGGTCGACCGCAGGGTCAAAGCCGTCGTCTACAGCGGGCGGGTAGCCTCGCCGCGCCTGCGTCTGCTTCGGGACAAGAAGAGCTCCGGTGCTCTCGCGTGTGTGCCCGGGCTCATGCACCTGATGGAGTACGGTGACGTCATGGGCTTCGTGGCGCCAACCAGGATGCTCGTTTCGCAGGAAGTGCGGAATGATCCCGAGGTCGCCGCCAGCCGCGTCGAGCCCCTCATTCGAGCCTACAAGGCTCTAGGCGTGGCGGACCATCTCACGGTCCGTTTCGATGATCGGGGGATACACAAGTTCGCAGGCGAGCCCGCCTACGAGTGGGTTCAAATGCTCTGGCCGGTATGAACCTTCGCACCCCATATCCCATCGAGGGCGCGCGCAGCGCATTCTCATTGACAGCCTGGAACCAGGAGTGATAGCAAGAATTCTCGCAATGAGTCGACAGATTCATCCGGTAAACTCGACTCAATTCGGTCAACTCGGGATCGCCGGATAGTCCGGAGCTCTTCGAGCATCACGGATCTGACGGAGGGAAAAGCAATGGTGCAGGGAACGCTCTCCCGGCGCGGCTTTTTCCGCAACCTGAGCTCCGCGGGCCTGGCTGCGGCCTCGGTCCCCCGCCAGTCCCGGTCACAACCCGAAGATCTCCCTCCCGGGATGACGACGGGTTGGGGCGTGCCGGGAGCCGCCGGCGAGATCACGGTGGGTTCCTCGACGCAGCTCCTGTGCGACGACTTCCTGATCAGCCGGGGCAGCGCTCCCGGCCGGGATTACGCGGTCCACGTCGCGTTCAACGTTGCGCCCGTAAAGAAAGAAGAGCAGCCGGTCATGCTCCCGGGCCGCGACGCCCCGTGGGAGAAGACGGGCATGTACTGGGTTTGCGTCCTGCAGGATGGCGGACGCTATCGCTGCTGGTATAACACGTCGCGCTATACGGCTCGCCTCCCCGAATACCCGCACCAGCGGCCCGTCGACAAGGACCAGGTCGTGCACATGATGGTTGCCTACGCCGAGTCCGACGACGGTATCACCTGGCGCAAACCTATTGTGAACCTCGTCGACATCGACGGATCGAAGGCGAACAACGTCGTCTTCGTCGGGGACACCGACAGATACACCGAAGGAGGAGTGGTCTTCATCGATCCGACGGCCCGATCCGACGAGCGTTACAAGATGGTCTTCGCCTCCCGGTTCGGCCTGAAAGGGGCTTACTCCGGCGACGGACTCCGCTGGAGCCTTTACCCGCGGACCGCGGAGGTCCGCGGTCTCGATACGCAGAACGTGGCGAACTACGACCCGATACTGCGACGATATGTCGCCTATGTCCGCTCGAACGCCCTCAACTATGGCGGGCTCGACGTGGGGCTGCACCCTGTCGCCCCGACGGGCCGGGGGCGGGCGGTTGCCCGCATGGAATCTCCGGATTTTCAGAATTGGTCTCCCGCGGAGATCGTCCTGGCACCAGACATCCAGGACGGGCTCGACATGGACTTTTACACCTGTCCATGCTCGCGATACCAGGACGTCCACTTCATGCTGCCTTCGGCCTATTACCACTGGAGCGGGAAGCTGAACCTGCAGGTCGCCGTCAGCCGGGACAACCGTCAGTGGGTGCGCCCGACCCGCGCGACGCTGGTCGACAACGGCGGCGCCGGCAGTTACGACGAGTTCCGCATTTACGCAGGCCCGGGCATTCTCCCTTCCGGCAGGGACCGGCTCACGATATTCACCAGAAGCGGCCAGGGACCCCATCCCGGTTCCGTGGACGCCAGCTACAAGGCAGGACCGTGGAAGAACTGGTCCGGCCTGCCGGAAGGATGCATGGGAAGGGTGATGCTGAAGCGGGAACGGATCGTCGGAATCGAAGCGCGGAGCGAACCCGGCGTTTTCGCTACGCGCCCGCTCGTTTTCGCGGGCCGGCGCCTGCGGGTGAACGTCGAGCCGATCGGGCCCGATCCGCAGCTACGGGTGCAGCTCGTGCAAAGCGAGGGGCGCGGGATCAAGCTCGTCCCGGGCCGGGCCTTTGCCGACAGCGACCCGATCACGGCGGACGATCTGGATGCCGTGGTGCGCTGGCAAAGCGGCCCGGACCTGGGTCCATGGAGCGGACGGCCCGTCCGGCTTCAGTTCCAGCTCCGATCGACGAGGGTCTATGCTTTCCAGTTCCTCGACTAGAGCGCTGCCTGAAAGGGGATCGACCGTCATAGAGACGACGAAAAGGAAAACGAAAAGGGAAAGCCCCTACTTCGTGGAAGCCGTAGGCAAAGCCATCGACATTCTGTGGGCATTTCAGGGACATCCCGACGGTCTTGTCGTCGAATCGATCGCCCAATCCGCGCGCCTGGCCAAGAGCACGACGTACAGGCTCCTGTGCACGCTGGTCGAGGCGGGCCTCCTCGAAACGAATCCTCTCCGCGAGAGGTACACGATCGCTCCGCGAGTCTTCCACCTCACAGCCACCACGGAGCCGAGCCTCCCGGCCGCGGCGGAACCAGAGATGCGCCGGCTCGCGGATTCGGTGAAGGAAACGATCAACCTCGGCGTCATGGACGGCAAGGATGTTGTCTACCTTTTCAGACTTGCCTGTCCGCACCCTTTCCGGGTCGACGTCTCCGAAGGGACACGCGCGTCCTTCCACGCTACCGCCC
>Ga0066710_100007254_pt1 | contig 10553 bp, 6 predicted proteins | sample GraSoiAngelo_159_FD_79666 | JGI IMG/M metagenome (GOLD analysis project Ga0066710, IMG submission 79666) | Grasslands soil microbial communities from the Angelo Coastal Reserve, California, USA - 14_1009_16_40cm | ecosystem: Environmental > Terrestrial > Soil > Grasslands | place: USA...
CAGGCCTCTAGCAGAATTTCTCGCCGCCCTCGTTCAGGAAACCACACGAAGGGCAAGTAGAAGCGAACGACAGCCCTCTCCGCGTGGCACCGTGGACAGACCATCAACGCCGCTCGCCCATTTCCTTCTCGGTCTGCTCCAGCCAGAAGCGCATGTCCATCTCGCGGTACATCGTCGTCGCCGTGCTGAGGTGCTTTTGCGCCTGCTCGCGCTTGCCCGTGCGCCGGTAGAGCTTGCCGAGCCCGAGGTGGCAGTGGGCGATGAGGGGGCGCATGCCGAGCTCGGCGGCCAGAGCCAGCGCCTCGCGGTAGTAGGCGGGCGCGTCCTCGGCGCCGCCAGTTGACGCGACGTCACCGGCGAAGCAGAGAGCGTGGGCCTCGCCGGCACGAGCTCCGAGCCGGCGGGTGAGCGCCAGTGCTTCTTGAGCGTGGCTGTCGGCCTCGTCGATCCGGCCCGCCGAGAGGTAAGCCATCCCCGCGCACAGAAGGCTGAGCCCAGGCGATCTGTAAATCTGGCGACTGCGGAACTCCTCCACGGCGCCCGCGACCAACGGGAGCGCCTCGTCCCCTCGGCCGGCGAGGACGTAGGCGGCGCCGAGGGTTGCAGCCATGAGCGGAGTCCAGCCGACGATCTGCCACGTTCGGCAGTGGTCGAGGCCCCGCTCGAAGAGCCGGGTCGCGCGTGGGAGATCCCCGCGACGGAGGTGGGCAAGGCCGAGACTGAACAATCCGCAGCGCAGCGCAAAGGGATGATCGGCCGTCTCAGCGATCCGCACGGCGGCCTCGGCGTGCCCGATCGCCTCGTCGAAACGGCCGAGCTCGGAGAGCGCGTCGGCGAGCCAGGCACCTGACAATGCCGACTGGATGGCGGGCGTCCCAAAGCGGTCGTAGCGCAGGTCGCCCTCGAGCGCGACGTTCCGGTCAAGGAAGGAGACTGCGTCGCTGAACTCGCCCCTGCTGGCGTGCGTCATGCCGAGAAATGACGTTGCCACGACCTCGTTTGAGCGATCGCCAAGGGTTCGCGCGATACCCAGGGCCTCCTGCCCGAATCTGATGCCCTCGTCGTAGTCACCAGTGTCTAGACACTCGATCACCATGAAGGTGGCGGTCCGCGCGAGCCGGTGCTGGTCGCCGAGCGCCCTGGCGAGCACCTCCGCCTCGTGAAGGTGGTCCCCCTGGCGCGCCCGATCGCCGAATGGGCGGAGCGCGTTCCGGAGGTCGATGTGGGTGTCAATGGTCACCTCGGTCGTCGCCCGCGTCTGGGGGAGACGGTGGAGGGCCCCCAGCGCCTGATCAAAGTCGGCCGCTGCCTCCCGATAGGCCGACCGCGCCAACGCCATGGCGCCGGCCTGCCGTAGGTACGTGACAGCCTTGTTCCACGCCTCGCCGCGGAAGGCGTGATACGCGAGCCGCTCGACGTGTTCCGTCAGCCGATCGGGATAGACTCGCTCGATCGTCTCCACGATCTGGCAATGGAGCGTGCGCCGCCGCTCCTGGACAAGGCTTCCGTAGGCGACGTCGTGGGTCAGCGCGTGCTTGAACGTGTACTCGAGGTCTGGGAAGAGCCGCGCCTCGTAGAGGAACTCGGCGGCCTGGAGGTTGGTGAGGCTGCGGCGAAGCGTGTTCTCCGACCCTTCGGCGATCGCCTGGAGGAGCGTAAACGGTATGTCCTTGCCGATGACGGCCGCGGTCAGCAGGAGCATCTTGTCCTGGGGCGAGAGCCGCTCGACGCGCGCCGCCAGCACCGCCTGGACCGTGGCGGGCACCTGGATCTCCCCGACGGGCCGCGCGAGGCGGTAGGCCCCACGATCGCCGACAAGCACGCCCGTCTCCACCAGCGTGCGGACACTCTCCTCAAGGAAGAACGGGTTGCCGCCGGTGCGTCCGATGAGCGTCGCCTTGAGCTCGGCCGTGGCCTCGTCACGGCCCACCCGGCGATCGAGGAAAACGTGGGCAGTCTCGGGCGAGAGCGGATCGAGCCGGATCTGTGCGTAATAGGTCTTGCCTCCCCAGGTGTGCCGGTATTCGGGGCGATAGCTGACGAGCAGCAGCACACGATGGCTCGGAAGGCTCTCAACCAGCGTGTCGAGCACCGCCTGCGTCTCGGAGTCGATCCAGTGGAGATCTTCAAACACGAGGACGACCGGCCGGCGGCGGCTCTCCTCAAGGAGCAGCAGCTTCACCGCTTCCAGTGTCCGCCGCCGCTTCTGTTGCGGATCGAGCGTCTGCCACTGTGCGTTGTCGACGGGCACATCAAGGAGCGCAAGGACGGCGGAGGCCGCCGGCGCCAGCCCTCGCTCGAGCGACAGGACCTTCGTCGTTATTCTCTCCTTGACCGTGTCCGCATCGTCGCGCGGCTCGATCTTGAAGTACCTCTTCAGTAGGTCGATGACCGGCAGATAGGGCGTCCGCTTCCCGTAGGAGGCCGCACTGCTGACGAGGATCAGCGAGTCCCGAACGCGGTCCGAGTTGATGAACTCCCACAGGAGCCGCGACTTGCCGACACCGGGCTCGCCCACGACGGCGACAACCTGGCCGTGGCCCGTCTCGGCCTGCTCGAGCGCCTGGGCGAACTGCTCCAATTCGCGGCCCCGACCCACGAACGGCGTGAGCCATTCACCTAACCCCAGCCCCGTTGTCTCGAGGCCTACGAGCCGGTAAACCCTTTCGACCGATCTATTGCTGGCTGTGTAGGCTGAGAGGAGAAAGCGTCGTTCGAGAAACGGCCGCGTCGCCGCGCTCACGAGCACGGTCTCCGCCTCGGCGCCCGACATGAACGCCTCCAGTTGCCGCCACGCCTCGCGTTTCGCCGCATGGTCGACTCGCGCCGCACTGCCAACCCAGGCGACGAAGACCTCGCCGACGTGCAGACCAATGCGGACTCCGGGGGACTCCGCTGAGCGGCCATGGGAGCGCGCTGTGGCCCTCTGGATGGCCAGGGCCGCGTGCGCTGCCCGGCTCGGGGCGTCCTCGATGGGCTCCAGCCCGAACACCGCAACGAGTTCTGCCGGGCTCACCTCCTCGACCTGGCCGCCGAAGCTCTCGATCTTCTCCGCGAGAGTCTCGAGCAAGGCGCCCATGGCCGGGACAACGGTCACCGGCGCCGTCGGGACGAGGTCAGCCCGGAGCAGGGCGACCTGCCGGCGCTCCCACTGCACATGGGCCGCCCTTGCGGCCGGCGCGGGCTCGGCCGTAGAGCTCACTGGCTCGGCCGGCGCGAGCGGTTCGGCCCTCCCGGACGGCGCCTGCAGCCCGTACTTCTTGAGGCGGTAACGCAGCATGTTGCGCGTAACTCCGAGCCGGTCTGCCGCCTGCGAGATGTTCCCGCGCGTTCCGTGAAGCGCCTCGAGAATACGCGCCTGCTCGATTTCTCCCACTGCGTGCTCGAGGGATGTCACCTTGGAGAACCGGGCCGGGCTCGCATCATCATCCGGCGGCCGCGAGGCTGGTCGACCCCGAGGAGCCCCAAGCTCCAGCACGTCCGCCGTCACCCGACGGGCGTCGGTGAGCAACGCCACGCGCTCCATCAGGTTCGCCAACTCCCGCACGTTCCCCGGCCAGCGGTACGCGAGGAGGGTGGCCCGCGCGTCCTCGGCGAGCATCTTCGGCGCCAGTCCATAGTCGCTGCAGGCCCGCGCCAGAAAGTGCTCGGCCAGAGTGAGGATGTCCTGGCCTCGCTCTCGAAGCGCCGGCAACTGGATCGTCACCACGGCGAGTCGGTGGTAGAGCTCCTCGTGAAACCCGCGCCGGCGCGCCCCAGCCCTTAAGTCCTCGCTCGTCGCCGAGATGACCCAGACGTCCACCGGCTCACTGCGGGTGCTACCCAACCTCCGGACCGTCCGGTCCTCGAGGACCGTGAGCAGCTTGGCCTGGAGACCCTGGGGCAACAGCCCAATCTCATCGAGGAAGAGCGTCCCGCGGTTGGCCGTCTGGAACAGGCCCGCCTTGGCATGGCGGGCATCGGTGAACGCGCCCTGCTCGAAGCCAAACAGCTCCGCCTCGAGCAGCGTCTCGGGAATGGCCGCGCAGTTGATCGCGACGAAGGGGCCGGCCGCCCGCGGCCCCCCGTCATGAATCGCGCTCGCGAGCAGGCCCTTGCCCGTCCCCGTCTCACCCAGGATCAAGACGGGGGGCAGGCGTCGCGACCGGGACTGGCGCCGGAGCAACTGCTCGACCTGAGTTCGGACCGCCACCAGCCCCGGGCTCTCACCTATTAGTCCGCCCAGCACGGCCACGGCGGACGCATTCTACGCCGCTTCGCGCTTCACTGGAGAATTTCCACCACCAGCGTCCTCCAGCCGACCACCAGCGCCAAGTCTCCGATTTCCCACGCTTCTGCTTTGGCATCGCGCTTGCGGTTGCTGCGAGGCAGACGGCCGCGAGGTCATATCGGGACACGCCATGGGGCGTGAAAGCCGGCCCCCGCCGCCCCGGGAGGGAGAACTGCAATGTCGGTCGAGGCGATCATGCGGCCGCTGAGCTTCTTCCACGCGGAGCTCGCCCGTTGATCGCCCGAGCGCTGGTCAGCGCGACCGAGCTAAGTCCCGTAGAGCTCTCACCGCGGCTGCGGCAGACGCTTGCGTATCTGTTAGAGGGGGCCAGCGAGAAGCAGGTCGCTGATCGTCTCGGCCTGAGCCACGCCACGACCCATCAGTACGTGACGCAGCTCTATCGCCATTTCGGGGTCGGGAGCCGAGCCCAGCTTATGGCCTATGTCCTGAAACGCATCGTGGGTGGCAACGTGAGAGTGATCTAACAGTCCTCGCCGGTTCCGGTTGCCGAGGAATGGAGTCGGAGAAAACTATGCTCAAGCGCGCCGCTCTAGCCAGTACGACATTTATCGTGGCGTGTGCGGTGGAGGCATTGAGTCTGAGTGGTGCGACTCAGGACATCGACGCGAACCGCGTCTATGCGTCGTTCGATCTCAGTCGTCCTGAAGGTGGCCCATTTCCGTCCGACATCTTCACGGTCGAGGACCTGACCCAGAATACCGGGCGTCGGGTGAATTACCCGCTGCCCGACTGCGCGGCTCGCCCAACGGACTGCGACGATCTGGCGATGGTCAATACGCTCGATGGCTGGGGCCTGCAGCCGCGAATCTCGATCCCGTTCACCGGCGAGATCGACCCGAAGACATTGAATAGTGACACCGTGTTTTTGATCGACCTGCTGGGTGGCGCGCGGATTGGGATCAACCAGCTGATCTGGGATCCGGCAACGCTCACGCTCCATGCCGAGTCGGACGAGGTACTCGACCAGCATCACAGGTATGCGGTGATCGTCACCGACGGCGTACGTGACACATCGGGCAAGGTGGTAAAGGCGATGAGCGACTTCGAGTCCATGGACGCGAGCAACGTGCCCGCGTGGTACCAGGCTCGCCTCAAGGAGGTCTTCGATGTCGCGCGAGCGCAGGGGCTCCGGAAGAGCGATATCGTTTCCGCGAGCGCCTTCACGACCCAAAGCGTGACGTCCGTGATGGAACGAATTCGCGACTCGATCAAGGCGAGCACGCCAGCGCCGGCCGACTTCCTGCTGGGCCCTGCCGGCGAGCCCACCGTCTTCGCGCGTAGTCAGGTTTTGAGCGCGAGGTGGATTCGACAGATGAGCGCAAACCCACCCGGCTTCTCGCCACAACTGCTGAACCTGGCGCCGCTCGATGTCGTGCCCGGCGCGGTGGGAACAATAGCGTACGGCAGGTACAGCTCGCCAGAGTACATAGTGCACCCGGGCGAATACATCCCGGCGGTAGGCACGCTGGCCGGCACTCCGCCGGTCCAGGCGATCAACACAATCTACTTCATGCTTTATCTGCCGGCAGGCACTCCGCCGGCTGGCGGCTGGCCGGTCGCCATACTGTCCGGCGGCAGCTCGACGAACAAGCACTTCACTTCGACGTTCTTCGCCGCCAAGCTCGCGCATCACGGGATCGCCGCGATCGGTATCAATCACGTAGGCCAGGGCTTCGGACCGCTCACGCAACTCCAGATCACCAAGACGGACGGCCCGCCTCTGGTCTTTCCCGACGTCGGCCGCGGTGTCGATCAGAACGGTGACAACATCATCGGCCAGGTCGAAGGATCGCGCGCCGCAGGAAAGCGCTCGTGGACGATCGCGGAACGCGACGCCTTCCGGCAGACGATCATCGACTTCATGCAGCTCGTGCGCGTCATCGAGGTCGGCATGGACGTCGACGGGAATGGCAGCGCGGATATCGACCCGTCGCGGATTTACTTTGTCGGTGCGTCTCAGGGATCGATGCTGGGGACGCTGTTCTTGGCACTCGAGCCAAATGTCCGTGCGGGCGTCGCTGCGTTCGCGACCGGCCTGATTCCCGAGCACCTGCGGTGGCAGATTGTTCGCCGCCAGGAGATCGGGGTCGCGCTGCAGAGCCGGACGCCATCCTTGCTCAATGCCAATGGCCTGACCTCGATCGACGGCGTGCCCGTCGTGGCGCCCTACTTCAATGAGAACAAGCCGCTGCGCGACCAGCCGATCGTGATCAACAACGTTCCGGGCGCGCTCGAAATCCAGCAGGCGCTCGAGTTCTCGGAGATGGTCTCCGAAGCAGGCCTTTCACCGGCGTTATGGTCGCGCTACCTACGGCAAGCCCCACTCGCCGGGGCCTCTCCCAAGTCGGTAATGTATCTGTTCGCCAAGGGTGATCGCACGTCCGTCAATCCGGGCACGACGCTGCTGCTTCGCGCGGGGAATCTGGCGGACCGCACGATCTACTTCCGTACGGATCTGGCGGTCGCGCAGGATCCGGCCTTCCCGAAGGAGCCGCACGCGTTCCTCGTCAACACGCTCAGTACCACTCCGTTCACGAAAGCAGTCGCGCTGAACGGACAGGAATGGATCGGCGTATTCCTCGAGTCCGATGGTGCGGCGATGAGTCAGCCCACGCCGACCGACCTATTCGAGATGCCAATCGTGGGGCCGCTGCCCGAAACGTTGAACTTCATCCCGTAGTCGTTCGGTCCTCGACTCCTCCGTCCGAGGGGCCGACAGCAAGTGGCGTGGCGGTTTAGCAAAGGAGGATCGCCCGATGAAACCGCACTTCATGGTGGTGGTCGCAGTTCTCGTCCTGGTGGGGCCATGGACGGCGTCGGCGTTCGCGCAGCCAGGCGGAGTGGGTGTCGCCGGCTCCGGCACGCTCGTCATCAAGCCGCTGGCGGAGAAGAAGGTCGCGGCCGCTGGTCCGATGGGCCTCGTGGCCCAATCCGGTGGCAAGATCTGGCTCTTCACGCTCGGTCCGGCCGGTCCCTCGGGCAGCATCACGCCCGTGCACAGCCATCCGGGCGCCGAGGCCGCGTATGTGGTGGCAGGGGAGCAAACCTTCCGGACGCCACATGCCGTGATGCGAGTCGGTACCGGCAAGGCCGAGGCGGGCCACGCCGCCACGCCGATGCAAGTTTCCAGCAGCGGCTCGGTGGACCTACATGCGCTGGTCATGTTCGTGCTCGACGCCACCAAGCCGTTTTCGACTCCGGCGAAGTTCCCATGAAAGGAGGTGACTACGATGAAGAAGCTAGCGGTGATGCTCCTGGGCGTGCTGACGAGCCTCGCGTGGCTGCTCCCCATGATCGCGGAGGCAAGGCTCGCCGGCAACCACAACGAGACCCTCCTCGCCGACGAGTAGGACGCCGGCGGTGAGACCAGTGGCGGGGATCGCCACGGAGCGACCGGGGGCCGCGAAGGGCTCCCGGCCGCTCCGGGCAATCCTGCGCAGCGTCTGCGTTGGCCCTCTCGTGCGGCTACTGGGAGGGCTTGCCGACCGCGCGCGACGCGCCGGGCGGTACGAGCGATCGGCCCGGCTCTTCCACGCGTGCCGCGCCATTGCGGAACGGTGGCTCGGCCCCGCCCATCCCGAGGTCGTCACACTGCTCAACAATCTGGGGGTCCTCTGCAAGTACCGGGGCCACTTCGCCGAGGGCTGGGAGATCTATCGCCGGGCCCTCACGATCACCGAGGCGACGCTGGGGCCGCGCGATCCGCGGGTCGCCGTCATCTACCACAACCTCGCCGGTCTGGCGCACGCCGAGGGCCGCCACACGGTCGCCGAGCCGTACGCGCGGCGCGGCCTCGAGCTGAGGGAACAAGCCCTTGGGCCCGACCATCCCGATGTCGCCGCCGACGTGGCCGCGCTCGGCGCGATCCTGGACGGGCAGGGGCGCCACGACGAGGCCGAGACACTGTACCGGCGCGCGCTCGCGGTGTTCGCGAAGCACCTCGGCTCCGAGCACGAGGACCTTGCAGTGACCTTCAACAACCTCGCGGCGCTTTGTCAGGTGACCGGGCGGCTCGCCGAGGCCGAGCAGCTCTACGAGCGAGCTCTGGCTATCAAGGAACGGGTGCTGGGCGCGCGCCACCCGGAGGTCGGAGTGACGCTTAACAACTTGGCGGTCCTCCATCGCCGCCGCGGCGGGCCCGACGGGGGGCCGCCCGGGCGCTGTACCGCCGCGCCCTCTCCATTTTCAAGGCGAGCCTCGGCGCCCACCACCCCAGGACAGCGACCTGCCGGGCGAACTACCAGAGGCTGCTTCGCGAGACGAACCCGAGCGGCGGTGGTGTTGCGAGCCACCCCGGCGGCCAAATACTTTCACCGCCCTCGGCAGCGCGTCGAGGGTGAAGTCCGCGAGGTTGGGAGGTATGCGAGAGACGACGCTTCAGCTACTCCTCGGGCTCGCCGTTGAGGAGTCGCCACCGCACGAGAACAGGCAGCCAGCAGAGAGAACTAGGCTTCGTCTCTCCCTTTGAGTTTGGGAGCCTGGCGACCGATTCGTGACCGTGTTTCGTCGGCGAGCTCGGGTCGCTCAGCGGCGTAACGTCGTACATCGGCGCAGCGCAGCGAAGAGTGAAGGGAGACAGCGATGCGTGCAACGGTAACGGTGCTTGGCGCCTGGGCCGCGATGGGGTTGGTGATTGCCGTCGTGAGTCCGGTTCCGGGGCAATTGATCGACAAGACCCAAGCGCCCAACTCTGCCGGCGAAGGGATCGCTAAGTCCCTCACGCAAGAAATCGGGGCCGGGCGTGGCGATCTCTCCACGCCTGATTCGTCGGTATTCATCATCAATCGAGACCCATTTCGTGCGATCCGCCGTGGTCGGCAGCTCTTCCAGCGAAAGTTCACGAGGCAGCAGGGGCAGGGGCCGCGGGAAGGGGACGGCTCGGGGGACATCAACACCAATCTCATCATCGGCGCCGGCCTGGTGGACAGCTGCGCGTTGTGCCACGGCCGGCCGCGCGGGTCGGCCGGCGCCGGGGGCAACGTGGTCACGCGTCCGGACAGTCGTGACGCGCCCCATCTCTTCGGGTTGGGCTTGAAGGAGCTGCTTGCGGACGAGATCACGACCGATCTCCGGTCGATTCGGGCAAATGCGCAGGCGGAGGCGCGCTCGAAGGGACGTCCAGTGACCAGAGCACTCACGAGCCAAGGCATCCGGTACGGCTCGATCACAGCGCGCCCGGATGGCTCCGTTGATACCTCCGGAGTTCAGGGAGTCGATCCGGACTTGCGGATACGCCCGTTGTTCCTGCACGGCGGGACGATCTCGATTCGCGAGTTCATCGTCGGGGCAGCGCACGCCGAGATGGGATTGGAAGCCGTCAACGATCCCGACCTCGCCGTGGCCAGCGCCGGCGGGCGCGTCACGACCCCGAGCGGCATGGTGCTGGACGGCACGTTGGATCTGATCGAAGCGCCCCCGCCCGCCAGCGAAACGGGCGTGACCCAGCTTCCAGTGAGTCCGGTAGATTTCCTCGAGTTTTATCTCCTCAACTACTTCAAGCCCGGCACCGGCGAGCGAACGGAGTTCACCGAAGATGGCCGGCGTGCGTTCACCCGGATCGGATGCGATCGCTGCCACATTCCAGACCTGCAGATCAATCGGGACCGTCGGGTGGCGGACGTGGAGACGGTGTTCGATCCGGTGAAGGGAATCTTCAACCGCCTGTTCGCGACGGCGACGACGCGGCACGAACTAGTCAATGACGACGCTCGATTCCCGCCCTTGAAGCCACCGCAACTGAAACCCTTCCTGGTCCACAACATCTTCACCGATTTCAAGCGGCATGACCTGGGCCCGAGCTTTCACGAGCGGAACTACGACGGTACCATCCGGACTCAGTTCCTGACAGCACCCCTCTGGGGTGTCGGAAGCACTGTGCCCTACGGGCACGATGGGCGCAGCATGACGTTGACGGACGTGATCCTCCGGCATGGCGGGGAGGCACGGGCCGAGCGAGCGGGATGCCTTTGCAGGGCTAGAGCCCGAGAGGCAGGGCGCGTTCCTGGATTTCCTCAATTCGTTGATCCTGTTTCCACCAGACGACACGGCGTCCAATCTGGATCCAGGCGACCCGAGTACACCAGGGTTCCCGCAGTTCGGCCACGGCAGCATCAAGCTGGGTGTTCTCTTCAACAACCCGGCCGACAAGGAGTAACGAATGGGTGGATCACAAGAGTCTCAGTGCCGAAATGGTGTCGGACCCGTTTGCTATTCATTGATTACGGGCAAGTCGAAGTAGTTAGGACGATCTCTGTTGCCTTCG
>Ga0066710_100007255_pt1 | contig 10552 bp, 5 predicted proteins | sample GraSoiAngelo_159_FD_79666 | JGI IMG/M metagenome (GOLD analysis project Ga0066710, IMG submission 79666) | Grasslands soil microbial communities from the Angelo Coastal Reserve, California, USA - 14_1009_16_40cm | ecosystem: Environmental > Terrestrial > Soil > Grasslands | place: USA...
AGGTCCTGCTGATTGTAACCAAAAGGAACCCGACTTCCAAAAAACAGAATACCTACTAACTGATCTTTGCTAATCAAAGGAACTAAAGTACAGGAGCGGATTCCCTCCAACAGATTAGAATCTATCGCCTTCATCTCTTGATCATTGGAGACATCTGAAACAATGACTGGAATTTGCTTTAATGCCAGGCTCGAAAAGGGAGGTTGTTCCAAGGAAAATCTTTCCCGACTGTGCGGACTTAGTTTGTGGTCCAAAACAACTGCAAAGAGATCCAGAAAAAGTTCTTGCGGGGCGACCAGCGCCAAGGCTGCATTATCAAAGTCTACAAATTCGCGAGTCTGGTTGATGATGATTTGAAAGATCTCATCGAGCCTGAGAGTTGAAGAGACAGCTTTGGCAATCGATGCCACAGCGCTAATTCTCCGGTTCTGAATTCGCTGCATCGTCTCCAGTTGGCGTTTTTCAATGGCACGACGGATCGAGACTTTGAAACTATCAAGATCGAAGGGCTTCAAGATATAGTCATAGGCCCCATGCTTTAACGCCTTTACGGCAGCATCCACAGAACCCAACCCCGTTAAAACGATGACAGGAATATTAAGTTGCTCGCGATCGACAAAGTCCAAGATATCATAACCGTTGAGCCCTTCCATAACCAGATCAGTGATGATTAAGTCAAAGGGTTTGCAGCCGAGCTCCTGCAAGGCCATTTCTCCACTGTTGGCAATGGAGACCTCATAACCCAGACGCGAGAGTAACATGCGTAAACTCTCCGCCATCCCAATTTCGTCATCCACAACTAATAATCTCCACTTGGCAGGATGGGATTTCATTCCATATGGAATGGGAAGGTACAAGCTCAGTTGTTCCATCGAGAGTCTGGTCCTATTCTCTCACTGCCCAGTGAAAGATTTTTTCGCATTGGGGGGTGAGAAGAATCGAATTTACGATTTTAAACTCTTGCCAACGCTTTTGTCTAATCGGGTTTAATGGAATGGTGAAGAGTTTCTTGGTTCCGTCCAGATTCACACTAATAGTCCATGTTTTTCATGATTCGGTCAACCAAAAATGTTACACCCGGGGGCGCATGCGAGCTCAAACCGGAATGGTTTTCAAGTTTCGTTGAATAAAGCTAAAGATCGGAGCCAAGTTCGTTGCCTCTAAACCGGAATTACTCATTTCCCAGGAAACGTTTCTTGGGTTTTTCTTGTTGACAATATACTAAATATTGTGGTAGCCTTCGGCGGTATAACAATATATAGAAGGAGGGGAAAGAATATGTTGGTTAAGGCAGATCTGAATTGGTCCCAGCTATTGGTTTACAACGAAACCAATCTTTCTGTTCATTGTACAGAAAACCCTGGCGTTTACAGTATTTCCGCTTTGATTGATCAGAAGGTGCGGGTGGTCTACGTATCGAGAGCTGAGAACATCGGCCAGCGCCTTCGAAACCACAAGCGCTTCTTTGAGCCAAATTCATTTCTCAAGAATGTGCTCGAGGAAAAGGAATGTTATTTCCGCTATTGTGAGGTCCAAAACCCGATAGACCGCCAAAACGTAGAATACACTCTTTTCAAATATTACCGCCCCTCCTGTAATATCATTGAACCTAGAGGTGAGTTAATCGATATTAACATTTGAATGACTCGGTCCTAGTCTCGACCCTGAAGTTGCGCAGTTCCTTCGGGTGCTTTCCTTATTTTTTAGCCTTCCTTTTCTTTCGAAATCCGACCCTAACGAATTCGGCCCTGTAATACAGAAACACGAACCTCTCAAAAAGTCTTAAAGCCGTAAAGATATCGCTTTCGAATTTTGAATTGACTTAGGTATCGATTTGGTTAAAAGTTGACAATCATAAGTTCACTATTGGAATTTCCAATTAGGACCTCATTTTGTTCTATTGGATCCGGGACTTCAATCCTTGAGGATAATATTGAAATCCAGTAGAAATCTTTTGCTACTGGTAATCATTCTTTGCTCCCTTGATTGCAGCAAAGACAAAAAATTAAACCCAAGCGCGAAAACTCTTCAACCTGTTTACGGTGGTGTCTTACGGATAGAGGCCCAGACTCCCGAATCTTTGGACCCAATCCATTCTAAGAACTACTGGGAGTCCGAAATTGTTTTGCAATTGTTTGATGGCCTATTACGCTTTGACCAAAACCTCAACGTACTTCCTGCCCTGGCGCAAAACTGGCAGGTTTCCACCGATGGAAGAGTTTACACCTTTCAACTGCGTCAGGGCGCTCGCTTTCATAATGGACGAGAAGTCAATGCTGGCGATTTCGTCTATTCGTTAACACGCCTGTTGGATCCCAAATCGAAATCAGTAGACACGGAAAATTATTCAATGATCTCGGGAGCCAATGAGTATCAGAGAGGACGAGCATCCTTCGTTCGCGGACTAAGAGCAATAGATTCATTAACCCTCGAGATTACTTTGGTACAACCCTACGCACCCTTTCTACGGGTCCTGGCGCAACAACCGGCCTCTGTGGTTCCCAGAGAAGAAGTTGAGAGATCAGATGTTGACTTCGGCAAAAGCCCTGTGGGTACAGGAGCCTTTAGATTACGCCAATGGAGTGCGCTTGGGGAAATCACTCTGATTTCTAATCCCGATTACTTTGAGGGATCTCCTTATCTCGAGAGCCTTCAAATAAAGACTGTTCCAGCGCTGAATGCCCGGGACAGTTTTCAAGATTTCCTGGAGGGTAAATTGGAAATCTCCTTCGTCCCCAGTGACCAAATTCAGATGGCCCAATCGAGGAGGGAATGGGTTTGCGTAAGCCGACCGATTCTCAGGTTTATGTACCTCGGTATCAATTTGAAAGACCATTTGATGAAGGATACCAACGTCCGTAAGGCAATTCACTTTGCAATTAATAAGGCGGAAGTTGTCGGGAATGAGCCTGACTACTCCATTACCAACAACTTGATTCCTATTTCGTTATTAGGTTCTAATCCAGCCGCCGATCAAGATGTCTTCGACGCGAATGCAGCCCGGGAGTTATTAAAACGTTCTCGATCTTACAGAGGCGGGCCGCTAAGAGTTAAACTCTGGCATGCCACAACGTCTGAAGAGCGAAAAGGATTGCTGGCGCGCCTGGCCAATAATCTCGAGGCTATTGGTTTCCACGTCGATTTGAAGATTGTCTCTTCTCTCAACGAACTCAATCAGAAAATTTATTCTGGTCAGACACAGTTGTTCTTGCTTGGCGAGGTCATTGATTTTCCCGACCCCGATGCTATACTGAACCGTTTGTTCAGTTCCAAGAGCGAAGGAAACCTTTTTGGTTACCGAAACGCCGAAGTGGATCGAAAGCTACTGGAGGCTCAAACCAGTTTGAATGAAGATTTGCGTGCCCAACTCTACAGGCAAATTGAAAAGCAGATCTTGCAGGACCATGTGATCATTCCCCTCTTTTTGGCCAAATATTCTTTTGTGACTTACAAGCGAGTTCAGGGGATCGAAGTAAGTTCTTTAGGCTTCCAATATTTCCCTATCCGCAAAGTATGGTTACAACACTTGGAATAATTTGGGTCTTCGGTAACAGACCGGATAGAACTGGAGCCTATCTATGTCGTGACAATGCCTGTCACTTCCTGGAGGGTGAGTTGTCACCGTTTCACAGTTCGACAAGCTCCAGAACAAGCCTTGAGAGTTTAGTCACTTGGCAAGAATCAGACTCCTCCCTAGTAGGGCCCCTCTCCCATTTCGCCCCTTTCTGCGGACAGGGGGATGCATAAGCGGGGAACTTTAATTCCTGGCTTACGCAGGTGAGGACATTCAAGAAATGCCATATATTTTTGGCTAGACTGATCAGAGTCAAGGCAGGAAAGGACGGTTCATGAAATGGTTTGGATTTGGCGAAAGGCGTACGCCTGAGGAGAACTCCAAAATACGCTCTCAACCTAATTCTTCAAAGGCTTCGCGAGTTACCCAACCTTTGCAGAAACCTCAAACCGACATCGTTGTTTATGGGACCGGGGACGGCAGACGTTGCCGAGCTTTAAGAGAGCTGTTAGATGAGTCAGGTTTTACCTATCGTGACGAACGGGTGGACGAGGACCTTAGCACTCGAGCCTGGTTGCAGCGTACTACGGGCAACGATGCTTTGCCCAAACTATTCATCGGCGCCCAATATTACGGAACTTATGAGGATATTCAAGCGTTGGCTTTAAACGGAGAATTGAAGCGGATTCTCGGTGGCGGGGCGGCAATGGAAGAGCTCGAGCGAAAACGATTAAAGGCCGAGATGTCAGTGGCGTCGATTATCCAATTGTTGAGGGAAGAAGAAAGTCTAGTCCTCAACGAAGAGGGCGTTGAAACTGAAACCTGGCTGGAACCACCACCTCAACCTCGTCTCATTCTGCTCGAAGGAGAACCTCATCCCATTGAAGAAATGGAGCGCATCGTCACCCACATCGTGGAACGTCACAAAAGAAGAGAAGTTAGTCTGAGTTGGAGAAGCGATAAGGGATAAGGAAGCAGATAACCGCCCTAGTAGCCTGGCGGACAAACGAATAAACAGCCAAACTTCAAGTGAAATGAATCCGAATTGCGGGACAACTTTAAAGTTCACTCCAACCTCTTCAGCGGCATCACGATGAATGAAAATTCATAGGCGGGAGTAATCTCCATTCCCAAGCTGAGCCGTTTGCAGAGCGCCCAAATACACAGTCCGTTGTTACAGGAGTGTTCTTGATGAAAAATCTAACGCGCCGGAAGTTTCTAGAAACGGGTTTGAAAAGCTCGCTTGTGGTCGGCAGCAGCGGGGTAGCTTCGACATTCGCTCACCCTGAGGTGAGCGCCAACCCGCAAAAAGAGGACCTTCTGGCATCGGGTTTCAGCCAGCATGATCACGGAGTGCTCGGTGCAGCCATGGATGAGATCATACCGGCAACCGATGGAATGCCTGCAGCAAGCGAGGTGGGTGGGGTGGAGTATCTAGTTCATCTCTTTGGCCAAATCTCCGATTTGAAAATGACATTCAAACGGGGGGTGGCACAACTCGTAGAAATCAGTCGAAGACGATATAAGGAAGATTTCCTGCACCTTTCACGCCCACAACGGGTGGCTGTATTAGAGGAACTCGAAAAGCAATCGCCGCAAGGCTTTTTCGCCACCTTGCGAGACTTTGTGTACGAGGCTTACTATACCCGACCTCAGGTTTGGAAATTAATTGCGTACGAGGTCTATCCAACTGACCAACCCGGTCCACACATGAAACCCTTTGACGAAGTAGTGCTGGCGGAAGTGCGCAGGAAGCCGAAATTTTACAGGGAGGTGCAATGATACGTGAGGAGAGAGCTGATGTATTGGTGATTGGTTCGGGTGCCGCGGGCGCAGCCGTCACAAAGCGTCTGGCTGATTTCGGAGGGCAAGTAGTTTGCCTAGAGCAGGGTGAATGGGTGAAACCGGCCGACTACCCTTCGACGCAAGCCGAATGGGAAATTCAGCTTCGCCGCGGGACGTTTCACTTCAGCCCTAACGTACGCCGGCGGGATGAAGATTATCCTGTAATCCCGACAGGAGGTAACCCCCCAAATGTCCTCATGTTCAATGCGGTGGGGGGCAGCACGATACACTGGACGGGTCATTTTCCACGCTTTCATCCCTCCGATTTTCGAGTCAAAACCTTGGATGGCGTCGCCGCTGACTGGCCGATTCGATATCAAGATCTTGAACCTTACTATGACATGAACGATCGAGAGATGGGAGTGGCAGGGTTGGCTGGCGACCCCGCGAATCCGCCCCGGTCTTCGCGGCCCACTCCCCCGTTGCCATTGGGCCAGTTGGGTGAAACTATTGGAAAGGGGTTTGATAAGCTGGGCTGGTACTGGTGGGTTTCAGACAACGCCATTATCTCTCGCGACTATGAGGAGCGCCCTGCCTGCGACCTTCACGGAAAGTGCATGTTCGGCTGTCCCATTGGCTCGAAGGCCAGCACCGACGTGACCTATTGGCCCAAGGCCCTCCGCAAAGGCGCAGTGCTCAAGACCTGGGCACGTGTACGCGAAATCACACTGGACGCCAACGGTCGGGCACGGGGCGCGCTTTATTACGACCGCCAGGGGCAGCTCCACGAGCAACTGGCTCGTGTGGTGGTCATCTCAGCCAATGGCATCGGCACGCCGCGTCTCCTCCTGAATTCAAAGTCTAAGCTCTTCCCGCAAGGCCTTGCGAATTCCTCGGGTCTGGTTGGCAAGAGTTTCATGATCCATCCGTTTCGGTTTCTAGAAGGTGTCTTCGAGCAGCGGATGGATGGCCACGAAGGCCCCTTCGGCATTCCTGCGTTTAGCCAGCAGTTCTACGAGACCGATTTGAAGCGTGGTTTCTTGCGTGGGTATACTTTTTTGCTGGAGCGAAGCTTTGGCCCGCTCCACCATGCCTGGGGCGGCTTTGTTAACCAACCCGTGCCTTGGGGTGCTAGACATCATCGCGTCATGCGGCAACGTTTTCCTCATATTATCCGGATCACGATACTGGGCGAAGACTTACCCGAGGAGAGGAACCGAGTGGAATTGGATCCTGAGACTAAAGACTCAAGTGGAATCCCAGCCCCACGTGTCTCCTACACCTACAGCGAAAACAGCCTGAAAATGCTGGATCACGGCTTAGCCATGGCCCGTCAAGCCCTTCAGGCCGCTGGGGCCATTGAAACTTTGGACAGTGGGATCATTGCGCCTGCGTTCCACTTGCTGGGTACAGCGCGTATGGGGATCGATCGGCGCAACTCGGTTGTCACTGCCTGGCATCAGGCACATGACGTGAAGAATCTTTTTGTCGTGGACGGAAGTTCATTCACAACCAGTGCTGCCGTCAACCCAACGTCGACCATTGGGGCTCTGGCATTACGCTGTGCCGACGGCATCTGGGAACGTCGTCGGGAGTGGAGTTAGTAGTGGGGCTTCTCCGGGAGTTTCTTCCGCGCATCAATATCTGTTATCTGTGCTTTTGCTCTAGCAAAGAGTCGCCGTGCAAACCATTGCAAAACCTACCAGAACCGGGTGGGGAGGAGCTGGAATCTGCGATACTATATAGGCCGAGGTAAACGCCATGAGCAAAACTATCACAAGAATCGATGATACTTGGCGAGCCTATTTAGATTCGCTGGGAACTAATGCGGCCTTCGTTGAAGGCTTAATCAATCAATATCTAGAAAACCCCGCTCAGGTTGATGAAAGGTGGCGTCGAGCCTTCGACGCCGTGAAAGCAGGGAAAAAAGTCAGCAGTACGCCGTCTAGAATGCAGTCCCAGGAACATGCGGACCCACAGTGCCGAGAAACCAGAGTTCGACCTCCCAAACTCCGAGAGAGCCCCACAGTGTCTCTCGACCACGAACGATTGGTACCCATGCAGGGGGCGGCAGCCAAAATTGCTCAGAACATGGAATCCAGTTTGACGTTACCCACAGCCACCTCTCAGCGGCAAATTCCGGTCAAGATGATTGATGAGAATCGACGCCTCATCAACCACCATTTGGATTTGACCAGTAGTGGGCGAGTCTCGTACACCCATATCACGGGTTGGGCCATCGTTAAGGCCCTAAAGCATTTTCCGAATTTAAACAGCGCCTTTGCCCAGAATAATGGGCAGCCTCAGCGTTTGGAAAGACCCCAGATTAATCTCGGTGTGGCAGTGGATGTAGAGCGGAAAGACGGCACTCGATTGCTAATGGTTCCCAATATCAAGAATGCTACTGTCCTGAACTTTCTTGAGTTTATGACGGGATTGAACGAGGTATTCGCAAGAGTTCGCAGCGGGAAGTCAGAACCCTCGGACTTTCAGGGGACCACCATCACTTTGACCAACCCGGGAACTGTAGGCACGGTGGCTTCCCTACCCCGTCTGATGCCGGGCCAAGGCGCTATCCTCGCGACCGGGGCTATCGACTATCCGGCAGAATATTACGGGATGCTCCCAGAAACGTTGACTATCCTTGGGGTCAGCAAAGTGATGACTATTTCCTGTACCTACGATCATCGAATCATCCAGGGAGCCGAGTCTGGTCTCTTCTTAGCCGAAATTCAGCAACTATTGCTGGGAACAGATGAATTTTACGACCAGATCTTTGCAGATCTGAGAATCCCTTATCACCCGCTGCAGTGGTCGGCTGATCGAAATCCGGCGCTTATGGGAATGGCCACCCATCGCGAGGAGACCGAAAAGCAGGCACGGGTTCTGCAATTGATTAACGCCTATCGAGTGAGGGGCCATTTGATTGCCGACTTAAATCCCCTCGGAAACGAGCCCGCATATCACTATGAACTCGACCCTATCAATTACGGACTCACCCTTTGGGATCTGGATCGCGCCTTTATCACGGGAGGACTGAGTGCAGCATTGGGTGACGCCCCGACCCCGACCGCCACTTTACGGGAGATTCTCGAAACGCTGCGGCAGACTTACTGCGGCAAAATCGGCGTCGAATACATGAATATTCAGCACCCTGAGCAGAAGAGCTGGCTGCAGATGCGCATGGAACCCAGTCGTAATAATTGGCCCCTCGAGCCCCAACAAAAAAAACGGATCCTCTCCTTGTTAGCGGCGGCCGAGTCTTTCGAGCGGTTTCTCCATGCAAGGTTCGTTGGGCACAAACGCTTCTCTGCCGAAGGCGGCGAGACCATGATCCCGATTCTGCATGAGCTCTTGGAGATAGCTGCAGAACAAGATGTGCGGGAAATAGTGATAGGCATGGCCCACCGCGGCCGACTTAATGTCTTGACCAACATCATTGGGAAGCCGTATACACAAATCCTTTCCGAGTTTGAAGGCAACGTTGATCCAACCTCGACGCAGGGTTCGGGAGATGTGAAGTATCACTTGGGCGCCAGTGGCAAAAAGCTCACGACCTCAGGGAAGGAGATTGTGGTTTCCGTAGCTCCCAACCCCAGCCATCTTGAGGCCGTCAATCCGGTGGTCGAGGGCATTGTGCGGGCCAAGCAAAATCGCCGTCACTCCCTGGGTGGAAGCCAGGTGATTCCTGCGCTAATTCATGGTGACGCGGCCTTTGCCGGCCAAGGAATTGTAGCTGAGACTTTGAACCTGTCACAACTAGATGGCTATCGCACTGAAGGCACGATTCATGTGATCATCAATAACCAGATTGGATTCACCACGGCGCCCGATGACGCACGGTCCACTCCCTATAGCACTGACGTCGCCAAGATGGTTCAGGCTCCGATTTTCCACGTGAATGGAGATGATCCAGAGGCAGCCATTCGGGCTATGACAATCGCTTTTGAATATCGGCAGCGTTTTAGGAAGGATGTTGTGATCGATATGTTCTGCTATCGCCGTTATGGTCACAACGAGGCCGATGACCCGAGCTATACCCAACCCTTGCTCTATCAAAAGATCCGATCCCACCCCTCTGTCCGCGAAATCTATGCCCAAAGATTGGTGCGAGAAGGATTGATCACAGCCAGAGAAGTAACCGAAATGCAGCAAGAATTCGTGGGGAAACTGGAGAAGGCTTTCGAAGACCTTAAGAAGCGAGTCGATCACTTTGTGCCGGAAGAAATGAGCGCTTTTTCACCCGAGGAAATCGACGCCACTCCGACTCTTACACCCACAGGTGTTAGTAAAGATTTGTTGGCCCAAATCACCATGGCTCTGACTACTTTTCCCAAAGATTTCCACGTGCATCGTAAGCTCGCGGGCTTTTTCGAAAAGCGCAGAGAAGCTATCGACCAGTCGGGAGGTATCGACTGGGCGTTTGCCGAAGCTTTGGCTTTCGGCACTCTCGTAGTGGAAGGAACCCCCGTCCGGCTGAGCGGACAAGATAGTGGCCGTGGCACCTTTAGCCAACGTCATCTCATCCTTTATGACGAGACCAACGGGCGTGAGTATTTGCCATTGCAGCACCTAACTCCGGGGCAAGCAAGATTCGAAGTTTATGACAGCCTCCTTTCAGAAGCTGCAGTCCTCGGGTTTGAATTTGGCTTTAGCGTCGCCGACCCATTGACACTTGTCCTCTGGGAAGCTCAGTTTGGAGATTTTGCCAACGGAGCCCAGGTCGTTATTGATCAATTTGTCGTCAGCGCCGAATCCAAGTGGCAACAACCCAATGGCCTGGTGTTGCTCTTGCCTCATGGTTATGAAGGGCAGGGGCCAGAGCACTCCAGTGCCCGCCTGGAGCGTTTCCTGCAATTATGCGCTGAGAATAATTTGCAAGTTTGTAACTGCACCACGGCTGCCCAATACTTCCACCTTCTGCGGCGGCAGATGCGCGGTGGAAAGGGCAGCAGGGGCACACGCAAGCCTCTTGTTCTTTTTACTCCCAAAAGCCTTCTGCGCCATCCTCGAGCCAGTTCTTCTCTTGATGAACTGGCCGAAGGACATTTTCAAGAAGTGATGAATGAAACTGAATCAATCAATAGGGATAAAGTGATTCGAATCCTTTGTTGCAGTGGCAAAGTGTCTTATGACCTTGTTGAAGCATGGGAGGAAAAAGGCATCGATGATCAGGTCATTCTCAAACTGGAACAGCTTTATCCTTTCCCGAGAGCCCACCTGAGAAGAGAACTTCGAAAATATCCAAATGTG
>Ga0066710_100007256_pt1 | contig 10552 bp, 7 predicted proteins | sample GraSoiAngelo_159_FD_79666 | JGI IMG/M metagenome (GOLD analysis project Ga0066710, IMG submission 79666) | Grasslands soil microbial communities from the Angelo Coastal Reserve, California, USA - 14_1009_16_40cm | ecosystem: Environmental > Terrestrial > Soil > Grasslands | place: USA...
GCGTCGACCTCCGCGCCCGCCCAGTCGACGGCGAGGATCCTGGACTTGAGCATCCCGATCGGCCTGCCCCAGCTTCCCGGCGGCGCAAGCGGAAAGCTCTCGCGATAGCGCTCGACGGCTCGCCCGAACCATTCGCGCGCGAGCTCCGTATTCCCCGCCATGAGGTGTGAGAGCCCGCAGCCGGCGGCCGCATTGCCCAGCCTCGTCAGCTGGCGCTGGCGCGCATCCGGGTCGGCCTCTCCCGGCAGTCGACCCTGGCCCTCTCGATAGCGTTCTTCTTCACGCCGTGCGTGCGCAGCCCAGTCCGGCACGACCGGAGCTTATGGAAACCTCCTTCTACGATCTCGACTTCCTGACGGCTCCGGGCCGGGTGTTCACCCCACGGCCCGCAACGGAACGGCTGGTCGATGCGGCACTCAAGCGGATCGACGGCAAGCCTGTGCGGGTCGCGGACGTCGGCACGGGGACGGGAGCCGTCGCCGTCGCGCTCGCCGTCAATCGGCCGGACATCGAGGTCTGGGCGACGGACACGAGCGAGGAGGCAGTCCAGTTGGCACGCGCGAACGCCGAGCGTCACGGTGTCGACGACCGTGTGCACGTTCTCCACGGGGACCTGCTCAGTCCGGTGCCGATGCCGATGGACGTCGTCGTGGCAAACCTTCCGTACCTCCCCGAACGCGAGCGTGACGAGCTCTACGACGACGAGCCCGCGGAGGCGGTGTACGCGCCCGGCGACGGACTCGCTCCGTATCGCCGGCTGCTCGACGTCTGCCGCGAGGGCAGGCTGGTCTCTCCCGGCGGCACCGTGTTGATCCAGTTCCGCCGCGAGCCGCTCTCCGCGGACTGCTGGCAGCTCGAGGACCTCCGCGAAGAGCTCGAAGCGAAAACCGCTGCTGCATAGACTCGAGCGCATGGAACGCCGAGAGGTCGTGTTCATCGACGGCGTGCGCACAGCGTTCGGCCGCGCCGGGCCGGAGGGGATTTTCTGGAAGACGCGCGCCGACGACATGGCCGTCAAGGTCGTGCGCGAACTCCTCCGCCGCAATCCCCAGCTTCCGCCCGGACGCATCGGTGACGTGATCTTCGCCGCGACGGCGCAGGTCGGCGACCAGGGCCTGACGCTCGGCCGTGACGTCGCCTTGCTCGCCGGCATCCCACAGTCCGTGCCCGGCTTCGCGCTCGACCGCATGTGTGCCGGTGCGCTGACCGCCGTGACGTCAGGGGCGGGCGAGATCGCGCTCGGCGCGTGCGACCTCGTCCTCGCGGGCGGCGTCGAGCACATGGGCCATCACCCCATGGGCGAAGAGGTGGATTTCAACCCGCGCTTCGTCTCGGAACGCCTCGTCGACACATCGGCCGTGACGATGGGCGCGACAGCGGAGAACCTGCACGACCGCTTCCCGCAGATCACGAGAGCGGATGCGGACGCGTACGCGGTTCGCTCGCAGCGACGCGCCGCGGCTGCGTGGGCGAACGGCGTCATGCGCGAGACCGTCGTGCCGATGTCGGTGTTCACCGAGGGAGGCTGGCGTCTCGCTGATCGCGACGAGTTCCTGCGGCCGGACACGTCTCTCGAGGGCCTCGCCGGACTGCGCACGCCCTTCCGCGCCGGTGGTCGCGTTACGGCCGGCAACTCCGCAGGCCTGACGGACGGCGCAACGGCCTGCCTCCTGGCGGCGGAGGAGACCGCGGCGGAGCTCGGACTCGAGCCGCGGATGCGCCTGATCGCTTTCGCGTTCGCGGGCGTGGAGCCCGAGCTGATGGGCATCGGCCCGATTCCCGCTACGAAGCGCGTCCTGGAGCAGGTGGGCCTCACGCTCGACGACATCGGGCTCTTCGAGCTGAACGAGCCGTTCGCCGTGCAGGTGCTCACCTGGTGCGACGCCCTCGGAGTGGAACCCGAGGATGTGCGGCTGAATCCATACGGTGGCGCGATCGCCTGCGGGCATCCGCTCGCGGCGACCGGGGTCCGGCTCCTGGCGCAGCTTGCCTACGGCTTCCGCGAGCGGCCCGACGTGCGGTACGGCCTCACCGGGCTGTGCGTCGGCATGGGAATGGGCGCTGTTCTCCTGTGGGAGAACCTTGGCACCGGTCACTGACTTCAAGCTCGCCCGCGCGGGCGACGTCGCGCTGGTGACGATCGACAACGGCGAGGACTGGACGAAGCCGACGTTCTTCGGCGAGCGGGCGCTCGAATCGCTCGAACGGGTCCTGGACGAGCTCGAGCGTGGTGACTTCGCGGCGGCGGTCATCACCGGCAAGCCGTTCTTCTTCGCGGCCGGCGCCGACATCACCGAGTTTCCCGGGATCACCCGCGAGCGCGCTGTCGAAGGCGCACGCGTCGGGCACGGGCTGTTCGGCCGCCTGCGCATGTTGCCCTTTCCGACCGTCGCAGCGATCAACGGCGCCTGTCTGGGCGGCGGCGTGGAGCTCGCACTCCATTGCACGGGGCGCACGATCTCGAGCGCGGTCCGCCACTTCGCTTTCCCGGAGGTGTTCCTCGGGCTCTTCCCGGCGTGGGGCGGGACGCAATTGCTGCCGCGGCTTGCCGGTCCTGAGACCGCGATCAAGGTGATCGTGTCGAACCCGCTGCGCCAGAACCGGATGCTCCTGGGCAGAGAGGTGGCGCAGCTCGGCATCGCCGATCGACTGCTCGAGCCCGCGGAGTTCGTCGACGACTCGCTCGCGTTTGCAGGCGAGCTGGTCGAGCAGGGTCTGGAGCGGACTGAGCCCGACTGGTCCGATGCCGAGCTGATCTTCCGGCGCGCCCGGACGGCGGTCGACGACGCGGTTCACGGCGCCGCGCCGGCCCCTTATGTCGCGCTCGATCTGATCGAGGGCTCGCGAGAGTGGGCCATCGCCGAGGGCTACCGCCGGGAGGAAGAGGCAATCGGCGAGCTTCTCCCAGGGCCGCAGGCGCAAGCGTCGATCTATGCCTTCCACCTTGTCGACCGACGCGCCAAGAAGCATCCCGCACGTCCGACCGCCGCTCCCCGGAAGATCACCAAGATCGGAATTGTCGGCGCAGGGTTGATGGCGCGGCAGATCGCACTCCTGTGTCTGCGCAGGCTCGAGCTCCCGATCGTCATCCGCGACGTGAAGCAGGAGATCGTCGACGACGCCCTCAGCGACCTTCGCGCCGAGCTCGAACGTCAGGTCGAGAAAGGACGGTACGACGAGGGCAAGGGACGCTTTCTCGCGGCACTTGCCTCGGGCAGCGTCGATGACCAGGGCTTCGACGATTGCGACCTCGTCCTCGAGGCCGTCTTCGAGGAGCTCGAGCTCAAGAAGCGGGTGTTCGCCGAGCTCGAGGAGATCGTCACCGAAGACTGCATCCTGGCCACGAACACGTCCGCGCTGTCGATCGCGGACATGGCTGCAGATCTACGTCATCCGGAGCGCGTCGTCGGCATGCACTTCTTCAACCCGGTCGCGCTCATGCCGCTGCTGGAAGTCGTGCGGGCCCCCGAGACAGGCGAAACCGCGCTGGCGACCGCCTGGGAGTTGGGCGAACGGCTGCGAAAACGACCGATCCTCGTGCAGGACGCACCGGGGTTCGTCGTCAATCGCGTGCTGACGAGGATGACCCGGGTGATCATGGACGCGATCGAGCACGGCACCCCGGTCGACGAGGTGGACGAGGCGGTCATGTCTCTCGGAATGCCGATGGCACCGTCCGTCCTGCTGCAGCTCGTGGGCCCACAGGTGGCCGACCACGTGCTCGAGCGCATGCACGACGCCTTTCCGGATCGATTCCCACTCTCGCCGGCGCTGTCCGCTCTCGCCGCCGGCGCCGAACCGGTCGTCCTCGAAGGCGCCCCACGGACGCGCGTACAGGTGGTCGAGGAAGTGCTAGAGGCGGTCGCAGACGAGATCCACCGTCTGCTCGAGGAAGGCGTGGTCGCCGAGGCCGCAGACGTCGACACGTGCCTCCTCCTCGGCGCGGGCTGGCCGTTCTTCCTCGGCGGCATCACGAAGCACCTCGACCAGATCGGCATGTCGGAGCGGCTCTTCGGCCACACCTTCGCCGACATGTCGGCGGCAGCCCCGGCCTGACCCGCCACGTACCGGTGCCAGGCACCGGTACGAACCTGTGACGAGAGCCGCCCAAAGTAGGCTCCCGCTGTGGCACAGGACGACTGGCGGATCAGGATCGAGCTGCCCGACGAGGAAGGCGCTCGCGGCCTGCTCGACCGGCTCGGCCTTCGCCAGACCGACGCCGAGGATCTCGCCGAGGAGCTCCGCGAACATCGGCTCGCCGTCTCGCAGGACGACGACACGGTTTTCGTCTATGCCGCGTCGGGGATGCAAGCCGAGCAGGCGAGCCGGATCGTGGAGCAGGAGCTGCAGGAGGCGAGCCTCACCCCGATCCGGTTGGTCACCGAGCGCTGGCTCCGCGAGGACGAACGCTGGGACGACGAGCCGGCACAGCCGGACGCCGAGGAGGAGCTGCTGGAGCGTGGCTACGCACCATGGGAGGTGCGAGTCGAGACCGAGACCCTCGCGGAGGCGCACGACCTCGCCGAGCAGCTACGGGCCGAGGGATACGACGTGTCCCGCACCTTCACCTACGTCATAGCCGGCACCACGACGCGGGCCGAGGCCGTCGACCTGGCCCAGCGGATCCACGGCCAGGTCGAGCCTGGCGGGGGCCTCGTCTACGAGGTCCAGCCCCGGAACCCGTTTGCCGTCTTCGGGGGTCTCGGCACCTAACCGCCGGGTCGATATAGTGTGGCGTACGGCACCCGTCTAAGGGGATTCGCACGGGGTCGTCCTTTTCTTACAAGTGCAGCGCTTTTATGCGCTGCGTCCATGCAGGAGATCAAAGAGCAGCCGACAACCACGTCGGAGGCGACGAACGGCTTGACGGCCGACGCCCTCCGAGTCGAAGCCTGGGCGGGCGAGCCCTTCCTCCGCGAAGGCGAGGATCCCGTCCGAGTGCTCGCGCCCGGCACCTCACGGCGCCGCGCGCTCGACGACGCCCTTGCCGAGATCGAGGCGGGCCAGCTCACGCCCTCGTCCGGCTGGAAGGTCGAATACGGCCTCATGCTCGGGCTGGAGCGTGTGCTCGCAGAGGAGCGACCGCATCTGGCCTCGGGCACCGAGCTGCGCCGCCACCAGGTCGACGCGCTCGCAGGGATGCTGACGGAGCTGATCGCAGCTCACGAACGCGAAGCCGACCCGAATGGAAACGGGAACGGAAACGGCACGACCGCCGAACCCGTCGAGGAAGAGGAGGAGGTCGAGCCTACGGAGGATTCGACCGAGGACGTCCTCGACGAGGAACCGGAGGGCGACGGGTTTACCGGCCCCGACCCCGGTGCAATCAGGCGCTACCGGTTCCGCCATCCGACTGCCTCGGGCAAGACGATCGCCGCCGCAGGCTTCGTCGAGGCGGCGCGCACGCTCGGTGTACTGATCCTGACCCATCGCCGGCTGCTCGTCTCGCAGTTCCAGCGTGACCTGACCGACGAGGGCTACGGCGATCGCTTCTCTCCTGCAATCGAGCGCGGCCAGGAATCGCTGCGCGGCGGCAATCCGCTGACGATCCAGACGTACGCGTGGTTCGCGCGCCACCAGGCGTCGATCTCACGCGACGCGTACCAGCTCGTCATCTGCGACGAGGCGCACACGGCGCTCGGCGAGAAGACGAGTGCGGCGATTCGGTCATTCCCGGAACCCATCTACATCGGCATGACGGCGACGGAGCATCTGATCGCGAAGCAGGTCTCGGATGTCTTCCCGGCGTCGGTCGACGACCTGCCGCTGCAGGACGCCGCGCGCCGCGGGTTGATCGCGCCGCTCCGCGACCTGCGCGTACCGCCGGTCGCCGCAATCAACCAGGTGCCGATCGTCGGCGGTGACTTCGACCAGGAGATCCTCGCCAAGACGCTCGACCACCAGGCGTTGAACCAGGCCGCCGCGTCGCTCTACCGCGAACGCTTCGATAACACGCCGGGAATCGTCTACGCCGCCGGCGTCGAGCATGCCTACAACCTCGCCAAGGAGTTCCGCGCCGTCGGCCTGAAGGCCGAGGCGGTCTCGGGTCGCACGCCGCCGGTCCGTCTCGCGGAGACGCTCGCGGCCTACGAGCGCGGCGAGATCAACGTTCTCATCAACGCCATGCTCCTTGCGGAGGGCTGGAACTCGCCACGCGCAACCGTGTGCATGCACCTCGCGCCGACCGCCTCGCGGCGCGTGTACCAGCAGCGGATCGGCCGCATCATGCGCACGCATCCGCGCAAGGAGGCCGGGATCGTCGTCGACTTCGTTCCGAAGGCAGCGACGCACAACGAGCGGGTGGTCTCGCTGCACTCGCTCCTCGACGCGGACTTCTACCGCGAGGGCGCGCGCGTGACTCCGGCCCCGCGCCGTCGCGTGCAGCGGCGGGCAAGACGCAAGCTCACGCCGGCTCCGTGGCTCGTTCCGGTCACGCCGGACGTACGACGACGTCTCGCAGTGATCACACGAGAGTGGCAGCGCATCGATCCGAAGTATCTGGACGAGGACGAGCAGCGCTACTGGGCGACGATCGCGGGCCGGCAGATCCGCTTCGACGAGCGGGCGGCCTTCGTCGAGAAGCTGACGGCGCGGGGCGCATCGAAGGCCTGCCTGGAGCAGTTCCTCGCTACGTGTGCGGCGGAGAACCCGAATCGCCGCCTGCGGATCATCGCGCTCTCCGACCGCGTCTCGATGACGGTCGAGCGCGCCGACTTCGACGACCTCGTCACGCTCGTGACGCAGGCGCCGACCTGGGAGAAGGACCGGATGGGCGGAGTGCGCATCCTCTTGCGCGCGATCGCCGAGGGGAAGGTGGATGCGCCGGACCAGATCCTCGCGCGCTGGACCTGGCGGCTGGCGCGGGCGTCCCGAAAGCTCCAGGACCGGCGGGCAAGCGCCGAGTTCCCGGAAGCAAAGCGGCTGCTCGGTGCGCTCGCGAACTCACGTGGACACCGGCACGAGGAAAACGCCGCCAAGCTCGTGAACACGGCGCTCGAGCTGCCCCTGCCCGTCGGAGCCGCGTTGCTCGCCTCCGCGGAGGGCTATACGCCTCGCGCGACCCAGTTGCTCGAGGCGGCACGGGAGCGGCTCGGCACGGTGCAGGAAGTCGCCGGCGCGCTCGCGGAGAACCTGCCCCAGCCGAAGCTGACCTCCGGCCGGTCCCGCCGCCGCAAGCGGCGCAAGCGCAAGAAGGGCCAGGCCCAGCAGACCGGCGCGCCGGAGCAGAAGCAGGAGCAGGAACAGCCGAAGGACGGTCAGCAAGAGCCGGCCAAGGCGGCCAGGCGGAAAGCGCCTTCGAAACCGAAGGCCGAACCCGCTGAAACGCCTGCCCCGTAAGAACGACTAGAGACCAGTGCTCATCCTCGTCCCGATCGCGTTCGCGGCGGGCATCATCACCGCGTTCACGCCCTGCATCCTGCCGGTTCTGCCGATCGTGCTGGCCGGAGGCGGCACGGGCACGAAGCGCCGTCCCTACGCGATCGCGGCCGGACTGATCACGACCTTCACGGCGTTCCTGCTCGCCGGAGCCTGGCTGTGGGGACTGCTGGGAATCAGTGCGAAGCATCAGATCCGCATCGGCGCGGCACTGCTGCTGGTTCTTGCGGTCATCCTGATCTTTCCCAGGGCGGGCGAGCTCGCCGAGCGGCCCTTCCGCTTTCTGACCCGCCGGCGCGCCGGCGATCTGGGCGGTGGCTACCTCTTGGGTGCGAGCCTGGGGCTTGTCTTCGTCCCGTGTGGGGGCCCCGTGCTCGCGACGCTCACGGCGAATGCAGCCACCAACCGCGTCGGCGGCTGGATCGTCGTGATCGCAATCGCGTACGCGGTCGGCGCCGCTCTACCGATGCTGGCAATCGCGCGAGGCAGTCACGGGCTCACGGCGCGTTTCCGCCGTCGCGCGCAGACGGTTCGAATCGCCGGCGGCATCCTGATGGCCGTGTCCGCCCTGGTGATCTACGAGGGGTGGGCCGAAAGCCTGCAGACGAAGGTGCCTGGCTACGCCGGCTGGGTCCAGAATGCAATCGAGGGGAGCTCTGCAGCCCAAAGCCACCTCGGCCGCCTCGCCGGAAACCGGAAGCCCGTCTTCGTTGCACACGGCACCCAGCTTGCTTCACGACTCGGGAAGGTGCCGCTGAAGGATTACGGCGCCGCGCCCGACGTCCACAACATCTCCGCGTGGATCAATTCGCGGCCGCTCAGCCTCCATGCGCTGCGCGGCAAGGTCGTGCTGGTCGACTTCTGGACGTACTCCTGCATCAACTGCCTCCGCACGCTCCCGTACCTGAAGTCGTGGGACGAGCGCTATCGATCGAAGGGGCTCGTCATCCTCGGCGTGCACACGCCCGAGTTCGCCTTCGAGCACGATCTCGGCAACGTGCGCGCCGCTGTCAAACGCCTCGGGGTGCGCTACCCGGTCGCCCTCGACAACGACTACGGCACGTGGAACGCATTCGGGAACAACTACTGGCCTGCGGATTACCTCGTCGACCAATCGGGGCACGTCCGGGACGTCCATATCGGCGAAGGGGGCTACTCACAGACCGACCGCGACATCCGCCTCCTCCTGGCGGCGGGGGCGAAGCGGCTGCCCGCGGACCTGCCCGAACCGGACCGCACGCCGATCGAGCTGCGCACCCCGGAGACCTACCTCGGTTACGACCGCATCGCGAACTATGCGGGCTCGCCGCTCCGAACCGACCGGGCAGCGAACTACACGTTCCCATCGGCGCTCGCACAGGACGCGTTCGCGTATGCCGGGACCTGGACGGTCGCGGGTGAACGGATCGTCGCCGGCCGAAACGCTCGACTGCGGCTGCACTTCCAGGCGAGGAGCGTGCACCTCGTTCTCGGCGGGCACGGCACCGTCGGCGTGACGGTCGACGGCCGCCGCACGGGAAAGATGCAGATCGACGCCGACCGACTCTACACGCTCGTCTCGAGCGACCGAACACGCAAGGGACTCCTCGAGCTGCGGTTCACGCCGGGCCTCTCGGCGTACGCGTTTACATTCGGCTAGAGGCTTGGGCTAGGGCTGTTCGGACGGGCCGCGGTCGGACTCGCCGTCGCCATGCTCACGCTCTCGCAGGAAACGAGTCAGTTCCGCCGCGAGTGACTCGCCCGAAGGAATCTCCTGGTCGTCGTCGAGCATCTCGGCCCGCTGCTCGAGCTCCTCGACGTAGGCGGCCGTCTCGTCATCGGATGCGACCGCTTCGCTGACCTGCTCGCTGTAGCGGTCGGAGGCCTCTTCGAGCTCGGCGACATCGATCTTCGTCCCGAGGATGTCGCCCAGACGCTGGCAGAGTGCGAGGGCGGCGCGCGGGCTCGGCGCGAGCGAGACATAGTGGGGGACCGCGGCCCACAGGCTCACGGACGGGATGCTCGCCTGATTGCACGCATCGTGCAGCACGCCGACGATGCCGGTCGGGCCCTCGTACCGCGAACGCTGCAACCCGAGGCGCTCGATCAGCTCGGGATCGGTCGCACCCCCGGTTACGGGCGAGGGCCGCGTGTGCGGCACGTCCGCGAGCAGCGAGCCGAGCGTGATCATCAGCTCGACGCCGAGGTCGCGCGCCAGGTCGACGACCATGCCGGTGAACGTCCGCCAGCGCAGGTTGGGCTCGATCCCGAGCAGCAGGACCGCGTCGCGTTCCAGACCCGGGATCGGGGCATGGTAGAAGGCGTTCTCGGGCCAGTCGATGTGACGCGTCTGGCCCTCGACGAGTGAGACGTGCGGCCTCGTGGCCTGAAAGTCGTAGAAGTTCTCCGGCTCGATCTCCGCGAAGCGTTCCGCCTCCCAGGTCTTGGCGAGATAGCCGCCGGCGAGCGAGGCGCCCTGCCCGCCGTCGTTCCATCCCCGAAATGCGGAGATCAGAACCGGCGCACGCAGGCTCGGTCGATCGGCGATGCGGAGTTCCTCAGCGATCGAGGAAGTCTACGTTCGGCCGGAAGAACAGCGTTGCCAGGGCGACCGTGCCGACCCACACGGTCGCTGCCAGAAACACGTGCGTGAGCACGAGTCCCCAGGGGAGGTGCGTGCGCCACTGGATCTCGCCGAGACCCATCTGGCCCAGTAGCAGGGCGAAGACCACGGCGCCGAGCACAAAGAGTCGAGGCGAGCGGTCGCGGCGCGCGGCCAGGTAGCCGAGGCTGAACAGGAACGTCAGGAGGAACAGCCCGACGAACGCGCCGTGCACGTAGACGATCGGCTCGAGCCGACCGAGCCGATCGATCTTGTCGGCCGCACCGCCGCCGGAGTGTGGCCCGGCCGCTGTCGCAAGCGAGCCGCTGACGATGAGCACGAACGCCGCGACGACGAACGCCACTCCGAGCCGGCGCAGCTCGAGCGGCACCAGCGACTCGACCCGACCGACCTGCGCGGAGCGAACGTCGAGCGCCAGGATCGTCGCGCCGGCAAGGAGCGCGATCGACAGCAGCAGATGCACCATCACGATCGGCCAGCGCAGGCCGCTCGCGATTGCGAGCAAGCCGATCGGCGCCTGGGCGAGTGTCCCGAGGAACACGGCCAGCGCAAGCCGCGGCGCCCAGCGCGACA
>Ga0066710_100007258_pt1 | contig 10550 bp, 10 predicted proteins | sample GraSoiAngelo_159_FD_79666 | JGI IMG/M metagenome (GOLD analysis project Ga0066710, IMG submission 79666) | Grasslands soil microbial communities from the Angelo Coastal Reserve, California, USA - 14_1009_16_40cm | ecosystem: Environmental > Terrestrial > Soil > Grasslands | place: USA...
GCTTTGGGACCTTTACCACCGGCACCGCGGTCCCGATTCCAAAAAAATCTCGCTCCTCTTCGGCCTTTTTAAGTATCAATCCACGCGAAATGGCAATCAATGGCGCGCTTTTTATCTCCCATTGGGGAACGAGCACGGGACTGTGAAGCACGCAAATTCGGCTCCGTGACGGTCATGTTTCAAAACATCGGCGAAATACTCTTGCTTCTGATCCGAACGATTCGGGCGCTGCCGCTCACCCTTCGCCAGCGCAAGAAGGTCTTCGATCAGCTTTTCGAGATCGGCAACGCCAGCCTTCTGATGGCCTGCATCCTTTCCATTTTCATCGGCGGCGTCATCGCGCTGCAGACCGGTCCCATGCTCGCCGAACGCGGCCTGTCGAGCGTGATTGGCGGCCTCGTCGGACTCTCCATCTGCAAAGAATTAGCCCCTGTGATGATGTCCATCCTGATTGCCGGACGAATCGGCTCCGCAATGGCGGCCGAAATCGGCTCCATGCGCGTTTACCAGGAAGTCGATGCGCTTCTGACCATGAACATCAATCCCATTCACTATCTGGTTCTGCCTCGGCTCGTCGCGATTTCCGTGGCGCTGCCTGTCCTGGTGATTTTCGCCATTCTGGTGGGCTGGTTGGGTGGCGGCATGGTCGCGGTATTCAACGAGCGCGTCGGCATCACTTTTCAGTCCTTCTTCAGCAATTTGCGCGACGTGGTTGACATGGGGGATGTGCTCAATGGACTGGTTAAATCCTTTGTCTTTGCAGTCGTCATCGGCACCGTCTCATGCCATCAGGGCCTGGCCACCGTCGGCGGCCCTCGCGGAATTGGCCGCTCCGTCACCAAAGCCGTAGTAAACTCCATCGTGTTAATTCTCATCCTCGACTATTTCCTGACGCGCTTTTTACTCTATTTCGAGCGCCACGGCCGCTAGAAAATTTAGTACTACTAGAAGGTTAGTGGGGCAGAAATTACTCAACTCATTTAACACATTTAACTATGTAACCCATGTAACTGATGTAACTATGTAACTCATGTAACTGATGCAAGTTATGATCCATTTGCTGAGCTATGCCGGCTAATTCCCAAAGCGAACAGAGCGTGCGTGTGCAGGTGGTCAACCTGCGCAAGAGCTTCAATGGCCATTTGGTGCTCAACGGCATCAACTTCCAGGTCGAGCGCTGCGAAGTCTTCGTGATCATGGGGCCCAGCGGCTCCGGCAAAAGTGTGCTCCTCAAGCACATCATCGGCTTGGAGAAACCTGACGAGGGCGACATCCTCATCGAGGGCGAATCGCTCATCCAGAATCCCGACGTGATGTCCAAATACCGCATGGCGCTGGTCTTTCAATCCGGCGCTTTGCTCAACTCGCTGACCGTCGGCGAAAACGTGGGCCTCTACCTGAGCGAACACCGCCTTAAAAAACCGCATGAGATCGACAGGATCGTGACTGAAAAGCTCGACTTTCTCGGCCTCAAGGGTGTCAAAGACCGATCTCCAAGTGAATTGTCCGGTGGCATGAAGAAACGCGTCGCAATCGCTCGCGCGCTCGTAATCGAGCCGCAACTCATACTCTACGATGAGCCAACCAGCGAACTGGATCCTTTAATGACCGTCACTATTGGCGAGGAAATCCTTAATCTGAAACGGCGTATCCAGGTCACGTCGATTGTTGTTTCGCACGACCGCGACCTTGCATTCGGCGTGGCCGATCGCATCGCTATGATGCACGAAGGACAAATCATCGCACTGGGTACGCCCGAGGAAGTTCGGCGCGACCCGAACCCGATGGTGCAAAGATTTCTCACGGCTGATTTCAACCCGGATCATTTACACGAACAACGCGTATGAAAAGCACCCTTGAAACTCGTCTCGGAATCTTTTTTGCCCTGGCGCTGATTGTCGCCGTTATCATTTTGGAGATGGTCGGCACGGCCGATCTTTTCAAAAAGACCTACGAAATTCAGACCACTTTTAAGAATGTCCAGGAGCTGAAAAAGGGCGATCCGGTGAAACTGGCCGGCGTGCAGATTGGCCGCGTGGAAAAGATCGAGCTCATCCGCTCGCAAGCGAAAGTCACGATGAAAATCGATAACGCGTACAAGCTCAAGACCGACAGCAAAGCGACAATCAAATTCACCGGCCTTATGGGCCAAAATTTCATTTCCATTGAGGGCGGCACACCGGACGCGCCCGAAATCGTGCGTGGCGGTCTTTTGGAATCCGGCGCTCAGCCGGACCTCAGCACGCTGATGGCCAAACTCGAAGGCGTGGCTTCGGGCGTCGAGGGCCTCACCAAGAGCTTCAGCGCGGACAGTCTGAGCACTTTGCTTGGGCCGGTAAACGACTTCATGCGGCAGAACAGCACAAACCTTAGTTCGATCCTGAGCAACACCGCCCAGGTCACGCTTCAGATTTCCCAGGGCAAGGGCACGGTCGGCAGACTGATCAATGATGACACCCTCTACAACAACGCGCTTTCCACGGTGGGCGCATTAAACGTAGCCGCTCAGCAGGCCCAAATTATTATGACCGACGCGCGCGGCATTGTATCCCGTGCCAGTACGATCGTGGACCAGGTGAATTCCGGCCAGGGCACCATCGGACGCTTGTTGAAAGAAGACACGTTGTACCAGCAAACGAGCGGTGCGATGGACAATCTCAAACAAATTTTCGAAAAGATGAATCGTGGCCAGGGCAGCGTTGGCAAGCTGATCAATGATGAGTCCTTCCTCAAGAACGCAAAGCTCTCGCTGCAAAAACTCGACAAAGCCACCGAAGGCCTCGAGGACCAAGGGCCTCTCAGCGTCCTCGGAATTGCGGTCAACAGATTATTCTAAAGTCTACGAGATCTCTAAATCGCTGCCCAATGAATCGGTTTCGAGATATCGATTCGATCGAGCTTCTCGGTGATTTCGTCCGGATACTTTTGCGCCGCGCCCGTATTGAACATCAGAACGCGTTCGTCCTTTTTGATCTTCCCCATTTTCAAGAGCATTTCGAGCGCGCCAAGGCAAACCGCCGTCTCCGGGCAGAGCGCGATTCCTTCCTGCGAATTCGCAAGCTGCATCCATTTGGGAATGTCCGCTTCCGGGGCAGCCACCGCCACTCCGCCACTCTCCCGTACCGCGTCCAAAATCATGAAATCCCCAACGGCCGCTGGCACCCGCAGTCCGCTTGCGATGGTTTTCGCATTCTCGAACTTTTTGGCGAATCGCTCCGCTTTTTCGAACGCTTGAACGATCGGCGCGCACCCATCACTTTGGCACGCGATCATCCGCGGCTTTTTGGCAGACTTCAACCAACCCATCGTATCCAATTCAGCAAAGGCCTTCCACATCCCGACCAGCCCCGTGCCGCCGCCAGTGGGATAAAGAATCACATCGGGCAATTCCCAATCGAATTGCTCAGCCAGTTCCAATCCCATCGTCTTCTTGCCCTCAATCCGATACGGCTCCTTTAACGTGGAAACATCGAACCACCCCTTCACCTTCTTTCCTTCCGTCACGATACGCCCGCAATCGGTGATCAAACCATTCACCAGAAACGTGCGCGCTCCCGCCAAAAAACATTCCTTCCGGTTGATCACCGGCGTGTCCTCCGGCATGAAAACATACGCTTCCATTCCGGCCCGCGCCGCATACGCAGCCATCGCCCCGCCCGCATTCCCGGCCGTCGGCGCCGCCACGCTCCGAATCCCAAACTCGTTCGCTTTTGAGATCGCGATGGCCATGCCGCGCGCCTTAAAACTTCCCGTCGGCAAACGGCTCTCATCTTTGATCAAGAGGTTCTCCAGGCCAAAATGATTCCCGAGCCGTTTGGCCGCCAAAATTGGTGTGATCGTCTCCGTCAGTGAAACGATCTCGGACGGATTTTCAATCGGAAGCATTTCCAGATACCGCCAGATCGTCGGCGGCCTTCCGAACAACTCCTTCTTCGGAAATCGCCGCTTCAATGCGGACAGGTCATAGCGGACCCAGAGCGGCTTTTGACAGGCCGTGCAGAGGTTGTGGACTTTGCCTTTATCGTACTTTTGTCCGCAGTTAGCACACTCCAGATGTGTGACGAATGACATGGACGTAACGTTCCAAGGCTAAATGACTCTAAACAAGTCTAAAGAGCGCCGCGAGCCTGTACCCGCAGGCTATTGTCGCTGCGGAGATTTCGCTTGCTCGATGTGTTTGCGCGCCTGGACGACAGCATTTGGGTTCAGACGCGAGGCACGCTGAAAACAGGCCAAAGCTTCGTCACCATTTCCTTGCGCCTCCAACACGCTGCCCAGGCTGTACCACACGGAAGCTGAATGCGGCAGCAACTCGGCTGTCCTCCTCCATTCCTTTTCGGCCCCTTTCGCATCGCCGACGGCTTGAAGCAGCTTCGCAAAATTCTCGTGCAGCACCCAGTCGTCAGGAGAAGCTTTCAGTGCTTCTTCATACATACGAACCGACCGGTCGTGCGCCTCCGGCCGCAAAGCAGTTTGCAACTCGGCACGCCGCGCTCGCAGCATCTTCAGCCGTTCGGCGCTTCCAAGCTGCCGATTGAATGGCGCCACCTCCATTCGCTTCACCATTTCGTCAATCACCTGAAATTGGTCCCACGGCGTGAACGCCAGCCGTTTTGCACATTCATCTGCCGATAACCATGACGCGCGTTCGCTGGCTTTTTCGCCAAAGAACTGCGGAGACAGACTCTCCACTTGTTCAGCCAATCCCCGCGCAATGACATAATTGCCTTCGAATTTAAAATGCACATGCTCGAAGAAAAATTCATCACCGGGAATGCCACTGGTGGCTTTGCTTGAAAGGAATTTCACCGCGTCGAAAAGCTTTATTCTGTCGGAGGAATGTTTCGCGGCCGCTTTGCGAATTAAAGCATTGATATCCGAATCCGCGCGAAAGCGCAGCGCGTCCAGATCGCGCGCTCGTTCGTAATGCAGCAGCGCGTTCCCGGCCTTGCCTGAGGCCAACAGGCAGCGTGCGAGGCGGAAATGAGTGTCGGCGTATTCGCGATCGAACTTAAGGGCTTCTGTGTAATTCGTTATCGCGCCTGAAAGGTTTCCGGCCGCTTCGTCCGATTTGGCGGCTTCTGAGGCGCGTTCCCATTCGGTCTTCTTGAATTCCGTCAAGCCCGGCGAATGCAGCGAAGCAAATGGGGCGCAATTCCTGAGGTTGCTCGGCACGGTGCTCAACAGAATCGATGCGCCGGATTGAGCGCCGCTGCGGAGAATGCTTTCCAAATTCAAGTCAAAACCCCGGTACACTTTCGCCATTCGAAGATCTGATTCGCCCACTTGCTGCTTGAGAAACATTTCCATTCCCTGCCAGGAACCGGGCAAATCGCTGCGAAAGATCCGCCGCTTCAACTCGTCGAACAACTCGCCTACGCGCGTTGCCTTGAAAGCCATGCTGGCTCGGATGAACGCGAGATCGGGCGATTGCGAGCCGAAGACAGTGCCCGCGCCAAACGGGCCAACGACTTCGTTGTTGCCCATGTAAATAATCCAAATGTCGCCATCATGTCCGGCGCAATCCGCCGCGATTTCACGGATGACGTGAGAATTAATGGCTGTAACAGCGACGTTCACGACCTCGACGCGGCTACCCGGATTATGCGCGTTCAGCAGTACATCAAGCATTCGTGGAAATCCGAAGGCAGGCTCGGGATCCCCCAAGGCGGCGGATTCGCCGAAAACAAAAATACGGCACGTATTCTCGGGCTTTCGAGCATCGATTACCGTCGGTTGAGGAGATCGCGCCAGCGACGAAGGGAAAAAGCGGCGGGTAAACGCCTGGTTTTCAACAAAGGCCTCTCGGTTCTGAACTTTGGCTGGAATAAAAAACTGGGAGGGATAGCCGAAGCCAACGAGGCGCAACACGATCTCAAGAATGACAAGCAGAATGAACGGCATCAGCACGACCAGCAGACGCAACCCACGGCGGTTCCTCTTTTGTACCAAAGTCTCCTCAGGCGGAAGGGTTGCCATGCGCAGCCCTGTTTCTGACGATGGATTACTGGAATTGTCCATTTACTTTGCTGATTCCTTCTGCTCGATCGGCATTAGCGTAGGAATTGTGAAAGCGCGAGCAAAACCGGAGCCCTCAAGCCGCCTCAGCCTGATCTTTTTTCCGCAAATATCCTGCGAACGTATCGACTATTGTCGTCGGGGTGACGGTGCCTTTGTCGTAGACCTTCGTCGCCCCGGCTGCGGCGGCGCTTTCCGTCATGCCGGGAACAAATAAATTTGTGTAAACGATTATCGGCAAATCCTTATATTGATCGTTGGCGCGAACGGACTTTAGAAAATCCATCCCGCTGCTGTCCGGGAGCCGCAGGTCCAGCAGCACGCCGTCGGGTTGAAATTCAGTCATCTGCTCGACACCCGCGCGAATGCTGGCCGCGACCTGCACCCCATAGCCGTTGCGCGCCAAAAGCGACGCGTAAACCTTTGCGGTAACCGCATCGTCTTCTATGATCAGGATCTTCTTCATGCCTGTGCGCTCGGACAAATTGCCGCTTAAAGAGTGCCAAAAGCCGCAATCCAGTCCATTTTACGCGAATTTGGCTAATTGGACTCACACCGCTTGTATTAGGAAATGGGCATTTTGCGTTCCGGACAGCCCCTTTTTGCCCTCGATTCATGTCGCGCTTTCTGCAACCGAAAGTATATTATGGTGTTTGCCTAAGAACTGAATATGATTGCGGGTATGAATTTGCGTAGAGTGCGGCTGATTTGCATGCTGGCTGCGGTCGGAATGGCCGGGTCGGTATACATTTCGGCGGCTGATATCCCGGAAAATCCATACCTTTCGATCGTGCATCGGAACCCGTTTGCGCTCAAGGAACCACCTCCTCCGCCGGCCCCGCAACAGGAAGCTCCACCTGCGGCCCCTCCAGTGAAGGTGACATTAACCGGCCTTCTGCACATGTTTGGCGAACCAAAGGCGATTTTCGAAATCTATGACGACCCGGCGAAAGGTGGTACGCCCAAGAGGCCGGCCCCGATGCGCGTGGGCGAGCGGCAAGGGCCTGTGGAAGTCCTGTCCATTGATGTGGAAAAAAATATGGTCACGATTCGCAATTCCAACGTGGAAACGAACCTCACTTTCGAAGTGGCCAAGGCTACTGGCGCGGTTCCCATCCCGGGTGTCCCGAGTGTTCCCACGCCGCTACCAATGGCTGGTGTGCATACGCCAGGCGCAGGCAGTCCGACCGTGATTTCTGCCAACGGCAATTCGTCCGGTGGAGGCGGCGTCACCCTGGTGGGCGGTGGCTCAACCGGCTCCGCTCCCGGATCGGGTCCAGCGGTTTACGGCGGCCCTGCGACGCCGACCGCAAGCGCCGCTGGTATTCCGTCAGCGCTTGGATCCGATTCTGGTCTGCGCTCAATTCCTTCACGACCGCTGCGCACTGATGCAAATAGCGGACCGCCAATGACCAGAGAGCAGGCAAAATTGCTCATTTCAGCCCAGAACGCCGCTTATGCCGTGCAAGCTCAGCAGGGTGGTGTCGCATTCCCGCCTATACCAGGTGGCGATGCAGGAATGGAAAAGCACTTGATCGGAGATCAGGGCCAGAATCCAACGCCCCAACAACCGCGTTTTCCGTCCTTCCCAGCGGTCCCGCGTTAACGCGGATCAAGCAACGTGCCCCATCGGCACGGTTACAGGATTCGGCGCTCCCTCCGGCCAGAACAACAACTCCAGCCCTCGGCACCCATGTTCGCGGCAAAATTCAAGCGCGGTGCGCCTGTCAGGAAAATTCAGCGCTTCAGCCAGGTTCCTCGTGAAGCTGCCGTCTTCCCGCAAGTACAATGCCTTTCCAATAACACGCAGGATTCGTTTCATAGCTCCGCCTCGGTGCGATTCCTTTGCGTAAGCAATCTCGGACTCGGCTGCGCTGTCCGCTATTCCGGGAAGTCCTACTGGGTTGGGTCCAGCGCCTGAAAAGCGTCTTAGCGGATACCCCATTTAACCAACTTCCTCGCCCCACAGAGAAGCCGGCCACCCAGACTCGTTAGTAGGGCAGGCGAGCTTGCAGAAACGCCGAAACTAACTTTTCACCACCAAACATCCAGATAACGGCTGCCAGTGCAATGTAAGGACCGTACGGCAACCGGCTGGACCACTCCTGTTTGCGCAGCGCGATCAAAACGAGTCCCACGACCGCCCCGATAACAGAACTGGCCATCAGTGAAAAAACCGTCGCTTTCCAGCCGAGGAACGCACCAATAGCCGCCATGAATTTTACGTCGCCAAAGCCCATGGCTTCCCGCGGGAGAACCATGCGATCAGTTACGGCTTCCATGTGAACGATCTGTTCGGGATCGAGCACTTCCTCATCGATTTCAAGCTTGTGCGGCGTGAGGCGGATTCGCGCGGCCTTGTAGCAACGGTCGATAAGCTCGACAACCTTGGCCTCGAAAGTGATCACGTCCGATTTGCGATAGAACAAATCTTCGTAGGGAATGGATTTCTCCGGCAGGATCAACGCCGTTTGCGTAAAGATGACGCGGGAGTCGGGTTGCAATTCAAGTTTGAGGCGGCCGAAAAACATTTTTCCGAGCCGGAGAATTAAATACACCAGACCGCCGCCAACGATCATTCCGAGTGCGCTTTGTTTGAGAGCGATTGCAGGATTGCTCACATCCTGCAGCGCAGGAACCGCGAGCGAGCAGAGAAACCCGGCGACCATTCCGCCAATGGTGATTTCGTCCGGAATGATGAAATGTTCGAAGTCGATGAAGGAAGCGGCGATGAAGCCGGCGAGAATCAAACAATAGGCCAGCGCCAAAGTGGCTGATTGGTGGCCAACTGCCAGCCAGGAAAACAGAAAGGCAATCGCTGTAATCAATTCGACAATAAAATAGCGCGGAGCAATGGGAACGCTGCAGTTGGCACATTTGCCACGCAACGCGAGCCACGTAATGAGCGGCACGTTTCGATACCAGGGAATGGAATAATTGCAATTCGGGCAGTGTGAGGGCGGCGAAATGAGGCTCATTTCGCGCGGCATGCGGTAAATGCAGACGTTCAGAAAACTGCCCACCACCGCGCCGAATATAAAAAATGCCAGCGACCAGAACTGAAACGGAACTGCGGCCCAAATCTTCGGATCAAAATAGTGGCTCATGCGGCGGCGAGGCCAAGTGGATGGATGGATGGATGAATGTCGGAAAGAGGGGGAGTCCTGTCACCGGCAGTTTGTAATCGAAAGTGGACAGAGAACCGCGACGCGCTGCGGCTCACAGAGCCGCGCTCCAAATACGCACGGAGTTCCGCCTTGAGGCGGCTGCCCTGATCGAGGGACCAGCTACTGAACTGCGGTAACAGCAAATTATTTAACCAATAATCCATCTATCCACTTATCCATTCCCATTCAGATCGCGCTGCCATAGATGTTCTTTACGAGCGCTTCGCGCATTATACCTATCGGAGGATTCTTTCCGCTCCAAAGCTCGAGGGCTTTCGCGCCCTGGTACAGGAGCATCCCAAGGCCGTTTGCGGTCCGACACCCGGCGGCTTTGGCGGCTTTCAGGAACGGCGTCTCAGCAGGCCTGTAAATCATATCCAATGCGGCTCGCGTGCCGCTCAGCGGGAATGCTCGTGGATCGAAGGGCAGCGCGTCTTCGCGTTTCAGTCCCAGAGAAGTCGCGTTCACTACCAGATCGACGGGACCCGCGGGATAGCCGACATTCACGTTGCATTTGGGATATAGCTGTGTGATTTCCGCCGCGATCTCTTCGGCTTTGCTTCGAGTGCGGTTTACAAGGAATAACTCGCGCGCGCCAGCCTGAGCGAACTTCAACGCTGCCACCCGTCCAGCTCCTCCCGCCCCGAGCAAAAGAATCCGATCGCCCGCAATTTCAATCTGGAGGTCTTCACCCAGCGAGCGCGCAATCGCGTCGGCATCCGTATTAAAACCATGCGCCCGGATTCGCTCAGGAACGTCGCCGCTGAAGTGCGAGAGCGCCTTCCAATCTCCATCGCGGTACTTAGCCTCGAAGCGCACCGTATTGACCGCTCCCCACGTGCGTGCAGATTCGTCCAGCACATCCATCATTTCCATCGCAAGCAGCTTGTGCGGCACAGTCAGATTGAGCCCGACAAATCTCATAGCCTTCGCGCCCTCAATCGCCGCCCGCAAATCATTTGGAGAAACCTCGAATGCCAGATAGCGCCAGTTCAGCCCCAGCGCCGCAATCGCCGCGTTGTGCATGGCAGGCGATGCCGAGTGCTTAACAGGAAAACCATATACCGCACAACAGCGCGTGGAAGCATTGATGGGTATCTCGAATTGCCCGGACACAACCTGAAGCTAAGAACGCATCGGCCAAAATGCAAAAGAAGAATAGGCGTGGCCGCCCAACTTCTTAGCGCTCCCGGCGCGCCGGCCTTCCACGCCGCAGGCGGTGTAAGCGCGCGATCGAAAGCGGCAGAGGACTGCCGCACTCCAAAACCTGTCGGAATTAGGTGCGCGTTAACACGCGCGAAGCGTCTTGGAGTGCGGCAGTCCGCTGCCGCTTTCGATCGAGAGACCGCTGCATCTAAAAAATCC
>Ga0066710_100007259_pt1 | contig 10550 bp, 10 predicted proteins | sample GraSoiAngelo_159_FD_79666 | JGI IMG/M metagenome (GOLD analysis project Ga0066710, IMG submission 79666) | Grasslands soil microbial communities from the Angelo Coastal Reserve, California, USA - 14_1009_16_40cm | ecosystem: Environmental > Terrestrial > Soil > Grasslands | place: USA...
GAGTGGCCTGATTCAAGATCCTGGCAAACGAGCCCAATTGTTGGGGCAACCAGACCAGCAAGGATCAGTCGACCCCATCGAAATAGAATGGAAGCGGAAGGACCACACAACGCTGAAAGTCCGGCTCAGCGGACAAGAAGTCCTGGGTGAGCATGGCGAGCTGGACGCCTATGAGGTCATCACTGAGGACGTCACCAAACAGCGCCAGTTGGAGGATCATCTGCGTCAACAGGCGGCTCGCGACCCACTGACAGGACTGGCCAATTACCGCCATCTTGTGGAAGTGCTGGATATGGAGATCAAGCGTTCAGCACGCACCGGGCGGGAGTTCGCCCTATTGTTACTTGATCTGGATGGATCGAAGCAGATCAACGACCGTTACGGGCATCTGACGGGAAGCCATGCGATCTGTCGGGTGGCCGATGTTTTGAGTTTCTGCCGGGACATCGATACGTCGGCGCGCTACGGCGGCGACGAGTTTGCAGTTGTCTTGCCGGAAACAGGCGCAGAGGCGGCCAACCAAGTGGCGCAACGCATCTGCGACAACATTGCCAATGATGGGATGGGACCGCTGCTTTCCGTCAGTGTAGGGGTGGCAGTTTATCCCCATGACGGTGAAAGAATCGAAGCCCTCCTACGGAAGGCAGACGTGGCTATGTATGGGATGAAAGCAAAAAAACGCGAGCTCCGTGACGCGAGATAACGCGTTGTCTGCCATTGTGGGTTCCGGAAATTCTGGCACGGTCTGGACCCGCCGGCAAGACCTCTTGCAGGTTGAGATGACGCGTTCTCCCCGAGGGTCCGTCGAGATGAATGAAGCGTCCTCTTTCTAGGACCCGGTCGAGGATGGCTGCCGCCATATCTTCGTCGTGTAATACCTTTCCCCACTCATTCAGTGGCTTGTTAGTTGTGAGGATCATCGGCCGCTTCCTGAGGTGCCGATCGTTCACGACATGGAAGAGCACGTTGGCAGCGTCTGGCCCGTAGGTCAGATAGCCGACTTCGTCGATCACCAGCACGTGAGGGTGCGTGTAGGCTGCCAACGACTCCTGGAGATGTCCCCGCTTGCTGGCGTTGGAGAGATCCTCGATCAGTTCCGCCGCGGTGGTGAAGAGCGTCTCGAAGCCGTTCTGGATGGCGCGGTACCCGATGGCCACCGCCAGATGAGTCTTTCCTCTGCCGGTCTTACCGTTACTTTCACGCGTCTGTGGCGTTGCAATTTTCCGGCTCTCCGACGGGAACCCTCAGCCTTAAGGACGACAGCACGATAATCGGCACGAGCGCGCTCAGTGGCAACACCGCTACGTTCAGTACCTCTGCGCTCGGAGCAGGTACGCAATCCACCGGCAAAACCGGCGGTCAGACTAGCGTCTACCTTGGTTAGAACTTTTCATTAAACTGCTCCCCGCTGCTTGGCGGTGGAGGGGATCTTGACGGTCAGGCGGCTGGCGGCCCGCCTCTGCCCTAGCTTGGGCTCTCTCTGCAGCAACGGCAACGCCCGCACTGCTTGTTCTTTCCAGAACACGAGCTGTTCTATCCGCTCGTCCCAGTCAATACACAACATGTCGCCGAGCTTCACTTGCTCCGTCGCCAGCAAATTCGCCAGCGCATGCACCACATGCGTCTCTATCGCCCGCTTCAGATGTCGCGCTCCGTACCGCTGGTCAGTTACTTCCAGCAGCAGGAACTCCCGCCCCGCCGCTGTCACCCGAAACAGAAAACGCCCATTCTCCCTCTCCAGAACCCTCCGCTGAACCATCCTCAACTCAATTTCCAACACTTCCTCCAACTGCTCCCGCCTCAGCGAACGGAACACCACGACTTTGTCCAAACGGTTCATGAACTCCGGAGAAAACTTGCGCCGGGCCGCTTCCAGGGCCGTGCGTTCCACTTTTTCGTCAAGGCCTGTCGCCGGCTTGTCTTTGGGCTGAACGAAGCCCATGCCACCCTGTATCAGCTCCGTGATCTCTCCGCCTCCCAGGTTGGAGGTCAGGAAAATGATTGTCTGCGACAGGTCCACGCGGCGGTTGTCACCGAGTGTTAGCGTGGCTTTGTCCAGCATGCCCACCAGCAATTGCCAGAGTGCATCACTGGCCTTCTCAATTTCGTCGAACAACAGGAAGCTGAGCTTCAGTTTGTCGGTGTGGCTGGCCGCCAAGGCTTCCGGGGTAATCAGTGGATGTGTTTCACGATGACCGAGGTAGCCCGGAGGTGAACCGATCAGCTTGGCAATTTCGTGCGACTGCTGGAACTCGGCACAATCGACTTTGATCACCGTGCGGGCATCTCCAAACAGAATCTCCGCAGCGGCTTCCACGATACGCGTCTTTCCCGAACCCGTCGGACCCAGGAAGAGAAGGTTGCCTACGGGACGCGCGGGCGAGTTCAACCCCGCGCAGAAGACTTGGTACAATTCCATCAACGCCTGGACACCCTGCTCCTGTCCCACGATCATCGATTGCAGAGCCACTTCAAATTCCGCCGACTCTGGACTGCGTAACATGGGATCAAGAATTGTTGTCCGGGTGGCCATCGCTTCCTCCTAACAGAAGCTCCGTTCCGGAAATCTTGTGGCGAAAGGAATATGATGAAACTGTTTCAGTCGCACTTTGATGGTCGAATGCACGTGCTGGAAATTCCTCAGCATCTCTGAAGGACCTTCGATACGTCCTTCTCTTGCTCGTGTAGGTGAAATCATCACGCTGATGCTAGCAGGGACTCCAAATTTGTCCGGCTCACGTTGCATTCTGGGCATCTCCACAAGCGAAAACTCCGCTCGCCCCGCCTAACCTTCGCGAGATACATCGGCGTCCCATCATGGGGGCAAGTGAGGCAAGGCGTGATTTCTTCTTCGCGCTGATTCCCGCCCGGCGGCATGAAATATCCGCGAGGCTTTGTGTAGCGGATCAGGCAAGATGGCTCCCGGCAGGCATAGGCAGGCGATTTAGAACCATTGATCCGGGTCTTCAAACGAAGCTGAACAGGCGTCATCTCATTGTGGTGCTCGTAGCAAAGCGGGTGAATCTCTCTTTTAGTTTGCACAGAAGCCATACACAGCCTCCTTCGAAGGAGCGTCGCACCGGCCTTCAGCGAGAGACCTTGTACACGCGAAGCATCTGGAGTTTTGCCTTCGCCCAGCGCAAGGTCAGCCTGGCGAGGCGTCTCAGCGCAGATGCGCTTCAGGCTCTATGCCGAGTGGAGGATACAGAGGTCCACCGAAACGTGTTCTCTCGGCACACGGGCCTGGCAGCGAGGAATCTGACCGCGACGCGCTTGCTAGGCTTGGTTTAGTTGTCGAAACCCCTTTACTCAATTCTCGGGCAAGAGGCGTACCAAAGTACCAAACCTTACTGGACGCATTCGTAAAAGGTTGAAGGAGGAGCCTACTTTGGCAGAAACTTTAGCCTATGTTCTGTCAGCCCCAGGAGCAGAGGCCCTCAATCCCAGAAATTTATTGTCGACAGTTGCTTCTAACTCTCAATATGTCAAGGCCTTACCGGCAAGAAACGCCAATATTCTCTCGCTTCCGCATACTGGTCGTTGCGGACTCGCACAACTGATGGACAGCTAGCTCAATCCGATTTTGAATCACGACCACGCGGGGAAAACTGCCAAACTTGCCCTAGATCGGGTGCACAAGCGGGGGGGACTGGGTCAAGGGTAAAGGAACACGCTATGGTACTCCTAGCCTTTGCCCAAAACGGGCAAGGGATTTCTCATTTCATGTGTTCGAAGTTCTGTTGAGCGGTGCTTGTTTGAGCTCCAGAGGGTGCGATTCACGGTCAGCTCAGACGTAGTTGTGACTCCCGAGCAGTTCGCCATTCGACTCCGCTCGCAGCTGTTTGACCTTATTGTGGCCGAATACCCCAGCACAAACTGGCAAGAAACGCAGGTGCTGGTCCTCCTGGGCCAAATGAAGAAGGACATCCCGCTTATCTTCTTGGTGAAACAGCATGAAGCGCGAAACCGCTGCGGAGTTCATCTGAAAGGTGCTGCCGATTGTATTGAAGTGGACAGCATGGGCCATCTACCTGTTGCTGATCATCGGGCTCTCGCTGAGAAAGCGTTGCGCGATCAACGCGATCGGGCCGAAAAGCAATTGCGGCATTCGCAAGCGCGTTACCGCGCGCTGGCAAGAAATCTAAGCTATGGAATTTGCCGCTGCAGTGTCGACGGCAAGTTTCTGGAAGTGAACGAAGCGATGTTGAGGATGCTTGGCTATGAGTCCATAGAGGCACTCTTGGCTTTAGGCCTTATGTACGACATTGTTCAAGACCCGGGCCGACGGGCACAATTGCTGGGTCAATCGGGCGGGGAAGCTCTCGCCGATCCCATCGAAATGGAATGGAAGCGGAAGGACTATGCGACCCTCAAGGCCCGCCTCAGCGGTCGAGAAGTCGAGAACGAACACGGAGAATTGGAGCCTGTGAGGTGATCGCCGAGGACGTCACTAGGCAGCGAGAATTGGAGGATCACCTCCTCCGGCAGGCAGCCAGCCAGCGATTCGCTGACCGGTCTGGCCAACTATCGCCGCCTCGTGGATGTGCTCGATTCGGAAATCAGGCGCAGCAAGCGCACGAACCGGGAGTTCGCCATGCTGTTCTTTGAACTCAATGGACTGAAAGGAATCAACGACCGCTACGGGCATATGATCGGGGGCCAATCGCTTTGCCGGCTGGCCGACGCTTTGTGTTCGTGTTGCCGGGATATTGATATGCCTGCGCGCTTCGGCGGAGACGAGTTTGCTGTTGTCTTACCCGAGACGAACGCAGGCGCGGCCAGCCTGGTGGCACGGCGTATCTGCGGAAGCGTTGCCAACGACGGCAACCGTTGCCTATGGCAAGAAGGAAATGGCGAAGCGGCGTGTTGCCAAATCCGCACGCAAAAAGAATGCGAACCTCGGCGTATCAGTTGTCGGACCGAAGCAAGAAAACCGACTCGTCGCGAAGCAACCGAAACTTAATTCGAGGGCGAGCTGTTGAAGAAGGAGCACAGCTTGATTGGGGACATTATCAGCGATGCCGACAGTTCAAACTGCACCCTCGAGGCGCAGAAGGGCGGGATAAAGCGTGTCCTGGTTCAATTGCAGCAGGCCTTCGGAGATCTGCTGGATGCGCAGGGCGATCCCGAAGCCGTGCATCGGGCCCATGGAATCGAGGGTCTTAAACACCAGCAGACCGAGTGTTCCTTGTAGGACTTCGGGACTTCGGATTTGGGAGAAGGCATACGCTCATCAACAAGAGAAAAGGAGAGCGTTGAGTATTCTCCTGGCTCCTCCGCCCTCGGCCTCGCCCTTGCGTTAGTTGTGCATCATGAGCACGGAAAAGGAAAAACGAACTGGACAGGTCACAGCACTCCCTGTCACTATTGCACCAACCAGTTAGCTCAACGGTGCCGGAGTTCGTCAAATGTTGGATAAAGGTATCTGTGCCGAAGTAAAAGTCGGGTCCGAACACCTGCGGCTCTTCTCAGAGCAGAACGCCCAAGGAGTGCAGGCATCCGTCTACAACGTCAATGCCAAAAAATGGATTGCGCCCTCCGAATCCGTCGAGAATATCGAACAGGGCAAACTAAAAGCCGCGACGTACGCCGAGGCCTACCTCAGACAGGTCGCGAGCCTGGAGCTGCCGCCATTGAAGTGGAAGGAATCCCGCGCAACATAGCAAGAGCGTGCTCTTCCTGTAAGTCAGGAATTTGCAGTCCATCGTTCCTTTATCCAAAGCAGGAGAGACATTGTAAAGCTCCGTAGCTCGGCAACGTCGAATCCCAGTCGGCAGCAGATGCTTCGCCTCGCGTAGGTATCTGTGTTAGGATAAATCTCGCATGAGTGCACGAATTCTTATTAGCGGTTTATTGGCGGTTTTGGCAGGGACAGCTGCTACCGTATGCAGCGCAAGCGAAACGTGCGCTGTATGCGAAACTTGCAAAGGGCTTATTTGCAAGGTTTTACGGTAAGCGCTGCAGCAAGTACTCGATGACGTTGGACGCAAAGGGAAGGAACGCGGACTTACGCCAGAGATCCTGCAAGTCCATTGTTGTAGACGGGCTGGGGCAAGGCCCGCATTGGGCAGGCGACGATAGTAGGCAGTCGCGTCAGCTGCCTCTTACCGCATACTGCTTCCCTCTGTGATTGGATGTTATTGAATGTGAAGAACTTCAAGAGCCGCAATTTGGCGTGCCGGGGTAGCTTGTGTCCCCAGGCCCTAGACCCGATCCTAGAAATGATCCACCGACAAACACTTCGTTAGCCCCGCCGAAGACGTACTTTTGACAATTTTGACAATTTCCGTTTGACATGAGCGCAGTTACGGCTTAAATAGTGCGAGAAAGGACGAGTTTACTCGGTGCTATTGATGTTGAGAAATGCCACCGTCCACCGCGCGGTGCAATGGCTCGCATGAGTTCACTCACTTCGTTGTGAACTTCGTCGTGAAAAGCGATTCGTCGTCGCGGGTTCGCGTTTTAGATTTCGTTTGGGTCCAAATCTTCTTTCTCTGCATCTCAACTGTGTCATTCATGCTCGATTCAGCTTCGGGGAGGAAATCTTGAAAGCCAGAACACTCCTTTTAACCGATTTACCGGCGAAGCGATGCGCCAAGTCTCCCTTCCGTCTTGCCGCCATTCTGGCCGCCACTCTTTCCGTTGGTACGTGCCTCGCTCCTGCCGTTCGGTGTGCCGCTCCCTCTGATTCTTTGCCATCAGAGGATGCCAAGGTCGGGTCACCCGAATCGGCGAATGTTGCGATTCCAGGCCCGTTGCGCTCCTTTTTGCGAATGGCAGGGATCAGCCAGAAGGTCTCGCCTGAAGAAGTTATGCCTTTGCTGGCTCGCAACGTATTTGCATTGGGCTATGAGGGGCAGTGGCCCAAGGGCCGGCCCTCGGAATTCCTTATTCTCTTGACCCGCTATGTGCAGCAGGCGCGAGAATTGACGGCTCTGGCAGGTTCCGACGGTGTCATTCATGTTTCTACTTGCGAGGAAGCGAAACCCCTACTGAAAATCCTGGGTTATCGAACCCGGGCTGACTGCGGGCAGCATAGCATTTTTTTGGAGACCACCGATCCACAAAGAGCGTTTCTCACCATCGACTCGGGATTCCCCCTGCCGGACCTTGAAAAGAGTCTCCAAGAGGGCCGGGCTTTCACGTACTCCTTCTCGACGTCGCACGTACCCGCGCCGCCCGTAGAGATCGACTGGGCCAAGAAGGGGAAAAAAGTCGATGCAGTGGACCTGCTCTTGGGCGATCCGGAGCTGGCCCGCTTCATCTGGGCGTTGGCGCGGATGGATGCCGAAACTCTATCTACCCTGCGGCAATCGCAGGTGCTAAAAAAAATGGTTCCGCAAGCCGCGGCCTTGGATTTCTACGGCAGCCACATCTGCATTCGATCTGGCCGAGTGGTTGTGCCTGGGGGATCAGCCGCGGCCCTCGCTTGGAAAGAACTGGTCGGAGCGAGTCCAGACTCTCCGGGAGAATTCATCCCTAAATTGCTCGCGAAGGACAGCGGCTGGCTAGCAGCGTATTTTGACGACCTGTTGAGTGTACCTCCACCACAGCAAACTCATTTCACCGAACCTGACCGGCTGCGGCATTTTTATGAGATGTTCCGCGGGAAAGGCTTTTCCGATGCTGGAACGGGCGTGTTTCGGCGCGACGCAGGTCTGTTTCTTCTGGTGACCCGACTTCGGTGGGAGCCGAACGGCGATCTATACGTTCCTGGAAATCTCGAGGTATGGAAGAGAGTCTTTCGACAGAAGACGGATTCCAAAATTATCCGCGACTTGGGCCGCAAGGCTACACACTGGGACCACCCAGGTCAATTGCTGGAAGCCCTGTCCGCGATTTCTCGCGAGCCCACTAACACAGGTCCTTTGCAAAGCTATTTGATGCTTAGTGAAGTCGACGGCAGGCGCTCTCCGGAGCATCGCCTTAGGCCCGAAACGGTGGCCTTGCTAGCCGGCAAGTTCTCTGAGTTCAGCGACCAATATCTGGTCTTTTCAGAATTTCCAGATTTGGACGATGCTTCCATCGCTGCATTCCTCCAGGTTGTAACTGGCCTCAACGCTATTCCCAAGAACACTCTACGGGGCAACGCCTTCGGAACCTTTCAGGCCAGCGTCGGACTCTGGCAGATACTGGCGCGTCAAGGTGAAATATCTGGCGCCGCTTTGAACGATTCTTGGCGAAACTTGATCAGGCCCTTTGGCAAGATCGGCTCTTCGACGCAGCTTTTCGATGCAGGCCGCACTGCCCTGAAGGAGCTGCTGCTCGCCGCAACCGGCAAAGCCGATACTTCTCAAGACAAAATCATCAACCTGCTTGCGGGTCCCCACCAGTCAGCTCCGGAAGCCCAGCGCATGCATGAACTGATCGCCAACAGAATCCGATCCGTTTTGGATGGGCAGCGCTTGGTCTCTCTCGACACGCTCTTGGCCCTGGGTGAAGGCCTGCGTGAGGTCGCGCAAGGAACCCTCTCGGGCATTAACTTGCTTCCTTTGGCCGGGGAACTCAGGGAATTCGAGATGCCCCAGCCAATTTTCCGAAATAGCGAGAGAGACCAGTGGGCCGCGGGAATTTACAATAACCGTCATACGGAATTGCAGATGCACACGAACCTAGCGAAGATAATTGAGTCGCCGAGTTCTTCCGAACAACTGGCGGAAGCCCGTGGCCAACTCGCTCCCTTTTTGCGAGACACCCTCGTCGGCCTCAATTACGCCTACTATGAGCCTCCCGGCGCCCAGATTCTCCACCATAATCCTCTTTTCGTTCGCTCCCATGATTTTGCGGGAGATACTGTCATCGGTCTGGAACGAGTTTGGCAAGCGCCTCAGTTGTTCGGCGCGGGCTCCCCAGCGGGCGGAGGCGCACACTTGGTCGGATCGCTGGCCGATTTACCTTACGTCCTTGCCACCGCGGAGCAGGATTTCATCGTGCCACAAAACGTGCAGGCCCTGATCTGGCGAGAGTTGGTGCCGGGCCTTTTGACCAACGCCGTCGTGCCCCGATGGTGGAACGTGAGCCAAAATGAGCTTCACGCTGTCAGTTTGTATCAACAGTGCGGTGAGGAGCTTTTAGCGGCTTCCGCTCAAAATGACGAAGTGCGGAATAAGGTCATAAATATCCTTTCCGATCGTATGATTCCGCAGCGCTCCGAAAGAGTAGAGCACGCTCTGGGTTCAGGAAACTTGTCCGAAGTGCTTTCGCACCTGATGCCTGCGGACACTTTCTATCTGGCGGCTGAATATCAACGACGATTTCCGCAAGGGCCCAACTCCTTCGGACTGTCCTGTAAGGAGCTTGCAACTCTCTCTGAGCGCTACCCCAACGAGGTGAACTGGGAACGTCTGTCGCGAGATTTTGGAGTGCCACATCGCATATTGGCGCAGAGCTACGCGCCTGAGTTGCTGAATCTTCCGCCTTTCCCGGTCTTCATGGGCTATTCCAGCCGCTTGTTGGCTGAGACCTGGGATTCCAACAATCTATACTGGGCTCGCCTGGCCGACGAAAAAGGTTATTCACCGGTGATGCTAAACCGCCTGGTTCCTGAACTCACGCGTCGCATGGTCGAGAAGATTTTTGCCACTGAGTTCGAGGATTGGCCGGCGCTGCTGCGCGCCACTCGAGAAACCGGTGAAGAGTTCCGGCAGGGCAAGATCGTTGCCTTGTCAAGAAATGACAGTTTTTCCCAGCCCTAGACCAGTTGGCTCAATTTTTCACCGGATCGTTACTCCCGGAAAGAAAACAGCACGGTGCGATATGGAATGCAAACCTATGGAAAAACGCTATCTCTTGATCTTGACACTTCTCTTGGGACTGCTGCCTCTTTTCACCTTTCGGACCAGTGCGCAGCAAGACACGACGCGCCTTCACGTTGTGGTCAACCTGGTGCAGTTGAATGTGGCCGTGACCGACAATAAGGGCAGCTATGTAACCGGTCTTCATCCTCTGGACTTCGCGATCACCGAAGATGGCACTCCGGAGAATATTGCCACATTTGAAGAAGGGAATGGTCCCACAACCAGATTGGTAGACATTACTGCAGACGTTGGCAAGAACGGTGCGGACGAGTCTGCCTCGGCGCAAGGGCGTGCTCGGATGCAAGATTCGGTGTCAGGCTCTTCTTTTGAAGACCCTCCCGAAACGCTTAGTTCGGCCCTTGCCGGCGCCAATGTCTTCATTTTGTTCGATACCAGCAATTACATGTACCGGGGCTTCGTCTTCGCGCAAGATGCCATAGCCGATTTCGTTCGCTCTCTGGAAAGTGCGGACAGGGTAGCTTTCTATTCTTACAGCCGCGACCTTTACCGGGCTGCGGCTTTGACCTCCGATCGGTCGGAAGTGGTGCGCGGCGTGCGCACGAGCGTGGCGGGGGACGATGCGGCGCTCTATAACTCGTTGTTGTTGACGGTTCAGGACGCCAGCCGGCATCCGGGAAGAAAGGTGATCGTAGTGTTCTCGAACGGCCCCGACAATTCCAGCATGGTGCCCCCTGAGGATGTCGCCGAGCTGGCCCAATCAGCAGGCATACCTATCTACATGATCAGCACGAC
>Ga0066710_100007260_pt1 | contig 10549 bp, 10 predicted proteins | sample GraSoiAngelo_159_FD_79666 | JGI IMG/M metagenome (GOLD analysis project Ga0066710, IMG submission 79666) | Grasslands soil microbial communities from the Angelo Coastal Reserve, California, USA - 14_1009_16_40cm | ecosystem: Environmental > Terrestrial > Soil > Grasslands | place: USA...
AGAGCTGCGAGCGGAGCGCGATTCACTCGCGCGTAGCGAGCGGGGGGTCTGGGGGGCGCGCCGCTAGCGCCCCCCAGCTTGGTGACGCCGGTTCACCTCGAGGTCGATGTGGACGAACGCCCCCACGCCTCGGTCGCCGCCCGGTAATGCGGCTCCGCGGCTGGACTGCAAGCGGAGGACGTGGAGGAAGGTGTCGTACCACTGGAAGCCGGGGCCGGGCTCGAACTCCGCCAGTGCCGATTCCCCCGGCCCGACCCGAAGCGTCCGGGTCTGGCCGCCCACCGAGACCATCACCTCGTCTCCGGCCCGTCCGCCGGTCACGATGAGCTTCATCCTCCGGACCGGCTCGAGCGCGCGCAGGATCACCTCCGCGTTGGCTCCGCCGCGCAGCCAGAAGCCCGGCACGCCCTCGCGTTGCTCGCGGCCGAACGTGCCGTCGTCGAGGAAATAGACGTAGTAGGACTTCGGGTCGGCCGGCCAGTTGCGGTGCGGATCGCCTTCGGTGTCCCCCACCGGCCGCTTCTTCCGCCAGGGGTCGGTGAACGCCGAGAGGTCGTTGAGCATCGTCAGCTCGGCCGGGAACAGTCGGAACGGCCAGCCCGTCGCGTGGTCGCCCGGGTGGAGGGAATGGGCGACGGGAGAAGCGAGGACGGGGGCGAGCCAGAGCGCGCAGGCCGCGCCCGAAGCCGCCACCGCCCACTCGCCCCCCCGAGGGATGAAGAAGATCGCCAGCGGCAGCAGGTTCAGGAAATAGCGGTTCCCGACCGTGCCCCCGCCACCGTACCAGTTGTCGGGGATGGCCCATACATAAAAGAGGTAGGAGAGGCCAAGGGCGGCCACCGCGAGCCAGCCCGCCCGGGTGCGCGGTCCGACGACGAGGAAGAGGGCCAGGGCCGCGAAGGCGGGGAAGAAATAGAGCAGCACGCCCGCGTAGCGGCCCACCCAGAAGTAGCCGAGGCTGCGCAGGAACGACGCGCGCATCTCGGCCCCGGAGCGGGGCGGGGCGGCGCCGCGGGGGGCCGGCGCGGGCATGCCGGCGCCGTCGGCCTGTTCCACCCGCGCGCCCAGTTCGTTGGTGGTGGCCCAGATGCCGCTGTTGCCGAAGGTCACCCCCTGGGCCTCGAACGGGAACGTGCCGTAGAACGTCTTGCGCTCGCCGCCCTGGTAGTTCATCTCCCCCGTGACCGCCTTGTTGAGGCCGAAGAGGAGCAGCACCGTCCCGGCCAGGACGCCACCGCGGAGAGCGGAAGCGGCCAGGCCCTTCGCTATGCGCGGGTGGCGGCCAGGCAGGAGCGGCTCCAGGCCGAGAGGCAGGGCGAGCAGGACGTTGTACGGCTTGGAGTAGGCGGCGAGGGCGATGAGAACGGCGGCCAGCAGCGGCCGTTCGCGGCGCCAGGCCACCAGGCCGGCCGTGACGAGGGCGATGTTGAACAGCTCCGGCTGGGGCCAGATGAGATAGAGCGGAGCCACCGTGCCGAGGAAGAGCAGCAGAGCGGCCGCGACCGCCGGGCCGGGCGGGGCCTGCCGGCGCAGCTCCGCGTAGGCGAGGACGACCGCCAGGACCAGGCAGAGCGCGTTGGTGAGGAGCAGGCCCCGGGTGCCGAAGCCCCTCACCAGTGGCGCGGCCGCCAGCGGGTAGAGGAACGCCTTGGCGTAGTAGATGCGCGGCTCTTTCTCCCCCACCCGGCGAAGCCATGGGAAGCCGGCCTGCCGGTCCACCGTGAGCCCGCCGCTCGACCGCTTGAGGAAGATCCCCTGCGGTCCCGACGGCAGCTCGCGCCGCACGCGATAGATGTCGCGCGCCTCGTAGCGAAAGTCGCCGTCCTCGGCCAGGCTCCAGGCCATCGCATGGTACGTGGCTCCGTCCGCCCAGAACTGCGGGATGCGCGCCGCGCCGGCCGCCGCCACCAGGGCGGCGCAGACGGCCAGCAGCACGCCGCGGGCGGACCGCTCGCTCACAGCCAGCCCGCTTGCCGATACCAGGCCACCGTCCGCGCGACGCCGGTCTCGAGGTCGACGTTGGGCTCGTAACCGAGCCGGCGCCGGGCCTTCTCGATCGAGAAGGCCCGGCTCTTCGTCCAGAAGTCGACCCGCCGGCGGTGAAGCGGCGGCTCCAGCCCCAGCGGCACACAGACCGACTCGCACAGCGCGGCCAGCCAGCGCACGGGAGTCACCGGGACGTGGAAGGGCAGGATCCGGCCGCCGGTGGCCCGGGCGATCGTCTCCGCCAGCTCCTGCTGGCTGATATAGCGCGGCCCGGCGATGATGAAGGCCTCGCCAACCGCCTCCGGCCGCTCGAGGGCGAGCAGGTACCCTTCCACGAGATCGTCGATGTACACCGGGTGGTAGCAGGCGCGCCCCGAGCCCACCAGCGCGTAACGGCCGCGGGCGATCGCGCGAAAGAGCTTGAGGAGCCGGGTCTCGCCGGGCCCGTAGATCGCGCCCGGGCGGATGACGGTCACGGGCAGGCCGCGCCGGCGGTGGAAGTCGAGGGCAAGCGTCTCCGCCTCGGCCTTGGTGGCCTGGTAGATGTCGCCCGGCGCGAGCGGCGCGCTCTCGTCGGCCGGGGGATGCTCCACGTCGCCGTGAACGCCGACCGTGGAGGTGTGGACGAAGCGGCGCGCGCCCGTCCGGGCGGCCGCTTCGAGCAGCCGCGCCGTGCCTTCCACGTTGACCGCGCGGTAGTACGCGTCGGGATGTCCGGCGGTGCGGTACACGGCCGCCACGTGCACGACGGCGTCCATCCCCTCGACGAGGCGGCCGAGGGCCGCCTCGTCGCCGAGGTCGCCCTCGATCCACGTGAGCGAGGGCGGATGGGGTGCGCGCTCGGACGAAGGACGGGTGAGGGCGCGCACGGTATCGCCCCGGCCGACGAACACGGCGAGCAGCCGGCCGCCCGTGTATCCGGTCGCCCCGGTGAGCGCGACCTTCATCCGCGCAGCTCCCGAAACAGCGCCGCGTAGCGGGACACGCTGTCGTCCAGGTCGAAGCGCTCGCGCACGATCTCGCGCGCGCGGGCGCCCATCCGTTCCCGGCGGCCCGGGTCGGCGAGGAGGGACCCCAGGGCCGCCGCAAGACCGGTCGCGTCGCCGGGGGCAAAGAGCAGCCCCGAGCCGCCGTCCTCGATCACGTCCACGATCCCTCCCGTGCGCGCGCCGACCGCCGGCACGCCGCATGCGCCGGCCTCGACGAGCGAGATCCCGAGGCTCTCGAACACCGACGGGAACGCGAAGACGTCCGAAGCCCAGAGGTACTCCTCCACCGCCTGCACCCGGCCCGTGAAGACGACCCGGCCCTCCAGACCCCGGCTCCGCACCGACTCCCGGAGCGCCGTCTCGATCGAGAGCGTCTGTCCCTCTCCCGAGCCGACGATCATCAGGTGGGCGCGCGGCTCCCCGGCCGCCACCACGCCGAAGGCCTCGATCAGCGTTTCCAGCCCCTTGCCCCGCAGCAGGCGTCCGGTATAGGTCACGACCATGGCCCCCTCGGCGAGGCCCAGGCGCGTGCGCGACCCCCGGCGCTCGGGGGCCGACGCGGGACGGAAGCGCGCGGTGTCGACACCGTGCGGCATCAAGGCGATCCTCTCGGGGCCGACCCCGGCCCGCCGGAACTCGGCGGCGATCGCCCGCGACATGGCCACGAACGCGTCGGCGTCGCGCAGGAAGAAGTTGCGGCCGGCCACCGCCGCCTCGACCACCCGGCGCACCGCGGGAACGTGCAGCGGCGTGCCCCAGGTGTAGACCTCGCCCGACATCTCGCCGTTCAGCTCCGGCTGCAGGACGACCGCCTTGCCGAGGGCACGGCCGGCGGCCAGGCCCGGCAGGCCGAGGACGCGGGTGCCCCGCACGACCAGCACGTCGAAGGCGCGGCGCTGGGCGTGGAGCGCGGCCACGGCCGGACCCACCATCGCGTACTTGCCCGCGCGGCCCCGGCCGGAGGGCGCCACCCGCAACACCCGAACGCCGTCGAGCGTCTCTTCCGCCGGCCACCCGGAGTCGATGCGGCGCGTGATCACGGTCGCCGGCATTCCGCGGGCCGCCAGCCGGCGGGACAGCTCGCGGGTGTGGCCTTCCCCTCCTCCCAGGACCGGGTGGAAGGACTCGCTGAGGAACAGGACCCGGGTCAACGGACGGGGCGCGCCCGCTCCCGCTCCCGCGCCGCCGCGGGGGGCGTCAGCTCCCTCACGACGTAGGTCGGCTTGCCCTGGCTCTCGTGGTAGATGCGCACGAGCATCTCCGCTACCAGCCCCAGGCCCACCATGAACAGTCCGGTGAGGAAGAGCAACGCGCCGAGCAGCAGCAGGGGCCGGCCGGCGATGGCCGTGTCCTCGAAGAGCCGGATGTAGGCGAGGTAGGCGAGGATCAGGAAGCCGAGACCGCCCGAAGCGAGCCCCCACAGGCCGAAGAGGTGGGCCGGCCGCGTCCCGTAGGCGAGGAGGAACTTCACCGTGAACAGGTCGAGCATCACCCGCACCGTCCGCCCGAGGCCGTACTTGCTGCGCCCGCGGGTGCGCGGCCGGTGGTTGACCGGGACCTCGGCCAGCGTGACGCCCATCCACGACGCGACGGCGGGGATGAAGCGGTGCATCTCCCCGTACAGGCGAAGGCCCTTCACCACCTCGGACCGGATGGCCTTCAACGAGCAGCCGTAGTCGTGCAGGTGGACGCCGGTCGCGGCGGAGATGATCCGGTTGGCGAACCAGGACGGCAGGCGCCGGGAGAAAGGGTCGCGGCGCTCCTTCCGCCACCCGCAGACCATGTCGTAGCCCTCGTCGAGCTTGGCCACCAGCTTCGGGATGTCGGCTGGATCGTTCTGGAGGTCGCCGTCGGAGGTGATCACGATCTCGCCCCGCACGTGGTCGAAGCCGGCCGAGAAGGCGGCGGTCTGGCCGAAGTTCCGGCGCAGGCGCAGCACCCGCACCCGCGGGTCGGCGGCCTCGATGGCGAGCAGCCGCTCCAGCGAGCCGTCCCGCGAGCCGTCGTCCACCAGCAGGACCTCGTAGGGCTGGCCGAGGCCCTGCAGGCTCGCGGTCAGCTCCCGGTGGAGGTCGGCCAGGTTGTCGGCCTCGTTGTAGAGGGGGATCACCACCGAGATCCGGGGCGACAGCAGGCTCACCCGGCCGAGTATAAGCGGGGGCGCCCGGCGGGCGTGAGCAGCTTGCGCGGAGCGAGAGACGAAGACGCTTCAGCGCCCCATCGCGACGAGCCAGGCCCAGTTGAGGAGCACCGTCGCGACGGCGGCCACGCGCGCCACGCGCGCCCCGGCCGGCGAGAGCTGCAGCGAAACGGCGCGGCCGGTCGGCAGGAGCGCGAGGTCGGCCGCCGCCCACGGCACGAGGACGAGCGCTCCGGCGGCGACCAGCGGGTTCATCGCCAGCGCGCCCGCGACGTCGAAGTGGGCCAGGCGGCCGAGGGCACGGGTTGCTCCGCAGGTCATGCAGGGCCACCCGGTCAGGGCCTTGAAGACACAGAGGCTGAAGGGCAGGCGGTCGAGGTGGAGGACGCTGACGAGCGTGGTCGCGGCCAGCGCGCAGGCGGCCAGGATCGCACCCAGCGGAGCGCGCCCCGTACGCGCGCGCAGGCTGATGGGGGCCGGGCCCCGCTCCACGCCCGGAATGGCCGGCGCGCTCACTTGAGGTTCCCGAGCGCGGACGCGAAGCCGCCCAACACCAGCAGGATGCCGGCCGCGCAGCAGCAGCACACGAGGATCAGCGGCAGCAGCACGGCGGCCGCCGCCCGTCCTTTCGAGATGCCGTGCGCCTCGGAGAGGCCCACGATGGCGAGGAAGAGGAACCAGGCGGTGGAGAGCAGGCTGCCGCACAGAGGCACCAGACGGATGAGGGCGGCCGCTTCGGCGTAGCAGGCGACGCGGAAGGTCGCCTCGAAGCCCCGGGGCGCGCCGCCGAGCAGAGTCAGCAGCACGTGGACGATGGCCGCGAAGAGGAAGAGCCCGATCGTGATCAGCAGCGGACCGAGGACGACCTGGAAGACGAGCCCCAGGCCGCCCTGCACGTAGGGTAGCAGCCTCTCCAGCTCTCCCTGGCGCGGCAGCTGGAAGAGGCGGGGGCCCATGATGGCCTGGAAGATAGCGCCGTAGACGGCGCTGGCCAGCAGGCCGACGTAACCGACGATCACTCCGTAGAAGAGCGGCGCCCCCAGCCCGCCCGCCACCGGCATGGCCCGGAAGAACTCGGTCGGACGGGTCAATACCTGCCGGGTCGTCTCCGTCAAGCCGGCGACGAAGCCGATCCGCTCGCGCTGCTCCCACGGCGTGCCGCGCGCCGCCGCCTCGACCTCGGCTCCGCAGTGGGGGCAGAAGCGCTCCGGAGGATCGGGTAGCGGCTGCCGGCAGCGCGGACAGGGGAGCATCCGCCGAGTCTAGGGGCGCCTCCCGGACCGGTCAAGGCGCGAGCCGCGATATAGTTGCCCGGCCATGGCGCGCGTCACCATCGAGACGGTCGACCACGTGGCGCGGCTCGCCCACCTCTCGCTGACCGACGAGGAGCGGCAGACCTTTGCCCGCCAGCTCGACGAGGTGCTGGCCTACGCCGAGTCGATCCAGGCCCTCGACACGCGCGACGTCGAGCCCATGAGCCACGCGGGCGGCTCCGAGGTCCTGCGCGACGACACGCCTCTCCCCGAGCTGCCTCGGGAGCAGGCGCTCGCCGCCGCCCCCGATGCCGACGGCGGGCTCTACCGCGTGCCGCGCGTCATCGGCGGATGAGCTCCCTCACCGAGCTCTCCGCGAGCGAGATCGCGCGGCGGGTGTCGGCCCGCGAGGTCTCGGCGGAAGAGGTCGCGCGCGCCCACCTCGACCGCATCGCGGCGATCGACGGCGCGCTGGGCGCCTTCCTGCACGTCGCCGGCGAGCGCGCCCTGACCATGGCGCGCCGAGTCGACGCCGGCCTCGCCGCCCGCGCGTCCCCTCCTCCCCTGGCCGGGGTGCCGGTCGCGATCAAGGACGTGCTCGACATCGAGGGCCTCCCGACCACCTGCGGCTCGCGCATCCTGGACGGCTACCGCCCGCCCTTCACCGCCACCGCGGTGAGCCGGCTCGAGGCCGCGGGGGCGGTCGTGCTCGGCAAGACGAACATGGACGAGTTCGCGATGGGATCGTCCACCGAGAACAGCGCCTTCCGGCCGACGCGCAACCCCTGGGCGCGCGACCGCGTCCCCGGCGGCTCGTCGGGAGGCTCGGCGGCGGCGGTGGCGGCCGGGATGGCGCCGGCGGCCCTCGGGTCCGACACCGGCGGCTCCATCCGGCAGCCCGCCGCGCTATGCGGGGTGGTCGGGCTCAAGCCGACCTACGGCCGCGTCAGCCGCTACGGGCTGGTGGCCTTCGCCTCCTCTCTCGATCAGGTGGGGCCCCTGGCGCGCACCGTCGAGGACGTCGCCCGCGTGGCGGCGGCCCTCTGCGGCTGGGATCCGCGCGACGCCACCAGCGCCAAGAGCGAACCCACCGACTTCGCGGCCGGCCTCGAGGCCGGCGCGGCCTCTCCCGGCCTGCGCGTCGGCGTGCCGTGGCGGTTCCTGGCCGGAGGCGTGGACGAGGGGGTCATGACCGCCTTCGGCCGCGCCCTCGAAGACCTGCGGGCGGCCGGAGCCGAGCTGGTGGACGTCGATCTCCCCCACCTGCCCTACGCCATCGCCACCTATTACATCGTGGCCACCGCCGAGGCCTCGAGCAACCTGGCCCGCTACGACGGCGTGCGCTACGGCCTGCGGGCGGGCGCCGGCGACCTGCGCCGCATGTACGGCGAGACCCGGGATCGGGGCTTCGGCCTCGAGGTCAAGCGACGGATCGTCCTCGGCACCTTCGTGCTCTCGTCCGGCTACTACGACGCGTACTACCTGCGGGCGCAGAAGGTGCGGACGCTCATCCGCCGCGACTTCGAGCGCGCGTTCGCGGCCTGCGACGTGATCGCCACCCCCACCAGCCCCGTCCCCGCCTTCCGCTTCGGGGAGAAGACGGCCGATCCGCTGCAGATGTACCTGGCCGACATCTTCACCGTGCCCGCCAACCTGGCCGGCATCCCGGGACTGTCGCTCCCGTGCGGGTTCACACAGGGACTGCCCGTCGGCCTGCAGCTCGTGGGGCGTCCCTTCGACGAGGCGACGCTGCTCCGGGCGGGGCACGCCTACCAGACCGTCACGAGCCATCATCGGGCCCGGCCGCCGCTCTAGCCGCGCCCGTAGCGATCCCGGACAGTCCTTGGAGAGCCCACAACAGCACGTTCATGTCCCTCCTCCTTCCAGGCTGGACGCCTTCAACTGGCCCGGAGAGACTACCGCACGCGTTCGCAACCAGGATGTCCACGGGCCCGGGCGGGGGTCGCTACTCACTGAACGGCGCCTCCCTGATGGCATCGCAGATATGGCGACGTGGAAATCGGGTACGTACGGACCTCTAGGTCGCGCTGCCGGTCTGGGGCGCGCGCTTGCGCTCCAGCACGAAACGCAGCGCCACGTAGCCCACCAGCCCCGCGACTATGCCGAGAACCGTGTTGCCCAGGATGAACGGCCACAGGTAGGGCCGGAGGCTGGCCGCCAGCGCCCGGTAGAACTGCGCTCCGTGCAGGTCCCAGTCGATCGACTCCAGCCCCTCGGTGGGGACGCCGAGCACCGCGCATCCCAGCATCGTCCCCGCGATGTACAAGGGGGCCACCGTCCACGGGTTGGAGAAGTAGACGCCGACAAGGATCGCGGCGCGGTTGAGCCGGAAGAGGAACGCGATGAGGAGCGCGATCCCGGTGTGGATGCCGAGGATCGGGAAGAAGGCGAGCCAGAGGCCGATCCCGAAGGCGAGCGCCGTGCGGTGCGGCGTGTCCTCGAGGTGGAGCAGCAGCTGGACCGTGCGCCGCAGCCGGCCGCTCATGCCTCCGGCGCCGCATCGCGGCGGCGCTCGGGGACGGCGAAGTGGTCGTGGGACCTGGGACGCAGCTTCCTCATCGCCTCCCCGAACCGCAGGGACAGCCCGGGGGGGCCGTCGGCCAGCTGGCCGACGACGCTCAACGACACGCTCCACACCCCGGCGACCTCGCGGAGCGTGTCGACCCGCTCGGGCGGCACCGCCAGCAGCATCTGGTAGTCCTCCCCCCCGTGGAGGGCCAGCGAGAAGGCGTCTCCCCCGGCCTCCTTCTCCAGCCTGGCCGCTGCGGGATCGACCGGCAGCCACTCGGGCTCGATCCAGGCCGAGAGCTCGTTCTCCTCGCAGAGGGTGAGCAGGTCGCCGGAGAGGCCGTCGGACAGGTCCAGCGCCGCGTGGACGACCGCCTCCTGCTCGGCGAGGGCCCTTCCGAAGGCAAGCGGCGGAGCCGGGTCGAGCTGCGCGCGCAGGCAGGGCTCGAGACCGTCGGCCGCGTCGGCCGCCCACGGCCCGCGGTCGGACAGCGCGCCGTCGCCGTCCAGCCGCGCGCCCTTCTCCAGCGCGCGCAGTCCCGCCGCGGCCGCGCCGAGGGTGCCCGTCACCACCACGAGGTCGCCCGCGGCCGCCCCGGACCGGCGCAGCAGCCGGTCACCCTGCCCGAGGACGGTGAGGTCGACGATGACGGCTTCGCTCGCCGAGAGATTGCCGCCCACCAGGCTCACCCCGGTCTCGGCCGCCCGCTCGAGAAGGCCGTCGTAGAGCCCGTCCACGAAAGCGAGGGGAACGTCGCGCGGCAGGCCCAGCGACACCGTGGCGTAGCGGGCGAGGCCCGACATGCACGCGATGTCGGACAGGTTGATGCTGAGCGCCTTGCGCCCGAGCAGGCGCGGCGGCGACCATTCCCGGCGGAAGTGGACGCCCTCGACCAGGCAGTCGGTGGTGACGAGGGTCAGCGGCCCCGTCTCGACCGCCGCCGCATCGTCGCCGACGCCGGCCACCACCCCCGGACCGGAAGGGATGCGGGAGCGCAGGTGGCGGAGCAGCGCCCGCTCGCCGATCTCGCCCACGGGCGTCTGCGGCTCCATCGCCGCAAAGGGTACCTCAATCGCGCGGATCGGGCACGAGCGCGGGTCCGGCGTTACTTTTCAACGCAGAGGACGTGGAGAACGAACGGGGAGGACGCAGAGAAAGACGTAAGGCAAACGGTCGGATCCGCGGCCCAGGAATCCTTCCAGCGCCAGTGTTCGGCGCGCGGAGCGGAGAGCACACTCTGTCCATCTCAGCGTTCGGCGCGCGGAGCGGAGCGTTTCGTGTGCCGTCTCGCGGCGGATCTACTCCGACGCGAGACGTTCAATCACGGCGAGCGCGGAGCGGAGCGTTTCCGCTATCGCACGCCGACGGGTCCCCCGGCGGCGTGCGCTTGATGACTTCCCACGCGAAGCGGAGCGCGCCGCATTCGGACCAGGTTCGGCGCGCGGAGCGGAGCGTTTCCTCTGCCGTCTCGCGGCGGATCTACTCCGACGCGAGACGTTCAATCACGGCGAGCGCGGAGCGGAGCGCGCCGCATTCGGACCAGGTTCGGCGCGCGGAGCGGAGCGTTTCCGCTATCGCACGCCGACGGGTCCCCCGGCGGCGTGCGCTTGATGACTTCCCACGCGAAGCGGAGCGCGCCGCATTCGGACCA
>Ga0066710_100007263_pt1 | contig 10549 bp, 5 predicted proteins | sample GraSoiAngelo_159_FD_79666 | JGI IMG/M metagenome (GOLD analysis project Ga0066710, IMG submission 79666) | Grasslands soil microbial communities from the Angelo Coastal Reserve, California, USA - 14_1009_16_40cm | ecosystem: Environmental > Terrestrial > Soil > Grasslands | place: USA...
ATGGTGCGCAGCAGCGCGGTGATGCCGCTCGCGGTGCCGGCAAGCTCCGGCGGGGTGGCGGCCAGGATCGCCGCGGAGTTGGGGCCGGCGAACAACCCGTTGCCGATCCCGATCATGGCCAGCCGCCACGCCACGTCCAGCACGCTCGCGTCCGCGCCGGCGGTCAGCATCGCCGCGGTCCCGGCCAGGATCATCAGCGCGCCCGCGCGGGTCACCGGCTTGGTGCCGATCCGGTCCGCCAGCACGCCGGCCACCGGGGAGACTACCGCCATCGCCGCCGACATGGACAGCAGCGCCACACCGATCACCCGCGGCGCCGCGTGCAGCGTGCCGGCCAGGAAGTACGGCACCAGGAAGTTCACCCCGCCGACGCCGGCGGTCATCATCGGCATCGCGGTCAGCCCGAGCGCGATCGGCCGGCGCCGCAGCAGCCCGGTCACCGGCCGGGATTCCGGCAGCCGCAACCATATCAGCACGGCGGCCACCGCGACTGCGGCCAGCGCCGCCGGCACCAGCACCCCGCGCCCGCGGCCCAGCAGGTCCATACCGAGGAACAATGCGGTGGCCCCGGCGCCGAGCACGGTCGCCTCGCGCAGCAGCCGCCGCTCCGGCACCGGCAGTCCGGCCCTGACGCCCAGCCGGGACGGAATCGTGCGCCGCCCGACCCAGGCGGCCAGGACCACGACTGGAATGTTGACGACGTGGAATAGGCCCGGTTCCGGGTGACACAGTTCCGATTTTCGGGGATGGATTTTGTTCGCGCTGGAATTGGGATCCATCGCTTGCGCCCAGGATGACAGTTGGGCTTGCGATGAAGATTAGGAGCGCCTGCCGCTTACGTGACGGATGAACATCGCCAAGAATCTTTTGGGCCGAATTTCACGCTCGAAGCTGAGAACGATCACGGGCCACTCTCGGACCAAATGTCTATGCAACCCTTCTCTGACCATGCCGGACTCGTGGCGCCGCTCGACCGCGTGAATGTCGACACCGACCAGATGGTGCCTAAGCAATTTCTCAAGGCGCTCACGCGCGAGGGCTTCGGCCGGATTCTTTTTTACGACTGGCGCTACCTGGACGATGGCAAGACTCCGAACCCCGATTTTGTTCTCAATAAGCCACGTTATCGAGGTGCGAGCATTCTGCTGGCGCGGGCGACTTTGGGCTGCGGCTCCAGTCGTGAGCACGCACCCTGGGCGATCCTCGATTACGGATTCCGTGTGATCATTGCTCCCAGCTACGCCGATATTTTCTATAACAACTGCTTCAAAAACGGTATCCTGCCGGTGATCTTGCCAGTTGTCCAAGTGGACGAACTTTTCCGGTGTACTGAAAAAAAGGTAGGCTATTCCCTCGCCGTAGACCTGCCGAAACAGACCATCGTTGACGACGAAGGGCTCAAGATCTCCTTTGACATTGATCCCTTTCGCCGCGAGTGCCTGCTGAAAGGCCTGGATGACATCGGTTTGAGTTTGCGCTTTGAGGATAGGATTGCCGTGTACGAGAGCGACCACAAGCCCGGCGCCAGGATGTACGAACCGGTAGATGCACTTTCGCCTAAAACGACGTAGTCCTCGACGCCTCCTGAAGTGCACCTCTGCATAAGCGGCAATACCAACCAAGTTCAGTGTTGCGCGCGGCTTGACCACTTCTTCCAGGCAGCGGAATCCCCGAGCATTTTGATGTAGACCCCACCCACAACCGAGCGCGCCTGGAATCCGACTTTCTTGCCGGTTGCCGTATCATACCAGTCCGTCAAGGGAACCCTAGTCGGAGTCTCGTTAGCCCAGCGGTATATCGGTGAGATCAAGGATTGGAAGTCTGCAGGTGATTCCGCCAGCGTGGCTATCCAGAGCTCCCAATCGAGCTTCGTGTAATCCTTGCGGTTGTCGAGCGGCAGGCCGAAGCGGTTCTCTTTACTCTTATAAAAGGTGATCTCCCTGCGGGCCACTTCCGGCGGGAAAAGATTCAGGCCGAGCAAGCGGTCCCACACCAGGTTGTATTTCTGGCTCCAGGTTCGGGACTTATCGAAGGCGAGACGGTAGTGATCAATGTCGTCTGCCATTCTCGTCCACTGCGTGCTGAAGTCTTTCGCGGTGTCGCGGTAACGTCTGGCCTGAGTATGGTCGCCTTTCATGTCGCACAGCATGGCGTAAGCGCCCAACGCCTCGATGGCTTTAAGCGAGAGGTTGGCATTGTGGGCCAGGTGCCCGGCAAAGTCGTCGGTGCAGAGCTGGTTCTCCGGATCGAGACCCTTCTCTTTCAGGTAGTCAGCCCGTTTCGTCAGCAGCGGCCAATATCGCCTGGCAAAGTCAGCGCTGCCTTCTGCTTTGGCAATCACCGCCGCCATCAGAATCAGGTTGGCGGACTCTTCCACCGGCATCTGGTCTTTCTCGGAAGTTTCCCGGCCACCATAGACCTGCCCGTTTGCCAGCGGGTAGGTACCAATATCGTGAGGAGCAAAGGGGAAAGGCCAGCGCCGAGACCCGGCATAGTCGAGCACAGGAACGATGGAAGCCCGTGCCAGTTTCGGGTTCAGCAGAAGCATGACAGGTGACTGGGGATAAAGAACGTCGACGGTTCCCATGCATCCGTTACTGAAATTCTCCTTGGGAAAAAGCAACGGCGCACCGTCTGGGTTCGCCGCCAGCTTATTTGCGGCGATGCTCTGCCGGTAAGCCAGAGCGGCAAGACGCGCGTATTCGGTGCCACCCACGCGTGTGAGGTCCGCCATCAATTCCCGATCAAAATTTCTGCACCGGGATTCGAGCGAGGCATAATCCCGCGCCGCTCTCGTCAGGAGATCTTTGGCCTCCGCGCCGTTTCGCCGCCAATAAGGACGCAATCGACGGTGAAAATACTCAATGGAATAGAGGTCGTCGTAAGCGAGGATCAGGTGACGTGCCACGGGTTTCGGACCGATACGCCCTAGGTCAAGCGTAAACGCCATCACCGGCGAGTCATCGTTCGCGCCACGCGGTAAGCGCGCGTCATCAGCCTGAGGCAGCGGCGAGTTGGCCCGAAATGCTTCGGCCGCCGCATGGCCGCCGGTGATCAGGGCGTGGACTGTCTTGCTCTCCGGCGTGGCGGCGTACAAGTAGCCCCAGTCGATGCGCAGATTGTCGCCTGACTTGGCAAGAATCGCTTGCGCCTGCGATCCCATGCGCAGTGTGATGAGTCCACTCACTTTTTCGCGCGACCACGTGACCGCCTGGTCGGGTGAGTTGACCACAGGCTCCGCTGTATTGTCGTAATACAGCGTGACCGAGTGCTCTTTCGAGTCCACTGCGCGCGCTACCCAGGTCAGGTAAGTGACCGGACGCGACATGAGGTCGAGGTCTTGCGGCAACAAAGGGGTCATGAAGGTGAGCGCGATACGCACACCGTGACCCTCGAAGACGTAAATCGTGCGGGTAGGAAGGACCTCCAGCCTGGCTTGCGGCAAAGGGGGGACTCGAGCAGGTTCAGCGCCCATCAGGCGGTAAGCCTCACCGTCGATTCGCACCATGCTCCCGAGCCGCTGTTCTGTGCCGGTCCAGTGCCGTGTGGCATCGTCGGTCAAGCGATCGCTGAACGACCAGATGCTGAAATAGGGGTCGGAGGTCGCCAGGGGTACCGCGGGTGGCCGGAAGTTCCTTCCGCCTTGATTTGCGGACTGCACGATTACAGGCGATGTGAGGCAAGTCACCAACGCTAGCGCACGGGTCAGGCCGCGTGACAAGGACAATCTCTCCTCCTCGGCTTTGCTTACTGCCGGTGGATGGCAGGATGCTACCCACTAACGCGCAGGAGCCCCGGAATTCCCGGCGGACAACTTCTGGAAGGCGGCTCGAGCTTCGCTATTGTTCGGGTCGATTTGAAGGCCGGCCTGGTACTGCTCGACTGCCTCCTGTTTCCTTCCAGTCTCAGCATAAAACGATGCCGCGGCGAAGCGCGTCTGGGCATCCCGGGGATCCATCGCTTCGGCTTTCCTGAAGGCGGCTTCCGCTTGCTCTTTGGCTCCCGATTGGCCGTACGCGACTGCCGCTCCCCTATATGCCCTGATCGTCGGCACGCTTTCGAGAGAACGGCTGAACTGCTGGATGGCTTCACCGTATCGCTTCTCGGTGAGGTACAGTTCCCCTAATAAGTTATGTGCGCGCACATCCAGAGGCGCAAGGGTCAAAGCGGTCCGAAACTGCTGTTCCGCCAACTGACGCTGCCCCATGGCGAGGTAAACCTTCCCCAGGTTCACATAGGCGTCAGGGTTGTTGGGTGTCACTCGCAGGCTCTCTTCGAGAATATCAACGGCTTCATCATAGCGTTGCTCGTCCGTGTAAACCAGGCCGAGGTTCTCCAGCACGATGTAATTCGTGGGCCAGAGCTTGTGGGCGCGAAGCCATTCTCGCTCTGCGGCCTCAGGCTTGCCTCCGTCGTAGTAAACCTGGCCCAGATTGTTGAGCATCTGGAAAGCGTTGGGCGAAACCGCCAGGGTGCGGGTGTAAAGCGTCACGTCGTCGTGCCAGTCGCGGTTCCGCCGGACGATACCGGTGAAACAGAGTATGGCGAGAGCAGCCGTGGCGCCGCATAATCCCACTCGCCAGAAATGCCTGCGGGCGGCCGTCATTTGAAATCCCCGGGCAACTGCCCACCCCAACACCCAGCAGAGCCCGACCGAAGGCAAGTAAAGGTAACGTTCCGCGAGGACGCTCTCGGGCATCCATCGGGGGTTGAGTGCCGGCGCGAGCGTCACCAGAAACCACACGAATCCGAAACACAAGAGCCGTACGCGGCTCCAAAGCGCCCACGCGAGCACCGCCAGGAGAGCGAGGAAAAACGCACCGGCCACCATCCAGCCAAAAACGTCCGCCAAGTCATGCGGGAAAACGTAGAAGGCGCAAAGCCTGACTGGCCACAAGAATTTCCAGAGGTACTGTCCGACCAAGGCGATCGCCGCGAGCAGGACGTCGCCCGCGAGCAAATTTCGAGAGGGCTTCTGTGGGGCGAACGCGCCAAGGAAGTGCATTCGGAGGGCGAGGTAAGCGAGATCTATGGTCCACAGGGCGCCATAGCGTGAAAGCTTCCGCAACCAACCCGTCTGCACGCGGTCATCGCGATGGAAGTGTTCATAGATGGTGGCCAACAGGGGCAGAGTAACCGCCGGTTCCTTGGAAAACAGCGCCAGGGCAAAGCTGCCGGCCATCCCGAAATAGGCAAGAGCCAGCCGCCGGCCACTCCAGCGAGAGAGCTGAAGAAACACCCAGAAGGTCAGAAGGTAGAAGAGAGTTAGTTCCAGGTCAGTCAGAGCGGCGATCCATGCCACGGGTTCGGTATGAATCGGATGAAGGGCGAAGATGGCGGCGGTGGCGAAGGCCACCACTGGCTCCTGAAACATCCGTTCAGTGATCTTGAACAGGATGATTACAACGGCCGCGTGCAGGAGGATGTTCAGCGCATGGAAGGCGAAGGCATGGGGTCCAAACAAGGAAAAGCAAAACAGGTAGGACAGCAGCATCAGAGGACGGTAGTAATTTGTGACTCCTGGCGCGCCTCCGCGGTAGGACCAGACGTTGGTAAACAGGATCTCACGTAAATGGTGGGGGCTGCGAATGTAGGGGTTATTGAGGATCTGGCTGGAGTCGTCGTAGACGAAGCCGTTCTTCAGCGTGTTCAGGTAGGGCACTACAGCGCAGAGCAGTAGGATGCCGATCAAGGCAATCGCCGGCCACCTCAACCAGCTTCCATGGCCGGCTGGATTTGCTGTCTCGCGGTCGGCTCGATGCGGAGTTTCCACAAATTGGTGGTTCAGCATCGCCCCAGTTTCTCTGCAGGCGGGTCACCCAAAGGATCAGTTCGAGTCTAAGGCATCCGATCTGATGTTACGCATCAATGTCGTTGTAGTGGTTCTTCGGGTTGAAGCGATCAGCAGATCGTTCAGCCTGAGCAACCCCTCCTGCCTAAGTCGTCTCTTGTTTCGATTTGATCCATTCGTCCACCTTCCTTTCCAGGATGTCGAGCGGTAAAGCGCCATCCTTTAGGACGACTTCGTGGAACTCCTTCAAGTCGAACTTCGAACCCAGCTCTTGGCTGGAGCGGTCCCTCAGTTCCCGGATCTTCAGCTGTCCGATCTTGTAGGCCAGAGCCTGGCCAGGCCAGGCGATATAGCGGTCGACTTCGTTAGTCACATCCAGCTCCGTCTTGGCCGCGTTCTGCATGAAATAGTCGATGGCGCGTTTTCGGTCCCAGCGCATGGTGTGGATTCCCGTATCAATCACCAGCCGCACGGCGCGCCACATATCGTAAGTCAGCTGGCCGAATCGCGAGTATGGATCATCATACAGACCCATTTCGTAACCCAGCGACTCGGCGTAGAGTCCCCAACCTTCTCCGAAAGCGTCGTAGTAACCGTAGCGTCGGAAGTTGGGCAAGCCCCCTTGCTCCATGCCGAGGGCGATCTGCAGGTGGTGCCCGGGGACTGACTCGTGCAATGAGAGCGCCATCATCTCCCATTTAGGTCTGGTTTCGGGTTTGTAGAGGTTCACGTAATAAATTCCCGCCCGCGAACCATCCGCCGCCGGACCGCTATAGTAGGCCGCCGTCGTATCAGGCGCGACTTCGGCAGGAATCGGCTCTACGCCGTAAGGCGTTCGCGGCAGCACCCTGAACGCCTTGATCAGATTCGGATCAATACGTTTGGCCGTGGCGCGGTAGGCTTCCAGCAATTCATCCGGACTCTTGTAGAAGAAACGAGGATCGGTTCGCAGGAATTTGAAAAAATCGTCAACTGTGCCGCCGAAGGCGACCTGACGCATGAGGGCCAGCATTTCGCCGTGGATGCGCTCGACTTCGCGCAGCCCGATGGCATGAATCTGCTGCGGCGTCAAGTCCGTGGTGGTGTGCTCGCGCGCCAAAAACGCGTACATGGCCGCCCCATTCGGATTCTGCCATATTCCGACCTGATCGAAGCAGGCCGGGAGGTAGTCTTCGACGAAGAACTTTTTGAAGCGCACGAAGGCGGGAACCACGCTTGCGCTGACGGTCTGTTTCGCGGACTGGATGAGCCGTGCCTGGTCGGCTTCGCTGATGGATGCCGGGAAATGCAGAAAGGGTTTGTAGAAGGGACTGGCCTCGGGTGAAGCGACAACTTGCTTATCGATCTGGGCCGGAATGCGCCGCATGATAACCTTGGGCAGCATCATGCCTTGGCGCATTCCTTCCCGCATCAAAGCCATGGTTTGATCGACGTGGGCGGAAAAAGAGCGAAGCCGGGCGATCCAGTCTTCGTAGTCCTTCAGAGAAGAAAACCTCAATTGGTTGGCAAGGTCGTCCGCTGTCTGAATGCCGCCGCGTTGGTTCAGGGGAATCAGGTACCAGCGGTACTCGAAACCTTCGATCCTGGTTTTGTATTGCTTTTCGAAAAGGGCGTAATTCAACTGGTCGTCCGAAGAAAGGCGGCTGCGATCAATAGACCTCAGTCGCGAGAGGGTTTGTAAGTCATGCTGGTGGCGGTTTTCGATGGCTGCCAGAGTGAGGTTCTCCCACCGGTCGTTCCAGCGCCGATCGCCGAGGGTGGAGGCTTCCGTGGGGTTCTGCTCCATGTGATAGTCCCACTCCGCAGCGAACAGTGCGTGGAGGGCTTTGGCCGCGTCGCTCATGGTTGGTTCCGATGAGATCCTTCCGTTTGACGAGTGTGGGCCGGCCGATGTGGGCGTTCCGACTGACGCCGCCAGAAGCACACAAACCAACCGCAAAGCCCTTCCCATGAACGGCTCCTCAGAGAAGCTGCCGCACCTGCTTGGCCACCAGGACCAGTGTTCCCGGCGGCACGGTCACACTGTTTATGGTGCTGCCTGCGACCACACCGCCGTTCAGAACATAAAAGAGCAGTCCCTTTACCAGCAGTGTGGATTGGGCTGCGAGCCCGTTCAATCCGCTGGTATTCACGAACGTCGTGCTGCCGTTGGTCAGTACGATGACCGGCGCGTGGTTGAACAGCGTAGCGCACGGGGTCATCGTGAAGGCGCCCGTCTTGTTGTCGGCGGCTGCCTGCACCAGCGAGGAAAAACTCCCTTGGTGAGTCTGGAGCCTCAGATAAATCTTATCGGGCGCCACCGTGGTGGGCGGCGACACGGTTGATCCGGTGGGTGTCGGGAGCCTATTGAACACACCATGGACCACGACCTCCTGACCTACGCTCAGTGCCTTCTGGTCAAAGCTGAGGTCGGTAAAGTTTGTTGAGCGCGAAGAGTACTGGTAAGTTGTCGAAGGCGAGGGGTTGACCACAACCACGGAGCCGAGAGGCACGGTGGGTGATCCTGTGTCGGGCTCTTCCTCGCGAACGTACATCGCGAACTGTGTCACATTTCCCTCTGCATCCTTGCTCATTGAGAGAATGTCGCCGAGGAACGCCAGCTTGTTGACGTTGGTCGCCGGATCCTCCTGGTCTTCGATCTCCACGGAATTAGCCACGAAGTTGCCCTTGGCATCCACATAGCCATTTACTTCGGCAAAGCTGTTGGTGAGAATCTGATCGAGGGCCGAGCTACAGGGCTGGTTGGCTACGGCCGCGGGCCCGCAAGTAATAGTGCCATCAACGGCGGTATTGCTTGTCAGATTCACGGTAAGTGAGGTGCCGGTGCCCTGAAGGAGCTGAAGTCCGATATTGCCAATGAAGCTGGCATTAGAGCTGAACGTCGCCACTCGCTGCACGATTCCCAGCACATCGTCCAGTTCGCCGAATCCCTGATCCGGGGAAACGGTGATCGGTGTTGCGGTCATAACGGGATTAACGATCCCCGTGACTTGGCCGCTCGAGTCGAGTTGGACCGAGCGGAGCAGGTCAAAGTCGATCTTCAGGGCGCTGACTTGCGTCTGGCCGTTGACAGGAGGGTTGACCACAAGGTTGGGCCGGATGGGAATCTCCGGCGCCGTACTCGGGAGTGTCGCCGCGATCGACTTGATCGCCGGATTCCGGGTCGGATCGTAGACTTCGAGGATGGGCCCGGACATGACGATGGTGGCCTGGTCATAGGTTCCAGCCCGGACGTTGGTGAAGTTGAGCACCGTGGAGAAGTCTCTCAACGCGCCAAAGTTGACCTTGATGGCGGCGGTGGAAGGAATCACGGCGACGTGGTTTGGGGTTCCGGCGATCCTCAAGAAGAGGGTCGGTTGCGTACTGCCTGTTGCCAGCACGCGGAACGAGAGCACGTCGCAGAATGGTGCGTCCCCGATGAATGTGAATAAAGCTCCGTTACCCGGCGAGGTCGGGGTGGAGGAAGAATCTCCACAACCGGAAATGAGAAGTGCCGCACCCAGCAGCAAAGCGAAGCTCGCAACCAGCTTGCCTCTCAGTATCAACAGTTTTCTCCGTGTGCGTGTTTCCACAGCTGGACCCGCAGCTTGTAGTGGCTTGAGCTCAGCGCTAGGTTCTCTCGTGAGTTCTTGAGTCTGGTCCGGCCGAACCCCTAGTTCAGATGGCAAAGCAGGGTTCCGGGGTTATCCAAAGTGCGAATCCCAGAATATCAGCAGCAGGCGCTGAGGTAAACACGAGTTGCTCCGCGTGGTCGAGACGCAGCGCCCCGCAGAAGGACCGTTCACCTTGACTTTCATCAACCGTTTGGCTACCGTAGTAGAGGATTGACACTCAGCATCTCTTCTTGCACCGCCTTTTTCCCGCTGAATTCAGCCCTGCCGGGCACTGCCGAGTTGAGGCGTGTCTTCTCCATTCCTTAAATCAGGAGGGAAATCGAGGGTCTCACCGTCTATGAAAGCCAGCGTGAAGCTCGGGAAGGGAGTCGAGGAGTTCTTCGGGACCCTCGACGAAAATCTCAAATTGCTGGAGCGTTATTTTGATGTTTCGACGGAGTTGGGCGAGGCCGATACGCTGGAAATCGAAGGCTCGGCCCCCAATGTGGCGCGCACGAGGCGGTTAGTGGAGGATTATAACGACCTGGTGACGGGCGGCGCCCGCTTCGAAGCATCGGACGTCCAGTCTTTCCTGCGCATTTTGAGCGAAGACCCCACGGCTACCCTTAAGGGGCTGGCGGAAGCGGGCCGGCCGCGCCTTCTCGGCAAAAAGACCATCTCTCCCAAAGGTCTGAACCAGCGCCGCTATGTGGACGCCATCGAGCGGCACGACATGGTGTTTGGCATCGGGCCCTCCGGCACGGGCAAGACCTACCTGGCTGTAGCTATGGCTGTGGATGCGCTGCTTATTAAGGAAGTCAGCCGGATTATCCTTGCCAGGCCTGCGGTGGAAGCCGGTGAACGCCTGGGTTTCCTCCCGGGAACGCTGCAGGAGAAAGTGAATCCCTACCTCCGGCCTCTCTACGACGCGCTCTATGACGTGCTCGATCCTGACCGCGTGGATCGCTATGTGGAGAAGAACATCATCGAGATCGCTCCCATCGCCTTCATGCGCGGACGCACGCTCAATGACGCGTTCGTGATCCTGGACGAAGCCCAGAACACCACGAGCGAGCAAATGAAGATGTTTCTCACAAGGCTGGGCTTCAATTCCAAGGCGGTGATCACCGGTGACGTGACTCAGATCGATTTGCCCAACGGACGG
>Ga0066710_100007264_pt1 | contig 10549 bp, 12 predicted proteins | sample GraSoiAngelo_159_FD_79666 | JGI IMG/M metagenome (GOLD analysis project Ga0066710, IMG submission 79666) | Grasslands soil microbial communities from the Angelo Coastal Reserve, California, USA - 14_1009_16_40cm | ecosystem: Environmental > Terrestrial > Soil > Grasslands | place: USA...
AATTAGCTGACCAGCTCCGCGAAGAGGCGGTCCAGCGTCGCCGCGGGATCGCCGCACAGGCCGGTGTGGACTGCCGAGGGCTGGACGATCGTGCTCGACGGCGCGACGAGCCAATGGAAGCGCTCGGACTGCTCGAGCGCCGCGATCGGCCCGCCCTGCGGGTCGCCGGCGGCGATGCGCACGAGCGTCTGGAGGTGACGGTCGATGCCGTCGGCGTCGACGTCGGGCGACAGCGCGGCCAGGCGCGCCCGGTCGAGCGCGACGCGCGCCTCCAGGAAGCGCCCGCGGCGGCAGAAGAGGACCACGCCCGCGTTGATGCGCTCGCCGCGCTCGACGTGCGGGACGACGCGCAGCAGCGCGTACTGGAACTCCTCACGCCCCGGCGCGGGCACGCTCGGCCTCCTCGACGAACTCGCGCGGGGGCGCCAGGCGCCGCCGCAGGTACTCCGTGTACGCGGCGCGATCGCCGTCGCCGTCCAGCCACTCCGCGGGGACGGCGCCGACCACGGCCTCCAGCGTGGCGTCGCCGGCCCGAGCGGCGAGGCGCTCGTCGGCGGCGGCGATCGGCTCCGCGAAGGGCAGCAGGACATGGTCGGCGATCACCGGGAACGGCCGGCGCGCCTGGGCGGCGAAGTCCCCGCCCTGGTGCTGGAGGTAGAGCGCCGCGCCGTGGTCGATCAGCCACAGGCGGCGATGCCAGCACAGCAGGTTGGGGTTGCGCGGGGTGCGGTCGACGTTGGTGACGAGGGCGTCGAACCAGACGATGTCGGCGGCGAGGTCGGCGGCCAGCTCCACGGCGTCGAAGGGCAGCGCGCCGGGCAGGAAGTCGACGCCGACGTTCAGGCCGCCGCTGCCCTCGATGAGCTCCTGGATCTCGGGGTCGGGCTCGGCCCGGCCGAGCGCGGGGTCGAGCTCGACGAGGACGAGCTCGGGGACCGGCAGGCCGATCGCCCGCGCCAGCTCGCCGGCGACCACTTCGGCGACGAGCGCCTTGGCGCCCTGGCCGGCGCCGCGGAACTTCAGGACGTAGAGGCCGTCGTCGTCGGCCTCCACCAGCCCGGGCAGCGAGCCGCCCTCGCGCAGGGGCGTGACGTAGCGGGTGGCCGTGACCGTCCGCAAGGTCAGCGGACGGCGGCGCGGACGCGGATCGCGATCTGGGCGGCGGTGTCGGGGCGCAGCCCGGCGAAGGCGTGGCGGCGGCCGTTCCTGCCGCGGACGCGCAGGACCGCGCGCCGCAGCGGCCAGCGCAGCCGATGCTCGACCTCGGCGATGGACTCGAAGCGCAGCGAGCGCACGCGGCCGGTGATCGCGTCGTCGAGCAGCCAGAGCAGGCGGCGGTCGGTGACGACCAGCAGCGTGCGCGGGCTGGCCCACGTCTCGGCGACCGCGACCAGCGCGACGTCCTCGCCGGAATGCAGGGCGTTGAGCAGCTCGCGCCCGAGCGCGCGGCGCACCGGCTCACGCAGCCACGAGCCGGCCGCGGGGCGCCGGCGCCGGACGGTCGCGCGGCGGCCGCGCAGCGTCCGCCGGCGGTCCAGGCGGGCGAGCTCGTAGGCCTGGTTGAGCTCGGCCATCCGCCGGGTGCCCTCCTCCCCCGCGCGATCGGGGTGCCAGCGCTTGGCCAGCCGCCGGTAGGCGCGCGCGAGCTCGCGCTCGCCCGCGCCGGGGGCGACACCGAGCAGCGCGTAGGGATCCATGCGCTGCATTGTGGCTGGCGCAGGAAAGCGGACGCGCGGCCCGTCAGCGGCCGCGGGGCGGGAGCCACCGGCGCGTCGTGCGCTGCACCGCCATCTTCGCGTCGATCAGCCGGTCGCGCTGCTGCGGGTGGGCGATCACGAAGTCGCGCGCCCGGCGGAGCGCCGGCCGCGGGACGGATGTCCACGCCGCCCCCGCGAGACGCCCCACGCGACCGCGCCAAGCCACGATGCGCCGGCGCGGACGCACCTCGTCGGTCCAGCGCAGCTTGTGGGGGTCGGCCGGGCCGAGGAAGTCGTAGCCGACCAGCCCCTCCTCGATCGCCGCGCGCAGCGTCTCGCCGCGCAGGACGTGGCCCGGCGACAGTCGCGAGTAGGACTCGTCGTAGCCGCCCTTGATCGACGAGAGCACCCCGCCGACCGCGACCTGCATGTCGCCGGCGACGAGGACGCCGTCGAGCTCGAGGAGCGCCAGGCGCAGCCAGCCGCGCTCGGCCGCGGCGTGGGCGAACTCGCGGTACAGGCGCTCGTCCTGGGCCCGGCACAGGATGGCCGTGCCCTGCCGGCCCTTCCAGCCCGACGCCTCCACGCGCAGCAGGGCGTCGAGGTCGCGGTCCAGCCCCGGGCCGCCGGTCGTCGTGCGAAAGCGGACGGCCCCCTCGCGTTCGAACTCGCGGCGGCGCCGGCGCCACTTCCACCGGGCGGCGCGGCTGATCGCCGCGAGCAGCTCGTCGAAGGAGGCCGGCAGCCGCAGGTACGGGCTCGCGAGCTCGTTGACGCCCTCGAGCAGGCCGTAGCCCGCGGCGGCGAGAGCCTCCCTCGCCACCTCCGTGGCCTCCGTGTCGACGCGCTGCGCGTCCAAGGTGAGCCTGTGCGCGCCAAGGGCGGCGATCTCGTCCCAGAGCCGGCGACGGTCGCCGTCGCTCGCCGCCACGACGTCCCAGTCGCCGCCGTAGCGGTCGGTGGCCGAGGCGAGGCCGCCGGGCACCCGCTGCAGCAGCGCTCCGGCGCGCAGGCATCCGTCCGCGCCGCGCAGCGTCGCGCACACCACCGGGCCGCGAGCCCGCGTCTCGACCCACGGCAGCAGCCATGCCGGCGTCAGCAGCGGCGTGCCCGACGGCACCGCGAGCTCCTCCCACGCGTCGGACATCGAGGCGAGCGCACCTGCGCCCTCCTCGAGCACGAACCGCGGCGCCGCGTTGCGCGTCGCCCGCGGCTCCTCGACCTCCAGAGCCCCCATGGTCCGGATTCTGTGCGCGCGCGTTCTCGCGCGATGGTCGAATTCGTCCCTACGACCACCGGAGATTCGTGCGCCTGCCGGCTCAGCCGAGGAACGCGTACGCGCGGGCGAACGCGTCGCGGGCCCCGGCGCGCAGGGGCTCGCCGTGGCCGCAGACGAGGCGCTGGGGGTTCCAGGCCAGGACGCGGTCGACCGATCGCCGGGCCGCCGCCTTGTCGCGGAAGCCGGCGCGGAAGAGCGGCGTCGGGCCGACGCCCCGGCGCCGGCGGCACCAGGCCTTCACCCGCCGCGGCGAGTCGCGCGTGACGTTCCAGCACGCGTCGCCGGTGATCAGCGTGCTGCTCAGCCGGTGGTGGAAGAGGACCTCGGGCGTCCACCGGTGGCCGGCGAGCGTCGTCTGCGCCAGGGCGTCGGCCCAGGCGGGCTCGGGCGCGTCGCCGAGGACGACGTCGAAGACGAGATCCCGGCGGCGCTCGGGAAGGCCGGGCGCCGCGACCAGCCGCGCGCGTGGGAAGGCCGACCGGTACTCGCCCATCGAAACGTGCCCGTGCAGCGGGCTGGGCGCCACGACCCAGCGGACCTCGCCCAGGTCCTTGAGCGTCCGCCGCAGCGCGTCGTCGAGCGGCGCCGGCGAGTGGACCCACAGCGCCCCGCCGGCCAGGCGCACGACGGTCATGACCCGTCCCGCGGGCACGCCGAGCAGGCGCAGCGGGGCGCGCACCAGCCAGACCTCGTCGGCGAACGGCTCTAGGGCACCCACCGCTCGCCCGCGGGGGTGAGCTGCAGCTCGTACGTCTGGCCGCGGGCCGACTGGCTCGCGAGATACGCGACGGCCCGGGCCACGTCGGCCTGGTCGGCGAGCGCCTCGCGCGGCACGTCGCGTGTGAACGCCTCGGTCTTGGGCGACTCGATCGTGGCGTCGACGATCAGCAGCGCCGCGTGGATGCCCTCTCCACGCAGCTCCTGTGCCGCGGCCTGGACGAGCGCCCGCGTGGCCTGCGCGCCGGCCGACCAGAGCCCGCGGCCGGGCGCGGCGCGGCGCGCCGAGCCGCCGGTCACCTGGACCAGCGTGCCGCCGCCGGCGGCGCGTAGGGCCCGCGCGCCCTCGGAGAGGAAGACGAAGGCCTGCTCGGCGACCGCCGCCGTCCAGCCGCGGAAGGCCTCGACGGTCGCGTCGGCGACCGGCCCGCCGCCGAACGTGGTCGTCCCGGCGGGTGGGCGCGCCGCGCTGACCGCGTTGACCACGAGGTCGAGCCCGCCGAGCTCCTCGCTCGCCTGCCGCAGCGCTCCCGCAAGCTCGCCGGGGTCGGCCGCGTCGGCGCGCAGGGCCAGCGCGCCCGCCGAGCGCATGCGCTCGAGGGTGTCGTCGCTGCGCGCCACGGCGCCGACCTGCCAGCCCTCGGCGAGCAGGTGATCGGCGATCGCGCCGCCCAGGTTGCGGGCGCCGAGGACGACGGCGGCGGGCATGGCCGCGGATCATAGGCGGCGCCTTGATCTTCCCTTGATCATGCGCTGAGGACCGGCTGACCATCGCCCTGTTTGCTGCGCGTCATGTCCGCTCCTGCCCGCCACCGCGAACCCGAGGACAGCCTCGTCCTGACGCGGTTCCTCCACGACATCGGCAAGACGCCCCTGCTCACCCGCGAGGACGAGGTCATGCTCGCCAAGCGCATCGAGCGCGGTGACCTTGTCGCCAAGGAGCGCATGATGTCCGCGAACCTGCGGCTCGTCGTCTCGGTGGCCAAGCGCTACCAGGGGCAGGGCCTGCCGCTGTTCGACCTCATCCAGGAGGGCACGATCGGCCTCGTCCGCGCGGTCGAGAAGTTCGACTATCGCAAGGGCTTCAAGTTCTCGACCTACGCGACGCTGTGGATCAAGCAGTCCCTGCGGCGCGCGATCGACGACAAGGCGCGCCTGGTGCGGCTGCCCGTCAACGTCGCCGCCGGCGTCGAGAAGCTCCAGCGCGCGCAGCGCGACTGGCAGCAGCGCGTGGGCACCGAGCCCACCGATCAGGACCTCGCCGAGATCCTGGGCCTGACCGTCGAGGAGGTCGAGGACCTGCGCGGGCTCGACCGCACGCCGGTGTCGCTGCACGCCCCGCTCGGGGGCGAGGACGAGGACGGCGAGCTCGGCCAGCTGATCGTCGACGACCGCGCGCCGTGCCCGCTCGAGTGGACGACCGGCGTGCTGCGCGAAGAGGCGCTGGCCGATGCCCTCGACAACCTGCCCGGGCTCGAGCGCAAGGTGCTCGTCCTGCGCTACGGGCTCGACGGGGCGGGCGAGCGCCGCGCGCACGAGGTCGCCCGGCGGCTCGGGCTCAGCGTCGAGCGCGTGCGGCGCGTCGAGGACGGCGCGCTGGCCAAGCTGCGCGGCCTGCCCGAGGCGCAGTCACTGCGCGAAGAGGCCGCGTAGCAGCCGGCGGAAGACGCCCTCGAGCGTCCGCTTTCCGTAGCGATGCGTCCCCTGGCCGGTCGTCATGACCGCCACAGCCACCCGGCTGTCGCCGCAGCCGCGCAGGAGCGCCACCTGGTGATCGACCCGGCCCGTCCCGTCGCCCCAGCCGCCCTTGAAGTACGTCCGCCAGCCGGGCAGGGACAACCGGCCGATCCCCCAGCGCTGCGACTCCACGATCGTGCGCAGCAGGCGCAGCGCGGTGGCGCGGTGGCGCGGCGCGACGTAGCGCTCGAAGCGCAGGAAGAAGCGCGTCTGGTCGGCCGCGTCCGTGCGGCTATGGCCCCAGACCCGGTGCACGCGGAAGTGGCGCATCCCCACGCGGTGGGCCAGGCGCTCCAGGCCGGCCGCGCCGACGATGTCGCGCACCCGGGTCGCCGCGACGTCGTCCGAGCGGCGGACCATCGGCGCGAGAAGGCGCAGATCGGCGGCGCGCAGCGCGCGGCTGCGCACCGAGCCGCGGTCCAGGTAGGCGGCCAGCAGCATCGCCTTGAGGACGCTCGCCGTCGGGACGGTGCGCCGCGTCCGCCAGCCGTAGAGCCGCTCGGTCGTGCGGACGGCGAACGAGACGGTGCCGCGGCGGTCCTTCGCCCAGTCGCGCGCCTCGGCGATGTGCGGCTGCCACCCGGGGGGCACGCGAGCACAGCGGGGCGCCGCGCCGGCGCCCGGCGCGGCCACCAGGGCCGCCACGAGAACGCTCGCCGCCAGCCGGGGCACGGGCGGGCATCCTCGCAGCGTGCGAATCACGGCGCCCTCGAGCGGGCAGCCCTTGGAGCACAGTGACCGAATTGCCGCCCACCGTGCTCGCCGAGCTGCCCGCGGTGCCCGAGAGCATCGGGCCCATGCGCCGGGTGGCGCGGGCCGTCGCCGAGCGCTGCGGGGCGCCTGACCAGGTCGCCTCGGACATCGCGCTCGCCGTCTCGGAGGCGGCCACGAACGTCGTCGTGCACGCCTACCGCGACGAGCCGGGCACGCTGGCCCTCGCGGCGCAGACCGTCGACCACGAGATGCTCTTCCGGGTCATCGACGACGGCGAGGGGCTCAGCCCGCGCGCCGACAGCCCGGGGATGGGCGTGGGCCTGCCGCTGATCGCGCGGCTCGCCGGGCGTTTCGAGGTCCGTCCGGGCCCGTCCGGGCGCGGAACGGAGCTGCTGATGTCGTTCCCGCTCGTCTAGCGAGGCGTGATCAGGGCGACCGCCGTGCCCAGGCCCGCCTCGCGGCGCACGGTGGCGATCCGCCGGCCGGGCTGGACGGCGTCGCGCGGCGCGCCGAGCAGCGGCCCGAGGCGCTCGGCGGCGGCGTCGAGGTCCTCGACGACGAGGACCAGGCCCCAGAACGACGCGGGCCCCTGGCCGTCCGGCTCGTTCGGTCCGACGACCTCGAGGACCGCGTCGCCGACCACGAAGAAGCCCTGCCGTGCGGTCGGGCCGGCCTCGCGGACGCGGCGCAGCTCCAGGCCGGCGCGCTCGAGCGCGGCGATCGTCCGCTCCAGGTCGGGCGTCGCGACGACGACGTGGTCGATCGCGAGCGCCCCGAGCGGATGATCGGCGGCCGGCGCCGGCGCGCGCGGCGGCGCGGCGGATCCCTGCGTCGGCAGGCCGTCGAGGTCGCCGTCGGCCAGCCCGCGCACCCGCCACCCGGCGATGCCCGGCTCGCCCGGGGCGCCGAGGCGCAGGCGGATCGTCCCCACCTGCGCCACGCCGTCGGCCCCGACCGCCAGCCCGAGCGCTGCCCAGCGCTCGGGCTCTCCGGCGATCAGCAGCTCGTCGAGCTGGCGGATCACCAAGGCAGGTCGGGGGTCCCCGGCACTAGTGGACCCCGTCCGCAAATCCGACGCGGAACCGGCGGACTTACGGACGGGCCCACTGGGCGGTGCGGGCCACCGAGGCGCAACTGCCGGGGGCTATCGCCTGACGACGCGGAACGCGCCGCGCATGAACGGGTGGATCCGGCAGAAGTACGTGTACGTGCCGGGCTTCAGGTTCTTCGGCGTCGACCACGTCGCGCGGTTGGCCGCCGGTGTCGCGCCCTGCGGGCCGAAGCCCAGCTCGCCGGAGTCGAACGTCACGGGGCCGTTGGCGATCGGGTACGCGACCCCGGTGTCCTTGTTGCACGGCGCCCGGCACGCGGTGATCGTGTGGTAGACCGCCAGGTTGGGGTCGCGACCCTGCGGCGAGTCCAGGTTGCGGAAGGTGAGCGACTGGCCCTGCCGGACCACCGGGAGCGCCCGCCCGGAGGCGACCAGCGAGAGGTCGCCCGCCCCGTAGACGAAGTCCTTGATGTTGACGGTCGTCGGACGGTTGCGCGCGAGCATTCGCGTGGCGTTCGGCAGGATCGGTGCGCCGGTACCGCCGTGATGGTCGTTTTCGGGCAGGTGGCCGTGCGTCACGACCCCGTGCCAGTCCACGGGCGCCGAGAACGGGTCCGCGGCGCCGTCGAGGTGCCCGTCGGCGTACCAGGCCTCCATGATGCCCATGACCTCGTACCACGAGGCGCTGCGCGTGTCGTAGGTCGTCGAGACCTTGAGCGTGTCGCCCTTGTTGAGCGCGACGCGCCAGTCCGGCTTGGTCGCCGTCATCGTGACGTCCCACGAGACGGCGCCGGCCGGCTCGAAGTACTTGGCCTCGGAGCGGAACAGCTCCTGGGTCGACGAGCCGCGCTGCGCCTTGAGGTCGGTCCACAGCCCGCCGGGGTGCAGGTGGCCGGCGGTGGAGACGAGCGTGATGTCCTTCGGCACCGTCCACTCGTGCGCCGGCCCGATGTTGGCCTTCTGCGCTCCGCGCGCGTCGTCGGGGAACGTGTAGCGCCCGTTTTTTCCGGCGCCGCGCAGCGCGTCGAAGACCGGGTAGATGCGCAGCCCCGACACGTCCATCCACTGCGGCTTGACCTCGGTGATCGACTGGGCCGCCGGCTCGGAGGCGGGGAGGAAGTCGATGTCCCAGGTGATGTAGACCTGCGCGCGGTTCGGGAGCAGGTTGTGGAGCATGTAGTTGAGGATCCACGTGTCGCTGGGGTCATAGCGATAGCCGAACCCCTGCGGGAACTGGTAGATCGTCTTCTCCTCGCCGACCGCGAACGTGGGGTACAGGCGCATGATCCAGACGCCGTGGTGCAGGTGCAGCACGTCGACGCGCGGCACCTTGCCGTTCGTGTACGTGAGGTTCGGCTTGAAGCGCGTGATGTAGCCCGGGACGTCCGGCTTGAGCGTCGTGGGCCTGAAGACGATCGTGTTCTGCCCCGGGGTGATCGAGATCGGACCGTAGCGGTAGTGCAGGTGCTGCAGGCCGGGGTAGTCGACGCTCGCGATGTCGGGGGCGTTGGCGAGCGCGGCGTTGCGGGTGACCAGCGCGGAGGCGGCCGAGGGGGCGATGGCGGCGACGAGGATCGCGGCCAGGAGCGCGACGGAAGTTCGGGGCATCAGCTCGGGAGTCTGCAATGGACGCAAAAGGAGTGTGACGCAATCCATATCGGCCGCGGAGGGCCGGAGCTTCACCCGGTCACGAGCGCGCCGGCGCGGGCTTCTTCGAGCACGTTCGCCAGCTCGGCGGCCAGCGCGGGCCAGGAGAACCGCTCGCGGGCGTCGCGGCGGGCCAGCCGGCCGCGCCGGCGCCGCTCGGCGCCGTCGTTGACGACCTCCACGAGCGCGTCGGCGAGCCCGTCGACGTCGTCGGGCTCGACCAGCCAGCCGGTCTCGCCGTCGCGGACGATGTGCGCGGGGCCGAAGCGGTCGACGGCGACGCAGGGCAGCTCGCAGGCCATTGCCTCGACGAGGACCTGGCCGAACTGCTCGCGCACCGAGGGCAGGACGAGCGCGTCGGCGGCGTGCAGGAGCTCGGGCAGCTCCTCGTGCTCGTGCCAGCCGGCGAGGAAGACCCGCGCGGCGCCCGTGCGCTCGATCGTCTCGCACGGGTGCTCGCGCTCCCACTCGCCCGGGTGTCCGCCGACCAGCACGAGCGCCGCGGGCTCCGCATAGCGGTCGCTCGCGTTCGCGTGGGCCTCGATGAGCACGTCGACGCGCTTGACCTCGGTGAAGCGCCCGACATAGAGCAGCACCGGCGCGCTCGCGAGCGGCGCGACCGCGTCGGGTCCGTAGGCGACGCTGCCGTCGTCGCCGCCCGGGCGCCAGCCGCGCGGCTCATCGACGAGGGTCCGGCGCCAGGTCGCTGCCCGGTCGGCCGGCGCGGTCGCCACGTGGAAGAGCTCGGGGTCATAGCCGTTGCCGACGACGGTGCAGCGCGCGGTATCGATGCCCAGCAGGTCGCGCGCACGCTCGACCTGGGTCTCGGAGAGCAGGACCAGGCGCGCGGCCGCTTGGGCCCATTCGCGCAGGCGCTCAGCCCAGCGCCGCGCGTGCGTCCACGTCGGCGGCGGGCCGTCGGCGATGCGCTCGAGCATCAGCAGCTCGGTGCCGTGCAGGTGGCCGACGACCGGGACGTCGGGCGCCACGCGGCGCGCCGCCTCGTTGATCGGGGTGAGGTGGTGCAGGTGCAGGACGTCGGCGTTGGCGGCGCCGGCCGCGTCGAGCGCCCGTGCCCAGGCGTCGACCTGGCGGTGGAAGGCGCGGTCGTCGAGCGAGGCGAAGACGCGGTCGGGCGCGTTGCGGCGGTCCTCGTAGGAAGGATGCATGGGCGATGCGCCGCCGGGCGGGTCGAGCGGGTCGTCGGCCGCGAGCGCGGCGGTGAAGTCGACCGCGCGCACGTCGAGGCCGCGGTAGAAGCGCTTGGCGTCGCCGTGCCCGCCGGCGTCGTGGCGGGTGCCGCAGACCACCGTGACGTCCCAGCCTTCGCCGGGCAGTCGCAGGCCGAGCGAGCGCAGGACGTGCGCCGATCCCCCACGCGGGAAGAAGATCGAGGCGGAGACGACGCGGCGAGACACCGGGCGTCGATGTTACGAGACGGTTACCGGCTGCGGAACACCAGCGCCGTGCTCACCGCCCGCCCGCCCGGCAGGACGACACCGTGCTCCTCGCGCGGCACGTTGCACAGCGCGCCGCCGCAGACCAGCGACGTCGAGCCCCCGCCGTCGAGGTTGAGCGCGTGCTCGGCGCCGAGCGCGGCGAGCGCCTCGGCGAGCTCGCGCAGCGTCAGGCCCGCCTCGTCGTCGGCGCGCCCGTCGCAGGCGACCGCCAGCACGGTGCGCCGCGCCACCCCGAGCGCCGAGCGCG
>Ga0066710_100007265_pt1 | contig 10549 bp, 9 predicted proteins | sample GraSoiAngelo_159_FD_79666 | JGI IMG/M metagenome (GOLD analysis project Ga0066710, IMG submission 79666) | Grasslands soil microbial communities from the Angelo Coastal Reserve, California, USA - 14_1009_16_40cm | ecosystem: Environmental > Terrestrial > Soil > Grasslands | place: USA...
ACCCAGCCGGACCTCGATACGTTCTCTCGCCGCAATTTTCCCGCAAATCTCCATTACGTTTGCATGACCCGCTACGATAAGACTTTTACCCTGCCTTACGTTTTCCCGCCCCAGGAGCTGGGACACATTTTGGCTGGCGTCATGGCGGACGCCAACCTCAAGAACTTGCGGGTGGCGGAGACGGAGAAATACGCCCACGTCACCTACTTCTTCAACGGCGGCGTGGAAAAGGCCTATCCTGGTGAGGAACGCATTTTGGTGCCTTCGCCCAAAGTGGCCACGTACGACCTGAAGCCGGAAATGAGCGCTGCGGGGGTTCGCGACACGGTGGTGAAAGGCGCAGGCGACGGGAAATTCGACGTGCTTATCGTTAATTTCGCCAACGCTGACATGGTGGGCCACAGCGGCAAGCTGGAAGCCGCCATCAAGGCGGTAGAGACCGTGGACGCCTGCCTGGGGGATATTTACAAGACGGTGAGGGACAAAAATGGAGCCATGCTAGTCACTGCCGACCACGGCAACGCTGAACTCATGGTCGATCCAATGACTGGCGGTCCGCATACCGCGCATACCACCAATCCCGTGCCCTTTATTCTGATCGCCGCACACGTACCACCACAGCTGCGGCAAGGTGGAGCGCTGGCGGATATCGCTCCTACGTTGCTGGGAGTGATGGGGATGTCGCAGCCTAAGCAAATGACCGGACGCGATTTGCGGGTCCTAAAGTAGCAACAGAACAACGGGTCGCTGTGCGGGATTGTACCGGCGGCTGCGCTGCTATCCCGGTTCACGACGAAATCTAGTCCTGACCCACCAGAATTCCTCGAAGCTTACACCCTCTTTCGGTTTTTCACCATCCAATAGGTCGTGGCAGGCGGTTCTAGCGAGCTTTACAGTGCTCGATCACTGTGCCATAATCCATTCCTATCACAGAAGATAAAAGAAGGATAAGCATGATGACTAACGGCAGAAAGGCCGCGGCTGGAATGAGTCTTTTCTTGTTCGTGGTTGGAAGTCTTCTCTTGGCTCAGAAGCCGCAGTCGTATCAGACAGGGCAAACGCCGCCCCAAAGTTCGGCTTCGGGATCACCGGCTCAAGCTCCAGCACAGAACACCCCGTCAGACCGCTCCACAGTCGGAACCCCGGACCATTCCCGTGCCTACTATCACTACATGCTTGCCCGGCGATATAAGGAGCTGGCCGGCATCCAAAACCGCAGCGATTTTATTGACCGAGCTGTTTCGGAATACAAGCAGGCGGTTGAGGCCGATCCTGACTCGCTGTTCCTCCGTGTGGAATTGGCCGAATTGTATTCCCGGATCAGCCGCATTGGCGACGCCATCAAGGAAGCCGAGGAGGTTCTGAAGGTCAACCCGAAGCAGGACGAGGCACACCGGCTGCTGGCCGAGATCTACTTGCGGAACCTGGGCCAGAACCAGTCTGAGACCAACGCCAAACAGAGCCTGCACAAAGCCATCGAACACCTGGAAGCCGTTACTCAAATCAATCCCACGGATACGCAGTCATTTGTGATGCTGGGGCGCCTTTACCGCATGGACAATCAGACGGCCAAGGCGGAAGAAACCTTCAAGAAAGTCCTGAACTCCGATCCCGGCTCCCACAGCGCCATCGCCAGCCTGGCGCAGGTTTATTCGGATCAGGGTGACTACGCCCAATCAATCGAGCTGATCAAGAAGGTTCCAGAAAACGACTTGGAGTCGGACTCCACCCTGCTCGGGCTGCTGGCCTACGACTACGGTCAGAATCATGAGTACGGAAAGGCCGTGGCCACTTATCGGAAAGCGCTGGAGCAGGACTCTGACAACCAGGACCTGCGCCGGGCCTATGCGGAAGCGCTGGTGACCGCCGGCAATCCCGCGGAGGCGCGCGCAGAATTGCAAAAGATTCTCAAGGCCGAACCCGACGATGGCGCCACCTATCTTCGCCTGGGACGTCTGGACCGCCAGGAGGGTAAGTTCGATCAGGCTCGCCAGGAACTCGAGCGCGCCAAGTCGCTGGTGCCTGAAAATCTCGAAGTCACTTACGAACTGGTCCTGCTGGAAGACGGTATGGGCAACGATGACAAAGCGACCGGCATGCTTCAAGGCCTGCTGAAGCAGACTGAGAAACAGGGCGGACAATACAGCGTGGGTGAAGCCAACAACCGCGCCGTGTTCCTCGAGCGTTTAGGCTCGATTTATCGGTCGCAGGAAAAATACGATCAGGCTTTTGAGGCCTTCCGGCAGATTGTGGCTCTTGGCAAAAGCCAGGCGCCCCGGGGCGAAGCGCTAATCATTGAGACACTTCGCTTGAATCGTCAGCCCCAGAAGGCTGTCGAGGAACTGGACAACGCCCTCAAGCAGTATCCCAACGAGCGTTCCCTTCGCCTGCTGAAGGCGTCGATGCTGGGTGAGCAGGGCCATGTGGACGAGGCTCTGCGATTACTCAAGAGCATGCTCAACAACACCCCTGCCGACGGCGAAATATACCGCGCCATGGCCCAGATTGGTTCGCAGGCCAGGCGCTTTGATGAGGCCGAGGCTGACGCGCAGAAGGCCCTCAGCCTGAGTTCCAAGCCCGAGGATCAGGAGTTCGGCCGGTTCCTGCTGGGCTCTTTCTATGAGCGCGAAAAGAAATACGAACTGGCTGAACAGCAATTCCAGAAAGTGCTCAGCGCCGACCCGTCGAGCGCGCCGGCGGCCAATTACCTTGGCTATATGCTGGCCGAGCGCGGGGTCCGGCTGGAGGAGTCGGTGAAATACATTCAGAAGGCGCTGCAGCTCGAACCTAATAACGGCGCCTACCTGGACAGCCTGGGCTGGGCTTACTTCAAGATGAATCGCTATGATCTGGCCGTGCCGCCGTTGGAAAAGGCTGCACGCCTGGTTTCAACCGATCCTACGATCCACGAGCACCTCGGTCATCTTTATCTTCAGATGGGCCGGAAGCGCCAGGCCGAGGAACAATGGGAGCGAGCGCTTCAAGAATGGCCGCACGCCGTGGGAAGCGACTTCGACGCCGATCAGGCCGCCAGGTTGAAGAAACGGCTGGAAGATCTGCGGCGTGGCTCGAGCCAGTAGTCAAACAAGCTTCGGATGTGTAGCTCTTGCCGGACTCTCGGAGGCCCACCACCCGCTATGCGCGCTACGGGAGCGGATAGGCCCGTGAGATCTTCCTTATATCCAAGCCCGAGAGTCAGCTGAGAACTCGGCTAGCCTCAACCCCTGAACCCATCCTTGACCAAAACCCTTCGCCTGAAAGCCTTCGCCAAAGTCAATCTTGGATTGAAGGTCCTGGCCAAGCGACGCGACGGCTACCACGGCCTGCGGACAATCTACCAGACCGTCGATTTGTATGATCGGCTGGAAATCTCCGTGGATTCCTCGGCAGCCGGCATCGACGTCATTTGTAACGACCCTGCAGTGCCGCGAGGACCTGAGAACCTGGTGCATCGTGCCTGCGAGTTCTGGAAGAAGGACCGAAGATTTGGCGGAGGAATTCGCGTTTGCCTCGAGAAGCGCATTCCCGCGGGTGCCGGGCTGGGAGGCGGAAGCAGCGACGCTGCCGCCACACTGCTGGGATTGGATCACCTGACAGGCGTTGGCCGCGCTGCCGCCAAGAGCTTCGAGCTGGCAGCCCGGCTGGGGTCCGACGTTCCCTTGTTTTTGCTAGGCGGTCGGGTACTAGGTTGCGGCCGAGGCGAAGAGGTATATCCGTTGCCCGATCTCCCGGCTCGCTACTGCCTGATTGTTTTCCCCGGCTTCTCAGTTTCAACGGCTGAAGCTTATCGCGAGCTTGACCGGAGAAAGCAACGACGCGGGCGGTTGACAGAAGACCCCGGACCGTTTAGCATGGTTTCGTTCGGCGGGCGGTCATCATTTCCTCTTGAAACTTGGGGACCAGCCGAAAACGACTTTGAACGCGTCGTTTTCGCGAGGTGGCCGGAGCTGGCGAGCTTGAAACGCCGGCTCATCCGGGCTGGAGCCGAAATCGCATCTCTGACGGGCAGCGGTTCAGCCGTCTACGCCATTTTCCCCTCCGCCCGAAAACTGGTCCACGCTGCAAAAAGAACGCCGGCAGGTTGGCAGGCGTTTCGGACCAAAACTCTTTCGCGCCAACAGTACCAGCGTCGAGTCATAGAATAATTGAGCCGTTGAATGATCGGGCCGCGGGTCATTCGAGCTGCTGGACTCAGCTGCCCAGAAGTTGGAGAGCTGCTTTAACTCGAAATGGCTCATGACTCTGGTCATTTACAGTCCTCAATGGTGCAACTTTAAGTGGCTCGATGACCCCACGGCTCAATGGCGCGGTCAATCTCTGCCCTGCTAATGGGCTCTGACGCAATCCTGGCTCTGCCTCAGTCTTGGGAGGTCGTCCAGTGGTAGGACACATGCCTTTGGAGCATGGAACCCTGGTTCGAATCCAGGCCTCCCAGCCAGTTCTATGAGGATTGCAAAGTATAGTGACGTCTTCGTGTAGCGCCGGCCACTGCCGGCCCCGAAAAATCGTTTTTCGAGTCTGGGTAAAGCCATGACGGAGCGAAAACGCAATCTGGTAAGGATTTTCACGGGGAATGCCAATCCGGAGCTGGCGCGGGAGATTTGCGAGCATCTTGGCGTGCCGCTTGGCCGGGCGGATGTTGGACGTTTCCCGGACGGCGAGGTGGAGCTGCAGATCCTCGAGAACGTTCGCGGTGCCGATGTTTTCGTGATTCAGCCCACTTGCACTCCGGTGAACGACAACTTGATGGAGTTGCTCATTATGCTCGATGCGCTCCGCCGCGCCTCAGCGCAGCGCATTACCGCGGTGATGCCGTATTATGGCTACGCGCGCCAGGATCGCAAGGATCGCCCGCGCGTGCCCATCTCCTCCAAGCTGGTGGCGGACCTGATAACCGAGGCGGGAGCAAACCGCGTGCTGGCGCTCGATCTGCACGCCGGGCAGATTCAGGGTTATTTCAATATTCCGGTCGACCATCTCTACGCCACACCCGTGACGGTGGATTTCTTCCGCGAACTCAAGCTCAAGAACCTCACGGTAATCTCTCCGGACACCGGCGGCGTGGAGCGAGCGCGGGCATTTGCCAAGAAGCTTCAGGTACCGCTGGCTATCATTGACAAGCGCCGCGAGGACGCAACGACGGTTGAAGTCATGAACGTGATCGGCGAAGTCGAGGGGCGCACCTGCCTGGTTGTGGACGACATGATCGATACGGGAGGCACCCTGGTGCGGGGCGCCAAGACCTTGAAGGAAAAAGGCGCCGAGCGCGTCTTTGCCTGCTGCGTGCACGGCGTGTTCGCCGGAGACGCCATCAGCAAGATTTGTGGCTCAGAACTCGAGCAGGTGGTCACCACCAACTCGATTCCGCTGTCGGAGGCGGGACGGCAGTGTGCCCGGATCAGGGTCTTGAGCGTGGCCAGATTACTTGGAGAGGCCATCAAGTCTATCCACGATGAGACTTCGGTGAGCAGGCTGTTTATCTGAGAAAGATGAGGAGGCGGATCACCGGACTGCGGGCCCGCAATGGGAAGCCCGGAAGTCCAGGTTCCGGAAGAGCGCATGAATCAGGTAACCAACGTTGAGGCGGTGACTCGTGAAGAATTCGGCAAGAATGCGGCGCGCAGGCTGCGCCAGGCTGGCCGCATCCCGGCGGTGGTGTATGGTGGCGGCGGGCCCTCGCTTTCGATTGCGGTGGATCCCAAGCAAATCTCGCGCATCCTCTTCTCTGACTTGGGACACAATGCGCTCTTTTCCCTGGAGATCAAGGGCAAGGCGCCCGCGCGGGTCATGCTCAAGGATTGGACCCTCGATCCCGTAAAGGGGACGTTACTGCATGTGGACATGGTGCGGATCGCGCGTGACACAGTACTGAAGATCAGGGTTCCCGTGCATACCGTGGGCGAGCCGAAGGGCGTTAAGGTGCAAGGTGGGATCTTCGACTTCGTTCTGCGTGAAGTCGAGTTGGAATGTCTTCCCGACGATATCCCGGAGCACCTCACCATTGACGTGAGTGAATTGACGCTGGGGCGCAATCTGCGCGTCTCCGACCTGCCTGTGGGACCCAAGGTGAAAGTGCTGACGGACCCCACGCGCGTGGTCGCCCACGTGGTGGCCTTGAAGGTGGAGGAAGAAAAGCCTGCGGAGGTAATTGCCGAAGCCGCCGCCCCTGCTGAACCCGAGCTGATCCGTAAGGGCAAGGCGGAAGCCGAAGAAGGCGAAGAGGAAGCGGGAAAAGGCGAGAAAAAGGAAGCCAAGAAGGAAGGCAAGAAGGAATAATCGCGCGACACGGGGACGAGGCAGAACGACTCGAGCTTGTTGCCAGGGATTGTTGGGGGCGGAGCGGCCCATACCGGTGAAGGCGATGCGCCGAGCGATGCGATCAGGACAGTAGCAGGACTTGAAACTCATCGTGGGACTTGGCAATCCAGGATACGAGTACCACCTGACGCCCCACAACCTCGGCTTTATGGCGGTGGACCGGTTGGCGGAGAAGTGGGGCGTGGAGGTTTCGCGGCCGGAGGCGCAAGCCCTGACTGCGGCGACTCGGGTCGCGAGCGAGCACGTAGTTCTGGCCAAGCCTCAGACGTACATGAACCTGAGCGGCTTGGCCGTAGCCCGGCTGCTCGACAAATACGAAGCAGCGGCCCGGGACTTGATGGTGCTGATCGATGAATTCGATCTTCCCCTGGGTTCCATTCGCATCAGAACGCGAGGCAGCGCCGGCGGGCATAACGGTTTGAAGTCGATTATCGGGGCGCTCCAGTCTGACGAGTTCGTGCGGGTGCGAATCGGCGTCGGACCGGACCACGCCGTGCGTGATCGGGCTCCGTATGTGCTGGGCCGATTCCGCAAGGCGGATCTCGAGATGGTCGCCCAGACGCTCGACACCGCTGTCGAAGCTGTAGAGGTCATCCTGAAAGAGGGTTCCGAGAAAGCCATGAACCGATACAACCGCCGGGCTTCCCCGGAACGATAGTGAGGGTACATGCGGAAATACGAACTGATCTTTATCATCCGGCCCGATGCTACCGAAGAAGAGCTTGATAAGCTCATCGCGCAAATGGAAGGCGTGGTGGCCGGAGCGGGCGGAAAGCTGGAAAGGGTGGACAAGATGGGACGCCGGCGGCTCGCCTATCGCGTCGGGCGATACCGCGAGGGTTTCTATGTGCTCTTTATACTCGAGGGCAGCGGGGAGACGGTGAAGGAATTCGAGCGCCGTCTCAGGGTGACCGATAGCGTGATCAAGTTTCTCACCGTGCGGACAGACGAAGAATTGAAGCGCGCCGAGAAGCTTAAGGCGTTGCGGACGAAGCAGCAGGCGCGGAAACCGCGCCCAAAACCCAGTGCGCCTCCAAGTCCGCCGCCGGCTGTGGCGCAAGCCCCTGGAGCGTAGCTGACCAAGCGCCGTGGGGCGGATGCAACCAGCGGAATCGCGTGGTGAGAGCCTGCTCTGGTCGCCGGCCATTTTTGTGGTCCCGATATCGTGAGTCTCAAGACTTTCGCGCTACCCGGGGCCCTGCCAAAGCGGCGGAGGCAAGTTCAGATAAGGAGTAAAACACGATGCAAGCACCCAGGAGAGAATCCGGATCGAGAGGACCTGGAAGAGGCGAACAGGGCCGTCCCGGCCCAGGCGGTAAAAGGCAGTACTTCCGCCGCCGCAAAGTCTGCAAGTTCTGCGAGGAAAAGATCGACGTGGTTGATTACAAGGATGTAAGGCTGGTGAGCCAATTCATTTCGGAGCGCGGCAAGATTCTGCCTCGGCGGCTCACCGGGACGTGTTCGCCCCACCAGCATCTGTTGGCGGTGGCAATCAAGCGGGCTCGTAACATCGCGTTGATTCCGTTCGCGTCGGAACGGTAGGGCGCTGCGCCGATAGGCCTACTCACTTTCGCCCCGCATACCTGGAAACGTGAGTCGTGGACGAGGCGCGAGGGCCTGGCTTGAGAAGCTGTCACCCTATTGTGGAACCTTCACTAGTGTGGCAGATGGCGATAAACTGGCAACAGAAAATCGAGAACTGAGGCTGAGAAAATGGAAGTCATTTTGATTGAAAACATCGATAAACTTGGGTCGCGCGGGCAGATCGTTAAAGTGGCCGACGGCTATGCCCGAAATTTTTTGTTGCCTAAGAAAATGGCCGTCGAGGCCACGGCGCAGGGCCGCAAATGGGTGGAGCAGCGGCGGCTGAGATTTCTGAAGCTCGAAGCTAAGGAAAAGGGCGAGGCCGAAGAACTCGCGCAACATATGCGGGAAGTCGCCGTGAGCTTTACACGCAAGGTAGGTGAGCACGGCAACCTGTTCGGCTCCGTTACAGCAATTGACGTAGCGGAAAAGCTGGCCTCCCAGGGTTACAGGATCGACAGGCGCAAGATCCAGCTCAGCAGTCCACTGAAGGTACTGGGCGAGTACGATGTACCCGTGAAGCTGCATCGCGAGGTGACTGCCACGATCAAGGTGAAAGTGGAACCGGAAGGTGGTGTTCAGCCCGCTGCGACACCGGAGACTTCCGCCGAAGCTTCACCACCGGCAGCCCCGGAGGCCGCTCCTTCTGCTCCAGAGGTCCCCGGGTCGTAGCGGTATATTCATCTCGAAATCCAGGCCCCGGCTATGCGCTGGCCCCTGCGGTGCAGTGTTCAAAAGCAGCACCTTGCCCCGCTCCTTACTCTCCACTTGCGATGACCAGCCGGGAGGCAGGCAGATTCTCATGCTCCGGCAGGACACCACACGGCGTTCGAGTCCGGCTGCGTAATAATCATTCACGCCGCTGATCCCCCGCACTAAGCGTCGGTGTTCGGAAGGGGATCCCAATTCATTTCCTGCGGGTGCTTTGCCTTTCGCACGGAGGGATCGTTTGAGAATTCTCGCCAATGGTATAATCTCTCTCGCACTTGTCCTTCGAACGAGATCTTCATGCCAACCGAGATTGGTGAACGCATCCTGCCACACAACCAGGAAGCGGAAAAAGCTCTGCTGGGTTCCATCCTGCTGGACGACGGCGCCCTGAACGTGGTCCTGGAAACCCTCGTCAGGGACGACCTCTACTCCGAATCGCATCGGCTCATTTTCGAAAAGATGCTGGCGCTATTTGAAAAGAGCCACGCGATCGATCTGGTGACACTTTCCGAGGAACTTTCCAAGGAAGGTCTGCTGGAAAGAGTGGGTGGCGCATCGTATCTTGCGAGTCTCACCGATGGAATACCTATCGGCACCACGGCGAGCGTGGCGGGGTATTCCCGGATCGTGAAAGAGAAATCGATCCTGCGCCAGATCATCAACGCTTCCAGCAATGTTGTGGCGCGGGCGCTTCAAGGTGTGGAAGATCCCGTGGCGCTGCTCGACGAGGCGCAGAGCCGGATCCTGGAAATCGCCACGGAAAAAGTGCAGTCGGGCTTCAGTCGCGTCCAGGATATCGTACGGACCAGCTTCGGCACCCTCGACGTGCTGTTCGATCACGGGCAATCCGTTACCGGGATCGAAACAGGTTTCACCGCGCTCGATAACATGACCTCGGGGCTGCAGCCGGGGGAACTGGTCATCATCGCGGCGCGGCCCTCGCTCGGCAAGACCGCCCTGGCGCTAAATATTGCCGCGCACGCAGCCATCACAGGTAAACGCGTGGTAGGCATCTTCTCCCTCGAAATGAGCAAAGAATCGTTGCTCATCCGCATGCTGTGTTCCGAGGGGGAAATCGACAGTCACCGGCTGCGTACGGGCTTCGCCGACCAGGCCGACTGGGACAAAATGACGCAGGCTCTCGGCCGGCTGTCACAGGCGCCGCTCTTCATTGACGACACACCTGCACTGAGCATCATGCAGATCCGCGCGAAGGCTCGCCGTTTGCACGCGGAAAGGAAAAAACTCGACTTGATCATCGTCGACTACCTGCAACTGGTTACGGGTCACGGTCGCTTTGAGAATCGCACGCAGGAGGTCAGCTACATCTCGCGCGGTCTGAAAGCCATCGCCAAGGAGCTGAGCGTGCCGGTCATCGCGCTTTCGCAATTGAGCCGGGCCCCGGAGGCGGGCAAGGGTCGCGAACCGTTGCTTTCCGACCTGCGCGAGTCCGGGTCAATCGAGCAGGACGCTGATGTAGTGATCTTCATACATCGCGCCAGCCGTTCCGGCGATGGCACAGGGCTGGACGAGCCCGGCATCGTGACCGAACTCAATATCGGCAAGCAGCGTAACGGTCCCACCGGTCCCTTTAAGCTTGTCTTTTTGAAGCCTTACACGCGCTTTGCCAACCTGGCGCCGCACGAGGAAGAAATGTAAGCTTATCGAAGGCAGCCGGCTGGCTTATCAAGAGCCAGAAATTGTGAGTCTGAAGAGTAAGTCTAAACCAGCCGCATCAGCCTTCATACTTTAGCCTCTAAACTTCAGCGGCACCCCCGTTGCTCTCATGCCTGAAACCGTCCAACGCGAATCTGATACTGTGAGAGCCCAGGCTGACAAACTCCTGCGTCCCACCTGGGTAGAGATCTCGCTTTCCGCCCTGCGGCGGAATTGCAGCCGCATTCTTGAGCTCGCCGGGCAACGTAAAGTGATGGCA
>Ga0066710_100007267_pt1 | contig 10548 bp, 5 predicted proteins | sample GraSoiAngelo_159_FD_79666 | JGI IMG/M metagenome (GOLD analysis project Ga0066710, IMG submission 79666) | Grasslands soil microbial communities from the Angelo Coastal Reserve, California, USA - 14_1009_16_40cm | ecosystem: Environmental > Terrestrial > Soil > Grasslands | place: USA...
AAAACCAACGCGCCCCCGCAAGGCGCAACACCGGCTCCCGCCGCCCCGACGGCGCCAGCGCCTCGAGGACCACCGGAACAACTCGCTGCTCCTGCCAACATTCAAGCGCCCGCGGAGCCCGAGGCGCTTTCCCCGTCGGACGAGATCCAGTTGAGTTTCCAGGGGGCCAACATAGACATGGTGGTGCAGTGGCTGGCCAGGAACACCGGAAAGAGCGTCGTCAAACATCCCAAGGTCCAATGTCAGTTGACGATTCTGAGCTCGAAGAAGCTCAAAGCCCGGGAGGCCATCAATCTCGTCTTTCGCGCCTTGAGCCTGGAAGGTTTCACGGTAGTCGAGACCAGCAAATCGATCCTCATCGTCCCGGAAGGCCAGGAGCCGAAGATTGGCCCCGAACTGATCGACAATTCCCAAACCGAACTCCCGGAGGGAAGGCAGCGGCTGATGAAGGTTTTTCCCCTCACATATCTTCAGCCCGGGGAGCTGAGGGAAAAGATCCGCTCGGCGCTCTCGGACAAGGCCGTGATCGAGTTGGCCGACCGCTCGAACCAATTGATCGTGACCGACTACACCGAGAATATTCGGTTGCTGGGCGAACTGATCAAGGAATTGGACATTCCCGCCGGAGGCGACACCGTGATCGAATTCTATCCCTTGAAGCACTCCGAGGCCGAGGAACTCGGCAACCTCTTGAGTCTCGTGTTGAACGCCCAACCGGCCCCTCCATCGTCGGCAACGTCCCCCGCTCAACCCTCGCGCGGGCCTCCACCGCCGGGCGCCGGTCCTCTACCGCCGGGCGCCGGCCCTGGACCTCCAGCCGCCCCGCCCCAGCCCGCTCCCGGTGGCGGGGCGCAAACGGGCGCGCAGCAGGTTCGAATCTGGCCGGACAAGACCTCCAACCGGCTCATCGTGGCCGCGCCCAAATCGAAACTGCCTGAAATCGAAAGATTGATCGCAATCCTCGACACGGAAAAGCCCCAGGACGTGACGATCCGCGTGCTCCCATTGAAAAACGTCAACGCGGAAGATTTGGTGAAGGATCTCGCGCCGCTGTACCAGAAGATGAGCGGTAAATCGCTCAAGGACACCATCGAGGTGACCTCCAACATCCGGGCCAACTCGCTGATCGTCCTCTCCAGTGAATCCAACTTCCGGGCCATCGAGAAGCTGGTGGCGGCCCTCGACACGGAAGAGGCGCAGGAAAAGGTCATGCGCACCTTCGTGCTGAAGAATGCCGAGGCCGAGGATGTCGCCAAGCAACTTCAAGACCTCAACCAGGACCAGGACAGCCAATCCCGATTTCCTTTCTTCATCTTCTCCCCCTATGCGCAGGGCAAGTCCTCCAGAAAACCCACTTTCGTCGCCGACCGCAGGCGCAATACGGTCATCGTTCAGGCCATCCCTGCGTCGATGGAGAACATCGCCAGACTGATCCAGGAACTCGATGAACCGGTCACCGACAGCAGTCTGGCGCCAAAAATATTCCGGCTGAAATACGTCAGCGCCAGCGATATCGAGGACGTCCTCAACGAGTTGTTCCTCAAAAAGCAGCAGGTGCGCGCTTACTGGGACCCCTATGGGTTGCCCGCCCAGGAGCGCACCGATCAACAGGGCGGCAGGCTCTACGGCAAGGTCCGCATCACCAGCGAGCCCTATGCAAACGCCATCATTGTCACCGCCAACTCGCCGGAAATCCTGGGGGCGGTGGAAGAAATCCTCAAAGAGCTGGATGTCCCCTCGCAGGCGGGAGAGACGACGTTCCGTGTCGGGCTCAGGTTTGCCAAGGCTTCGACCGTGGCCAACAGCATGAACATCCTGTTCGCCAAGGTCGGTTCGCCACCGTTGCGGACGGTGGCTGTGCAGCAGCCCGGTCAACCCGTCGTCACCAATCCCCAGCAGCCCCAGACAACTCCCTACCAGAGCAGCTTCGAATTGGAACAGGAAGCCAAAGAAGAGACCTATTACCCCTGGCTCGGGGGCCAGCCGGAAGCCCTCCGCACACCTGACGGCAAGAGCGCCGTTCGCCCGATCAGCGACCTTGTGGGAAGAGTCCGGGTAGTGCCGGATCAGCGTAGCAACTCACTTCTGATCTCCGCCAATCTCCACTTGTTTCCCCAGGTGCTCAAGTTGATTGAGGAACTGGACGCGCCCACGGCCCAGGTCTTGATCGAGGCGAAGATCGTGGAAGTCTCGAGTGATTTTCTGGACAAATTGGGCGTGCGTTGGTCGCCCAACGGGGGCGCGACTTTCACCGCGGAAGACCTCGACAATTCGATCCTGGCCAATGTCAAAGGAGAGTACGTGAAGGAGTTCGGCGGCAAGACCGGCGTCCTTGCCGAGACGCTCAATTCAATGCGTTCGGGGGTGCTCGACAGCACGATCAAACTGGATTTCCTCGTGCAGTTCCTTCGCAAGACGACCGACGCCACCGTTCTGGCCGAGCCTCAAATCAATATCGCGGACAATGAACTGGGCAAACTCTTTGTCGGCCAGCAGGTGCCCTTCATCGACAAGAGCCAAAGCACGGATGTGGGCGCCTTGAACCAAAGCTTCTCCTACAAACCCGTCGGGGTCATTCTCGAGGTGACCCCGCATATCAATACCTCGGGGGACGTGGCGTTGAAAATCCGCGCTGAATCCTCCGCCATAGTTCCCGGACAAACGCTCTTCGGTGGCGCGATCCTCGACACGCGGAACTTCAAAACCGACCTGACGGTTAAGAACGGTCAAACATTGGTCCTGGGCGGTATCATCCAGAGGCAATTGTCGGACACGATTCGCAAGGTGCCGATCCTCGGAAGCATCCCGGGGTTGGGTTGGGCTTTCAAGAAAAAGGACAAGACAAGCCACGAAGTCGAGCTGATGGTTTTCCTCCGCCCCAAAGTGGTCCGCACGCCGGAAGAAGCCCAGGAACTGTTGGATGAGGTGGACAAGCGGGCTCCGTTGATCAGGAAATGGCAGAAAGACGTTCAGCCGAACAATGACCAAGGCAAATCGAGGGAAAAGCAGGAAAAGTGAGTTTGGTCCAGGCCGACAAAGTTTCCGACAAAGTTTTCGACAAAGGAAGGGAGATCAATCTGACCACCAAATCGAAAATGTCCAAACTCCGCCGTGCCACTAACCGCTGCGCCCTGGGCTTTCATTCCACACACCGTAGAACCGCGCTGCATTGGGGCCAAAGAACCTGGCCCGCGCCGCGCTTGTCAACTGGCGCGCGTACTCATCGACAAGCCCAAACACCTTTTCATAACTGCCCGCGAGCAGACAAACCGGCCAATCGGAACCGTACATCAGCCGATCCTGACCAAACGCCTCGAAGACCACGTCCAGATACGGCTTGAAATCGTCCGATTTCCAGTTCGAGTGATTGGCTTCGGTGACCATGCCCGAGACTTTGCATAGAACATTCTCCGACTTGGCCAGCTCGCGAATCTGCTCGCGCCAGGGGGAGATTGCGCCGGCCTTGATGAACGGCTTGGCGATGTGATCCAGCACGAACGGCTGTTCGGGAAATCGCTCCACCAACTCGATCGCCGCCGGCAGTTGTTTCGGATAAATCAATATGTCGTAGGTCAGTTTGAATTGTTTCAGGCGGCCGATGCCGCGCAGGAAGTCCTGGCGCAATATGAAGTCGTCGGCCGGTTCGTCCTGGACGACATGCCGCACGCCCACGAATTTCCTGTGCTTCGAGAGTTCGGCGAGTTGGTCCTCGATCCGTTCCGAACGCAAATCGACCCAGCCGACGACGCCTTTGATCATGGTGGAGCGGTCGGCAAGCGTGAGGAGCCAACCTGAATCCTCGATCGTCTGCCGCGCCTGCACTGCGACCGAACCGTCGAACCCGGCGCTGGCCAACAATGGCGCCAGGTCATTCGGCAGCCAATCGCGCTGCAGCGGCGAACCTTTGGGAATCCACGGATACTGTTGTTCGTCGTAGAACCAGAAGTGTTGGTGTGAATCGATCGTCATTCGACAGACACCATCGCCTTGATCACGCCCGTCTCCGGCTTCAGCCAATCGGGGAACGCCGCGATCATCCCGTTGAAATCGGCGTGATGCGTGATCCAGGGCTGCGTGTCGATCCTGCCCTCCTCGATCAACCGGATGATGCGCGTGAAATCTGGCGCGAGCGCGTTCCGACTGGCCAACAACGTCAACTCGCGACGATGCATGATGGGTGCATGGGGAAACGTGACCTCCTGCGTCGTGATGCCGACATAGACCAATCGCCCGGCAAACGCACAGTAATTCAGCGCCTGGCCCATTGACTTATTGCTGCCGGTGGCATCCACCACCACGTCGGCCAGTTGGCCGGCGGTCAATTCGGCCAGCCGTGCCAACTCCCCACCGTCGCCTTTGGTGAGGATCGTGGCGGGCACGCCCATCTCTTCGCGCACGAAGTCCAGCCGCTGGTCGTTCATGTCCATCACGAGGGTTCTCGCGCCGATGAGTCGGGCAAACTCGACAACTGACAGGCCAATCGGTCCGGCGCCGATCACCAGCACATTTTCGCCCGGCCGCGGATTGCCGCGATTGATCGCGTGGCAGCCGATGGCAAGCGTTTCGACCAACGCAAGCTGATCGAACGTCAGCTTTCGCGACAGGTGCAATTTGCGCGCGGGCAGGATCATTCGCTCGCGCATGCCTCCGTCGCACATGACACCGAGGGTCTGGTGGTTTTCGCAACAGTTCGTATGCCCCCGCCGGCAGGAGTAGCATTGCTGACAATTGAGGTAGGGCTCGACAGCGCCGCGATCGCCCTGTTTGACGTGCGCCACCCCTTCGCCCACAGCGAGCACCTCGATGCCGAGTTCGTGTCCCGGAATGCGCGGGTAACTGAAGAAGGGCATCTTGCCGAGGTAGCCGCTGTAGTCGGTGCCGCAAATCCCGATGCGATGAATGCGGACCAGCGCTTCGCCCGGACCGGGCGCGGCTGGTTCCACTGTGTCAATGATCCGGAAGCTCCGCGGCTTTTCGAGTTGCACCGCCTTCATGTTGGACCTTCACTCCGCTTCGTAACCGCGGCCGGCGCGGCAAGTCGCGCGCGCCATGCAACAGGCGCTCCTCGATCAACTCCGCGGCAACTTAACCCTAACGTTGTATAAGATGCTCGTGAAGCTTTCACGGTCTTAATCTTTGCAACTGTAGAGTTAACTCCGCGGCCGCAAGCAAACAAGCCTCGTTCCAACGGGATGCCCCAAACGGAGTGATGGAGTGGTCGAGTATTGGTGCTTTCAGCACTCCAACACTCCATTACTCCATCGCTCCGGGTCGCTAATTTTCCACCGGACTCAGGATGTCTGAAGCTTGGCGCTGGCTCTTCCTTCTCCCCGAGCTCCCCGAGGGAGAGGGTTAGGGTGAGGGGAAACGACCGCGCGACAGCCATTGGGTGTCGCTTCCAAGGGACTTCTCCGTAAGGGACTTCGTCGCGACGCCTAAGACATTCTCCTAGCCCAAAATCCGCCGCCTGCCCCTATGGGAATTCTCCAGCGGTTGTGCTAATGGTCATCGCACAGGATGAATTCAGTGATCCCTTTTGTTGGAAATTCTCGCGTTTTACTGTGAAGCCCGGAAAAAGGCGCTCTGAGCGTTCGACACTACCTTGCGTCTGGGGGAGATGTCAGCAGACGAATATCAAGTTCAAGAGCCATTTGGAACTGATCAATGAACGCCACTTGAGGTCAACTTCGCGGCGTCACCGAACCAATCAACAAGAAGGCAAATAGCCAAAATATGAATCCCGAGACAAGAAACCTGATGAGTGATCGGCTTCGGCTGTGGGGACCGCTCTTGGCCGCGTCCATCCTGGCAGCGATGCCTGCGCAAGCACAGCCGACGATCCCCAGCACCTTCGTGTTCCCTTCGACCGCGGCGGACCTGAGCAAGCCGGGTTTTATTTGGCGTGTGCACCAGGTTGCCACACTGGAGCCCAATACCAACCCGCGGACTGATGCGCAACTGGCGGGACTGCTCGGCGAAAATATCGCCGATCCAAATGTTCAAGGCATTGCCCTGGCCCCTTCCAGTCCGCCGGCGCCCGCGACGGCTCCCATCGGGTTTGAGATCAGCACGGTCATCAACTTGAGCGTGTTTGGCGGGGAATACAACGGCAACTTCGTTCCGGACGATCAGATGCCCGGCGTCCCGGGCACAACGGGCAGCCCCAACTTCGTCGCTGCCGAGGTCCTCACCTGGCTCGACCTCCCGGCCGGCAACATCACGCTCGGAGTAAACAGCGATGATGGTTTCCGCATGAGCATCGGCGGCTTCAACCCGAGCGACCAGTTCGCCGTGAAAGTCGGCGAGTTTAACGGCGGGCGCGGCGCTTCAGATACGCTCTTCACCTTCAACGTCCCGCAGGCCGGCCTCTACGCCGCCCATTGCACGTGGGAACAAGGCGTCGGTGGCGCGAATCTTGAGATCTTCTCGATTAAAGCGGATGGCACCCCGGCGCTCGTCAACGACATTGCCAACGGCGGCATCGCCGCCTATCGCGCGGTCACGAGCGCGCCGCGCGCATTCGCCCGAAAGGTGAGCCCGGCGCCGAACGCCGGCGCCATCGGTCCAAACGCGCCCATCATCGTCGAACTGGTGGATGGACCAGTCGCCATCGATCCAGCGACGATCAAACTTTCGGTGGACGGGACTGAAGTGACTGTCCTCCGGTCGAAAACGGGCAACGTCACCACCACGACTTACAGTACGGCGAAGCTCAACCGCCCGGGTTCGCAGCACGACGTCGCTTTTACCTACGCCGAAGGGGGATCTCCGATCACCGTCACCTGGAGCTTCACCGTTGCGAATTACGTCGGGCCGAATGGGAACTTTTACGAGTTCGTGAGCGCGCCGGCCATCCCGTGGGAGGATGCCAAAGCCGCCGCCGAACAACGGACACTCTGCGGTCAACCCGGTCACCTGGCCACGATCACGAGCCCGGACGAAGACGTGTATTTGCAGTTTCTTTGGGAGGAATCTGTTGCCGGAGGCGCCTTCGCCAGGGAAGCCTGGACCGGCGGCTTTCAACTTCCGAATCAAGCCACGCCGAACGATGGCTGGATGTGGATCAACGGGGAAGGGCCGATCGAAGGCTTCACTGGCGGCAGCACCTACGCCGGCTGGTTCTTTGGCGAACCGAACGATTGTTGCCAGTCCCTGTACTTTGAAGACAACGAGGAGAATTATCTCGGCATCGGCGTTTTCGGCGTCCTGGGATGGAACGACGACGGCAACGGCCATCTGGACAATATCGGCGGTTACATCGTCGAATACGAAAGACCTCCCGTCACCATCGATATCAAACCCGGCGCCTCGCCGAACGTGGTTTACCTCGACAGCAACGGCAAACTGCCCGTCGCCATCCTTTCCAGTCCTGCTTTCAACGCCGCAACCGTGGACCCCTCCAGCATCCGATTTGGCAAAACCGGGACCGAAGCGGCGCCGGCCAGTTACTCGTTGGAAGATGTCAACAAGGACGGGCGCAAGGATCTCCTCTGCCATTTCAACACGCAGGACACGGGCCTGTTGTGCGGCGACAGCACTGCTTTGCTATTGGCCTCAACCTACGCCGGTTGTCCCATCAGAGGCTCGGATTCCATTCAAGCGCTTAGATGCGCGCCTTACGTGTTGTCGGTCGAGGCCATGCAGGACGTTCATCACCTCACCGACATCTACTTGAAGGTGACCACGGTCCTCCAGGGTTACACCGCTCCCGCCGCGGCACAAAGCGTCCAGTTGAAATCATTCGACATTTTTGGCCATTTGAGATGGACCAAGGCTTTCCAAAACGTGGCGCTGACTCCAAACCCGGGTCCGAATCCGACCAATTTCTCCTCCGCGGACCTGCAGTTCACCGATGTGGAACACTACCAGCGGGTGAAGGCGCAACTCGGCGTCAGGAACAGCCAGAACGGCAATGTTCAGATCCTCAGGCAGGAAGGCGTGGTGTTGCTGAGGCCCGATTTGACCGTGGACCGGGTTGATGTGCTGGGAAGCGCTTATGCGCAACAGATCGTGAATATCTCGGCTTCTATCAAAGAACTCAACGGTGATTTGGGAGGCGCGGCCACTGTTTATCTAATGGAAGGAGCCAACGTGCTGGACGTGGCGCGCGGCGTGTTCGTCGGCCCGCGCGGGAACGTCGGTGTGATCTTCTCCGCGATTTTCACTCAAACTGGCGCGCATGCTTTGACGGTGGTCATCGGAGATGAGACGCCGGGGGATTACGATCTCTCCAACAACGATAAGAGCTTCACGATCGATGTGCTGCAGCAGCCGGCGTTTCATTACGCCAACTATCATCATAGTGACTTCGAATTCCTCGAGGAGCAGGACAACCCCTATTGGACCAGCCGAAACTATCAAAAGGGCGCTTCGGAGGAATTGTCCGAACAACTCTACATTCCCGTTGCGTTGAATTTTCCGGTGGAGCAGCTCACGATTCAGATTTCCGCGGACGGAACCTTGCGCAATGATATTCGACTGGCGGACATTCCGGCCGATTCCTCCTTCACCTACGACAACTGTTACACCTTCTCCACTGTTTCCTTGAACCTGGACGACGGTTTCACTCTTTACATCCAGAGTGAACGCTCGACCTGCTATGGCGGGAACTACCAGCAATCTTACGCCTCCCTTTACAAACAAGCGTATGATTATGTCTTTTATTCGTCATACCACGACAAATACTGGGGAACAACCATCGAGGATTCCGGCGCGCCCAAGCTCGGAAATCTCCTGAGCGCCTCCCTCTCGCTTCAAATCCGCTTCGTTCTGGAAGACGACGGAAGCGCCTACGGCGGCACCGCTGACCTGTCGCTGTTCAGTTACCCGTACGACGAGGCGTGGGACTTCGAATATCCAGACTGGGGCTACGACCGTGGTTACAGCCGAGGCACCCAGAGCTACGGCGCCAGCAGCGGCTTTCTGACTCCCTGAGCCGGTTCCTCCCCACCGCGACCGAGGACGCAACTTGAATCGAAAGGGACAGCGAACTTTCAACGCCAAGGAGGCGATGGAGGAGGACTCAGGGGCGCGGCTGATCGACGCTTGAACTCCGTGATCGGCAGCGAACGACGACGCCGGGCGGAAGACGAACTTTCGCCCGGCTCGCCGATTCCCTGCCTGGTGCTTGGAACTTGTTCATTAGAGCTTCTGCCCTCAGGCAGTGCGGCAGCCCATCGTCAGCAGGACGTTCGCCCAGAGCGCCTGGTCGCCGGTTTGAATGGTCAACACGTGGTCCGGGGATTCCACCGCCTTGTAAAAATCCCATTTGGAGATCGGCTCCAACTCGAGTTTCAGCCGGGCGTCTTTAATCACTTTGCGGAACTCGTTCCAAACCGGCGGCTCCCCTTTTTGTGCATACGGGTCGTCCGGTGGAATGCCCATGGTATTGACGTGATCCACCGGCACGGCGCTCAACAGCGCCCGCATTGCCTGCTCCACCAGCACCACACCGGGCGAAAGATTGAGGCAAACCAATTCCGCGTTCGGGCCGCGTTTGGTGGAGGCCGGATAATTGCCATCGGCGATCAGGATCTTGGCATGATGACCGGCGCGGCCGAGCACTTCGTTGATTTTCGGATGAACGAGTTGATGCTTGAGCATGGCAGTTTTTCGGTTCATTGCCGCGCGCTTTGACTCAGCGAGTTGCCAGCCAGTTGGCGGAACGCTTTGATCGCTTGCGCCGCGGCGGAATCGGAATCCGGCAAAGGGACAACTTCGGCCGAGACATAACCGCCGTAGCCGATCTCCTTGAGCGCCTGCGCCACCGAAGCAATGTCCGTGTGCCCAAACCCGATCGCGCGACGGTTGCTGTCGGCAAAGTGAAGGTGGCCCAGGCGCGGCCCGGCGAACCGGAGCGCCTCCGCGATGCTCGCCTCCTCGATGTTCATGTGGAACAGGTCGCAGAGCAGATTCACATTCCGCGCGCGCAGCGTCTCAAGGAAACTCACCGAGTCGTCAACGCGGTTGAGCAGATTCGTTTCGTAGCGATTCAACGGTTCGAAGAGCAAGGGCAGGCCGTGATGCGCGGCGCGCGGCGCCAGTTCTTCCAGGGCTTCGCCCAACCACGCGAGCGCCTGTTCACGGCTCACACTCCCGTCCCAGCGGCCTTGCATCGAGCCGACTATGGCCGGCGCCCCCAGCGTTCCGGCCACATCGATCATCCCGGCGACAAAGTCCCGCGCCCGGCGCCGGGTCTGCGGGTCCGGATCCGTCAAACGCAGCTCGTGAGCCACCCAACCCGAGCCGGTGCCGACCGCAGCGAGCTGGAGTTGGTGTGTCGCCAGGAGTTGTCGGACATGTTGAACATCGAAATCCTGAGGCGACCGCGGGAAGACTTCAACCGCATCGAACCCCAGCGCGGCAGCCTTTTGACAGCCGCCGGCCAGGTCGTCCCGGAATACAAACGGACCGCCCCGAGCCTCGGGGAAGAGCGAGATGGTGACGGCGGATTGCATGCGTGCGACATGCTTACCGTCCGGCCGCGCTCCGGTCAAACCAAGACGCGTTTGCCCGTTCCCGGGTCCAGGGTGCGTTCAAGAATTTCTT
>Ga0066710_100007268_pt1 | contig 10548 bp, 13 predicted proteins | sample GraSoiAngelo_159_FD_79666 | JGI IMG/M metagenome (GOLD analysis project Ga0066710, IMG submission 79666) | Grasslands soil microbial communities from the Angelo Coastal Reserve, California, USA - 14_1009_16_40cm | ecosystem: Environmental > Terrestrial > Soil > Grasslands | place: USA...
CGCGTCGAGGATCTCCTCGATCTCCTCGTCGGAGAGCTCCTTCGGCGTCGAGGCGCCCGGGAACTCGCCGAGCGGCACCTGGCTCGGCGACAGCGTGTACCAGGTCGCGTCGAGGTCGAACTGCGTCTCTTGCTTGTAGACCGGGAATCCGCGCACGCCCGAATGCCAGAGCTGGATCGCGAGCTTGCAGCCTGACGCGTGCACCGCGTCCGCGATCTTCGAGAGCGGCTCGATGTTCCGGTCGTCCCAGAGCTGCGGCATCAGCAGCGGTGCCATCAACGAGCTCTCGTGGACGTGCGTCGCGCCGATGATGATCAGACCGACGCCGCCGTTCGCGCGCTCCGCGTAGTACCTCGTCGCCTGCTCGGTGAACAGCCCGTTCCACGGGTCGGAGACCCAGGTCGGGCACGTCGGTGGAAAGACGACGCGGTTCTTCATCGTCGTCGACCGGATCTGCCACTCGGAGAACAGATGCGGGTACGCGGTCATCGGCGCCGTCCTTTCGCTGTCGCGGACTGACGATGATAATCCGCAACGGGGGTTCTCAATGGAGGGAAACGTGCACAGGCGTACGGTCGTGCTCGTCGAGGGGACGAGCGACCAGGTCGCGCTCGAAACGCTTGCGCATCGTCGTGGTCGAAATCTTCGCTCCGAGGGCATTTCGATCGTTCCGATCGGAGGTGCGCAGGCGATCGGAAGATTCCTGGACCGGCTCGGCCCTCAGGGACTCGACCTCCGACTCGCGGGCATGTGCGACGCCGCCGAAGAGGCCCACTTCCGGCGCGGTCTCGAGCGTGCCGGACTCGCCGCCGACCTCACTCGCGGCGACATGGAGGCACATGGCTTCTACGTCTGCGTCGAAGACCTCGAGGACGAGCTCATCCGCTGCCTCGGTGCCGCTGCGGTGGAGCAGGTCGTCGATGCCCAGGGCGAGCTTCAATCGTTCCGCACTCTCCAGAAGCAGCCTGCGTGGCGCGGGCGGAACCATGAGGAGCAGCTGCGGCGCTTCATGGGCAGCGGCGGCCGCCGGAAGATCCGATACGCGCGCCTGCTCGTCGAGGCGCTCGATCTCGGCCGCGTGCCCCGGCCGCTCGACGGTGTGCTCGCTCACTAGACTCGGCCCGTGAATCCTGCCCTCCGCGTCGCGCTGCGAATCGTCGGGTTCGGCGCGCTCGCCGCCGGCGGGCTCGCCGTTGCGCTCCTAGCGCTCATCGGAGCGCTCCTGGTGGGCCCACTCGTCTTCTGGATCGCGTGGAACGTGCTCGACTTCGCATCCGCGGTGGGGCTTCCGGAACTGGGCTTCTGGGGGATCGTTCTCGCGACGGTGTTTCTCGTCGCCGGCTGGTTCGGCAAGGTCCTGATTACAGGAATCGTCTTTCTCGCCGATCCCTCGTGGTTCCACGGCGCTGCCGAGGTGCGTTGGCCCGAGCCCACGTTCCGCAACTTCGTGGCCGTCGCCCTGCTGGCGCTGCTTGCGGCGCGTCCCCACTCGCACGCTAAGGCAACCCGAGCGCCTCGTGGGTGGAGATCCCCGCACTGAGCTGCTGCCGCACCTCCGTTTCCTTGCTGACACGCGCTTCCGCGGCGCGTATGACCGCGTCCACCGCCTCGGCGCCGAGCACGACGATGCCGTCGCGGTCGCAGGTCACCCAGTCGCCGGAGCGAACGAGCGTCCCGCCGAGCGCCACATCGCCGCCGACGGGATCGCGCACGCGTCGCTTCACCGTTCCGAGAGGCGACCAGCCGCACGCGGCGACCGCCGGCGGCCCTATGAGCTCGTGACCGTCGCGGATCCCGTCCTCGATCACGAGCCCGGCAATGCCGCGGACGCGCGCGGCTTCGAGCAGGAGCTCGCCGACGACGCCGTAGACGCCGCGCCCGGCGCTCGCGACGCACAGCACCGCGCCGGGCTCCGCTCGCTCGAGTGCGAGGTGGATGCCGAGGTTGTCGCCCGCCGGGATGCCGACGGTCACCGCCGGACCGGCGAACGGCTCGCCCACGAGCAAGCGAACGTCGCGGACGAGGTGCCGGCGGCCTGCCGCCTCGTGCAGCGTAGCCACTCCCAGCTCGACGAGTCGCGCCGCGCGCAAGCTACTCGAGCGCGTCCTCGATCAGGGATCGCGCGTCGGCGATGTGCTGCCGGATCATCTTCGCGACCGTCCGCGGCTGGCGCGCCCGCATGGTCTTCGCGATCGCGACGTGCTCGCGGGTCGCGGCGAGCGCGGCGACGTCGCGGCTCACGAGGATGATCCGGTAGCGGTCGGTCCGTTCCCAGAGCCGGTCGAGCGTCTCGATCAGCAGGTTGTTGCCCGAACGAGCGTAGATCGCGCGGTGAAAGGCGCGGTTGCGGATCAGCTGCTCCAGCGGGTCGTCGCTCGCGGGAGCGCGCGCAAGCCGTTCGATCTCGTCCAGCTCGTCCTTCGTCGCACGGCTCGCGGCCAGAGACGCGGCATACGGATCGAGCTGCAGCCGTAGGTCGTACAGCTCGCGCAGCTCGTCGCGTGAGAGCGGCGTCACGATCACCGTCTTGTGCGCTTCGAACCGGACGAGACCCTCCGCCTCGAGCCGCCGGACGGCCTCGCGCACCGGTGTCACTGAGACTCCGAGCTCGGGAGCGAGCGCATCCTGGTTGATCGGCGCACCGGGCTCGAGCACGCCCGTGAGGATGCGGCGCCGGATCTCGCCGTAGACGGCCTCCGCCTTGGTCGCGAAGCGGATCGGCGCCTCGGGGACGCCGGCCGTCACGCGACCGCCTCCGCGCCGCCGTCGACGACGATCCGCGCGCCGGTGAGATACGACGGCGCCTCGACGGTCACGTAGCGGACGACGCGCGCGATCTCTTCCGCCGCGCCGAGCCGCCCGGCCGGCACGCGCGCACGGACCCAATCGTCGAGCGCGGCGTTGTCGTCGCCGAGGAACGCCGTCTGGATCACCCCGGGAGCGACGATGTTGACGCGGATCCCGGACGGTGCGAGCTCGGCGGCGAGCGAGCGGGCGAGGTGCTCGATCCCGGCCTTCGTGGCGCCATAGACGGCGCGGCGCGGAAGGCTGCGGCTTGCGGAGATCGAGCCGATCACCGTGAGCGCGCGCGGCTCTTCCCACGGGTGGGCGAGAAGCCGGCGCAGCAGCAGGGTAGGGCCGACGAGGTTCGTGCGGAACGCCGTCTCGATCTCCTCTTCGTCGAGCTCGGCGAGCGGCCGCCGCAGCGGGATCCCGGAGGCGAGAACGAGCCAGCTGATGCCGGTGCCCGTCGCGGCGGCGACAGCTTCGCGGCCTTCGCTCGTGGCGATATCGGCTGCGACGGCCTCGCCCCGGAGCTCGTCCGCCAGCTGCTCGAGCGCGTCCTGCCGGCGCCCGGTGAGGACGATCCGCTCGGCGCTGTCCGCGAGCGCACGTGCGCACGCCGCGCCGATTCCGCCCGTCGCGCCCACGACGATCCCGGTGCTCATGCGGCCGCCGCGATGCCGAGACGGCTGACGATCGCCGCAGGATTCGCGACCCCGAGCTCGGTGGCGCGCCCCTCGCCGATCTCACGCGCGAGCCCGTCGAGCACGCGGGCGCCGAAAACGAACGGGTCGCCGGTCGAGTGCTGGCCGCCGTCGGACGTGAAGTAGACGAGCGCGTCGAGGTCGAGCAGCGCCGGCAGATCGCCCCGTGCGCGGCCGGACAGCTCGTGCACGTACGTGTACGCGTCGACCTCGAACACGCATCCGGATGCGGCGAGTACACGCGCCTCCTCTAGCGGGACATACAGCGAGTGCGTCACCGAGCAGACGAGGTTCTCCCGGCCGGCCGCGAGCTCGGCGAACGCGGCACGGCCCTCAGCGCCGAGGTGAGCGGTGGCGAGGACGAGCGGTCCGTCGAACTCGCGTAGCCATCCCACGATGCGGCTCCAGTCGCGCGGCAGCGGCCGCTCCCATCCGATCGCACCGGCCGTGTCCTGCGTCGGCCCCCAGAGCCAGAGCGCGCCGGCCTCGATCGCGCCCGTCACATCGTCGAAGCCGGCCCACGGATTGAGCGATGCCGACCCGAACGCGCGCACGGGCTCGGCCGGCAGCTCGCGGCACCGCGCGACGGTGTGCTCCTCGTGCGCCTTCCAGACGAAGCCGAGGACACCGGCCTCCGCCGCGGCCTGCCACACGCGCAGGCCGTCGCCCCAGCGTCGTGCGACAGACGGCGCCGGATGGACGTGCAGGTCGTAGGAGAGCATCGGCACCGTCAGTCCATGTAGAGGCCGCCGTTGACGTCGATGATCTCGCCGGTCAGGTACGAGGCGGCCGGCGAGAGCAAGAACGCGACGACGTCCGCGACCTCGCGCGGGTCGCCGATGCGTCCGAGGGGGAGCTGCGAGCCGCGCTCGCGGATTCCCGGGACACCGTCGAGGAACGCCGTGTCGATGATTCCGGGCGCAACGGCGTTGACACGGATGCCATCCCCTCCGAACTCGGCCGCGAGCGTCTTCGTCAGGCAGAGAACCGCAGCCTTGGCCGCCGAGTACGGCGCCCCGATGATCAGCCCGCCGGTCTTCGCAGCCTGCGAGGTGAAGTTGACGATTCCACGAGCCGGGTGCTCCGACTCGCGCAGGTGCGGAAGCGCCGCGCGGCAGACGCGGACGGTTCCCATCAGGTTGACGTCGAACGTCGACTGCCAGGTCTCGTCCGTCGCATCGAGGAACGAGACGGGCCGGCCGGTGCCGGCCGCGTTGACCACGGCGTCGAGCGACCCGTGGTCGGCGACGCAGCGGGCGACGGCGGCCTCGACCGCCTCGCGGGACGTGACGTCGCACGCGAGGATCCCGTCGGCGCCGTACAGATCCGCGCCCGCGACCGTCCAGCCGGCTGCCGCCAGAGCCGCGGCGCTCGCCTTACCGATTCCCGAGGCGGCGCCGGTCACGAAGGCGACCGGCGTCGAAGCGTTTGTCGTCACGTCGTTCGTACCTCCCGGCGCTCGCGCGCCCTATCGAGCGCATCTCCGATGGCAGCCGCGCGCAGTGCGGCGGCGGAGTCCTCGCTGAACCAGGCGACGTGCGGCGTGACGATCACGCGCGGGTCGCCGGCGAATCGGCGGAGCGGGCTGGTCGGATCGAGCATGGCGTCGAGGGCGAGACCGCCGAGCCGTCCGGTGTCGAGCGCGGCGGCGACCGCGTCCTCGTCGATCAGCCCGAGACGCGCCGTGTTGACCAGGATCGCGCCGGGCTTCACGAGCTCGAGCCGCTTCGCGTCGATCATCCCGCGCGTCGAGTCGTCGAGCGCGGCGTGCAGGAAGATCAGGTCGGCGAACGGAAGCGCGTCGTCGAGCGCAGCCAACCGCCAGCCCGCTCGCTCCACCTCGGCCTGCGCGTGCCGGGTGACGGCTGTGACCTCGTATCCGAGTGCGGCGAGGGCCGTGGCGACCCGGCGGCCCGCGGAGCCGATTCCGATCACAGCGGCATTCGCGTACCGCCTGATCGGCCGTTCCGCGGCAATCTCCTGCCAGCCCAGGTCGAGCTCGCCGCTCATGTCGGCAAGCCGCCGCGCGAGCGCGAACGCAAGCGCCAGCGTGTGCGTCGTCAGCTCCGGCACGCAATAGTCCCGGACGCCCACCACCGAGATGCCCGCTGCCTCGGCCGCGTCGAGGTCGACGGTGTCCAGGCCGGTTCCGAACCGCGCGATCACGCTGCAGCGCGGCATCGCCGCGATCAGATCCGCGCCGATTCGCGTGCGAATGTGGGCGACGACATCCGCGTCCGCGAGGCTCTCCCGCGTTCCGTCCCACCGCTCGAGCGTCGCACCGTGCTCGGCCGCAGCGCGCTCCTCGACGTCGAGCGAATCGAACAGGCTGTCGAGGACGACGACCTTCACAGGTGCATGCTCCCCCACTCGCCGGTTAGGAGCGCTGCGGTTGTCTGACCGTCGGGGCTGACGAAGCGGTGCGGGCCGAAGGTCGCGACGTCGGCGCCGTCGGCGACGTGCAGGATCAGATTCGCGGTTGCGTCGAGCGCAGCGGGAGCGACGTGGTCGCTCTCGAGGTCGACACCCAGGACGACCATCGGGACCGTCGGAAAGCCGCGGGCGAACGGCACGACGTCGCGCCACGGGATCGTTCCCGGAGCGAAGTCGAGCACGAGTGTGATCCCGTCGCGCTCGCACCGTTCCGGCAGCGGGCTGAGCACCCAATCGACGAGCGGGTACCCGTCGCGGATCGGACAAAGGCGAACAGCCTTGGAACCCGGATCGAGCGCCGTCGGCGGCACGACCACCGGCGCCTCGAGCAGGAGGCTCAGGTCGAGGCCGCTTCGCGCCATAGCGTCCGATGGAGATGGTCCGCAAGCGCCTCGAGCGACGCCCCGGCCTGCGGGGCCGCCGGCTCCGCCCACGCCTGTGCGGCCTGCCGAAGGACATGAACGGCTGCCGCCGCGACCTCCGGATGCGACCCGTTCGCCGAAAAGGTGGCGACGGCGTCCTCGAGCTCGAGGCCGCGCCGTTCCGCATGGATCCGGTTCGTTGCGAGCAACAGGTCCATGAACGACGTGAACCGCTCGCCCAGGTTGTGCTCGAGCGAGGTGCGGACGATCGACTCGGCCGGGACGGTCGAGGCAAGCGACGCGTACTCCAGCACGAGCGCCTCGAGCGACTTCATGAAGATTGACCGCAGGTACTTGAGCGCGGCGGCCTCACCGACGTGCTCGCCCGCGACCTCCACGCTGAAGCCGTGCTCGACGAGGATGGCCGAGGCGGCGGTTGCCGCCTCCCCGCTCACCGCGAGCATCGGCTCCTCCGAGGCGCCGTCGAGGGAGTCGAGCAGGGCGACGTCGACCATTCCCGGGACGAGCCTGTCCCGGATCCGCTGCTTGAGCGACGGCGAGACGGTGTTCCAGTCGAAGACGACACCGTCCGCCCGTACCGCCGCGTTGAGCACTTCGGGCACTGCGCCCGCCACGCTCGGCGGCACGCAGCTGATTGCCAGCCCAACCGGTCCTCCGGGCAGGTCGGGGCCGTCGACACGCCGGCCGTGTGCGACGGGCACGCGCGGGTCGGGGTCGTACACGAACACGGAAGCGCCATTCGCGGCCAGTCGCGCGGTCAGGAAGGAGCCGACCGAGCCGTGCCCGACGACGAGCCAGCGTTCGCTCGGACTAAGGGCGGTCGCTGCTGCCACGGCCGTTGCCTCCGTCCCGGTTGATCCTGAGCGCCGCGCCGGTGATCCACATCACGACGTCCTCGATGTCGACGTCGTTCCTATTCAGGTCGGCGACGACGCGGCCGTGGAACAGCACCACGATCCGATCGCAGATCTCGTGGACCTGTGGGATGTTGTGACTCACGAGCAGAACCGGTGTGCCGGCGCGACGCACCTCGTCGATCAGCTCGGCAACCTTCTGCTGCTCTTCGACGCCGAGCGCGGCAGTCGGCTCGTCCATGAGGATGATCCGGCGACCCCAGGCGACGGCGCGCGCGACCGCAATTGCCTGCCGCTGGCCGCCCGAAAGCGTGTCGGCCCGGTCGGTGACCGCGTCGATCCGGATCCGCAGCCGCTCCAGCTGCTCCTGCGCGTGCCGATTCATGCGCTTGCGGTCGAGGGTGCCGACGAACCGGCGCAGATCGGCCCGCTTGAGCTCGCGGCCGATGAAGAGGTTCTCTGCGACGGTGAGATCCGGCGCGAGCGCCAGGTCCTGGTAGACGGTCTCGATCCCCTGCTGCCGAGCGTGGAGCGGCGACCGCAGGTCAGCCTGCCGCCCGTCGATCAGCACCGCGCCGTCCGTCGGCTCGAGTGCTCCCGAGAGGATCTTGATCAGCGTCGACTTGCCGGCTCCGTTGTCGCCCACGAGCCCGACGACCTCGCCGGGACGGACGGAGAGGTCGACGCCGTGCAACGCCGTCAGGGCCCCGTAGCGCTTCGTGATCCCGCGCGCCTCGATCACCGGCTGCGAGACCTCGACGGCGTTGCTCGACACGTTCGTCCTCCCTGCCTAGCCGCCGGCCGCGGTGACGTCGGGGCTCTTGCGAATCTGCTCAAGATTCGCCTTCGTCGCATAGATGCTCGTGCCGTGGGTCACGCCCGAGGGCAGAGCCTTGCCGTTGGCGAGGTGCTGGTACATCGTCGTGAGCGTGTACAGACCCTCGTTGTAGAGGCTGCTGCCCATGGCCCAACGGACCCACCCCTGCCCGATCAGGTCGAGCGTCCCGGGGAGCCAGTCGTAACCGGCCACGAGAATCTTCTTGTTGCTGGCGCGCCGCAGCACCGTGCCCCAGTTCTGCGTGTCGGGCCCGCACATGGCGTATGCGACCTGAAGCTTCGAGCCCTTCGCCGTGTAGAGGTTCTGGATGTTGACGAGGTTCTTCGCCGGATCCGTCGTCGTGTTGGCGAATCCGATCTCCTTCAGCTTGAACTTGTTGCGCTTGTTGAGCTGTGCGACTTCCTTCTCGAAGCCGGACCGGCGGTCCTGCTGGCCCGTGACCGTCGGCAGACAGGACGTGACCATGAAGTTGATCGTGCCCTTCGCCTTCTTCGACTTGAAGTAGGCGGCGACTCGGTCGGCCTGCATCTTCCCCTGGAGCAGCGGCGGCGAGCCGCCGAAGTAGTAGAAGGCGCGGTTGGAGTCCGGCGCGTCGATCTCCGTCGTGGCGACCGCGACCCCTGCTCCGACGGCACTGTTGATCGCGGGCACGAGCGCCGCGGAGTCGATCGGCAGGATCACGATGCCGTCCACCTTCTGCGCCTGCAAGTCCTGCATCAGCGAGATCTGGTTCTGCGCCGTGGCGGGCGAGGGGCCGACCACCTTCAGCGTGAAGCCGTACTTCTTCGCGGCGTCCTCGGCGCCCCTGCGCAGCGGCAGCTCGACCGGATTCGTCAGGTCGTCGAGCACGAGCGCGATCGTGGGATCCGCCGCCTTGCCCGAAACGCCGGCGGGCGAACGGACGCCCGACTGCGCGGCGGCGGCGAGCACGAGCCCGACGGCCGCGAGCAGCCCGGGCAGCGCTCCGGGGCGGCTATGCGATCGAGACGAAAACAAGCTGTGCATCTCCTCTCCTTCCGAAAGTGGTGCGGGGGATTCGATAGCTGGCCGATCGTCTAGCCGCTCATAGTCGCCTCCCGGCGTCGCACGAAGAACCGGTCGATCGCGACGGCGGCGATCACGACGAGACCGCTGACGACGACGAGCAGGTAGATCGAGACGCCGACGATCACCAGCCCGTTCTGGATCATCCCGATCAGCAGCAAGCCGAAGACGGACGCGAGGACGGTGCCCGAGCCCCCGGCCAGCTTCGCTCCGCCGATGATCACCGCGGCGATCGCCTCGAGCTCGTACCCGGTGCCGAGGTTCGGGTCGGCCGTCTGCGCCTGAGTGACCGCGAGCAGCGCCGCGATCCCCGCGGCCAAGCCGTTGAACACGAGAACGCCCAGCCGGATGCGGTTGACGTGGAGCCCGGCCCGCTCGGCGGCGCGACGATCGCTGCCCATCGCGTACACGTGCAGTCCGGTCCTCGTCCGCCGGAGGACATAGCCGCTGCCGAGCGCGAAGACGAGCAGCACGAGCGCGTCGTACGGAATGTGCCCGAACAGCCGCTGGTCTCCGATCGCCCAGAACCACCCGGTCTTCGAGTAGTTGCCGAGCGGGTAGCCGTTCGCGACCTCGTCGGCCAGGCCGCGATACGCGCTCAGCATTCCGAGTGTGATGATGATCGTCGGGACGCGGAGCACGATGCTGAGCGCGCCGTTGACGGCCCCCATCCCGCAGCCGGCGAGCAGCGTGAGGACGATCGCCGCCCACAGTGGGACGCCGTCGGTCAGGAGCGTTCCGAATACGACGGCGGCGACCGCGACCATCGAGCCGACGGAGAGATCGATCTCGCCCGTGATGATCACGAACGTCATCGACACCGCGAGCACGCCGATGAAGGAGATCTGTGAGGCGATGTTCGTCAGGTTCTGAACGTCGACGAACGTCGAGTTGATGAGTGCGAAGATCGTCCCCGTGAGGAGGATCGCCACGACGAGGCCGCCTTCGCGGAAGTACTGGAGCCGACGCGTCGCGGCCGACAACCGCGTCGCCCGTCCGGTCGGGCGTTCCTCGAGGACGAGCTCCGTTCGCAGATCAGGCGTCGTCACGCAGGTCCTATAAGATGCAGGTTACAGGTGCCAAGTCAAGAACCTCTTGCGGCTAGGCGGTGCCTGCGGATCGGCGTCGGAGGCATCTCGCTCGAGTCCAACGACTTCGTGCCCTTCACCGCCGAGCGCACCGACTTCGTCGACGCGGGGTTCCTCGCCGAGGGCAACGAGATCTTCGGGCTCATCGACAGCACTGCGGAGATCGGTGGTGCGCTCCAGAGGCTCCGTCGGGAGCGCGACGTCGAGATCGTGCCTCTGCTCGCGGCGCGCGGCGTCTCCTCCGGCCGGCTGTCGACGCAGATCTGGACGGAGTTGCGGGACGGGCTGCTCGAACGGCTCCGAGCGGCGCTGACGCTCGCCGGTGTCTATCTCTTCCACCACGGTTCGATGGAGGCGGGTGGCGAAGACGTCCCCGAGGAATCGATCGAGGTGGAAGGGCGACATCGTGTCGAGACAGTA
>Ga0066710_100007269_pt1 | contig 10547 bp, 11 predicted proteins | sample GraSoiAngelo_159_FD_79666 | JGI IMG/M metagenome (GOLD analysis project Ga0066710, IMG submission 79666) | Grasslands soil microbial communities from the Angelo Coastal Reserve, California, USA - 14_1009_16_40cm | ecosystem: Environmental > Terrestrial > Soil > Grasslands | place: USA...
AACTTCGTCGCCAACGCGCCGACGGTGCTCGGGTTCGATCCGTTCCCGCAGTTCGCGGACTACATCGTCCGGGTGGCGGCCCGCTGACGCCGAAGCCGCGCTGACGCGTCAGGGCGCCAGCGCGATCGCCCGCAGCGGCGAGCCGCTGGCGCCCTGGATCCTCAGCGGGGTCAGGATCAGCAGCGCGACGTACGCCTTCGCGTCGGCGAGTGGCTCGAGGTTGGCGTTCTCCACGATGTAGATGCCGCTGTCGGCGAGCAGCATCATGTGAACGCTGAAGAGCTCCTTGCCGTACGCGGCCGGGCGCTTCTCGAACGTCGCGGTGTCGTCGCCCGCGAGCCGCACGCCCTTGTCGATGATCCAGCGCGCGCCGTCCCGGCCCGGCCCGGGAGACTGCTCGCCGAGATACTTCCCGTTGTCCTTGGCGAAGTACTGGCCCCAGCCCGTGCGGATCATCACCGAATCGCCCTTGCGCACTTCTACGCCCTGAGCCTTCGACGTCTGCTCGAGGTGCGCGCCGGTGATCTCGAAGCCGGGCGGAAGCGGGTCTGGACGGCCACTCGCCATCTGCCGCGCGACGTCCAGGAGGACCACGCGGTTCACCATCAGGTCGGCCGGGAAGCTGTCGATCCCGAGATTCGCCCCGATGCCGGCCGGCGTGGACGTCGCGGCGACTGCATCGACCCCGCCGTGGAGCTTGAGGTCGCGCCCGATGTGGCCGATCGCGTCGATGGTCGGCGCGCCGTGCTGGCCGCTGAAGTACATCATGTCCGACGCCCAGGACACGCGGCTGCCCGGCGCCTGACCGAAGATCTCGTGCGTCATCTTGTGGGTCCGGTTGAGCGCGAACGAGTAGGGCGGGTTGAGGCTGAGCACGGGCGACTGCTCGTTCCACGTGAAGGAGAGGTCGAACATCCGCGCGCCCTTCACGGTCCGGATCAGCTCGTCGGCCGAGGGACGGCTCTGCGCCGTCGCCGCGCCCGCGAACGCCGCGACACCGAGGGTTGCCGCCGAGCCGAGCCACCGCCGCCTCGACACGTCGTTCATGCGCTCCTCCTGACATAAGCGTCTCGCCCGCGCGCTGCCGGCCGTCGGGGCTGGGCCCTGCCGGCTGACGCGAGTTCGCAGGGAGCGTAAGCGGCGCGCCCATCCGGCGCAAGTGGTCATGGGGTAAACTTGCGCAAGCCCGTTCGAAGGAGCGCACATGAGCGAGTTTCGCCACGTCTATCGCACCGAGCTCTCTCCGGTGAGCTTCCTCACCCGGAGCGCGTACGTCTTCCCCGACAAGACCGCCGTCGTCCACGGCGCGCGGCGGTACACCTACCGGCAGCTCGAGGAGCGGGTGAATCGGCTCGCCTCGGCGCTGCGCGCCGCGGGTCTCGACAAACACGACCGCGTGGCCTTTCTCTGCCCGAACATTCCCCCGATGCTCGAGGCGCACTACGGCGTGCCGGCCGCGGGGGGCGTGCTCGTCGCGATCAACACGCGGCTCAGCTCGGACGAGATCGGCTACATCCTCGACCATTCGGGCGCCAAGTTCCTCTTCGTCGACGCCGAGCTCGAGCCGCTCGTGAAGCCGCTCCCGCTGGCCGGTCAGCGCGTCGTGCGCGTGGACGACACCGGCACCGCGGGCGATCCGTACGAGGACTTTCTCGCGGGCGGCTCGCCGGCGCCGGTCGAGAGCTGGCTCGAGGACGAGGAAGAGATGCTCGCGATCAACTACACCTCGGGCACCACGGGCCGGCCCAAGGGCGTCATGTATTCGCACCGCGGCGCCTGGGTCAACGCGCTCGGCGAGGTGCTCGAGTCACAGATGGGCTTCGACACGCGCTACCTCTGGACCTTGCCGATGTTCCACTGCAACGGCTGGTGCTTCACGTGGGGCGTGACGGCGGTCGGCGGCACCCACATTTGCCTGCGCCGGGTCGAGTCCGGGCGCATCTGGGAGATGATCGACAAGGAAGGCGTGACGCACTACAACGGCGCGCCCACCGTCCACATCAGTGTGGTCAACGATCCCAAGGGGCACAAGCTCGCGCGGCCGGTCACGGTGTGCGTCGCGGGGGCCCCGCCCTCGCCGACCTTGCTCGGCCGGCTCAAGGAGCTCGGCTTCCGGCCCGTGCACGTCTACGGGCTCACCGAGACGTACGGGCCGCACACGGTGTGCGCGTGGCACGAGGAGTGGGACGCGCTGCCGCTCGACGAGCAGTCGCGGCTGGCCGCCCGCCAGGGCCAGGGCTACGCGATCTTCGACCTGGTGCGCGTGGTCGACGGCAACATGCGCGACGTGCCGCGCGACGCCGAGGCGCTCGGTGAAGTCATCATGCGGGGCAACAACGCGGCGATGGGCTATTTCCGGCAGCCCGAGGCGACCGCCGAGGCGTTCCGCGGCGGCTGGTTCCACTCCGGCGACATCGCGGTGTGGCACCCCGACGGCTACGTCGAGCTTCGCGACCGGAAGAAGGACATCATCATCTCGGGCGGCGAGAACATCTCGACGATCGAGGTCGAGCAATGCGTCGCCCGGCACCCCGCCGTGCTCGAGTGCGCGGTCGTCGCGATCCCCGACGACAAGTGGGGCGAACGGCCCAAGGCGTTCGTCACCTTGAAGCCGGGACAGAACGCGACGGCGCCGGAGATCATCGAGTTCTGCCGCCAGCACCTCGCGCACTTCAAGTGCCCGGCGGCGGTCGAGTTCGGCGACCTGCCGAAGACGTCGACCGGCAAGGTCCAGAAGTTCGTGCTTCGCGACAAGGAGTGGAAGGGCCGGGAGAAGCGGATCAACTAGATGCTCCGGCTGGGCGTGCTCGATCAATCACCCGTGCGCAGCGGCGGCGTCGTGGCGGACGCCATCCACGAGACGCTCGAGCTCGCCGAGCTCTGCGATCGGCTCGGCTTCCATCGCTACTGGCTCGCCGAGCACCACTCGACACCCGGGCTGGCGGGCTCGAGCCCCGAGGTGCTGATCGGCCAGGTCGCCGCGCGCACCTCGCGGATCCGCGTCGGCTCCGGCGGCGTCATGCTCCAGCACTACAGCTCGCTCAAGGTCGCCGAGAGCTTCCGCGTGCTCGAGACGCTCTTTCCCGGTCGGATCGATCTCGGCGTCGGGCGCGCGCCCGGGAGCGATCAGCTGACGGCGCGCGCGCTCCGCGACGACGGGAGCCCCGACTACTTCCCGCAGCAGATTGCGGACCTCGCGGGGTTCCTGCACGGCGCGCTGCCGCCGGGCCACGTCTACTCCCAGGTCCTCGCGATGCCGACCGGCCCGACGGCGCCGGAGATGTGGCTGCTGGGATCGAGCGATCAGAGCGCGGCCGTCGCCGCGCACTTCGGCACCGGCTTCTCGTTCGCGCACTTCATCAACCAGGATGGCGGCGCCGAGGTCACGCGTGCCTATCGGCGGCAGTTCCGCCCGTCGCCGTGGCTCGACACACCGCGATCGAGCGCCGCCGTGTTCGTCGTCTGCGCCGACACCGAGGCGGAAGCCCAGCGGCTGGCGAAGAGCCGCCAGCTCTTCATCGTGCGTCTCTACACCGGCCGCGCGGGCCGCTATCCCTCGATCGAGGAAGCGGAGACGTATCCGTACAACGAGCGCGAGCTGGCCATTCTTCGCCACGCGCAGCAGCGCACGGTGGCCGGCAATCCCGAGCAAGTGCGCGAGCGGCTCGAGGCGCTAGCCGCCGACTACGAGGCCGACGAGCTGATCGTCGTCACGATCACCCACGATCCGAAGGCACGGCGCCGGTCCTACGAGCTCCTGGCCAAGGTCTTCGGGCTCGAGGAGCCAACCGCATGACCCGCATCCTCGCGCTGGCGGCGCTGATCGCCCTGGCGCTCGGCGTCACGGGATCCGCGACGGCCCAGGGATCGCGGTGGACCGCCACGATCGCATCTGGGTCATCCAGCGGCCGAAGACTTTGACCGAGGACGAGCGTGGCGCCACGTTGAATCCTCCGCGCTCGCTCTGCTGCGCGCCGGCGCCGCCGGTGCTCGAGTTCGACGCCGACGGCGTGCTCGTGCGCTCGTGGGGCGGCCCGGGCGCCGGCTACGAGTGGCCCCTGAACGAGCATGGGATCTTCGTGGACCATCAGGACAACACGGGCTCCTCTACGTGTGCGACCGGATGAACAACCGCATCCAGGTCTTCAAGAAGGACGGGACGTTCGTGAGAGAGTTCGTCGTCGCGCCCGCCACGCGTGGCAACGGCTCGGTCTGGGATCTCGACGTCTCGCACGACGCGCCGCAGACCTGGCTCTACAACGCCGACGGCGAGAACAGCCACATCTGGACGCACTGCGCGACAACGGCCAGATCGTCGGGAAGTTCGGCCGCCATGGACGTCAGGCAGGACAGCTCCACTGGGTGCATAACCTGGCGGTAGACTCCAAGGGCAACGTCTACACGGCTGAAGTCGACTCGGGCAAGCGTGCCCAGCAGTTCGTCTTCAAGGGCGTCGGTCCGGCAGAGCCCTGACGCCCCGCGAGTCGCCGACGGGCGCGCAGGACCTCTGAACTTCGTGGGGACACGAGCTCGGTTCGACCCGACGCGGGCCGGTTCGAGCACTTCGCGCTCCATTTCTCACGCGCGGAATGGAGGAAGGTCTGCGCGCGCGTGAAACAGGTGGGCGTCCGGATTCGCGGCCGCCGCGGCCAACTTGCCTGACCCTCTCCGGAGGATTACGCTAGACCCGCTCGACTCCGACGAAAGGGAACCTAATGCCACTCTATCTCGATGTGCACCATAAGATCGACGGCCTGAAGGCTAAGGCGCTGGGTGACGCGCACCAGAAGGATCTCCAGGTCCAGCACAAGTACGGTGTCAACTATCTGCGCTACTGGTTCGACGAGGGGACCGGCAAGGTGTTCTGTCTCGTCGAGGCACCCAGCAAGGAGGCCGCGGCAGCGGTCCACCGCGAGGCGCACGGGTTGGTCGCGGACGAGATCATCGAAGTGAAGGAAGGGTCGTAGCCGACGCCGCGCGTCGCTCGGTCCGATGTCGTGCCCGCAGTGCGGACATCCGAACCCGGCCGACGCCAAGTTCTGTAGCGACTGCGGCGCGGCGCTGGAGCTCAGGTGTCCGAGATGCGGATGCGGCAGCGCCCGCGAAAGCCGGTTCTGCACCGAGTGCGGCGAGGCGCTGAGGCCGACATCGGCTCGGGCCGCGCCGCAATCCTATACGCCGCGGCATCTCGCCGAGCGAATCCTCACCTCCCGCAGCGCGCTCGAGGGCGAGCGCAAGCACGTCACCGTCCTTCTGGCAGACCTGAAGGGCTCCATGGAGCTCTTGGCCGACCGCGATCCGGAAGAGGCGCGCCAGCTCCTCGACCCGGTCCTCGAACGCATGATGGAGGCCGTTCATCACTTCGAGGGCACCGTCAATCAGGTCATGGGCGATGGGATCATGGCGCTCTTCGGCGCGCCCATCGCGCACGAGGACCACGCGGTCCGCGCCTGCTACGCGGCCTTGCGCATGCAGGAGCGGGTGAGCCGGTACGGTGACGAGATACAACGGACGCACGGCGTCCCGATCCAGATCCGGGTCGGGATCAACTCGGGCGACGTCGTGGTCCGGTCGATCGGGAGCGATCTGCACATGGACTACACGGCCGTCGGCCAGACGACGCATCTGGCGGCCCGCATGGAGCAGATGGCCAAGCCCGGTTCCAGTCTCCTCGCGCCCCCGACCCTGCGGCTCGTCGAGGGCTACGTACGGGTCCGGTCGTTCGGACCCGTCACGATCCGCGGACTTGCCGAACCCGTGGAGGTGTTCGAATTGCTCGGCGCGTCATCGAGCCGGACGCGTCTTCAGGTGTCCGCGGTCCGCGGCCTCACTCGCTTCATCGGCCGGAGCGCCGAGCTCGAGCAGCTGCGCGCTGCGCTGGAGCGAACCCGCGCCGGACGGGGCCAGGTCGTGGCCGTGGTCGGCGAGCCCGGCGTCGGCAAGTCGCGTCTCGTGCTCGAGCTCGCCGACTCGCACCGCACCGACGGTTGGCTCGTCCTGCGGTCGAGCGCGGTGTCCTACGGCAAAGCAGCGCCGCTCCTGCCCGTCATCGAGCTGATGAAGACGTACTTGGGAATCGATGATCGTGACGACGAGCGACGCGTTCACGAGAAGCTGACCGGCAAGGTCCTGACGCTCGACGAGGGCCTCCGGTCGGCGCTTCCGGCGCTGCAAGCGCTCCTGGAAGTGCCCGTCGACGCCGCCGACTGGAGAAGCCTGGGCGCCGATCAGCAGCGCCGGCGAACCCTCGATGCCGTGCGGCTCGTGTTGCTGCGCGAGAGCCAGAGACAGCCGCTGCTGCTCATTCTCGAGGACCTGCACTGGATCGACGCGGACACGCAGGCGCTGCTCGAGAGCCTGGTCGAGACCCTGCCCTCGCGCCCGTTCCTGTTGCTCGTGAACTACCGGCCCGAATACCGTCACGGCTGGGGCGGCAAGACTTACTACGAGCAGATTCGCCTCGATCCGCTGGCGCCGACGTCCGCCGAGGCTCTCGTGGAGGTCCTCTTGGGAGGGGACGCCGCGCTCACGCCGCTCACGGCTCTCTTGATCGCTCGCGCTCAGGGCAACCCCTTGTTCCTCGAGGAGAGCGTGCGCGCGCTGGCTGAGACGGGGGTCCTCGCCGGAGAGCGGGGCGCCCATCGTCTCGTGAAGGCCGCCCCGGTCATTCACCTGCCCGCGACGGTTCAGGCCATCATCGCCGCGCGGATCGATCGCCTGCCGCCGGAGGACAAGAGTCTTTTGCAGTGCGCATCGGTCGTTGGCGAGGATGTGCCCCAGGCGCTGCTGCACGCGATCGCCGGCCTTGCGGAGCCCGACGTGACCCAGGCCCTGGCCCGGCTGCAGTCGGCGGAATTCATTTACCAAACGCGACTGTTCCCCGACGCGGAGTACACGTTCAAGCACACGCTGACCCACGAAGTCGCCTACGGAACCCTTCTGCAGGAGCGCCGCCGCGCGCTGCACGTCCAGGTCGTGGACGCCATCGAGCGTCTGTTCCCGAGCGCCTTGGCCGAGCATCGCGATCGGCTCGTCCATCACGCCTTCCGCGGCGAGGTCTGGGGCAAGGCGGTCGCGCACCTGCGCGACCTCGCCGAGGTGGCGTCGCCGGCCGAAATCGACAACGTGATGGGCTCCAGCACCGAAAGCGCCGGCCAGTTCTGGTGGAGTGGTGAGTACGAGCAGGCGATCAGGGCCGCGGAGCGCGATCTCGCGGTCGCCACGTCGTTCGGCAACTTCAGCATGCTCGTCATGGGCACCTGCCGGCTCGCGCAGGCGAATCACGCGCTGGGTAACTATGAGCGGGCCGCCGACATCTTTCGACAAGTCGTCGCCAGAGTCGGCGGCGACCTCGTGCACGAGCGTCTCGATATGGCCGCGCTTCCGTCGGTGTGGGCGCGCTCGTGGCTGGCCTGGACACTCGCGGAACTCGGCGACTTCGATGAAGCCGCGGCAATCGCCGAGGAAGCGCTGGCGATCGCGGTGTCCGCGGACCACACGTACAGTCGCTTCCAGGCGTTCTACGGCCTCGGCATCGTCCATCTGCTCAGAGGGCGCCCCGGCCTGGCGGTGCCCACGCTGGAGCAGGGGCTCGTGCTCGCGCGGCTCGAGAACAATCGCTTCTTCGTCCCCTTCATCGCGGCGCCGCTCGGGGCGGCGTACGCGTTCGCCGGACGGGTAGAAGGCGGCATCACGATGCTGGAGCAGGCGGTCGAGCAGGCCGCGTCGATGCGGCTCGTCCCCACCCAAGCGTTACGGTTGGCGTGGCTCGGTCAGGCCCATCTCATGGCGGGCCGCCGCGAAACGGCCCTGGGGCACGCGCGGCGGGCACTCCAGTTGGCAGAGGATCGGCGGGAGCGTGGCCAGCAGGCCTACGCCGAGCGTCTGCTGGCCGATATCGACGCCGAGGCACGGCCGGCAGACCTATCGGTGGCCGCCGGCGCCTATCGCCGGGCGCTCGACCTGGCGGAGAGTCTCCACATGCGGCCCCTGGTCGCTCAGTGCCTGCTCGGCCTGGCCCGGTTGCACCGGCAGGCGGGGGAGCGAGACCAGGCGCGCAAGGGGCTCGCCGACGCGATCGCGCGATTCTCCACGATGGGGATGACGCTCTGGGTCGAGCGGGCGCAGGCGGATCTGGACGCGTAGCGCGCGCGGACGTCGCGCCGGCGGCTACGCGGGCGCGTGGACGAAGGGCAGGACGGCGTAGCGGGCCCGCTCGACCTCGATCGCGAGAACCACGCGCTGAGCAGGGTTGTCCCGGAACGGAAACGGCTTGCCGGTGTACTTGTGCGAGATCCGGTCCATCGTCTTGAAGTCGGTGTCGGGCCTCCGCTCGGCGACCCGCCCCCGGATCTGCGCTTCCCGGTACGGATTGTCCACGGCGACGATCGAGAGCCCGACGCGCGCGTCGCGGCGCGTGTTCTTCGCCTTCAGCGATCCCTCGCCGGTGCTGACGAGGATGAAATCTCGGTCGAGATCCACCCAGACCGGCGCGACCTGTGGCGAGCCGTCGGGCATGAGGGTCGCGAGATGCGCGAAGTTCGCGCCGCGCACGAGCGCCTTGACGTCGTCGGAGAGCTTGACCGGCATGCGGGGACCTCCTATGTCTCGATCGGCGTGTCGCCGTCGCCGCCCCACTCCGTCCACGAGCCATCGTACACCGCGACATCGGGCCGCCCGATCGCGTAGAGGCCGAGCGCCAGAACGGACGCGGTGATGCCGGACCCACATGACGTGACCACGGGCTTGTCGAGATCGAGGCCCGACGCCTCGAACTTCTGGCGGAGGGCGTCGGGCGGCAATAGCGTGCCGTCTTTTTGATAGAGCTCGTCGTACGGAAGGTTCAGGCTTCGCGGGATGTGCCCCGCCCGAAGCCCCGCGCGCGGCTCCGGTTCGGTGCCGGCGAAGCGCCCGCGCGACCGCGCGTCGAGCACCTGCGCCTTTCGCGTCGTGAGGTTCCGACGCATGCCCGCGAGGTCGCGCACGAGGCTCCGGCGCAGGCGCGCGGTGAAGCGCCGCGGCTTCGGCGCCGCTGAGCCGGACTCGACGGGGCGGCCCTCGGCGCGCCACCGGGGCAAGCCGCCGTCAAGGACGGCCACCGCGTCATGACCGAAGGCGCGAAACGTCCACCAGACGCGGGCCGCACTCACGACGCCCCGCGAGTCGTAGACGATTACCCGATCACGATCACCGATGCCAAGGCGCCCCACGCTCCGCGAGAACTCGGCGGCGCGCGGCAGCATGTGCGGGAGCGATGTGCGCGGATCGGCGATGGCGTCGATGTCGAAGAACACCGCGCCCGGCACGTGGGCCTCGACAAATTCAGCGCGCGCGTCGCGCTTCAGCTGGGGCATGTGCCAGGAGCCGTCGACTACGCGGACGTCGCGCCGGCCGAGGTTCTGGGCGAGCCACTCGGGGGTGACGAGGGGCGAGGCCTGCGGCGCGCGTGCCACCGGACTCACCGAACGACCTTCCGCTGAAGCCGGTGCTCGAGCCGGAGGGTCTTGATGTCGTTCATGATGACCTCGGGAAAGAGATACGCGGTCGTGTAAATCTCGCGGACGATCGCGCGCTCGTCGAGCAGGAACACCTTGAGCACGTGGGCGAACGGTCCGGTCGGCCGATCGTGCGCGTCGACCTCGATCCGCACGTCCTGGCCGAAGCCGTCGAGGAGCGGAACGAGGGTCCGCGGCCGGTCGGTCGTGAGGAACGCCCACTCGACACCATTCGGCGGCGCTCCCGCCGCGTAGTGTCGCATCACGGCCGGTCTGTCGCGCGCCGGATCGAAGCTGAGCGAGACCAGCCGCACGTGGTCTCGCAGCTCGGCATCCTCTGCGGCGCGGTGGCGCACCGTGCGGAAGACCTGGTAGGCGAGGGGACAGCCGCGCGCGTCGGCGCACGAGGTGTAGACGAATCCCAGGAGCGTGATCTTTCCCGCGGTGAAGCGCGACAGCGGAAGCCTTCGGCCGTCCGGGTCGAGCACCGGCCCGTCGGGCGCCGGCATGATCGCGTGAAGCGCGTAGCTGCCGGCCGGCGGCGGCACGAAGTCCATCGTGACGGCGGCCGGCACGGTGTCGTCAGGCTCGTGCGCGTCGACGACGACCTCCGCGGCGGCCACGGCCGCCGCGAGGAGCACCGTGATCCATGCGCGGCGCGACTCAGCGAAGCGTCGCGCTGCGCTCGAGCCCATACGCGGTCTTCATCGCCTTCGAGCCGAGCTTCATGTGGTGCGCGCGGCCGAGCTTCTCCTTGTAGAAATCAACCTCGAACGCCGGCTTGAGCTCCTTGCCGTCCCAGGAAAAGCCGCGCACGAACTGCTCGTCGTCCGCCCCGCCCTTGTCCCAGTTCGCGAGCAGCGAGGAAGCGATGTAGACGCGCGTGCCGTCCCAGCTCTGCGAGATCATGTTGACCTGCTTGCCCGTGACCCGCTCGTAGGTCTGCTTCGGCTGCTCTGGGTTCGACAGGTCGAAGTAGCGGGTCTTGCCGTCCATGAACGTGTTGACCCAGAGCCCGGTGCCGTCCTTGTTGATGCTGATGTCCACCGGCAG
>Ga0066710_100007270_pt1 | contig 10545 bp, 5 predicted proteins | sample GraSoiAngelo_159_FD_79666 | JGI IMG/M metagenome (GOLD analysis project Ga0066710, IMG submission 79666) | Grasslands soil microbial communities from the Angelo Coastal Reserve, California, USA - 14_1009_16_40cm | ecosystem: Environmental > Terrestrial > Soil > Grasslands | place: USA...
CATTTGAATCACATTCCGCCGGCCGTCGGAAAAATTTGTTTTCTCAAACCGAAACGTTGGCATGACCCACGGCAGCACGCGGTAATCCGCTTCGGCCATAATGGAACTGCTATCGATCGTCCGGGGTGACGAGCCGCGCAATTCGTCTTCACCGAAAACCGCAGCGCCAAAGACGTTCAGGTCTTTGAGCCATGTATCGACCCGAAAGCCGGAACGCATAAACCAATTTTCGGTGACTCCGGCTATTCCGGCCGGGCCTTTACCTCGATAGGCAAACACTCCAATGCCAAAGGCAGTTTCCCTGTAACCTTCGGCCGTGTTCGGCTGCTCCTCGGTTTCTGTACGGGAACCGACGACGCCGAGGCCGCCGATCTTATAGGAAATTGTGCCGTAATAATCCTTAAAATTGTTGTTTTCGGGACGGCCGTTTGTCCCCTGTAGAACGCCGGCCGCATATTCCACCCCGCCCCGATCGTCGGGGCCCGTCACTGCACCCCACGCCTCAATCCCCGCGTCATGGTCGCGGAAGCCGAAGCCGTTTGCCGTCACTCGAAAATCGCTTGCGCCGAAATTCTGAGCCGTCGTTCGCCGGAACGTATTGGAAAACGGTTCCGCCCGGGTATCAATGCGTCCAAGTTTCAGTGTGAGCCAATTTTGGCCTGGAGAATCCGGAGCGATGCGGAATTGGCCGTACGCACGGTCCAGAAAGAGCTGGTTCGTGGAGCCTGCCATAAAGATGTTGCCGAAATACGAAAACGTATCGCCCGCTGCTCCTGCAAAGTAGCCCGCCACACCATTGGGAAAGTCAAAGTTCACGTGTACTGGTGTCGTGGGCCGGACATTCACGTCGGTTAGAACACGTACAGCAATTGGTGGGATTCCAGGAATAGCGCCCGGCCAGACCGCTTTCGGCCAAAGTTTCTTCCACGCCGGAGCTCCCAAAGAAACATCCGGCGTCTTGAGGAATTTCTCTTCGTTGAGCGGAATGCGATAGCCATTATTGCGGAACGCAATACCGAAAGCATTCAGCTTCGGAGGAATAACATGGCACGTCGTGCAGGAGGTCTCGTATCGACGGGCGAACATCGGCAGAGCCAAAGCAGGTTCAGCGACCGCGGATAGGAGAAAGCCAGAGACCACAAACCTCAGCAGCACGTCGTATACTTATCATGTGACTGCCCGAAAACGAAAAATATTGGTCGTCGATGACGACGCTGGTATCCGTGCCTCACTCGGAGTGATTTTGCAGAATTGGGGCTTTGAAGCGTTACAGGCAAGCGATGCAGCCGAAGCGATTCGTTTGGTCGAGCGCCAGGATCCAGATATCGTCATCACGGATCTGGTTATGCCTGAAACTTCCGGTCTGGATCTTCTGCGGAGCCTGAAAGCCGGAGACCCGCATCGGCCGGTGCTGCTGATCACCGCTCAAGGAAACATTGACGTCGCCGTCGAAGCGATGAAGCTAGGCGCGCGCGACTTTCTGACGAAGCCACTGACGGATCTTCCGAAGTTGAAAGCCTTGCTCGACGATGCCGAACGCGAACTCGAAATGCGCCGCAAGGCCAGGCGACTCACCGCGCGAATCGAAGAAAACGGCGGGCTTGGCGATTTCGTCGGCGTCAGTAAGGCGATCCGTGAAGTATTTGAACTGATCGAGAGTGTGGCGCAACGTGACGTGTCGGTGATGATCACAGGCGAAAGCGGGACCGGCAAAGAAGTCGTCGCGCGGACGATTCATAAGATGAGCCGGCGTGAGGATAAACCATTCGTCGCAATCAACGCTGCCGCGATTCCAGAGTCACTGATCGAAAGCGAACTATTTGGGCACGAGCGTGGCGCCTTCACCGGCGCAGTCGCAACCCGGCAAGGAGTCTTTGAGCAGGCGAATGGTGGCACGCTTCTGATTGATGAAATCGCCGAAATGCCGATGGCATTGCAGCCGAAATTATTACGCGTTCTCGCGGATGGAAAAGTACGAAGGCTTGGCGGCAGCTACGAATTCGAATTCGATGTGCGAGTACTTGCGTCTACGAATCGCGATCCCATGAAGGCGATTGAAGACGGAAAGCTGCGCGAGGATCTTTACTACAGGTTGAACGTCGTACCGATCGCCCTTCCGCCACTTCGTGCGCGAGCCGACGACATTGCCCTTCTGGTCCAGCATTTCATCACAGAATTCAACACGAAACACCGTCTGACTATTGAAGGCGCAACGGATGAGGCCCTCGCGATGCTTAAAGCATATGCTTGGCCAGGCAATGTCCGCGAGCTGAGGAACGTGATTGAACGCTCCGTCGTTCTCGCAAAAAGCGATTGGATTGAGGAAAAGGACCTGCCGCCCTACGTTCGCAACCCTTCCCTGAGACCCGAAAAATTGGTCTTTGCCGTCGGCGAAACAACCGTCGCTGACGCGGAGCGCGAGCTCATCCTGAAAACTCTGGAGCGCGCCGCCAACAACAAAGCCGAAGCGGCACGTCAGCTCGGCGTCGACGTGAAGACCATCTACAACAAGTTGAAAAGCTACGGCATCGAGGCATAACCGGATGGCAGTAAGAACATGAAGGTTTCAAGCAAGACCATCCTGGGTTTCCTGAGCATAATGTTGGTGGCGATGGTTATTCTCGGCCATCAACTTTCCGCCATTCATCAGATGCAGGCGGTGAATCGCGATTTGTCCGAGATCAACGTCAAATCGGCCACGACCGTTCTCGAAATGCAGAAACTCGCCGCTCTGCTTGGCGAGGATTCAAGGAAGTACTTCGCTGGACGCGATCCCATATACGACGAGCAAATCGCCGGTTTTCGCAACGATTTCCTCGAAGATCTTGTTCGATTGCGGCAGACGGCCAATTCCGACCGTGAACAAGCACAGCTTGCGAAATTGCGAGAGGCCTTGGACGATTACTGGCTCGTCTTCAACCGGCTGAAGCAGCAGAATAAGACATGGGACCCGGATGAACTGCCGCCCGACCTGACGCTTGCCGTAAATCACCTTGAAGCGCAAGCCGAAGTGATGCTGGACGCGGTCCAGGTGGCGATCAAAGAACGCGTTGCCGAGGCGGCGAAGGTCGGTGGAAACGCGGAGCGGGTTTCATGGATAGCTGGCTTGTTTTCGCTGCTGCTTGGCATCATCGTTGCCGTCCTGATCGTGCGTTCTATCAATCAGCCCTTGCGCCGGCTCACGCAAGGAACGCGCGCGATCGCAAAAGGGCAGTTTTGGCATCGCTTGCCCGCGCGTGGCAACGATGAATTCGCGGAACTGGCGCGCGACTTCAACGTGATGACCGAGCGGCTCGGCGAGCTGGACCAGATGAAGAAGGATTTCGTCTCACATGTTTCGCACGATTTGAAAGCGCCGCTCGCGTCCATTCGCCAGGTGATGCACCTGCTGCTTCAGGAAATTCCAGGCTCGTTGAATGAACAACAAAAGAACCTCATCCGTTTGAACTACAACAGTGCTGAGCGTTTGGCGGCGATGGTGGGCAATCTTCTGGACGTTTCTCGAATGGAAGCAGGTACGATGGAATACCGCATTGCGGCTCATGACATTGTCCCGCTGATCCAGGATGTTATCGACGAGTTCGCGGTGCAAGCACGCGAGAAAGAAATTCGCTTCTGCCTGGAGTCCGAGCAGGCTTCTGTATTCGTTGAATGTGATCGCGAGCGGATCGTGCAGGTGATTGGGAATCTGTACGAAAATGCATTGAAATTCTCGCCGAACCGCGGAGAAATCGTGACAAGAGTTGGTCAAGGCAAGGCGCGCGAAATCCTGATTTCGGTCTCGGACTCCGGTCCGGGTGTGCCGGATGATGAGAAATCACGGATCTTTCAGAAGTTCCATCAGCTCAGGCGGGGAAAGAACGTGGCGGGGCATGGAGTCGGCTTAGGGCTCGCGATTTGCAAAACGATTGTGGAGGCGCATCGCGGGCAGATCTGGGTTGAAGACAATCCGAACGGCGGGAGTGTATTCTTATTTGTACTGCAACCTGCTGCACGTGAGGAGGTCCTCTCATGCGGACAAACTGTGTAGCCGTCATTGCGATCTCCGTTGCATTGGCGGCCACCGGTTGTCATAAGCGTGCGGCCGTTGCGGCGCGTCCGCCTGTACCTCCTCCCTCTGTTCTGCCTCGACCCGTGCCGCCTCCGCCCGTTACGCCTGCTCCTGAGCCGCCTCCACCCATTACACCGCCGCCTGCCGACGTATCGCCACTGGAGGCAGCGAATCGTGCGTTCGTTTCAGGCAGCTACGATGAGGCAGCGCGTGGATATGAAAACTATTTACGAGCCACTCATTCGGGCGGCCAGCGGGATCAAGCTCTGTTTCATCTCGGCCTGATCTATGCATTGCGCCCTGCTCCAGCTACGGATTGGCAGCGCGCCGCCGCCACATTTAAGCAACTCATTGACGAATATCCGAATAGTCCGCTTAAAGCATCCGCGAATCTGATCATGTCGCTTCATGCGCAGCTGGATGAAGCGGCCGCGAACGTCAGACAGCGCGATCAAAAAATGAAGCAACTCACCACGGAACTCGACCGGCTGAAGAAGATCGATGCAGATCGGCGCAAACGGCCGTAATCCTGGATATCTTCCATGTTTTTTGCAGGTTCGGGGACGTCTACCTGAATTACCGAAATCGCCCGCAAGCCTAGAAACCTAAGACTAATGGTGATTTAGGCATTCGTCTCTGAATTCTCCGACCCATGCCGAAACGGCACAGTTTTTGCTAAATCCCTAGGGTGCCGGTTCTCCGATCCGGCGATTTAGAAGGGAAAGGAAAGCATATGCAAAGACTGTCGATACTTCTTTTGATTTCCGCGACGCTAGCCGCCACGAGCGGCTGCGCTTCGAAGGGATACGTCCGGAAGACCGTAGGTGCATCGTCGGACGCGCTGACCGCCCGGATCGAAACCAATGAAAGCAACATGAAAGAGATCCGGGACACGCTTGACAAGAAAATCACTACCGTGGATACCAGAGTTTCGGGTGTGGATACGAAAGTTTCAGCACTCGATACAAAGACAACAGAAGGCATGAACTCGTTGAAAGGCGATGTCCAAAATGTCGATCAACGCGCCGGGCAAGCACGCACAACGGCTGACCGCGCAGTCAACGAAGTCAATGTTTTGGGCACAAAATTCCAGAACCGGAACATGTACAACGTTACTGACGAGAAATCCATTCAGTTCAAGTTCGATAGCGCAAAACTAGATAAGCAGTACACCGATGTCCTCGATCAGATTGCGGCTACCCTCGTGCAGAATCCAGATGCCATCGTGGTGCTGGAAGGCCGAACCGATTCCACTGGGGATAAGGATTACAACGTGAGGCTTGGTGAGCGCCGCATTGAGGCGGTCAGGCGGTATTTGGCCGTAGATAAAGCCGTTCCCGTTTACAAGATTCACGAGATCAGCTTTGGCGCCGAGAAGCCGGTTGCGGAGAACAAGACAAAGGATGGCCGCGAAAAGAATCGCGCCGTGTCAATGACGATCATGGTTCCCAAGACCGAGGGATCAGTGGCGTCCAGGAACGACTAAGAAACTCTGACCGTTCGCCGGCCAGGGAGAATAGAAAGGCCGCATCAAGGGATGTCTTGATGCGGCCTTTTCTTGCTGTAGCGGCGGTCTATGACCGCCGGCAATTCTACGCTCGCGAGATGATCGTGGGGGGTCACAGACCGCCCCAACAGTCTTAGTTCGCGCTCGCACCGCCCTTGAGCGTTTTATCGATCTCGATATTGTTCTTCGAGAGAGTCAGTCCCATCGACTTATCCAGATCGACTAGCGATTTTGTGAAATTGACCACTGCCTGAAGCTCGTTGGATTCCGCCTGCGCAACGTTCCGCTGCTCTTCAAGAACAAACCGTAGCGTGGAAGTACCCAGGCCGAACTTCGCCTGTTCCGCTTCCAGTTTTTGCTGTGCCAGTTCGCGAGTTGTCTTTGCCGTTTCAATACGCGCGCGGTTCATCTCGACCTGTGTTAGCGCATTGCGAACGTCGAGCGCGATTTGCTGAGCCGTGACATCCATCTTGCTCTTCGACAGGCGCTGTTCGTTCAGCGCGCGTTCGTAATCAGCTTCCGCAGACTTATTGCTCAGGGGCAGAACGAATGAGAATCCGAACGAATAGCCTGTGTAGTTGTAGCCGAAGAGCTGGCCGAATGCGTCTCCGACGCCACCCGGAATAACCCTGTTGGCGTTGCCTGCAAGACCGCTGCGTTCGATTTTTGTTCCTCCGGCGCCGTTCTGGTTGTACCCGGCGGTGACATCCAAACTCGGCAGCTTCTGGTTGCGGGTGTACCGCACATCAATATCTTTGTTCTGCGTGTCGAGCAGCGCCTGGCGCATTTCAGGGCGGTTTTCGAGAGCGATTTTGATCGCCTCTTCAAGTATCGGAACTTGAACCGCGTCCGGCAGCTTCGGCGACTCTTGAGCCCGAATCTTTATCAGAAACATGGAAGGATCCTTGTCGCTTGAGGTCATCTTCTTGATCTGATCTTCCGCTGACGTGACATTGTAGGTCGAGAGCACCAACTGTTCGCGCCGAGCCGCAACATCGGCCTGCGTCTGGACCACGTCAATTGGCGCCAGCGTGCCGATTTCGACCTTCATCTTGTTTTCTTCCAATGTTCTTTGGGCGAGCTCGAGCGACCGCTGTTTAACGCCTAAATCCTGACCTGCCAAGACGAGGTCCCAGTAGGATTTCTGCGCTTGTACTAAAAGACTTGTTAGCTGAATTTCGAAGGCGACTTCCGACATCTTTTCATTGTTTTGCGCTACCAGGATCTGCCGCATGTTCGGAAGCCTGCCTCGATCGCGCAGTAGGTGTTGGCCAGCAGTGTAGCTGATCTGTCCAGTGTAGGAGGGATTGAAAAGATTGAAATTGCTCGTCGATTCTACCCGATTCATCGTCGCGTCCACACTCAGGCTGGTGCCGGTTGAAAGAGCTTGTGTGTAGCTCACGCTGTAGTTTGTGCGAAGCTGCGTGACGTTGGGAACTGTTCCATTCACCTGGTTCGTGCTCAGGGTCGTATTGTGATTTCTGTTGACGCTGAAACGAAGCGACGGCTGCAGCGCGCGATAAAAGACGAGACTTTGCCAATATGACGACCGAGGGCCGAACCGGTTCGAACGTATGTCGAGATTGTTGTCGATCATCATGTTTATGACATCGCTCAACGTGACGGGCACTTCGCCCGTTCGAATCAACTGGCCGATACTAGCCGTCGAGGTCGTGGCAACGGTGGCAGCGCTCTTGGAGGGATCATAGCGGCGGAGGAAATCGTCCACCCAGTCCGATGACGCCATCGCCGGTACAGTTATCGTTATGGCGAGCAAAATGGAAATTACAATCTTCATAAAAAGTGACTCCTTACAATTGCGAAAAGCCTTAGATGGAGAATGGGTATAGCCACAAACAAGCACAAAATTCACAAAAATTTTTGTGAATTTTGTGCTTGTTTGTGGCTATACCCATTCCCGATTCAACCGGCTTCTAGAAACTTGCGGTTCCGGGCTGAGTTGCGCGGCGGCGAATCCATGCAAATAGTCTGGAAGGTGTCCACTCGCGCAGATCGTCAAAGTAGGAATATACGACCGGCGTGACTAGCAGAGTCAGCAGCAAGCACAACATCTGGCCGCCGATAATCGTCACCGCCATTGAAGAGCGAGAACCAGCGCCTGCGCCTCGTCCGAACGCAATCGGCAGCATTCCGGCGACGATCGAAATGGTCGTCATCAAAATCGGGCGCAGCCGGACGTGGCTGGCAGCAATGAGCGCCTCATGCCGCTCCATCCCCTGGTCACGCAGTGTGTTCGTATAGTCCACCTGCAGAATGGAGTTCTTCTTTACGATGCCGAAGAGCATCAGCATGCCAATCGCGCTATACACGTTCAGCGTCATATGGAACGCCAGCAGAACAAACAAGCCGGCCGGCAAGCTGAGCGGTAAAGACGTCATGATTGTCAGCGGATGGACGAAACTGTTGAATTGCGACGCGAGCACCATGTAGATGAACGCGACTGCCAGCAGGATGGCGAGGACGAAATCGTTAGATGCCCGAGCAAGATCGCGCGCCCCTCCAGTGAACACGAGTACATAACCGGGCTTCATGTTCAACTCAGCCACTTTTTCGCGAACAGCCGCAACGGCATCACCGAGCACCAAACCGTCAAGGCTGGCTTGCAGCGTGATCTGCCGCTGGCGGTTGTAGCGCTGGATGTTGCTCGGTCCGTAATCGAGTTTCAGTTGCGCGACGTCGCTCAAACGGACCGTGCGCTGGTTGAAATTTCCGCCGCCGCCGGCGGCGCCAGCTGGAATAAGCAGGTTACCCAGGCGCGTGGGATCGTTGCGGAACGGTTCGTCAAGGCGGAGAAGGACTTCATACTGATCGTCGCCCTGTTTGAATTGCGTATCCAACACCTGCCCGCCGACAAGAGTTCTGATGTTGGTCGCCAGAGTGTCGATCCGCACACCAAGATCAGCGGCTCGGACGCGATCCACAATCACCCGCAGTTCCTGTTGAGTGGCCTCGAAGTAGGAAGTCACGTCAACAACTCCGGGAATAGTCTTGACCCTGGCTTTCAAGTCCACGAGATATTGCTGCAGTTGTTCGATCTCCGGCCCTTGAAGCAGCATCTGCAGGCGGTTTCCGGATTGCTGATATCCGCCTCCGCTGTTCCCACCGCCGCCAGCCGACGACGCTCCCGAAAGATCGGTACCACCCGAGAGTTGTATTCTCTGTACGCCGGGATAACGTCTTTGGAACATGGTACGAACCCTGCGCATCATCTCCTGCTGAGAGATCTTACGGGTCTCCAAGGGGGTCATGCCGATGAAAAGATTTTCTTGTCCGTTATTGATGGTTGTGAAAACCGTCTGTACCTCGGGGAGCTTGCGCACCATGTCTTCTGCGTCTTGGAAGTATTCCGCCGTGCGCTGCAGGCTTGTACCTCTCGGAAGTCCCAGTTCGACGTTGAATTCACCCTGATCATCGTCGGGAACCAACTCTTGTCCTAGACGTGGATACAATTCGATTGCAGAGAGCGTGACGGTTGCCGCGATCAGCAACATCACTACACGATGCGACAAGCTCCAATGGAGCATGTGGCCATATAAACGGTCCATTCCCGCATAGAAACCGCGCGTCTTCGATGCCCTCTTTAGAGCATCAGCGGGACGCAGCCACATAGAGCAAAGCGCGGGCGTCAACGTGAAAGATATGAACATCGAGAACAGGATGGCTGCGGCAGACACAACTCCAAAACTGAAGAGGTACTGGCCGATGGTTCCCGTGATGAATACGACCGGAAGAAAAATGACAACTAGCGACAGCGTTGTCGCCATCACCGCTAAGCCAATTTCGCTGGTTGCTTCAGCAGCGGCTTCACGCGGCGTGACCCCCTTTTCTTCAACGTATCGGAAGATGTTTTCCAGGACGACTATCGCATCGTCGATGACGATACCTGTCGCGAGCGATAGCGCGAGCAACGTCATGTTGTTCAGCGTGAAACCGAACAATTTCATGACCGTAAATGTACCAATCAGCGACACGGGAATGGCGGTAGCCGCAATTATCGTGCTGCGGAAATTCCGCAGGAAAAGGAACACAACCAACGCAGCCAGAATGCTTCCAAGAACTAAATGGTGCTGAATCTCTTCGATCGACTTGCGAATAAAAATGGATTGATCTCTGCGGGTGACGATCACGACGTCGGAGGGCAGCGACGCCTTGAGCGTATTCAGTTTTTCCATGACCGCGTCAACCACTGCAACGGTGTTCGAGCCCGACTGCTTCCGTACTTCCAGCGATACGGAAGGATTTCCATCGACCCGGGCAATTTGCCTCACTTCCTGTACTGAATCCAGTACGCGGCCAACGTCGCCAAAAGTAATTGTCGATCCGTTTTGTTGCGAAATGATGATCCGGCCGAAGTCAGTCAGGCTCGCCAACCTTCCCATGGTGCGCAGTGCGATGTCGGACGGGCCGGCAGTAAAGTCACCGCCTGGAATTTCAATGTTCTGACGCTCGATGGCGTTCCGCACTTGATCCGCCGTGAGGCCGTATGCTGTCAAGCGGTCCGCGTCCAGAAATAGCTGAATCTGCCGCCGGCGATCCCCGTTGAACTGTATTCCACCAACGCCGTTCAGAGTTTCGAGATTTTGTTTGAGCTTCTTATCGACGATTTCGGTGAGTTCCTTCGGGTCGCGGCTGCCCGAAACGGCTAGCGTGAGAATTGGAAACTGATCCGGATCCTGCCGATTCACGCGGGGCGGCAGCGTGTCTCGCGGGAATCGACCCTGGACCTGCACGACCCTGTCACGCACATCCTGAATCGCTGCGTCCATACTCCTCTCGAGGTTGAACGTGATGTTGGCGTTCATCCCTCCGCGGTTGGAGTTGGTGCGCAGTTCATCGATGCCGTTGATCGTGTTGAGGGTTTCTTCGATTGGTTTTGAAAGCGTTGTTTCTACTTCCTCGACGCTGGCTCCGGGCAGTTGGACCTGGACGTTGACATTAGGAGGATCCGTTTTGGGCATGAGGTCGA
>Ga0066710_100007271_pt1 | contig 10544 bp, 7 predicted proteins | sample GraSoiAngelo_159_FD_79666 | JGI IMG/M metagenome (GOLD analysis project Ga0066710, IMG submission 79666) | Grasslands soil microbial communities from the Angelo Coastal Reserve, California, USA - 14_1009_16_40cm | ecosystem: Environmental > Terrestrial > Soil > Grasslands | place: USA...
CGCGGTTGGCCCGTGGACGTGCTTGATCAGTTTCAGTTCCGTGCCCGTCTTGGACGGGCGAATCTCCACCACATCCATGAACGAGCGCATCAGGAAAATTCCGCGCCCGGACGTTTTGAGCAGATTCTCCGGAGCCAGAGGATTAGGAATCTTGCTCAAGTCCATCCCCTTACCCTGGTCGCGAATGGTGATGACCAGCTCCTTATCCGTCCGCTCAAAGGCCAGCGTCACCTTCTTGTCCGACGCATACTCGTTCCCGTGCAGGACGGCGTTGACTGCGCCCTCGCGCACGGCCATGGAAATCTGCATAACTTCGTCATCGCCGAACCCTAAATCTGTAGCTATGCGGGTGGCCTTTTCTTCCGCGCTATCCACCGTGTCCAAAGTGGAGTCGAGCGTGTAAGAGACCCGTTGCTCGGTCATGGCCATAGACGAACGAGAAGTATGCTTAAGGGCCCGCCACCAGTCTCTGCATGGATTCAATCGGCTGGCAAGCTCTCGCCGGAAGCGTTTTCCGGCGAATGCGGTAGTGTGCCTGTCGGAGGCGGAATTGTCAACGCGGGGATCGCTGCAGTCGCTGCAGACCCAGTCAGCAGAACTACCTAGCCGCCGCCACCTGCGGAACCAGTTCAGCCGTCCGCAGGAAATCATAGTTCCCCGCCGGATTCAGCTTCAAGTTGGCCACGCGGCGGTTGTGGACCAGAACGTTATCCAGATACCACAGATTCACGTAGGGGACATCGGTCGCCAGGATACGCTGCACCTCTGCATACAGCGGCTTGCGTAGCTTGGGATCGATTTCACGCCGCGCCTGGTCGATCAGGGCGTCCACGCGGGGATTCGAGTAGAAGACGCGATTGGCTCCATTTGGCGGAAACTTCGCGGAATGACACGAATATTCGAAGATGTCCGGATCTTCGTTCCCTCCGATCCAGCGTAGCACATACATCTGGAACGCCCCGTGCGTCACGTCGGAGAAAAACGTGGCGAACTCAAAGGTACGAACGTCGAGCGCGATCCCCACCTCGCGCAGTTGCTGTTGTATTACAGCGACCATCAGCCGCGTATTTTCGTCGGTGGAGGTCTTCATCGTGATGTGGAAGCGTACGCCATTGACGAGTGGATGGCCCGCGGCATCGAGCAGTTGGTTGGCGCGATTGGGATCATGATCGTAGCCAGGGACATCCCCGTTGTAGGCCCAGCTCTGCGGCGGAAGCAAACTGCGGGCGGGTTGCGCCTGTCCTCGCCACAAATATTCGACCATCGGCTGCCGGTCGAGAGCATAGGCGATGGCCTGCCTCACTCGCGCATCTTTCAGGATGGGATCGCGCGTGTTGAATCCCAGGTAAGCCAGCCTGGTGCCGGCCCCACGTTCGACGGCAAGGCGAGGCTCGCGTCGCAGAGTGATCACGGTATCGGGTGGGTAGGACGCGTTGATAGCAACGTCGGCACTGCCCTTGCGAAGTTCGAGAGCCTGCGTAGTCGCATCTGGCACTATTGCGAATCGCACCCGAGCGAGCTTCGCCTTCTCGCCCCAATACTCGTCGTTGCGTTCGAGGATGACGTCTCGATCAGTTTCCGCGCTGAGAAACTTGAAGGGCCCGGAGCCGATCGGATGCCGCGTCATTTCATCTCCACTGCCGTAGGGCACGATTCCGATGGCAGCATCCGCCAGATTCCAGAGCAGCGGTGAGTGCGGCTCCTTCAAGTGAAATACCACGGTAGAGTCGTCCGGCGCATCGATCCGGTCCACAAAGCGATAGTTGGCGGTCTTGGTGCTGCGAATCTTGCCTTGCAGCAACGAGTCGAAAGTCCACTTCACGTCGCGTGAGGTCAGCGGCCGGTCATCATGAAACTTGACTCCATGATGCAGATGAAAGATGTAGGTTAGCGGATCGGGAATGTCCCAGCGCTCGGCCAGATCGGGCACAACGTTCAAGTTATCTCCGCGCGCCAGCAGCCCGTCAAAGATCAAGGCGTCTATGCGCGCCGATTGCGCATCAAGGCCCACCCGAGGATCAAGATTCGTAGGACTCGATTCGATGATCATCACGAGTGTGCCAGGATCGGATTTGCCGGAACACGACACCAGGGAGACGAGCAATCCGAGCGTGACGAGGACCACGAAAGCCCGAAGCACCACGGCACATGTGGGGACAGCCGCCCCCGGCTGTCCATTCGTCCCGAAGGGACGAGGGGTTCTCTGCTTCCCTGTGCACCGCGCAAGCATCACTTGCAGTCCAGGCACATCTGATGAATGGCGTTCACGGTTCTCCAATTGCGCGTCGTAGTCACCACGGCGAGCGCCTTCTCCCACGGAACTTTCCACAGGCTGCTGCCGGAGAATCCGTTGGGCAAGTGTAAAAAGATGTCCCTGCCTACACACCGCGACTGATCGGGAGCAACGGTAAACTCAGCCAGCCTCTTCAGTGCAGGTGCCGCGGGAATCTCCGACAGAAAGGTGACATGAAGTTTCTCCAGGTCAATGCCACGCTGTTTCAGGAAGGGATTGGCAGCAACGATCTCGCCCAGTTCAGCACTCGTTCTAACAATCACCGAAGCAGAGAAACCAAAGTCGCTGACAATCCTGTCCTCGATTTTATTGCCCAGGGCCGCGGAGGAACCCTTGCCGGCCTTGAACACCACGTTCCCGCTCTGGATGTAAGTCTTCACCTGGTCGAACCCCAGCCCTTCGAACGACTTTCGCAAGTCATCCATCTTGACTCGCTTGTGCGGGCCAATATTGATTCCGCGCAGCATGGCAACATAGATAGGCATAGTTGACTCACGTAGGGACAGCCGCCTCTTCGGCAAGCTCAGGGCAGGCCTCGGCTGTCCGGTCGGCGCAAAGCGAGCCTACTAGACAAATGAAATCTTTCCCAGTACCGCCCCGCGTTTCGCGCCTGTGGCTGACGGAACATTCGCAGGCCGACGATGCCATGTCTCATACGCCAACACCGCAAAAGCCACAGCCTCCTTCGCTTCGGAAGGCAACCCGAACTCATCCGAGAATCGGATCTGCACTCCCAGTGGCGTCACCTCGTTGGATAACATCTTGACCAGCGCGGCATTCCTTACTCCGCCACCGGAAACAATCATCTCCTGAAATGTGGGCACAGCGGCCCCCGGCCGTGCGTTCGCCGCAGAGCGGCGAGGTGTAGCGATCCCTTTCAGCAGAAACCGCCCAACCGCATCCGCGATGGACTTCGCGGTAAGGGCAGTCGCCGTGGCCACTACATCCTGCTTGCGTGCACCGCGACAGTTCCGAAGAAACTCTCCCACGAACTCCCGTCCAAACTGCTCGCGCCCCGCGGCCTTCGGAGGCGGTTTGCGAAAGAATGGTCGCCGCAATAGTCGCTGCAGTACCGGCTCTAGGACTCTCCCTGAGGCCGCAATCTTCCCACTGCGATCGAAAGGCTTGCCGAACAATTTCTCCGTCACCGCGTCGATCACCATGTTTCCCGGACCAGTGTCAAAGGCGACCACATCGCTCGCGTCCGCTCCCGCTGGAATGGCAGTTAGATTAGCAATGCCGCCAATGTTCTGCACGATCCGTCCCACCTGCGGATCGCCGAACAGCAGATAGTCAAGATAGGGCACCAGCGGCGCGCCTTTGCCCCCCGCCGCCATGTCTGCGGGACGGAAATCGGAAACCACCGGCACGCCCACCCGCGCCGCGATCACAGCCGCCTCGCCCGTCTGCCATGTCGCCGCCACCGAGCGCCCGAGAAACCGTGCGGCTTCGCCCTGGTGATACAGCGTCTGCCCGTGGCAGCCGATCAGATCCGCCTTCGATTTGAAGCGTCTCTGGGTCGCGAGCACCGCGTCCGCATAAAGCTCGCCAAGCAGAAAGTTAAGCCGCGCCAAATCCGCCACGCTGGCCCGGGAAGCATTCATCGCCGCCAGCACCTCCGAACGAACTCTTGCCGGATAAGGATATTCCGCATGCGCCACCAGTCGAATTGTGTGGGACGGACACTCTTTTCCGCCACTGCCGGAAGTCACGCCGGAGGCGTCGCGCGAACCTGATTCGGCCGGCTCACCAATCCGCACCAGCGCTACATTGATCCCATCCGCCGACGTCCCGCTCATAACGCCTGCTACGATCATGTTTGTACTTTCAACCTTGTCATCCTGAAGGAGCGAGTTTCGCGCGAAGCGCGGAACTCCGACTGAAGGACCTATGCAAGAGCTGTCCGCTCTTCACAAAGTACACAGGTCCTTCGCCATGCTCAGGATGACAAGACCTTCTTGCCAGTTCAGGCTAATCTCTCCAGCCGCACCTGCTCGCCAAACTCCCACAACGTCCGAGACAGCTTCTCGATCGTTGCGACCGCGGGGGATTTTGATTTCCGTAGAAGCACAGCCGCTTTCTTCTTAAAGGTCAGCACCCGCTGCGCCGACTCCGCAACCCGCCGTGCGAATTTCGAATCGCGCTCCGCAGTCTTGACCAGCTGTTCGTAGGCCTGCGCGATGTAGTCCCCACGGTGACAAATCAGGCACAGATCTCCACCCGCGCGGATAAACTCGACCGCGGCCTCGCCGATCGGAGCGGCTGACAGAACGCCGCCCATTTCCAGATCGTCCGACACGATCAGCCCGCCATAGCCGATGCGCTTGCGCAGAATGTCCGTGATCCAAGTCTTGGAAAGCGATGCGGGAATCCGATCATGCGTGACCAGGGGATATGCCGCGTGCGAAATCATCACAAACGGCAATTGTCCCCGCAGCCTGCGGTAGGGAAGCAGATCCTCTACCCAGAGCTTTTTCATCGGCTTCTTGATCACTGGCAGTTCGTGATGGCTATCAAGCTTGCCTTCGCCCAAGCCCGGGAAGTGCTTACCGCATCCCATCACTCTTGCTGCCCGCAAACCGGCAAGAAACTCGCGGGCGTATGCAGCCGCTTGCCGCGGATTCGCCGAAACCGCCCGCGAACCCATCACGCTGCGCGACGCCTCAAACGCCAGGTCCAGTGCGGGCGCGAAGTCGACATTGAATCCCAGCGCCCGGCAGTTCTCTCCAATCACCTGCCCATGCTTACGGAATAGCTTGCGATCGCCGGTCGCGAACACGTCCGCCGCCGAGGGCGTTGCGCCGAGCACCTCGCGGAAGCGGTCAACGCGCCCGCCTTCGAGATCGACACAAGTGAATAACGGCGTCGAGACGCACTTCTGGCAGTCGCGTAACAGCCGCCAGTTCTGCTCCGGGCTCTTGATGTTGCGTGCGAACAGGATCACGCCTGCCGGCTGCAGCCGCTTGAGCAGGGAATGGAGACGCACCGTCATCTCTGTGGCGTCGAAGCCGATGATTAGAAGCTGGCCGACATCTCCGCGCTTCGCCAAGGAGAGACTCAGCTCTCACCCCCCGGCAGTTCAGAGGGACGACCCCAGCGGATAACAGACCTGAGCCACTGAGCTAGTGCTACACAGAGGGTGGTCAGGGCGATCTGTCTCAGGGCCGATCCGCTCACTGCTGCAATGTGTCGGACACTAGGAGAAATGCGAAAGCAACTCAAAAGAACGAAGCCGGCAAGGTTGATACCCATCAATAGGGAAGCAATTTTCACGGATTTCCTAGGGAACTCGAACGCAAACATAAAACAAAGAATTGCGGCGATGGCCTCAAACACCTTGTTCTAAATGCTCCAAAAGCTTCTGTGGAGAGCTACTGGAAAGCTGAAGCGACCCCAAATGAAATGGCCGATCTCCCTAACGAGCAGCAGACCGGACACAACAAAAAGCGCTGCGGCCCCTAGCGTGGTGAACCAGTCACTATCCACGGTGATTTCCCAGATGCGAGGGGATCGATTCTTCGGCTGAGTATTCACTCGATTTCCCCTTTCAACGCCGCCAATAGATTCAGCGCCTCCAGCGGCGTCAGCCGGTTTAGGTCCACTTCGCGCAGCTTCTCCAGCACCGGCTGCGACAGCGGCGTAAAGATCGTCAACTGTGTATGCGGGAGCGATACTCCCGGCGACAAATGTCCTGTCGCCACCCGCTCGGCGGATTCATGCTCGGCCAAGACGTCGCGCGCCCGCTCTACTACCTCGTTCGGCAAGCCCGCCAGCTTCGCGACCTCGATGCCGTAGCTGCGGTCCGCCGCGCCCGGTTCGACCTTGCGCAGAAAGACGATGCCTCCGCCCGTTTCTTTTACCGACACGTGGTAATTCTTCACGCCCGAAAGCTGCTCGGCCAGTTCGGTCAACTCGAAATAATGTGTGGCGAACAGAGTCTTCGCTCGCACCCGCGCGTGCAGATATTCAACCGCCGCCCAGGCAATCGCCAGCCCATCGTAAGTCGCCGTCCCACGCCCGACTTCGTCGAGCAGAATCAAAGACCGAGCCGTCGCGGTGTGCAGGATCGCCGCCGTCTCGGTCATCTCCACCATGAAAGTCGAACGCCCGCGCGCCAGGTTGTCGCTGGCTCCGATGCGGGTGAAGACACGGTCCACGACGCCCAGCCGCGCCGATCGCGCCGGAACGAACGAGCCCATTTGCGCCATGATGACGATCAGAGCGGCCTGCCGCAAATAAGTCGACTTCCCGCCCATATTAGGCCCGGTCAGCAACAGAATGGTATGCGTGGTCGAATTCAGATACAAATCGTTCGGCACGAAGCGCTCGCTGCCACCCGCCATCTCTTGCTGCTCGATCACGGGATGCCGACCTTCGATAATTTCCAAATCGCCAGCCCCGGTTGTCTGCGACTCGACAAACTGTGGCCGGCAATAATTCCGCAGCGCCGCAATGTGCGCCATCGAGGCCAGGACGTCGACTTCAGCCAGCGCCAACGCGGTCTGCCGGATTCGCTTCGCCTCCGCCGCAATCGCTGTCCGAAGCTCCGTGAACAACCGACGCTCGATCTCGACAATCTTTTCCTGCGCGTCGAGGATCTTGGCCTCGTACTCCTTCAATTCCGGCGTGGTGAAGCGCTCTGCCCCGACCAGCGTCTGCTTCCGCTCATAATCCTGCGGCACGAGATGCAGGTTCGCCTTCGACACCTCAAAGTAGTAGCCAAAAATAGAATTGAACTTGACCTTCAGCGAGGAAATACCCGTCCGCCCGCGTTCCCGCTGCTCAATCTGCGCCAGCACCTGCTTGCTGTTGCGCGAAAGTTCGCGCAGTTCGTCCAGTTCGCGATCGACGCCTGCCGCAATCACCCCGCCATCGGCAAAACTCAAGGGTGGCTCGGGCACAATCGTCTTCTCGATGCGGTCACGCAGATCACTCAGCTCATCCAGCGCAGCATGAAGCACTCTCAGCCGTTCCGCGGCAAGACGTCCCACGGCCGCCTTCACCGCCGGAATCTTTCCCAACGAAGCCACCAGCGCGAGCACGTCCCGCGGGTTCGCCGTCTCGAGAGTCACCCGGCTGAGCAGTCGCTCCAAATCCAGCACCCCATCCAGCGCCCGCCGCAACTCCTCCCGCGCTATCAGATCCTTGACGCCCGCCTCGACCGCGTCCAGTCGCGCGTTGATCTCAACCAACTCCAACGAAGGCCGCAGCAACCACGACCGTAGCAACCGCTTTCCCATCGGCGTGACTGCGCAATCAATCGACCGAAACAGAGTCACACCAGCATCCGTGCCGGCAAACAGCGGCTCGATCAATTCCAGATTTCGCACCGTGACCGCATCCAGCACCAGGCACTTCTGCCGCTCGTACCAGCCGATGCGGTCCACGTGATCGAGCGACCCGCGCTGCGTCGAGCGTACGTAATAAAGGATCGCTCCAGCCGCCGCCGCAGCGGCCGTGCGGCCCGCGAGCCCAAATCCCTCCAGCGACAAAACCCCGAAATGATTCTCGAGCAAAGGAATGGCATGATCCGGGGAGAAAATCCAGTCATCGAGAGGAGTCTCGGTCCAGCGCGAAGGTCCCTGTGGGGACAGCCGCCCTCGGCTGTCCGGCCGAGCGAAGCTCGGCAGCTTTTCCCTCGGAGCACCTGCGCCCTCGAACAGCGGCGCCGCCGAGCCATACAGCAACTCCCTCGGCCGCAACTGCTCCAACTCCTCCTGCACCCTCCGCAACGCCCCGTCCCCCACGAACTCCGTAGCCCGAAACTCCCCGGTAGACAAATCCAAGGCCGCGAACCCAACTCGCTCTCCCACCTGCGCCAGCGCCGCCAGAAAATTGTTCTCCTCCGACCCCAGCGATGAATCCGCCGCCGTCCCCGGCGTCACCACCCGCGTCACTTCCCGCCGCACCAGCTTCTTCGCCAGCCGCGCATCTTCCATCTGCTCGCAGATCGCGACCTTAAATCCCTTGCGAATGAGCTTGCCGATGTATCCCTCCGCCGCGTGGTAGGGCACTCCGCACATCGGCACCGCGATGCCTTTCTCTTTGTTCCGCGACGTGAGCGTGATCTGCAGTTCTTTGGACGCGACAATCGCATCATCAAAGAAAAGTTCGTAGAAATCTCCCAGACGAAAAAACAGCAACGCTGTAGGGTGCTCTTTCTTGACCGCGGCATATTGCCGCATCAGCGGAGTGGACGGCTCGGTCATTTCGGAGGCTTCGAGCGCGGATTATAACAAAGCGCACCGCCCACCTTCTGCGGCAATGGTCACACCGTCCCGGTGGAAATCGCAGTTGACGCACCTTCTCCCGCAGTGTTTACCTATCCCATGGAACTCCGCAAGGATCCCATCACGCGCTCCTGGGTCATCACCGGAGACGATCCCACCGGGCCACGCGTTGAATCCGTCTGCCGCTTCTGTCCCGATGCCGCCTCCGCTCCCCAGGTCATAGCCACCATGCCCAACACCGGAGGCGTTCCCTGGTCGGCTCGCGCGCTAGTGCATCCCACGCCGCTCTATCACATTGAAGGCGAGCCCGCACGCCGTGGCGATGGCCTCTATGACCGCATGCACTCCGTCGGAGCGCACGAGGTGTTGGTCGAGAACTCGCGCCATGACCACCATCTTTGGAATGCCAGCGAGGCGGAGATCGAGTGGTTCTTTCGCATGGCCGCCGAGCGCATTTTCGATCTCAAGCGCGACCCCCGCATCAAGTACGTCAGCCTCTTCAAGGACTACGGCGGGAGTGCCGGGCAGGAATTCAGCCATCCCACGTCACAGATCACTGCCACCATGTTCGTGCCGCGCCGCGTACTCTACGAACTCCGCGCCGGCCGCGAATATTTCCTGACCAAGGAACGCTGCGTCTTCTGCGACATCATTAACCAGGAAGAGCGCCAGGCCCTTCGCGTGATCGAAAGCCGCGGAGACTACATTGCCCTCTGCCCCTACGCGCCCCGCGTTCCCTACGAAGCCTGGATTCTCCCCCGCAATCACGACGCCGCCTTCGAGCACACCGCGCTCGTGCGCCAGGGCCAACTCGCCGACCTCGCGGCAATTCTTCGCCGCACACTGCAACGCGTCCGCACGTTCACCGAGGAATTCCATCTTGTTCTGCACACTTCACCCAGCAGCCAGCATCCCTCGAAGACTCTCGGCTACTGGAAAACGATTGACGACGACTATCATTGGCACATCGAACTCTTGCCCGTGCTCGGCTCAAAGGCCCGCTCCTATACCTTCAAAGAGGTCTACTATTCGCCCGTAAGCTCGGAAACCGCCGTGAAACAATTGCGGGAGGCAAAGATCGATGGGTGAATCCACGAATGCGAAAGTCACCGGCCTGATCCCCATGGCGCACGTGGCCGACGTGCAACGCTCGGTAGAGTTCTACAAAATGCTCGGCATGGAACTGCGCGCCAGCCTGAAGGGAAGTACGAACGGCCTGCAGTGGGCTCACTTGGCTTGCGAAGGCGCACACTTGATGTTCGCGCGCGCCAGCGAGCCCGTGGTCGCCAGCCAGCAGGCGGTTCTGTTTTACTTGTACACACCCGACCTGGTTGCCTTGCGCGACCACCTGCTCACCTCCGGAGTGCGCGTTTCGGCCATCACGTATCCCGACTACATGCCCAAGGGCGAAGTGTGTGTTGAGGACCCTGACGGCTATTGTCTGCTCATCGGCCAAGCAGGGTGATGCGGATCTCACATCGATGGGTAAATTCCATCTCGATACCGACCTGGGAGGAGACATCGACGATTTGTGCGCGCTGGCCATGGTCCTGAATTGGCCGGAGGTTGAGCTGGTCGCGGTCACTACAGTCTCAGACGATCAAGGCAGGAGAGCTGGCTATGCACGGTACGCGCTCGACTTGGCTGGACGGCGAGATGTTCCAGTTTGCGCCGGAGCTGACGTTTCGGACGGATATTACCACCCTTTGCGGCCAGGTTTTGCCGACGAAAATGCCTACTGGTCGAAAGCTATCCAGCCACTGCCGGGGCCGGCCGATGATGCCATCGCGCTGCTCAAGCGCAGTGTCGAACAAGGTGCAACCATTGCGCCAAGCGGGCCTTTAACGAATCTTGCGCTACTCGAAAGACGATGGCCGGGCGTATTACGCAACGCTCACGTAGTTTTGATGGGAGGACACGTGGTTCCTCCCCGGAAGGGTTTCCCGCAGTGGGGCCGTGATATGGACTATAACCTCCAGGTCGATGTCAGGTCGGCCGAGTACATCCTTCGAAATTCAAGC